>Ga0181537_10000160_pt1 | contig 60917 bp, 50 predicted proteins | sample PEATcosm2014_Bin_39_FD_119765 | JGI IMG/M metagenome (GOLD analysis project Ga0181537, IMG submission 119765) | Peatland microbial communities from MTU Mesocosm Facility, Houghton, MI, USA - PEATcosm2014_Bin23_10_metaG | ecosystem: Environmental > Terrestrial > Soil > Wetlands > Peat | place...
GAGCTTCTTCCATCCAGCGCTCGTCCGGTGCCGCGTCGCGGATGATGCTTTGTTCGGCCATGCTAGGCGGGCTCCTGCTGAGTCATGCAATGGATAGCTCCTAGTCCCCAAATCAGGTCGCCGCAGTAGATGGGCACAACGCTGTGCTTCGGCAGGACCTGCTGAATCGTGTTCAGCGCCTTCAGGTCATTTGCGTCATCAAAGGTAGGCACTAACACCGTGCGGTTCGAAATGTAGAAATTCGCATAACTCGCAGGCACACGTTGACCTTTGAACACAACAGGCGCGGGCATAGGCAGGGGAATAACCTCGAGCGGCTTGCCTGTCGTATCAGTCATCTTCTTCAGGCGCTTGAGGTTTGCTTTCAGGATCGCGTGGTTTTGGTCCGCGGGATCTGGCTCGAATGCTGCAAGTACCGTGCGCGGGCCAACGAAACGGGCAATGTCATCCACGTGCCCATGCGTGTCATCGCCAACAATGCCGCGCGCCAGCCACAGTACTTTTTTCACTCCGAGCATCCTTCCCAGCATAATTTCAATCTCTTCGCGCGTCAGTCCCGGATTTCGCTGTTGCACCTCGCTGAGCAGGCACTCCTCTGTGGTCAGAAGCAGGCCGCGACCGTTCACGTCAATCGAGCCGCCCTCCAGAACCATCTGCCGGATAACGCCATCCACCTGCACGCTGGCCTCAAACGTTTCGCACTCGCGCAACTTCGCAATCTCTTCTGGAAGCGTGTTATCGAGCTGCCAGTTCTTGTACTTGGCCCAAGCGTTAAACTTCCAGTTCGTCAGCGCAATTTCGCCAGCCTTATGCTTCACGAAGATGGGGCCGGAGTCGCGCAGCCATCCACGATTCGTCGGCCATTGATGAAAGCCGATCCGGTCCTCGAGCGTGGGCAGCACATTGGTATCTGTCAATATAGTGCGCGCGCCATCCTCGGCCTTGGCGTCGTTCACAATTAGTTCAACCCGCGCGGCGCGAGCGAGGTGACGCACAATTTCGGCATACACGTAGGGAATCGGCGCGAACTTTCCCGGCCAGTCGGTGCGGTTATGCGGCCACGCCAGCCATGTTGCGCGCTGCGGTTCCCACTCGGCAGGCATGCGATAACCTAGCGCTGTCGGGGAGTCTGCTGCAATCCTGGGTATCATCTACTTTCCAAATCTTTCGGTGATGGGTCCATAGGCATCAATGCGCCGGTCGCGCAGGAACGGCCAGTTCCGTCGAATATCCTCCTGCAACTTCACATCGACTGTACCAATAATGATCTCTTCCTGTTCGTGCGAGGCCTTGGCAATAACGCGTCCGAACGGATCGGCAAGAAATGAGCCTCCCCAGAAGTCCAGTCCAGCGCCCGCAACCTGGTTGCCTCGAACGTTGCCCGTCTCGTGACCCACACGATTGACCGCTCCTACATAGACGCCATTGGCAATGGCATGGGCGCGCTGAATGGTGAACCAGGCGTCGTACTGTGCCGCGCCCCACTCTGCCTTCTCCCCCGGATGCCAGCCAATCGCGGTGGGATAAAAGATAACATTCGCGCCTTGGAGCGCAGTCAGGCGCGCACCCTCCGGATACCATTGGTCCCAGCAGACCAGCGTGCCCACCGAGCCCTCTTCCAGATCGAAGCTCTTGAACCCCAGATCGCCTGGCGTGAAGTAGTATTTCTCGTAATACAGCGGGTCATCTGGGATGTGCATCTTGCGATAAGTGCCGCGAATCTTGCCGTCGCTGCCGATGATGACTGCCGTGTTATGGTAAAGCCCCGCCGCGCGCCGCTCAAAGAGCGAAAGCTCAATGGCCACCTTCAACTCACGCGCCAAGTCGCAAAAACGCGCCGTCGTTGGCCCGGGAATCGGCTCAGCCAGGTCGAACAGCGCTGTGTCCTCACGCTGGCAGAAGTACTGGGTCAAAAACAGCTCTGGCAGGCAGATAACCTGTGCTCCGCGGCGTGCCGCCTCGCGGACGTGTACCACTGCTCGCCCCAGATTATCCTCCGGATCGGACGAACAGCGCATCTGTATCAGGCCCACCTCAAACTTGTCGGCTGCCACTTGATCCTCCACTACATTTAGAGTCAGCTCTTAGAATATCAAAGCCGGGGGCGCATCCAATGGTATCCTTCTTCCATTGGCCTGAACTTATGACTACCTTACCGAAACGCGTCGATGACCAATCGGAGCTCTCGCACGAGTCGATTCGCGAGGCCGAAGAGATTTTCAACAGCCACCTTAAGCGCGTCGGGTTGAAACATACCGGCCAGCGCGACGCTATCCTTCGTACTTTTCTGGAAACGCACGACCATCTCTCCACCGAAGAGTTGCACCACCTCGTAAAGCGTAGCGATGCACGCATCGGATTTACGACGGTCTATCGCACGCTCAAGTTGCTGGCCGAATGTGGCCTGGCAAGCGAGGTCGCCTTTCACGATGGCGTCACCCGCTACGAGCATCAGTACAATCGGCGCAGCCATCATCATATGGTCTGCACCGAGTGCGGCAGTTCTGTGGAGTTTTTTTCACCAGAAGTCGAGAAGATTGAGAAGGACATGGGACGCAAGCACCACTACGTCACCACGCGCCATACTTTCCAGATCTATGGCATTTGTGACCAATGCCAGCAGAAGAAGCCTGCACGACGCAGGTAATACAAGGTTCATTTGCTCACGCGTGCGTCCTTGACAGCTGCCTCTGAAACGTTTATCTCTTAGGGCTTTCCTTCCACACGTGCAGTGTGCTCTGCCGTGCGCAACATGCGTTCTTTAGAAAGGGAACCATTGATCATCAAGGTCTTCTATCACGATAAATGTTTTGATGGCGCTTGCTCAGCATCGCTTTTTACCCGCTTCTACCGCGAGCGCATCCGTCCCAACGCGGAGTTTCAATATCAAGGTCTGCTGCATCGCGCCGGAGCGCTATTCAATATAGAAGACTTCAGCGGCGATGAGAACGCAATCGTAGATTTCAAGTATCTTGCTTCGGAAAAGTTGACCTGGTGGTTTGACCATCATGAGAGCGCGTTCCTGACCCAGGCGGATGCAGAGTACTTTGAGCAGCAGGAGAGCAACAAGCAATTCTTCGATCCGGATTTCAAGTCGTGCACAAAATACCTCGCCACGGTTGCGCAGAGCCGATTCGGTTTTGATATCGCTCCGGTGGAGGAATTGGTGCACTGGGCTGACATCGTAGACGGCGCATCTTATGAGAGCGCCGAAGCGGCTGTTGCCATGAAGGAACCGGCGATGCGCATCACCATGGCGATTGAAGCCAATCAGGACCCGACGTTTATTCCGCGACTCATCGGCATGCTCGCCTATCGGCCACTGGAAGAAATTCTCGCCGAGCCGTTCGTCGCGTCACAGATTTCTCCGCTACTCGAGCGGCACCAAGGCTCCATTGAAATTATCCGCAAGCACAGCGAGTGCGTCGATCAGACCATCTTCTTCGATGTGACGGGATACGATTTGGAAGGCTATAACAAGTTCATCCCGTATTACTTGCATCCGGAGAGCGTGTACAGCGTGGGCGTGAGCAAGAGCAGCTTCCGCGTGAAGATCTCTGTGGGTTCCAACCCGTGGACCGATGCGGAGAACATGATCAACCTCGCGAAAATTTGCGAGCGCTACGGCGGTGGCGGACACGCCCGCGTAGGCGCCATCAGCTTTCCTCCGGGCGAATTCGCACGCGCCACACAGGCATCCGAAGAAATCGTCGCGGAGCTCCGCGCTTACGCGCGCAAGCATCACGCAAAGTAAGTATCAGCATTCCGCACTGCCTGGCGCGACTGGCACGGGCAGTACTGTTCGAGCTGCTTTCACACTCGCTTAACATATCAGCAGACCTTGCGCATGAACCGCTGAGTATAATCTCGCCATGCCTGCCCGCAAGTTATTTGCTGCCGTCCTTATCGGAATCGTTTTACGTTTTGCACTTGGGCTGCATCCTGTGGGATGGCTTGTGTGGTTTGCTCCCATGCCGCTGCTGGTGCTTGCGTTTCGTTCTACTGCACGCCAGGCTGCCGGATTCACTGCGTTGGCTGTGCTCATCGGACTGAGCACGAGCTTTCACTACTACCAGAAGATGATGCCGCTTTTCGCGGCGGTGTCGGTTTTGGTGGCCCAAAGCCTGCTATGGGTCTTCATAGTTGGAGCGACGCGTCGCGCTGTGTTGCGCTATCAACGATGGTGGACCGTCTTCGCGTATCCAGTGCTCTGGGTCGCGATGGATACCCTGGCGGCGCACTTGCTGCCCGACGGAAACTGGGGCAGCCTCGCGTACACGCAAGCAGATTACCTGCCCATCCTGCAGATCACTTCATTGTTTGGTGTGGCTGGTTTGCTGTTCATTCTTACACTGGTTCCATCGGTGTTGGCCGTGGCCGTGGACTTTGGACACAATATGCCGCAGGCATGGCGCGCATATGCGGCGACAGCCGTGCTGCTTGCAGCGAGTTTGGGCTATGGTGAACTGCGCCTGCGCGCTCCTGTTACAGGGCGCGCGACTGCGTTTGGTTTGGTGGCGATCGATGATGCAATAGGGCCGAAAGCCACGCCTGCCTACATTGCTCGCATCTGGCAGAGTTACGACCAGCAGATCGCAACCCTTGTCTCGCAAGGCGCGGAGGTGATTGTACTGCCGGAAAAAATCGGGATGATTTCTCCGGAAATGGCCAGCCAATGGCAGCAGCACTTGAGCGCGCTGGCCGCGCGGTTGCACGTTTGGATTGAAGCAGGCGTGGGCGTGGACGATGGAACGAAGCGTGTGAATCTGGCATGGCTCTACACGCCTGAAGGCGTGCTGAGTGTGGATTATCAGAAGCATCACATGGCTCCGCCGGAGCGCGAGTACGTGGTTGGGAAAGCTTACGATGTGCGCGAAATCAGCGGCTCCGCTTACGGTATAGCCATTTGCAAGGATATGCATTTCGCCTCGTTGGGTCGTGCCTATGGGGAGCGAAAGGTCTCGGCCATGCTGGTTCCAGCGTGGGATTTCTACGATGACCGCTGGCTTGCGGCGCGCATGACGCTGACTCGCGGAGTGGAGAATGGGTACTCGGTGATCAGGGCATCGCGTGATGGGCTGCTGACGGTGAGCGATCCGTATGGACGAGTGCTGGCGGAACGCGACAGCGGTGCGCTGCCGGGAGCAGCAATGCTTGTCCGAGCCAATGTTTCCGCACCTGTGAGTACGCTGTACACCCGTATAGGCGATTTGTTTGGCTGGCTTTCGGTGGCGGCTGCGGCGTTGCTGCTTGCAAGTGGAAGGCTGGGGTTGCAGAATAGACCATTAGCTAGCCGGTCAATCATTGAAAAACGTGATGTTAGTAGGTAGTAAATGGTTGCGGCAGCATGCAAACGATTGACCAATCAGTTACACTTCTACCGCTATGGGATTAGCAACTAAGGCAATCCTTTGTCTCACCTGCGGAGCGCTGCTGCTTTCCCGGGGCGAGATGGTCTTCGGACAAGGTGGCAGGGCCGAAGCCGTGCCCAAGGGTGCGAAGGTCAACGCGCCCGATACCGCGACGAAAGCTCTCAGTCCACACCAACGGTTTGCTTACGACGTGGTGCGCTCGGCGGTGGCGCTGCCGCAGAGCAACTTGCAGGACAGACTACGCGTGCTTGCCGCGGCCGCGTCGGTGATTGCGCCGCTCCGTCCCGCGCTGGCGAAGGCGTACAGCCGCGAAGGACTACGCGTGGAGCAGGATTTGATTCAGCGTGGCGAGCAGCCCGCGACTTCGATGCTGAGCGCTGGTCCGGTGGACTGCAAGGCAGTTCAGGCGCTGGTGGAGAGCATTCCGGTACAGCGGGTGGACGCTGCCGAACCGAGCCTGGTTGCGGCCATTGGCGAGTGTCCTGCGGTAATGCTTAGCGCAAAGAAACTAGTTGGGGCGGGACTCGAAGAGAAGAAGCTTGCGCCGCGAGCGACGTTGGCGCTGATGGAGCGCGCCGGATTGAGTTCGGCCTGGTCGCAGGAAAAGTTCGCGAAGGTTTTTGACTCATTGCCATCGGAGGCTGGAGGGCTGGCGCGTGAGGCTCCGAACCTTGCGGCCCTTTATGCGACGGCATCGGGTGCAGTGGATTCGGAAGAGGCGAAGAGGGCGGGCGTGACCTTCTTGCTGTGGCTTGGCAAACTACCGGAGAGCGGAGACCGCGCGATGGCGGTCAACATCACGAGTGCCGCGATGAAACATGCGCTCGGCGACAAGGCTTACGAAGAAGCGCTTGCGAGCGACATTGCGGCACGGCAGGTGGCGCAGAGTTCGGGCGGTGCGGCGGAGATTTCACGTCCGGTCGAGGAATCGGCTTCAGTGCTCAAAGCCATGCAATCTGCGCAGGAAGATCGGATTCCGGAGTTGGAGTCAATGCCCGTTTCGCAGAGAGCACGAGAAGCGGCGGCGAGTGGATTTGCGAGCGGCACTGCCGGCGATCGCAAGCTGGCCTCGCGATACTTCGATCTGGCATTCAGCTCTCTGAATTCGATATGGAGCGAGCGCGAGAAATTGAACGATGCGCCGGGAATTGTGCAGGAAGTGAGCGAGGCAGCAGCGCAGGTGGACTCACTGGATGCTCTGCGGCGTACGCGTGAGCTGGATGATCCGACCGCACAGGCAATCGGCATGATTTCTGTGGCACGAGTGGTTTCCGGCGGAGGAGACACGGTGGAGGCCGAGAGGTAAGAAAGCTAAAGAGCGACCATTTGTTCCGCCGTGCAGAGCTGCTGTGTCCAGAAAGCATTTGCCCCGCGTCAATTCATGAGCGCGGGGCACGATATCGGAAAATGCTTTGCCTTACGCTACTTTTCCAAAACCCGAAACCTGGCCGACGGTGAGCGGTACGGATGTGGAGTGCTCTGGTTCAGACGAGAGCATCTTCATTTTGTTCCAGTCGTACGGAAATTCCTTTCCGCAATCGAGACATACGACGTAGGTTCCCTTTGTTCCAGCAGTGCTGCTGTCTCTCTTTGCGGTAATGGGGAAGCTGTAGTTCTTGTGCCAGCAACCAAAGAGCATGTCAAAAACATTCGCTAACATTGATCTACCTCCTGATCCCACGACTCGAACCCCACAAGCCCAATGCTCCGGGGACTTGTCTATTTAGATTCAGCATAGGTCAGAAAGGTTTCGATAGTTGCCGCTATTCAATGTGCTGCGTAATGTACGAGTTAGATACCTGACAGAAAGAAAAGTGGGTGGACGCGGAGCAGCGGAAGAGAATTTCCAGCTGTGTGCTGCTGTTTCTGTGAGGCTGCGCGGTACAATCGGCGATAGCCATGTCTTCTGACTTCGTACATCTTCATCTTCATACCGACTACTCCATGCTGGACGGTGCTTGCGATACCAAACTGCTGTGCAAGCGTGCCAAAGAGCTTGATATGCCCGCCGTTGCCATGACGGACCACGGCAACATCTTCGGTGCTGTCCACTTCTTTAATGATGCAAAGGCTGCGGGGATCAAACCGATTCTTGGCTGCGAACTGTATGTCTGCAAGAAAGAAGACCACCGGGCAGAGCCACAGGGCGACAGCTACAACCACCTGATTGTGCTGGCAGAGAACGAGGTTGGCTACAAGAACCTTACGAAGATCTGCTCGGAAGCTTCGCTGCACGGCTTCTACTACAAGCCACGAGTTAGCAAGCGTTACCTGGCGGAACATTCCGAGGGATTGATTGGGCTCTCGGCTTGCCTTAAAGGTGAAGTTGCAGAGCGGCTGACGGAAGGGAAGTACGAAGCTGCTCGCTCGGCGGCAAAGACTCTGGAAGATATTTTCGGACGCGGAAATTTCTTTTTGGAAATCCAGGATCAGGGATTGGCCGAAGAGAAGAAGATTCACAACGACCTTTTCCGGCTAGAGAAGGACCTGGACATTCCGATGGTGGCGACCAACGACAGCCACTACATTTGCGAAGACGACTGTGTTGCGCAGGACGCGATGATATGCATCCAGACCGGCAAGTCGATCAACGATCAGAACCGGATGAAGTTCCAGACCAACCAGTTCTTTGTAAAAAGCTATGACGAAATGGCGAAGGTTTTCCAGGGATACGAGCAGGTGCTGCGGCGGACGGTGGGCATTGCGGAACGCTGCAACCTGAAGCTGGAGCCGGTCAAGAATCCGTTTCCTAAGTTCGACGTACCGCCAGGCGAGACCATCGACAGCTACTTCGAGCGGATTGCGCGCGAAGGGATGGCGAATCGGATGAACCTGCTGCGCGAGCTGAAGGGCATGGGCAAGCTGCGGCACAGTTTTGGCGACTATGAAGAGCGGCTGAACCGCGAGATTGGCATCATCAAGCAGATGAAGTTTCCCGGCTATTTCCTGATTGTGTGGGACTTCATTCGCTACGCACGTGAACAGGAAATTCCGGTGGGCCCGGGACGCGGATCTGCTGCTGGTTCGCTGGTGGGCTATGCGATGGGGATTACCGATGTCGATCCCATCCAGAACGAATTGCTGTTTGAACGGTTCCTGAATCCGGAGCGCGTCAGCATGCCTGATATCGACGTGGATTTCTGCATGAATCGTCGCGGCGAAGTCATTACCTATGTGACAGAGAAGTACGGCCGCGAACAGGTTGCGCAGATTATCACTTTCGGTACGATGGCGGCCAAGGCGGCAATCAAGGACACAGGTCGCGTGCTGGACATGCCTTACAACGAAGTGGACCGCATCGCGAAGATGATTCCTGGTTCGCCGGGTATGACCATCGATAAGGCGATGGCGGACGTTGCGGCGTTCCGCGATGTGTACTCGAACGATGAAGCAGTGCGCAACCTGGTGGATACGGCGAAGAAGCTGGAAGGCATGGTGCGCAATGCCGGAGTCCATGCGAGCGCCGTGGTGATCTCCCCGGTGCCGCTGGACGAACTGGTTCCGCTCTACCGGACGAAGAACGACGAAATCGTTACGGCCTACGACATGAAGGCCGTAGAGAAGATGGGCCTGCTGAAGATGGACTTCCTCGGGCTCACGACGCTGACCATCATCGACGACTGTTTGAAGCTGATCAAGATGACGCGCGGCGAGACCGTGGTGCTGGAGAAGCTTCCGCTGGAAGACGAAGAGACCTATGTAAAAGTCTTCCACAAAGGGCAGACCTCGGGCGTGTTTCAGTTTGAATCGGACGGCATGAGAGACGTGCTACGGCGATATCAGCCGACAACGGTGGAAGACCTGACGGCTTTGAACGCGCTGTATCGGCCGGGACCGATTCAGGGTGGCATGATCGATGACTTCATTGAGCGCAAGTGGGGACGCAAGAAGGTCGACTACATGCTGCCGGAGTTGGAGCGTCTGCTGAAAGAAACGCTCGGCGTGATTGTGTACCAGGAACAGGTGATGCAGATCGCCAATGTGATAGCCGGGTACTCGCTGGGAGAGGCGGATTTGCTGCGGCGCGCGATGGGCAAGAAGAACGAAGAGGAGATGGGCAAGCAACGCGCGCGCTTTATGGACGGCGCGGCGGAGCGCAAGTTTTCGAAAGACAAGGCTGGGCACATCTTTGACCTGATGGCGCAGTTTGCAGGATACGGCTTCAACAAGTCGCACTCGGCGGCCTACGCTCTGGTGGCGTATCGCACGGCCTATTTGAAGACGCATTACCCGGTGGAGTTCATGGCTGCGTTGCTGACGTCAGTGACTGGCAAGACCGAGGACGTGGTGAAGTACATTGCGGAATCTCGCGAGATGGGAATTGAGGTGCTCGCGCCGGACGTGCATGAGTCGGCGGCGAACTTTACTCCGATCATTGCCACGGAAGGCGTAGCGCCGGGTGCGGGCCAACGGAGCTTCGCAGCCGGGTACGCGGCAACAGACGCCGCTCCGGCCGCGGGCGCTCAGTACAAGATTCGCTTCGGACTTTCGGCGGTGAAGAACGTTGGTCATAACGCGATTGCGACGATTGTGGAAACACGCAAGAGCGGGCGGTTCAAGGGGCTGTTCGATTTCTGCGAACGTGTGGATTTGAAGCAGCTCAACAAGCGCGTGCTGGAATCGCTGGTCAAGAGCGGTGCGATGGATTCGCTGGGCAGGCGCTCACAGCTGATTGACTCGCTGGACAAGGCTATGGAGCAGGCGCAGAAAGCGGCGCGGGATCGCGAAGCAGGGCAGCACGGATTGTTCGGAGTGTTTGAGGAAGTAAACCCGGTGGCGGGAGCGATGGAGAGACTGGCGAATACTCCTGACTGGGAAGAAAGCGTGAGGCTGGCGAACGAGAAAGAAATTCTTGGCTTCTGGATCAGCGGACATCCGCTGGAAAAGTATCAGGAGAAGATCGAGGATCTGCACGCGTTCAAGACGACTGAAGTGCTGGCGATGAAACGCTCGACGCCGAAGAATGAAGACATCGCGGTGGCAGGACTGATCACGGGCGTGCGCATCGCGAAAACTCGCAAAGGCGACCTGATGGCAGGACTGGTGCTGGAAGATATGCATGGACGTGTGGAAGCGGCAGTGTTTCCTGAGGCATATAAAAAGCTCAGCGAGAAAGTGAAACTGGAGATTCCTGTGCTGGTGAAGGCGGCGGTGCGAGTGGAAGAAGACGCGGCTCCGAAGCTGTTCATCAACGAGATTACGCCGCTGGACGAAGCGAAGGTCAGGCTGCCACGCTCGGTGCGGGTGGCGATTCAACTGCCTGACGCACTGCCTGAGACGGTGGACGCGTTGCATGGGATCTTTACGCGGTCCAAGGGCGACGCCAAGGTGCTGTTTGACTTGGTGCGTCCGGGTGAGTACGTAGTGGTGATGGAAGCTGAAGGCTATAATGTGACTGCAGACAGAGCCTTTATGAAGAGCGTGCAGCAGTTGTGCGGCCCGGACTCTATCAAGGTAATCGATTAGGACGAGAGAACGCATGGAAGTGGCAACGAAAGCAGACCAGGAACTGGAAAAAGTCGAACGCCAGATTGCGCAACTGGAAGCGGTTGCCACGGGCAATCAGGAAGCGCAGAAACAGCTCCGCGTGCTGCACGAGCGGGTGGACGGATTGCGCAAGCAGGTGCACGCAAACTTTGACGCCTGGAAGCGTACGGAGTTGGCGCGGCATCCGCAACGCCCGTACATGCTGGACTACGTGCAGCATATGTTCACGGATTTCTCCGAGATTCATGGCGACCGCGCATTTGGCGACGATGCTGCGATGATCTGCGGCATGGCCCGCTTCCGCGGTGAGCCTGTGTTGGTGTTGGGCACGCAGAAGGGGCGCGACACCAAGCAGAAAATCCATCGCAACTTTGGGATGCCGAATCCTGAGGGGTATCGCAAGGCGATGCGGGCGATGCAGATTGCCGAAAAGTTTGGGCGTCCTATATTCACGTTTATCGATACACCGGGAGCCTATCCCGGGCTGGGTGCGGAAGAGCGCGGACAGGGCGAGGCGATTGCTTATAACCTGCGCGAAATGTCCCGGCTGAAGGTTCCGATTGTGGTGACGGTGACGGGCGAAGGCGGCTCGGGTGGTGCGCTGGCGATTGCCGTTGGCGACCGCGTGCTGATGCTGGAGAACAGCGTGTATTCGGTGATTTCGCCGGAGGGTTGTGCGTCCATCATGTGGCGCGATGCCAGCAAGAAAGACATTGCGGCGCAGGCCATGCACATTACCGCGCCGGACTTGATCGGCTTTGGCATCATCGACGCGATTGTGCCCGAACCGGATGGCGGCGCACACATGGATCACGCGAAGATGGGTGAGATACTGAGCGCGGTGCTGGCGGACAATCTGGCGGAGTTGAAGAAGCTGAGTACAAAGCAACTGCTGGACGCGCGGTACGAGAAGTTCAGGAAGATGGCACAGTTTTATAGAGAAGAGTAGAAGCAGCGGAGCAAAAGAACTTACGTTTTCTGTGTGCCCTGTCCTTTGAGGATGGGGCATTTGTTTGCGTTTACATATGGACCAATTCAGCGGGGGCGTCTTCTGCGACGATGGCTGTCGTGGGCGCGGTCCTAGTACCGTTGTTGTGCTTGGGATCTTTGAGGAGGCTGACCATGGGGATCATGAAGATGAAAACCAGTCCCATAACTTTAAAGGCTTCTACGAAAGAGAGCATGGCTGCTTGCTGGCGGACGATTCCGTAAAGGGCTCCCATAGCGCGGTGGGAGGCGGTAGAGGGATCGGAACCTTTCATAAGGAAGAATGCGGTGAACTGGTGAAGGAGTCCGGAGACATAGGGTTGGCCGGGGAGAAGGTGCTCGACGAGGCGGTTCTGGTGGAACTGCTGGCGACGTGCGAGGAGGGTAGTCATGACGGCGATTCCGACGCTGCCGCCAATGTTGCGCATGAGGTTGAAGATGCTGGTGGCGTTGCCCATTTTCTCGCGTGGCACGTGGGACATGGCAGCGGCGGCGAGGGGGATGAACATGCAGGCCATGGCTCCGCCCTGCATGACCTGCGGCCAGAAGATGTCCCAATAGCCGGCGTTGAGGTTGAGGTTGGAGAGCATAAACATGGTCATGGCTCCGACGGCGAAGCCTGCGACGAGGAGTTTGCGAACGTCAACGCGGGCTGCGATGGCGCCAATGATGAAGGTCAGAGCGAAGGAGCCTAGACCGCGAGGAGAGAGTGCGAGGCCCGCCTGCATGGACGGGTAGTTGAGCAGGGTTTCCAGATATTGTGGCAGCAGGACGAGGCTGGCGTAGAGGCAGAAGCCGACGGCGGACATGAGGCCGACGCCGACGGCGAATGAACGGTCTTTCAGCGAGCGCAGATCGACAATGGGATGATCGATGGTGAGTTCGCGGAAGACAAAAATGAGCAGGCCGAAGACGCAGAGGAATGCCTCAATGCGAATGTCACGCGAACCGAACCAGTCTTTGCGCTGGCCTGTGTCCAGCATGATTTGCAGAGAGCCGAGACCGATGGCGAGCAGACAGATGCCCCAGAGATCGACGCTGGCGTCCCGGTCGCGCTTGAGATACGGCGGGTCATGGACGAAGCGCATCATCATCGCCATGGAGAAGATGCCGACGGGAATGTTCAGGTAGAAGATCCAGCGCCAGGTGTAGTTGTCCGTGATCCAGCCACCGAGGGTTGGACCGATGATGGGCGCGACTATGATTCCGAGACCGTAGGCCGCCATGGCCTGGCCGTGCTTCTCCTTGGGGAAGGTTTCGAAGAGGATGGCCTGAGCCAAGGGTTGCAGTCCGCCACCGGCGAGTCCCTGGAAGACACGGAAGACGATCAACTGGGGAAGGCTTGTCGCCATGCCGCATAGTAAAGATGCAAGGGAGAATCCGGCGACGCAGAAGAGCAACATTTTGCGGCGGCCAAAGTAGTTGGCGAGCCATCCGGACATGGGCAGGACAATGGCGTTGGCGACGAGGTAGGAGGTGACGACCCAGGTGCCTTCTTCGTAGGTGGCGCTCAGGTTCCCGGAGATATGCGGGATGGAGACGTTGACCACCGTGGTGTCGAGTACCTCCATGAACGTGGCCAGCATTACGGCAATGGTCACGATCCACGGATTGACGAGCGGTCGGGTGTCGGCAGTCATGGGATTTGATGGCGCACGAGGCGCCAAACATCGCAGATTACCCCGAGATGCACGCGCGGTCTGTGATGCAGAACACCAGCAGGAGGTAATCTTCACAACGGTATATGAGGGCAGAGTTGCAGGCTGGCGCGAGAATTACGGGCTCCAATGCCGAGGGATTGCCGTCTGCTGCGCTGCGGAAGGATGAAGGTTGGCGGCTGCCGTATAATGTCCGGTGGACAAGAGCGCGTGACATATCAGGCAAGGCGTGATCAGGCCGGCAGTATCCGGCAAAGCCTTGTGTGTATGTCAATTACGCACCTCTGAAGGATGGCCTATCAATGGCAAGTATCGACGTTGCCCTGAACCAGGGCACTGACAGCCGCGAACATCGTGAGCTGGTGACCAATAATTTCAGTATCCAGGTTGCTACCGTAAACGGTTCGGGATCACAGTCCGCGAACTCGGTTTTGTTGCGCACCATTTTTCTGATGGGCGTTCCGGTTAGTGGCAAAAACCTTTTTCCCTCCAACATTGCCGGGCTGCCGACCTGGTTCACGATTCGCGTGAGCAAGGACGGATATGCAGCGCGCAAACGCGACTCTGAAATTCTGGTGGCGATGAATCCGGAGACCTCTACCGAAGACGTGGGCAAGCTGAAGCCGGGATCGGTGGTGGTGTTTGATGAACCGATGAAGCTGGACACGCTGCGGAATGACGTCGAGTTTTATGCTGTCCCGTTTGACAAGCTGGTGGCTCCGGTTGCTCCTGAGGCGAAGCTGAAAAAGCTGCTGCGCAACATGGTTTATGTGGGCGTGCTGGCGCACCTGCTGAAGCTGGAAATGGCCGAGCTGGAGGTGGCAATCAGCAAGCAGTTTTCCGGCAAGAAGCGGGCGACGGAGATCAATGTGGCTGCGGCCCGCGCGGGGTACGAGTACGCGGTGGCCAACCTGCAATCTACGCGCTTCAGTGTTGAGCGGATGAATGAGAACGCGAACAAGATCATCATCGACGGCAATTCCGCAGGAGCGCTGGGCGCGCTGTTTGGCGGAGTGACGGTGGTGCCGTGGTATCCGATTACGCCTTCGTCATCGTTAGTTGAAAGCTTGATGGATTACTTGAAGGAGTATCGGTTGGACACGGACGGCAAGGCGACCTTTGCCGTGGTACAGGCCGAGGACGAACTGGCGGCAATTGGCATGGTGCTGGGCGCGTCGTGGGCTGGTGCGCGCGCGATGACGGCTACGTCAGGGCCGGGAATCTCGTTGATGGCGGAGTTCACCGGACTTGGATATTATGCGGAGATTCCTGCGGTGGTCTGGGATGTGCAGCGCGTTGGGCCCTCGACGGGGTTGCCGACACGCACGGCGCAGGGCGATCTGCTTTCGACGGCGTTCCTTTCGCATGGTGACACGAAGCATCCCATGTTGCTGCCGTGCTCGGCTGCGGAGTGTTTCGAGTTTGGTATGAAGGCGTTTGATTTAGCGGAGCGGCTGCAAACCCCGCTGTTCGTAATGAGCGACCTTGATATTGGAATGAACAACTGGGTGAGCGAGACGTTTGAGTATCCAGAGGCTCCGCTGGATCGCGGCAAGGTGCTGAGCAAAGAGGATCTGGACCGGCTTGGCAGTTTTGCGCGGTACAAGGATGTGGATGGCGACGGCATTGGCTGGCGAACACTGCCTGGGACGGAGCATCCGAACGCGGCCTGGTTTGCGCGCGGCAGCGGACACAACGAGAAGGCGCAGTACTCTGAGCGGCCTGAGGATTATGTCAACAACCTCGACCGGCTCAACCACAAGTGGGAGACGGCGCGCACGATGGTTCCGGCGCCGGTGCTGGAGCGGACTGCGAAGGGCGCGAAGGTGGGAATCATCGCGTTTGGATCGTCACACTGGGCGTTGCTGGAAAGCGTGGACCAGATGCAGAAGCTGGGAATTGCCACGGATTATCTGCGGCTGCGCGCGTATCCGTTCAATGCGGCGGTGCAGGAGTTTATTGTGGCGCACGAGACGGTTTACGTGGTTGAGCAGAACCGCGATGCGCAGATGCTGCAACTGATCAAGATGGATATTGACGCGAAGTACGTGGTGAAGCTGCGCAGCATTCTTCACTATGACGGGCATCCGCTGGAAGCCCAGTTTGTAACCGAAGGCATTGCGAACCAGGAGGCGAAGTAATGGCCACCATACCAAGTTCCCCAGCGGCGAAGCAGAACCGCATTGGACTCTCCGTAATCGATTATCGCGGAAGCAAGAGCACGCTGTGCGCCGGATGCGGGCATAACGCGATCAGCGAACGCATCATCGACGCATTCTACGATATGGGCATTGAGCCCGAGCATGTTGCCAAGGTCAGCGGCATTGGCTGCTCGTCGAAGACTCCTGCGTATTTTTTGAGCCGCGCGCACAGCTTCAACTCGGTACACGGACGCATGCCGGCTATAGCAACCGGTGCGGCGGTGGCCAATCACAAAATGCTCTATATCGGCGTGAGCGGCGATGGTGACACGGCCTCGATTGGCATGGGGCAGTTTGCGCACCTGATGCGCCGCAACCTTCCGCTGATCTACATCATTGAAGATAACGGCGTGTACGGCTTGACGAAGGGGCAGTTCTCGGCAACGGCCGATCTGGGTTCGCGGCTGAAGAGCGGCGTGGTGAATGAGTTGCCCGCGATTGATACCTGCGCGCTGGCGATTGAGCTGGGCGCGACGTTTGTGGCGCGAAGCTTTTCAGGAGACAAGAAGCAACTGGCTTCTCTGCTGAAGGCGGCGATTGCACACAACGGCACGGTGCTGCTGGACGTGATTTCTCCTTGTGTGACGTTCAACGATCATGAGGGCTCGACGAAGAGTTACAAATTTATGAAGGATCACGAAGAGCCGCTGCAGGACATCAACTTTGTGCCCGCGTTTGAAGAGATTGACGTGGAATACGAAGAGGGAACTGGCATCGACATCACGCTGCACGATGGCTCCAGGATGCACCTGACGAAGCTGGAAGAGGACTTCAATCCTACGAACCGGATTGAGGCTTTGAAGCGGCTGGCTGAGGCTCGCGAAAACGATGAGGTGCTGACTGGATTGTTCTACCTGAACGCCGCGCAGCCGAGTTTCACGGACAGGCTGAACCTGGTGGATCGTCCTCTGGGTACGCTGCCTCAGGATGTGTTGCGTCCTTCGAAGAGCGTGCTGGACAAGATTATGGATGAGTTCAGGTAAGAGCCAGGTTTCAAGGTTTCAAGGTTGCAAGGTTAAGAGCAAAGCAAGAACGAGGCGCGGAGAAAATCCGCGCCCTTTTGTTGGTAAGGACGAAGATCAACTACCCCACCCTAACCAAAAGAAGGTTAGGATGGGGCACCCGGAGAGTTGGACGGAGAACGAGATGAAGCGTTTTTGCGGCGTCGTGCTGATTGTGTTTGCGCTGATGGCGGGAGCTTGCGCGCAGCAGAGTGCGGCGGCACATTCTGCGGGGTTGCCGGATGCCGCGGAACTGTTCAGGCGGCTGGAGGCGAATCAGAAAGAGATTGAGGAGCGGCGGAAGAATTACATTTGCGACTTCAACGAGGAGACACAGAAACTTGACTCCGGCAATGGGGTGAAGAAGTCGGAGGTGAAGGGTTACGAGATGTTCTTTGTTGCGGGCTCGCCGATTGTGCGCATGGTGAGCAAAGAGGGCCGAGCGCTGAGCGAGGATGAAACGCGCAAAGAGAATGAGCGCGTGGAAAAGGAAATTAAGAAGGCGAAGGAGCGGGCGGAAAAAAGGGAGCGCGATGAAGCTGACAAGGACACGCTCACGGTGGAGCAGTTCCTGAGGGGCAGCCGCTTCCGCAATGGACGGTACGAGGACTATAAGGGGCGGCGATTGCTGGTCTATGACTTCGATCCGAATCCAGACTACAAGCCGCGTACTCGATCCGAGACTCTGGTGAGCAAGCTGGGCGGAACGGTGTGGATCGATCCGGATGCGCTGCAGGTGGCTCGGTTGCAGGCAAAACTGGTGGGGACTTTCAAGGTGGCTGGAGGGCTGTTTGGTTCGGTGCATGAGGGCTCGGATTTGGTGCTCGCGCAGGAGCGGGTGAACGATGAGTTATGGATGCCATCCTATGTGGACTTCAACGTGGACGCGCGGGTGCTGCTGGTGAAAGGCGTCCATGAACGGATCATCGATAAGTTCAGCAATTATCGAAAGTTTCGGGTGGAGACGAGGATTCAGTAGGGTGGAGGTCAAAGGCAAGATCAACTGCCCCACTCAAGCCAAAGGATGGCTTGAATGGGCCACCCGGTTCTGATGAGATCTGTCTCCGAACACGAGTGGGAGGGCGGCTCCAAGAGAGTAGGCGAATGAGTTTACGGCAGGCCAGACGAAGAAGAGTTGGATGAGGCCGAGCTGATCTTCGGGGCTGTTCTCGGCGTGCCAGAGAGGGAAGATGTCGGCCCGCGTGTGGTCCCAGCTACGCGTTGCCCAATAGAGATCGGCGGCGAGAAACGCTAGCAGGAGAGCGCCGGAGAGCCACGTCCAACAGGCACGGGATTCGCGAGCTCGCCAGTTCAAGCGAAATCCGAGGAGCAGACCGGCCCACCAGATTAGCGGACTGTACCACATCAGCAGGTTGGAGTTGCTTGTGGCTGGATCAAAGCCGGTCGCGCGCGCAATGAGCACTCCGGTGAATGCCGCACAGAAGCCACCGCCGAACATGGCTATCATGGAGTTTCCGAATGCGGGTAGCTGATGGTGGAAATCGGCAGGGGCGAAGGATTGGTGCTGGTACTCTCGCGGATGAGTTGGACGAATCATCGCTCCGATGGCGCGAGTTTAGCACTTCTACAGAGTAGCGGAGAGGGTAGGCGCGAGATCACGGAGTTCTTTGGGGAGAGTCAAAACGGCAAGAGCAAGAACCAAGTCAAAAACCCCGCCCTAACCAAAAGAAGGTTAGGACGGGGCACCCTCGCTCTGCAGGATGAGGCGCCAGGGCAAGAGAGCCTCTATAATTCTGAATTGCAATCAGCACTGTTGTGAATGGAGTTTCTGTGGCCTATAACGATTTGCGTGAATGGATAGCGGCGCTGGATAAAGCTGGCGAACTCAAGCGTATCAAAGCCGAAGTTGATCCGATTCTGGAAGTCACTGAAATTACCGACAGGGTTTCCAAGTGGGGAGCGAAGAACGGCAAGGGGCCGGGCGGTCCGGCGCTGCTGTTTGAGAACGTCAAAGGGCATCCGGGGCACAAGATTCTGATGAACCAGTTTGGCTCTGAGAGGCGCATGAACCTGGCGCTGGGGTCGAACTCGCTGGATGAGATTGCGGAGCGCATTCACCAGATGATGGACGTGAAGACTCCGCAGGGATTGCTGGAAAAAATCAAGATGCTGCCGATGCTGGCGGAGCTGGGAAACCTGTTTCCGAAGAGGGTTTCGAGCGGTCCGTGTAAGGAAGTTATCCGGCGCAAGGATTTCTCGCTGCTGGAGTTTCCTATCCTGCAATGCTGGCCGCAGGACGGCGGACGGTTCATTACGCTGCCTTGCGTGATGACGCGCGATCCGCGGACGGGGAAGCGGAACATTGGTATGTATCGCATGCACGTTTATGACGAAACCACGACGGGAATGCACTGGCAGCGGCACAAGAATGCGGCGGAGCATCAGCGGGAACTGATGCGTGCGGCGGTGGCAAATGGACCCACGCTCGGCAAGACATCATCGGTGGACATTATGGCCCGCAGCGGCGGCGGCAGCGTGGTGATGCAGGGCAAGCCAGTGAACGGACGCATGGACGTTGCGGTGGCGATTGGCACCGATCCGGCGTTGACGTTTTCGGCGATTGTGCCTGCGCCTCCCGACATTGAGGAGTACATGATCGCCGGCTTCCTGCGAGGGAAGCCGGTTGAGGTCGTGAAGTGCGAGACCAGCGATCTGGAGGTTCCGGCGAACGCTGAGATTGTGCTGGAAGGATATATCGACATTGGTGAATTGAAGGTGGAAGGTCCGTTTGGCGATCACACGGGCTTCTACTCGCTGGAGGATGTGTATCCGGTGTTCCATGTGGAGTGCATTACCCACCGGAAGAATCCGATTTATGCGGCGACGATTGTGGGCAAGCCTCCGCAGGAAGACGCATGGATGGCGCTGGCGGTGGAGCGCATCTTTTTGCCAGCGGCGAAGATGATGATTCCGGAGCTGGTGGACTTCCATCTGCCGCCAGAGGGCGTGGCGCACAATCTGATGATTATTTCGATTCGCAAGTCTTACCCGGGGCAGGCGCGCAAGGTGATGAACGCGATCTGGTCACTGGGGCAGGCGATGTTCACCAAGTGCATTGTGGTGGTGGATGAGGATTGCGATGTGAAGGATCTGCGCGAGGTGACTCTGCGGGCGCTGAATAATATTGATCCGGAGCGCGATATTCAGTTCACGCTGGGTCCGGTGGACTCGCTGGACCACGCATCGCGGCTGCCGAATTTCGGAAGCAAGATGGGGATTGACGCCACGCGTAAGTGGGCGACCGAGGGCTTCACGCGTCCGTGGCCGGACGAGGTGGAGATGTGCGACGAGGTCAAGGAGCGGATCACAAAGCGCTGGAAGGAATTTGGGCTGGAGTAGTGGACGAGCTACCTCCCGGGGGGAATCGGGAGCAGCTTCTAGCGGAACATACGAAGGGTAAGCGCAATCGCCGTCCAAATGATCGCGGAAAGCGAAATCGCAACAAAAAGCCCTTCGAATGCGGCTAAGGTAGGGCGCGGTCGGGAAGGCTGAGCACGTTCTACAGGTGTGGGAAGGAATGTTCCAGCTCCCGACATTGAGGTCAGGGGATGAGTGGAGCGGCGTAGATGGCCAAGATGCGACACAGTCGAATGCCTCCTCTGATAGAGAAGCCCATGGAGTATGCGACTAAATGAGCTTAGACGCCAGCGAAAATATTGAAAGATGGCTATGGCCTGAAAAGAGCGCCTGGGTAGAACCCTGCAAAATTCACTTATCTGCGGTGAGCACAAAACGGATGCGGTCGGCGATGGGCGGGTGGGAGTAGCTCCAGAAGACCAGGAAGGGCGAGGGCGCTGGATACGAATAGGATTTTTCGCCGAGAAGCTGGAAAGCCTGGGCAGCGGCCTGGGCAGCGTCGGGGGTGACGGGGCGGGTGACCTTCAGGCCGTACACGTCGGCATTATGCTCCTCCCAACGGCTGAAGGTGCTGCCTAGCGGCGAGCCCAGGAACGAGAGCAGGGAAGCCAGCACGAGCAGCAGGGGCAGGGAAGACCAGTCGGCCAGCGAACGAATGCCCAAGGCGGAGCCGTAGCGGGTGAGCGTCCACTGCGCGAGATGTTTGACCAGCCAGAAAGCCACGAGACTGAGCAGCGCGGTGTAGACCATTCCCAGATAAATGTGGTGCAGGACGTAGTGGCCCATCTCATGTCCGAAGATGAAGAGGGTCTGCGGCAGGGTGAGGTCGCGGGCAGTGTTATCCCACACTACGATGCGCTTGGTTGCGCCGAATCCGGTGACGTAGGCGTTGTAGGTGGTCACCTTGTCGCTGGCGTGCATGAGGAAGATGCGGGAGTTTGGAATCTCAAGACCGGAGCTGTGAGCCAAGCTGCGGAGTTGGGTGGTGAGCTCGGGATTGGTGCGCGCCAGCGGCTCAAAGCGGTTGAAGATGGGATCGATCAGGATGGGTGCCGCGAAGACCATTCCAGCCATGATGGGCAAGGTGATCAGCCATGCATAAAACCACCAGCGCCCGGGAGCCTTGCGTATTCCGGTATACAAGCCCCAGAGGCAGAGGGTTGCGAAGAGGATGGTCAGCAGCTCGGCCTTGACCTGGTCTGCCAGCCAGCCACCCCAGCCCTGCACGCTGAGCCCGTAAGCTCGCGAGATGTGGTGTGCATAGATGGACAGTGGGAGATCGAACAGGGCGAGCGTGAGCAGCAGTGCGGGAACGTAGATGAAGGCTTGCACAAGACGCTTGCGGGAGATGGATTCCGCCACGCGCTGAACCTTTGGGCCAAAGCGCACGGCGATGAGGACGGCGAGCACGGCGAGGCTGAAGACGGTCGAAGTCAGCGAAATCGCAACGTAGGTGCGATGCAAACCCTCGGATTTGTGAAGTTGCTCTGGCGTGAGAGTGTAGGCGGTGATGGTGCGCTGGGCGACGACTTCTCCGGGAGTGAGCTTGGCTGCGGTGGGCATTGGGCCTCGGCGAAATTGAGTGTCCGGTTCGAATGCGATACAGAGAGAATTCTATTCTGTTCGACGCACACTTATTTGGTCACCGCGACGGGTCGATTCATAAGTTACAAAGTTTACTGCTGAATCGTGCGGAATGCATACAACCCTGACCACGATGTTCAATGATTGTTCTATTCCGTTCCCTGTGGGAATGCGCATCACAACCCGCAATGCTCGCCATTCGACGGACGGGTTGCCCCACAGACTACATGCTAATTGCCAAAGCAGCGCTGGAGGGGTGAACATAAGTTGTTTGTGTTATTGATGTTGACTCTCTTAAGGAAGTGATCCAAACAGATGGCGACAGGGCAGAAGAACACTCTTATTGAAATTGCGCCCGCCAAGGGAAAACTTGGAATCTTAGTTGTCGGACTGGGTGCCGTGGCTACCACCTTTATTGCGGGCGTAGAAGCTGTACGTTCGGGTATTGCGGAGCCGATCGGTTCTTTGACGCAGATGGGTACCATCCGCCTGGGCAAGCGCACGGATGGCCGTTCGCCACTGATCAAGGATTTCGTTCCACTCGCAGACCTGCACGACATTGTCTTTGGCGGCTGGGACATTTTCACCGACAGCGCATATGACGCGGCAGCCAATGCCAAGGTGCTTGAGAAGGAACTGCTGCTGAAACTCAAGCCTTTTCTAAACAAGATCAAGCCGATGGCTGCAGTGTTCGATCATAGATACGTCAAACTGATCAGCGGTCCGAACGTGAAAACGGGCAAGAACAAGCTAGAGCTCGTGGAACAGGTTCGCGAGGACATTCGCAACTTCAAGAAGAAGAACAAGTGCTCGCGACTGGTAGTGATCTGGTGCGGTTCGACGGAGAGCTTCCAGAAGCCGGGCAAGGTTCACGCTTCGCTGGAGGCTTTTGAGAAGGGTCTGAAAGCTAGCGATCCGAACATTGCGCCGTCGCAGATTTATGCGTACGCGGCAATGCAGGAGTGCGTTCCCTTTGCGAACGGCGCGCCGAATCTCACGGTCGATCTGCCGTTCATGCAGGAACTTTCGCGGAAGAATAACGCTCCCATCGCCGGTAAGGATTTCAAGACCGGGCAGACGCTGATGAAGACGATTCTGGCTCCGGGCTTCAAGGCTCGCATGCTGGGTGTAAGCGGCTGGTTCTCCACGAACATTCTGGGCAATCGTGACGGTGAAGTGCTGGAAGATCCGGGCTCGTTCAAGACCAAGGAAGAATCGAAGCTCAGCGTGCTGGACGAGATTCTGCAACCGAAGCTTTATCCCAAGCTGTACGGCGATATCTTCCACAAGGTGCGCATCAACTACTACCCTCCGCGTGGCGACAATAAAGAAGGCTGGGACAATATCGACATCTTTGGCTGGCTCGGATACCCGATGCAGATCAAAGTCGATTTCCTCTGCCGTGACTCGATTCTGGCGGCTCCACTGGCGCTGGATATCGTGCTTTTGCTTGATCTTGCGGCACGAACGAGCGAACTGAAGGGAATCGGCATTCAGGAATGGATGAGCTTCTACTTCAAGTCTCCGATGACAGCCAAGGGGCTCTACCCCGAGCACGATCTGTTCATCCAGATGATGAAGATGAAGAACACGCTTCGCCATATCAAGGGCGAGGAACTGATTACCCATCTCGGACTCGAATACTACGACTGAGTTTCCGCGCAGGATGAAAGTTGGGCAGGAGCTTCGGCTGCTGCCCCTTTTTTGCTCCAAAATGCGCCGGATTGGATGCTTGCGGATGTAATTTTGTGGAATTTACGGGTCACCGCGACTTGGACGCCAGCATCGTACTACGGATGATGCGGACTAGGTTGCAGACCAAGTTGCAGATCGTGCTGACGGGGTTGATTGCACTGCTGCTGCTCGGCTCCGGGGCTTCGGTTCCGGAGATGAGAGCCGAGACACAGGGGACGTTTCGTGGAGAAGTGGTGGCAGCTCCGCGTGGCGAGCGTGCCAAAGGACTGCTCTACCTGAAAGGGCACGACGGCAATGTGCGCCGGGTGGTGGTGGTGCGGGCAGCAATCGTGTATGACGCTGCGGTCCCGGCCGGAGATCGCGCAAAGCCCGCGAAGCTGGCTCTGACGCCGGGCGTGGAAGTGCGTGTGACCGCATTGGTGGACGCTGACAGCGGTGAATGGACAGCCTCACGCGTGGAGGTGATCGCCAATCATGCCGCCGAGTTCGAGGATGAGTATGGCGAGGACGGCAATTCGCCGGATGAGGTGACCTCGCCGGGAAATCCGGTGGCTGACACACGAACGATTTAAGGGCACAGAGCGGCGGCTCGCGAGTTTTGGATGTTCAACGCTGTCTGCTCTAGTGTTAAAATCAGAACTCAATTATGAATCAGTCAGAGCCCACCAAGCAGGACCTCCCAGGGTCCGAAGAGAGACAACCCGTCCGCAAGCCCTACCAGAAGCCAGAGGTTCGTCACGAACGCGTGTTTGAGACCATGGCTTTGTCATGCGGCAAGGTCGGAAGCACGCAGGCAGCCTGCCATTTTGTACGTAAGACTTCGTAGATAATCCAAGATGAATGCTGAGGCACAACGTCGCGCGGCGTGCTGTGAGTTGGTGCTGGAAGTGGCGCGTACGGCGGGCGAGGTTCGCTTAAAGGTAACCGGAGCGAGCATGTTGCCGACTGTGTGGCCAGGCGATGTGCTTACGGTGCAACGATGTGAAATGTCTGAGTTGCAGCCTGGGCAGATTGTTCTATACCGCCGTGATGCAAAGCTGACAGCGCACAGGATCACGAGCATGGCGGGCGATTGCCTGATCGCACGAGGAGACGCTCTGCCGTGCTGCGACCCTCCTGTAGGGGCACCTGAAGTTGTGGGCAGGGTGGTAAGCATCGTTCGCAATAGCAGGAGCATTCATCCTGAACAGTTAGTCTGGCATCGCACCCTGGGTTGGATTCTCCGCCGCTCTGAGGTCTGTGCGCGTATTCTGCTGCGCTTGGGCGGCATTGTGCGTGGAAGCGAATTGGGGCCAGCCGGATCACACAGTGGCGCTCCATCGGTAAGACGGCAAGTGTGATGCCCGGAACTCCGATTCATGGCCCGGAGCAGATTCTGTTGCGTACCGTTGCGAGGCTCACGCTGAACTCCGACGAGCGGCGCCTGTTGTGTGATTTAGTGGCAGGTCCGCTGGCCTGGGAGTATGTAATTGCCACAGCTGGCTGGCATGGGCTTGAACCCCTCCTGTTCCAACATCTGGTTCGGAGTGCCGCGGGATTTGTGCCTCCAGCGACCATGCAGATGTTGCGAGACAAGTGCCAGGCGATTGCCCGCAACAACCTGAGTCTTGCCAAGAAACTTCAATATGTTTCGGCTCATTTGAGCGCACATGGGATTGAGCACATTGTGTTCAAGGGACCTCTGCTGGCTGAGACTTATTACGGGAACTGGGCGCTGCGCGTTTCGCACGACCTCGACATTATTGTGCGTCCGGCGCTGCTGGGTTCGGCTCGTGACGTACTCGGTGAAATCGGGTTCAGGGACTCCCATGGATACAACGCTGCGCAACAGGCGGCGTCTTTTCGTTACGGCTTTGAACATTCGTTCACCGGAGATGGCGGATTCGAGTTAGACCTGCACTGGCGCGTGGTGCCGAAGTTCTCAGCCCGTTCACTGGACATGGCTGGAGTATGGCGGCGCGCGACGACGGCGCAGTTGTTCGACAGCAAGGTGCCTACTTTCTGCCCTGAGGACTTGCTGGTCGCGTTGTGTCTTCATGCCGGGCAGCACGACTGGTCACAGATGTCGCACTTCTGTGACATGGCACAGGTGCTCATGGTTCATCCAGAGTTGGACTGGGATATTGTACGCAGCCATCTTGGCGATTCCGGCAGCAGGCGAGTGGTATCCGTGAGTTTCGAGCTTCTGCAGCGGCATTGGCAGGTTCCACTTCCCGAGGAGATGTTGGTCATGGTTGCAGGCGATTCGCAGGTTGCAGATTTGGCTGATCGCATCGAGCGGGAGATATGGCCTTCGCCGGGGGAGGCAGGCGTGCAATCAAATCTGCGCTGGATCCTGGACCGCTCGGCGGGCGAGGACTTGCTGGACCGCCTGCGGTATATGACCGGGCTCCTGCTTAATCCGACGCTGGATGATTTCGACGTTTTCAAGCTGCCACAAAGCTTGGCGCCGCTCTATCCGGGCTTGCGCGCTGTACGGCTAGGACACAAGTACGCATCTGCGTGGCTGCGTAGTTGACGTTGTACAATGAACAGATAAATGCAACTCTCCTCCAGCGGCAAAAGCCAAGAAGTGGTGATTGAAGTTGGTGGCATTCCTGTTGCTTTGCGGACAACCGAGAGCGCGTTTGTCGACCTTCTGCAGAACCGGTATGGCGAGTATGTGAAGCTCGCAGCAACGCCTGAATTTGCGTTCGAAGTGGAGTTGGTACCTGCCGGAATATTCAATCCTGATGACGACGCTAAAGTGTGGTTGCAGGATGGCGAGTGGCGGATGGAACGCGGAGACTTTCAGGCTAAATGGAGTCCCGAACACAGGATTGGTCAGATTCGGCAGGTGGCAAATCCATTCTCCATCGATTCAGTGCTTCGCATTATTCACACGTTGCTTCTTGCGCGCCGTGGAGGCTTCCTACTGCACGCTTCCAGCGCGGTAAGAAACGGTAAGGCGTACTTGTTCTCCGGCGTGTCAGAGGCTGGAAAAACGACAATGGCGCGGTTGGCTCCGCCTGATGTGGCACTGCTTACGGACGAGGTCTCCTACGTTCGCAGAGTGGGTGGCGAGTACATTGCTTACGGCACACCGTTCGCTGGTGAGTTCGGTGAGCCGGGCAAGAATATTTCGGCACCGATTGCCGCACTGTATCTTCTCGATAAAGCTGCGGCGAACCGGATCGAGCCCGTGGAGACGGCGGACGCGATCCGGCGGCTGATGAGAAACATTTTATTTTTTGCGGACGACGCGGAGTTGGTGCGTGAGGTTTTCGAATCGGCGTGCGCCTTTGTGGCGACCGTGCCGGTTTATCAGCTTTCGTTTTTCCCGGACCAGCGGGTCTGGGAATTGATTGGGTGATAGATGCCTTTTACCGATATGTGGCTGGTTAAGAGTACGAATATCGCATCGCGCGTGCTGGGTGATGAGACGATCATCATGTCCACCTTGGACTCCACTTTATTTACGCTTAGTCCGACCGGCTCAGCAATATGGGAAGCCGTGGATGGCAAGACGCCGCTTTCCCGCATCATTGAGGAGAAGGTGTGCAAGGAGTTTGATGTCACGGTGGAGCAAGCTCGGGTTGATGCCGAGGAGTTTGTTAACAAGCTGGTGAAGCACGGGCTGCTGCTTGTCTGCGATCAGCCGCTGCCGTAGCAGGGAAGTGTCATGGGATTGCTCGAAGAGCTGAATATAAAAGCGATGGCCCTGGGTGTCCCTTTGAGCGCGCAACTGGACATTACGTGGCGCTGCAACGAAGCTTGCGTCCACTGCTATCTTGACCACGACGGCCGGGACGAGATGAGCACCGCCGAAATCAAGGATTTGCTGCGGCAGCTAGCCGATAGCGGGACATTATTCCTGAGTATCAGCGGCGGGGAGCCTTTGCTGCGACGGGACTGCTTCGAGATTCTGGAGTATGCGCGGGAGCTACGCTTCAACGTCAAGCTGAAGACCAACGCCGTGATGATAGCTGCCAAAGAGGCGGAACGGTTGCGGACGCTGGGCATTGAGCAGGTGCAGGTCAGCATTTACTCCCACAGACCTGAGGTGCATGACGCGATTACCGGAGTGCCGGGGTCGCTTGGCCGCTTGCTGGAGGCGGTCCGATGCATGACGGCGGCGGGGCTGAAGGTTTCCATCACCAATGTGTTGATGCAACAGAATGCTTCCGATGCGAAGGCCGTTCGGCGGCTGGCGCATGAACTGGGCGCGGGATATGTTCTTGATCCGACGGTCACACCAAAGCTGAACGGCGACCGGTCGATCATTAGTCTTGGGATCAGCGGCGGCGAACTAAGAGAAATATTTCACACCGAGGAATTTGTGGGAAATGTGGGAGAAGTTTGCGCTCCCGCCATGCCTGCGGACCAGGACGTGCTGAATAGCTATGGTTGCAGCGCGGGGCACACGCTGGCTTACATTTCTCCACGCGGCGATGTGTATCCGTGCGTGCAGTTTCCATTGCTTTGCGGCAACTTGCGCGAGCAGAGCTTTCGCGAGATATGGAAACATTCCAGGGAATTGAGCGAGCTTCGCTCCATTCAGGTGCGCGACCTACCTGGATGTTCGCAGTGCTCCCACATTGCCGCGTGCACCCGCTGCCCGGGGCTGGCGTACATGGAAGGGGATATGCGCGGCTCATCGAGCGCGGATTGTGCGAAGTCCGAAGCGCGGAGTGGTTCTTCCCCTACTGCAACTGAGCCTGCGTAAGCTTAACTGCGAAATTCGCGTAGGTTAAATAAAGGCTCGCCGCTTGTGCGCAGGTCTGGTTTCCAGCGGGACCGCATGTGCTTGAGGTCGGGTCCACATTGTTGTCAACGATCATGCCGCTCGTGTATCCGGTATAGACGTAGTTGTTGCCAACAGAATTGAGGCCGAAGCTTGCGGTAGTGGTCAGCGAATAGACCGCCGGACTCCCGGTGGAGCTCACGACGTCACCAGAAACGCAAGCCGCCTGAGTGATGCACGTTCCGACTGGCTGAGTGTACCCAACCCTGCTGCTGACGAAAATGTGATCCGCACCCGTACTGTCCACAACTTCGGTCAGCGGCGCACAGGTGTTGATGTTAGCCGGGACAGGATTGGGAGAAGTCTGGGAATAAACCTTGGAGGTATCCGGGGTTACCGTTGTGCCGTTAAGAGCAAAGCGAACAACGCCCTGGTGGTTCGCGTTGCTTCCCCATATGCTGTCCTGCCACCATCCGCACGCCCACATATTTCCGCTTCTATTGGTGTAGAACGCGTTGTCAAATGTGCCCGCGTGGACTGCCGTCGCACCGCCCCAGCTGCTTGAACCGTTGAGCAACAGGGAATAGTTATTGATGTTCGTCAATGCACTGTTTGTCTGAACAAGTTGCGGCTGGCGGACGGACGGACTGGAAACCGCAGATTGACTATTGGAGAACCAGTAAAGGGCCTGAGTGGTTCCGCTGCTGTCAATGTCTAGAATTGGCCCATCGAGGATACTGTTTGGCATGAAGCTCTGGGTCGATGTGGTCACCTTGCCGGCGGCAGAGATCGCATACAGATTTCCGTTGGTCGCGGCTGCGACATAAATCACGCTGTTCACGTCCTGCACGGGACTGGTCAGCGGACCGGCTCCGGCAAGAGTGATCGGCCAGACACCGCCAGTCGTGATCTCGCTTGGATTCACGGGCGAAGCCTTGCACTTTGTGGTAGTGCAAAACACATTCTGGATTTTGTGAATGGTGCCATCGTCGGTGCCCACGTATGCGAGATCATTCTGGTAGTCCACCCATACGGAGGAGTAGGAATCTCCGGCCGTCCATGAGCCCGTACTGGGAACCGATTGGATGGAAGCGGGCGCTGTTGCCGCGGTTGTGATCCAAACCGAGGCGGGAGCGTATCCGTTCGCCATAGCCGCCAGGGCTGCCGCGCCAATGTCGTTTCCGGCTGGAAGAGTCACGACATGCAAAACGCTGGCGGTCCCGGTGCTCTCCACGTATGCGACCTTCAGACCGTCTTCTGACATTACAACGGAATTCGTGATGGCCCCGCCGATGGTGCTTCCGTTATAGGCGAACTTCAAGGTCGCGGCGTAGCCCTTCGTGTAATTCGAAAGCTCCTGATATACGTTCGGATTTCCGTTGCAAAGCCCGTTGCCGTTGGCTGTGCCGCTGTAGAGATTTGTCAGTCCAACCAGATTCGGCTGTCCCCCGGTAGCGCCGGCAGTATCCAATCCGTACACGACGAAATCCGTGCAGGTTGGCGTGCTTCCCGGCAAGTTGAAGTTGTACTTGGCAGGGAAGGAACCGTCAGCCATTGGAGCTCCCACGCCGAAATCCCAATCGATTTGCGGTTTGGAGGACATACGGCTGATTCGCTTGGTGTACATGCTGTGGGCTCGGTTCTCCTGCTGGCGCACCAGCCACGCATACTGGAGGCGATGCTCACGCAACGCAGGCGCTTTACCGGTAACAGCGCTGTCGCCGGTGGCGACCACATGCCGGAAGCTCCAGTCGTAGGGCGTTCCCTTCGCAGCCGACTGCGCGAACGCAGTTCCACAAATCGAAAGAAACACGAAACAAACCACCGCACAAGAACGCGAAAAACCTGCTCCAGAACTCGTCATTACTCTTGGATTCCTTGCCTTCCGCAGTACGCGGGCTCCGCCCATTGGACAGGACAATTGCCTGAAAAAGTATTAGTAGTTGATGAGGCGATCGTACATTGGACAGTTTGGGACAGTCAACGAGGAACTCTGCCTGGGAGTTACTCGCGGGATTACCAGTGTCACCCGAAGCCAACCCATCCCTAGAGCGACCCTCACCGGACACCGCACGGGATACCCGACGTACCCAGCAGGTACGATTCGTACCAATATCGAGCCAGTAACGTACCACTACATAGCTATTGCATCTCTGGTAAATAGTCATGTGTTGCCATATAAACTACTGACAAAAAATGAAAGTCGACGCTTTCATATACGTTGCGGGGATAACCCCTTTGAAATGCGCTGGCCAAACCGGGGCAACTCACAATTATCTGAAATCTGGCAGCGGCAGAACCGCGCCGCGGTATACTTTCCGCTTATACACTCATTGACTCTTGGAGGCGTTTCGATGTTCAAGGTCTGGGCTTTCCTGATTGTTTTGTGCGTCCCGGCATTGGCAGAAACAAACCCTCCGTGCATTCGATTCTCGGTGCTCACACAAGACGTATTAGGGAACGTAAAACAAGGGCTATCCCCCGAAAATCAGAAATGGTTGACAGGAATTGAAAAGAAGTCTCCGTCAGTCTGCTACGTCGAGCCTTCGTCAACTGTGTCTCTCGTTTTTGTAATTATCATCACTACCCACCAGCGAACGCGAATAGTCAATGACACATCCTCACACACGTCCGAAAACCCTGTCAGTGGGACGATCAGGGATGAAGACGGTAACATCTCGCACATAAGCGGCACGGTGGAGACAACCACCACAACAACAAATTCTAGACCCGTCCCTTATTCCGAAGCAGTTTACACACTTTCCGTGGAGAGGCGACAGAAGGATGGATCGTATCGCACCCTTCAGAGGTTCCAGCAAGTCCCATATACCTTTTTAGGGCGCAATCCCGTTCGTCCGATTATTCAAAAAGCAGTCAAATGGGTATGCAGTGGGGAATTCGCAGAACAAGAAAGGATTGCTGCACAGGTAGACGAAAAACAACCGGATGCGGCACCTGCACAAAATGTGAGAATCCCTTCGGGAGATTCAACGGCCCCCGATGCTGCTCAAAGACAACGACAATAGGAGTCACATGACGACTGCGAACGAGATTATTGAAGCCTGCAAGACAAAGAATCGCGCAGCGATTAAGAGACTGATCGAAGCAATCCCACGTGACAAGTGGGTCGTCGAGCCGGGAATTGCAACTGCCCACCTCACGCCCGCAACCGTTAGGATGTGGCACATAAGCGGTGGCAGCGGAATCAACACCTACACCGAGGTCGCCGTTGTAGTGGAACTCGAAGACCTCAATGGCCCAGTTCCGCCGCTTTATCATGGCAAGTTTACTGACGAGGAATTGCAGATCGCCAACTACATATCTAGGGATGTCCGGTCTCCCGCCCGGAGGCAGATTTGAAATTGGTTGCGGGATGGAATGGGAATCTCGTAGTCACTGGTTGCCGGAAACAGCAACGGGATTGAAGGTTTGGGCTGGCACAGTTTCCGGCACACCTACCGCTCATTGCTGGATGCCGTTGGCGTTCCAATCGGTGTGCAGCAGAAATTGATGCGTCACGCGCAGGTATCTACGACAATGGACACCTACGGAGATGCTTTCATGGACTCAAAGCGGGAAGCGAACACGGCAGCAATCAAGAGCTTGAAAGACCAACAGGAGAGCGGTGTAAAATCCAATTTGGTCTTATTTGGTTTCGACCACACAGCGGGAGTGATGGCAAATGCCAGTTAACCCGTGTACACTCTGCAAGTTATGAGACATGGCCCCGTAGCTCAGATGGATAGAGCAGCGGTTTCCTAAACCGGAGGTCGGCAGTTCGAATCTGCCCGGGGCTACCATCTCATACGCAAATAGACCCCTCAGTATGCGTTTGAATCCTGCCTTACCGAATCTCGCAATCAACTTGCCGCATCTGCGTTTCGCGGTTCTCTTGAACTTCTCTCCTGCTGCGGGAGTTGAACTTCTTCGCAGTGCATGGGTATGAGAAAATCCAAAGGTGAAAACACCGGATTCTTCAGTTTCATTTAGCTCTCGCCAGTGGCCGTTATGGCTGCTCTGGCTGATGTCGGCGTGCGCGTTGGCTGCCATGGCGATCTTCATGGAAGCGGGTTGGGACATTACGGGGTGCTGGCTTGTGATCCAGCATTATGCGGTGTCCGTACACGGGCGTGAGCATATTCTGATGTCTTACTGGCCGTTCTTCATTCCTCCGTATTCACCGCTGTTCATGCTGATTACTTATGACATCTTCAGTCACGTTCCGCTGTGGTTGAGCGCTAGTTTGTTCGGCATCGCGTACTTGCTGGGGGTTCTGGCGCTGCTTTGGGTTGGGACACAGTTTTCCTCGGGAGTGGCGGAGCGGAAGCTGATGCTGTATGCGGCTCCGGTGATTGTGTTCTTCCCGGGGCTGCTGGTTCGAGATGATATCGTTTCCGGCAACATTGCCTACATCCTCTACGGAGCGCTTCTGTTTGCGGCGATGATTGGATGGAAGCGCGAGGACTGGAGCTGGTTCTACCTGGTGGTTCTTGGCGCGTCGTGCGTAAAGGTGCAGACGCTGACTCTGCTGGCGATTCCGCTGCTGTGCAGCAGAAATCGGCAGTGGCTGAAGGCCTGTTCTACGGCCGTGGTGGCACTGGCGCTTTACGGGGTTCAGGCGCGAATCTGGCCAGAGGCTTTCCGCTTCTACTTGAGCACCCTGAAGGTGCATGCGCAGGAGCGACAGGATTTTGGCTGTGGTCCGGTGGGCACGCTGGCGCGCGTTCTGCAGCAGAACGGCGTAGCGTATTCCACTCCATGTGTTCTGTTTTACCTGGTCTATGGGGCGGCGCTCTTTCTGCTGTTGCTGTGGTTCGCCAAGCAGTATCGTGCGCAGAAGATTTCGTTTTCAAGCTGGATGCCGGTCATGCTGATGGGAGTGGTGCTGCTGAATCCGCGCATCCAGCCATACGATGTTGCGTGGCTTTCACTGCCAATGCTCTTACTGGCATGGCGTGCGGTGCAGAGTCCGGATGGAAAGCGGATTGCGCTTTGGATTGGCGCCGCAGTTCTGCTGGGAATGAACGTCTTCGTGGAAGTGAGCGAAGATTTTGTGAGCATTCTGCCGGATTCCTGGAAATACCTGGAAATGATATTGCTGCTAGGGATTTTCGGAATCGGCGCGGTGAATTTGTGGAGAGAAGCTGGAGATGGGGCTGTTGAGACACGTGGCAGCCGCAGGTTTCTGCAGCCGATTTGCGTGGCGCTGGGCTCAGCCATTGTGGTTGTCATGAGCGTGAGTGTTTGCGTTGTGTTTTTTGCTCCACGGAATTTTTCTTCAACCGTCGTTGCTGCACCTAGTTCGGACGTAGAAAGCAAATCGAACCAAGCCGACGCCGCTCAGGATGGAAGAGCGATGGAAGACTTGCTTGCTCACGACTTCCGTATCGGTCAATCGTTTGCGAACTATTCTTTTCAGTACACATATCCAAACGCCTATGAAGAAACGACGCCGAGCCTGGCCGCCGTGGACTTCAAGAATCGCGCATACGGTTTAGGCGATGATTCCGGCGGAGACAGGTTGACCGTTAGGAATGGAATGTATCCCGATGGCGGAGATCAACTGCAGGTTGGGGTGGACGGCGTATGGCACGTGGCAGGAACACGGGGAGGGCCGGAATCTGCAATCGTGTCGCTTTGGGATAAGGGGTGCGGCGCTAGCTGCACTGCGGAAGGAATCGTGTTCGTTTACATCGTCAAGAATGGCAAGCTGATGATTGTGCAGCGGATCGGGTTTGACAAGGATGTGGCCGGAACGGGGGCTTGGTTCGATAGCAAATCCGGGCATCTGCGAATTCGCGGGAGAGCGAGCGACGATTCGTCACAGTGCTGCCCCAAGAACATGGATGTAGCGGATTTCCAGTGGAATGGCAGAACCTTCGACTTGAAGAAAGTGGTGCGAATCCCCAAGGAGAAGCTTGCGAGTTCGTAGCGGCAGGGCTGTTTCTGGGCTCCTACCGCGATGAATTGGCGGCGCGAGCCTCAACGGTGTTTGCTGAGTTGGCGGGAACGTCGGAAGGAAGTGACAATCCGAGTTGCTCTTGAATGAGGTAGAGCGGCCTTTTCTTGGATTCCCAATAGGTGCGGCCAACGTATTCGCCAACCACTCCAAGGCAGACCAACTGGACGCCGCCCATGAAGAGTCCTGCGAGCAGCAGACTTGTCCAACCTACGACCCATTGATGCGTCCAGAGCCGGATTCCCAGCGCTGCAAAGCAACCGATCAGAGCCATCACGGAAGCTGCCAGACCGACCATTGTGGCTAAGCGCAGTGGGACAACCGAGAATGAGAGGATGCCATCCGTGGCGAAGCGCAACATTTTCTTCAGCGGGTACTTCGTGGTTCCGGCGAAGCGCGCGACCCGGTGGTATGGCAGTGCAACCTGACGGAAGCCCAGCCAACTGATCATGCCGCGAAGGAAACGGTCGCGCTCCGGCATGGACAGCAATGCGTTAACAACCTTGCGGTCCATCAAGCGAAAATCACCGGTGTCCAGCGGAATCGGCACGTCTGAGAGCGAATTGATCAGACGGTAGAACATTTTGGCGGTGCCAAGCTTCCAGAGGCTCTCGCCGTCGCGATCGATGCGTTTGCCGTAGATTACGTCCCAGCAGCCCTCGTTCCAGCGCGCCAGCATTTGGAGGATGACCTCAGGCGGATCTTGCAGGTCAGCATCAATGAGCACCACTGCGTCACCGGATGCGTACTCAAGACCGGCGGTGATGGCGAACTGGTGACCGAAATTTCGCGACAGGCGCAACACCTTCACTCGCGGGTCAGCTGCGTTCAGTTCGCGAAGAATCTCGGCGGTGCCATCTACGCTTCCGTCGTCCACGTAGAGAAGTTCAAAAGCCATGCCGCTTTGCTCAGCCACGGCAATCAGGCGGCGATTGGTTTCATGAACGACGAGTTCTTCATTGAAGCAGGGAACGATGATGGACAGTCGGCCAGCACGCGCTGCGCATACCGGCCCGGCCACGGACGAATTGTGAAAAGCATTGGAATCCATTTACATTACTCAACAATTTGCGGGCGTTGCCCTTAGTATACTGCACTGACGTTTTAGACAAACCACGTAAGGCGAAGTACCCGCGGCCGGATACTCGGAGGTCTTGCCACGAATGTTATCTTTTCAGCAGAGGCACACCTCAGGAATGAAGATGCAACGGTTGGGCAAACTCTTATGGATGGTCCTGCTGGCGCTTGGGTTGAGCGCTCAGGTTGTTTCGCAGAGTGCGCCGACGGCTCCCGTGCAGGAGGGTGCCGCTGCAGAACAGCACATCGGCGAGGCGGAGGCCAAAGAGTTCTTCCGCTCACTCGACGATATTCTGAAGTTCGCCAGCGAGCAGACAGGGCTCCCCATCCTGCACCCGGTAAAGAAGAAACTTGCTACGCGGAAAGAGGTTTCTAAGGTGGTGGAGAAGCGCATGAAGGAGCAGGGAAACGGGGACCGTTTCGACCGCACGGCGCGCTCACTCAAGAAGTTTGGCCTGCTGCCACCGGATTTCAACCTGCGCGAATACATGCTTGGCCTCTACAAAGAACAGGTGGAAGGCTGGTATGACGCGCACAGCAAGACCGTGTACCTGCTCGATTGGGTTGAGCCCGAGTTGCAAAAACCGGTGATGGCCCATGAACTTGTGCACGCGCTGCAGGACCAGAGCTACGACCTCGACAAGTGGCTGAACGTGACCAAGGATTCCAAGGACGATACCGGGCAGATGATCATTGACGAGCAGCGCGCGGCGCGGCAGTCGATTGTGGAGGGTCAGGCTATGGTGGTGCTTTACGACTACCAGATGACCGCCACCGGGCAGACGGTGGAGAGCGCTCCTGAACTGGTGGATTCGATGCGCTCGTCTATTACCGATGAGGATGCTTCCTCAATGTATGGCAAGGCTCCAATCTATTTGCGCGAGGCACTGCTGTTTCCGTACACCTTCGGCACGGATTTCGTGGTCTCCGTTCTGGTAAAGCGCGGTAAGCAAGGGGCCTTCGCCGGAGTGCTTGAGCACCCTCCGCTGGACACACACCAGATCATGGAGCCGGCTTCCTATCTTTCGGGCGAGCCACAGACCTCAGTGAAAGTTGTGCCACTCGAAAAAGTGCTTGGGCCAGGCTGGCGTCGCGAGGATTTCTCCGGCATCGGTGAAGTGGATCTCAGGGTGTTCGTGCGGCAGTGGGGCGATGACAAGGCTGCGGCGAAGCTGTCTCCTACATGGCGGGGCGGATATTACATGGCGCTGGTCAACAAGAAAGCTCCGAAGGATTCGCCGCTTCCGCTGGCGCTGGTGGTCAATTTTGCGAATCCGAAAGCAGCCGCGCAGTTTGCAGAAATCTATGAGGCTGAGCTGCCGAAGCGATACAAGTCCATACAGGCCACGAAGGCGGCGCGCCAGTGGACGACAGAAGAGGGTGGCGTCCAGCTTTATGTGGAGGGCTCCTCGGTAATCGCTCTCGAATCCTTCAATTCCGCGGATGCGGCCAAAGTGCATGACGCGCTGATTGCGGCCGTAAAGCTGCCGTATGAAATTCCAGCTCAGCCGATTGAGACGCCGGCTGTGCCGTAGATTTTGCACGGGCTTCGCCTCCGGTATAATCAGCTTTTCCGCATACTTTGTTGCACACGCAGGAGATTCGATTGGCACAGGCAGAGATCGGCATTATCGGCGGCAGCGGCCTTTACTCCATGAAGGGGCTCACCGACGTTCACGAGGTTCAACTGGAAACACCTTTCGGCGCGCCCTCCGACCCTTACGTCCTTGGCACGCTGGCGGGGCGCAAAGTGGCCTTCCTCGCACGGCATGGACACGGACATCGCATTCTTCCCACTGAACTGAATTTCAGGGCCAACATTCACGGCTTTAAACAGCTTGGCGTGGAGCGCATTCTCTCCGTGTCCGCCGTGGGTTCTTTGAAGGAAGAGCACAAGCCGACTGACTTCGTGATCCCTGACCAGTTCTACGACCGCACCAAGCAGCGCGTGAGCACTTTTTTCGGAGAAGGCATTGTCGCGCATATTGCGTTCGGCGACCCCATCTGCCCGGAACTCGCCACCATTGTTGCCAAGGCTGGAGCCGCGGCCAAGGTCGTGACCAAGAGCGGCGGCACGTACGTTTGCATGGAAGGCCCTCAGTTCTCCACCAAGGCGGAGAGCAATGCGTATCGCTCGCGGGGCTTCGATCTGGTTGGTATGACCAACCTGCAAGAGGCCAAACTCGCGCGCGAAGCCGAGATTTGCTACGTAACCATTGCCATGGTGACCGACTACGATTGCTGGCATCCAGACCACGACAGCGTGACCGTAGAGCAGATTATTGCGGTGCTCAACAGGAACGCGGAGAATGCCGCCAATGTGGTGCGCGAAGCAGTCGCACTGCTACCGGCGGGGCGTGGCTGCAAATGCGGACAGGCGCTCGCCATGGCCATCATGACCGCTCCAGATGCGATTCCGGCGGCCACTCGCGCCAAACTCGATCTGCTGGTGGGTAAGTATCTCGGCAAAAAGGCTGGTGCATAACGTGTCTATACTTGTGGTCGGTTCCGTTGCGTTCGATACTCTGAAAACTCCGTTTGGCGTGCGCGAAAAGATTCTTGGCGGCGCAGCCACTTACTTCTCGCTATCGGCGAGTTTCTTCACCAAGGTTCGCGTGGTCGGCGTGGTCGGCGAGGATTTTACCGCCGAGCATGAAGCCGTTCTCACCAGCCGCGGAATTGATACACGCGGAATTGAGCACGCTCCGGGCAAGACGTTCCACTGGGGAGGCGAATACGGTGAGAACGTGAATGAGGCCAAGACCAACTTCACCGACCTCAATGTGTTTGAGAACTTCGAGCCGAAGATTCCGGAAGCCTACCAGGATTCGGAGTACCTCTTCCTCGCCAATATTCAGCCCGAGTTGCAGCTTGATGTTCGGCGCAAAATGCCGCGCGTTGCGATGGTGGGCGGCGACACCATGAATCTTTGGATCAACATCAAGCGCGCTGAACTGCTGGAAACATTGAAGGAAGTCGATATTCTGCTGATCAACGACGGCGAAGCCAAACTGCTTGCATCCGAGAACAGCCTTGTGCTGGCGGCGAGAAAGATTCTCAAGCTTGGACCACGCTCGCTGGTAATCAAACATGGCGAATATGGCGCAACAATTTTCTTCGGAGACGGCTCGTATCCGTTCCGTGCACCTGCCCTGCCCATTGCCGAGGTGCAGGACCCAACCGGCGCGGGTGACACCTTTGCCGGAGGCTTCATGGGCTATATTGCGTCACAGCCCAAGTTGACGCCAAGCGTGCTCAAGCGCGCCATGTTCTACGGCGGAGTGATGGGATCGTTCACCGTGGAGTGTTTTGGTCCGGAGCGTTTGCTCACACTTACGCGCGAGGAGATTGAGGAACGCTTCAAGCTCTTCCGCAATCTCACCCATCTTGACTAACTCACTCAGTAACGGGCGGCTCTGAAGTGAGCATCGAGCGCAAGAATCTGGCACAGGAGGAGCGCGGAGAGCATGGCGAACTAGGCATGGTCGCCGCGCTCGCACTACTGCTTTCGCTGTTTGCGTTCCTCTGGTTCTACAGCCGTGGAGACATCCTGCTGTACGGCGATGCCGTAGCGCACATCAATATCGCGCGCCGCCTGACCGATGCACGCAATCCGGGATGGGATCAACTTGGCACCGTGTGGCTCCCGCTGCCGCATTTGCTGATTGCCCCATTCGTTGCCTTTGATGTGCCCTGGCGCACAGGCATTGGCGGTTCCATTCCATCAATGGGAGCGTTTGTACTCGGCGTGGTGGGGATATTCCGATTGGTGCGGGCTCGCACTTCGCTCGCTTGCGCATCCCTGGCAGCCGCTGTCTATGGGCTGAATCCGTCGCTGCTTTATATGCAATCGACGGCCATGACGGAATCGATCTTTCTCGCTACCGTCATTTGGTCGCTGGTGTATTTTGATGACTTCCTGCGTGGCCTGTCTTCGGATGCACTCGGCACGCCACCAGCGATTCCCGCGTGGAGGGCGATTGAGCGCAGCGGCATATGCCTTGCCGCAGCGATTTTCACCCGCTATGACGGCTGGATCATCGCCTTTGTGGTTGGCATCTGTGCTGTTCTGGCTGCGCTGCGCTGGTATGTGCGTCGTCCGCCGCAACAAGAGGTTGGGCGTCTTGTGCGCTCGGTAGTCTCTTTCCTGTTATTGCTCGCACTTTGTCCTACGCTCTGGCTGGCGCACAATTACAAACTCCAGCAGCATCCGCTGGACTGGTTCAACGGCCCATACTCTGCCAAGGCTATTGAGAAGCGCTCTGCCGACCCCAACGCGCCGCCTTATCCAGGCAAGGATCACATGGTGGTTGCCGCACAATACTTTCTGAAGGCAGCGCGCATGAACACCGGCGAAGGCGCGCGCGAGAAGTGGCTTATCCTGCTCGCTGTAGCAGCTTTGATGGCTGCGGTGTTTCACCTGCGCCGTTTTGCCACCATGCTGCTGCTCTGGATACCGCTTGGCTTCTACGCCTACTCCGTTGCGTATGGCAGCGTGCCAATCTTTGTGCCGGAGTGGTGGCCGTTCTCCTACTACAACGTGCGTTACGGACTGGAACTGCTGCCTGCGATTGCGGTCTTCGTTGGAGTTCTTCCCTGGCTTATTTCTCGTGTTGATGTTCCGCAGCTCAATCGGCGGACTCTGACTAACGCAGCCGCAAGCATCATTTTTCTTGCAATGATATTTGCGTACAGTTCCTCGGCGTGGTGCTTCTCGCAACGCTCACAGGATCGCGAGTGGGGGCGCAAGTGGATGATCCCCATTTGCTATCGCGAGGCGTGGGCTAACAGCCGCAGCCGCTTACAACTGGAACGTCAGGTAGCGGAGATGCTCACACGCATCCCCGACAACGCAACTGTGCTGATGTACACCAGTGATTACGTGGGAGCCATCGAGAGCGCGGGTGTGCACTTCGATCACGTTATCTCAGAGTCCACCTTCATCGCGTGGGATGCTGCTCGCAGCGCGCCTTTTGCCGGAGCGGACTACATCGTCGCCGTCGATGGAGACCCGGTGGCTGAGGCCGTGCGCATCAATCCGCGCGGGCTGACGAAGCTGGCGATTCTTCACACGCTTGGCAAACCCAGCGTGACCATTTATCGCGGGGCGAGGCGGTAGCGATCGCGCTTCCGTCTACCAGGCGTTCAGTTGACTCTGCGGAACAACAATGTCATTCGGTAGCGTGCGCATCGGAATATCGAGCTGCTGCATTTGCGGAGCTTGGTATTTCTCGTACTCATAGAGGGCCACGCTGTCTCGCAGGTCTGGTTTATTGCTCTGGATGGGAATCCGGGCGATCAGCCGGAAATCCGGCTGCTTCAGCAGATCACGCAACGTCTGCTGGATGGGCAACTCCAGCGGCGAAAGTTCTGACACGATGATGTAACGCACGCCATTGCGCTTCAGGCTGCCGATGATGTCTCCAGTTGTGTGCAGGAGTGCAATGCTTCCGCCCTCCTCGGGCATTCTCGGCTGATAGAGGAGCTTGCGAAGCACTACGAATCTGCGTTGCGCATCGTGCCGGTGAAGGAAGAAAGTGAAGTTGCCCGGAATGTCCGCGTCGTACAGAATCACGCCGTGATCGTTGACGGCAGCCACTTGACTCGCGAGTTGCTGGTATCCCTGCACGTAGGGTCGCTGATATGTCCATCCCGCAAGTATTGCTGAGGCCGTGAGCAGAATTGCAATGGCGCGTCCAGCGATCCGCATCGGCTTTGGCCAAGTGGTATTCAGAAGAAATCCTGCGGCGAAGTAGACAAAAGGCGGTACCCAGCAGAGGACGTGCCGACCCTGTTTGATCTCGAGCACGGAGAATGTCAGGTAGCAGGCGAGTATCCAACTGAACATGACCTTGGAACCTTCGCTCTTGTCCCAGAACCGTGAGCTGACCATACCCGCCACGGAGAGGATCAGCAGTGGCCACCCTAGCTGCTCGCGCGCCACGACCCAGTAGTATGCAAATCCTGAGAAGAGATTTTCGTGCTGCGCGTGAGTAAAACTCGACATGCTTGCCCAGTGCAAGGTAAACAGCAGGTAATAGTAGTAACCGATTAAAGCTGCAATCAGCGCGATGGCTCCCAGGCTGCGCCAGCGCCACATGAGCCTCCATTTGCCCAGCATCAACGTGGTCAACAAACAGAATGGGATCAGGAAGAATGTAGTGTATTTCACCAGCGCGGCGATGGCCGTGAAAACGGCAAAAAGAAGGAGATCCCGCGCCTGCTCCTCTCGGCAATACCGGACCCAGTAATAGATTGCCGCCGTCGCAACCGCCAGCATGGGTACTTCCAGCATGACCGCTTTTTCATATAACAACATCGCCGGAACGAGAGCGAATGCCAACGAAGAAAACGCCGCGGCCCACTTGCCAAGGAAGCCCAGCACCATGCGATACCAGAAGAAAATTCCGACCAGTGAAAAGGCCAGCACGGTTGCGCGGGCACTCTGGACCGAGGGTCCAAAGATCAGGAAGGAGATTGCCTCGCAAATGTAAAACACCGGGGGCCAATGGATCAGACCACTCAATGCGGGATAGTGACAGTAGTAGAGCTGCGCATACTGCATGGGATGTCGCAGTGGGAGTTCGCGCGCGAAATCGAAAAAGAAATATCCACTCATCGCATGGAGACTCTCGTCGAAGTTAAGGTGAAACTCTCCGATCGAGATTCCATGAGCAATGCATACGGCTACGATTGCCAGTACCGCGACCAGTAGAATGTTGGAGCTTACGGCTGAGAGAATTCGCGATCCAAGGGGCGCACGCAGCGTCTCAAGTTCGCGAGCGGTTTCGGATTCCAGTTCCGTAAGCGGCGGCACTGCGGCCTCCATGGCATGAGTCGCTCATACGTTGCAGTGCGCAGAGATGCACTGAGCCAGCGTGATGTGCTGTTTGTGAGCTTGTTCGAAGTATATTCCTCATGGACAGGCGCATAAAGCTAAGTTTCTGCCTGTCCAATTTCTGCGACCAGCCCGTCTCCAGAAACATCAGACGAATGTGCTGGGAGAAACTTATCCGGCAAATGAGGGGATGATGGAAACAGGCAAGTTGGAACTCCACCGCAACAAGATTTCGAATGAAGCGCTTAATCAACTATTTCATGAAGCGCGGACGCACACCGCATGGCTTCCCCGGCCAGTGCCGGTGGAGATATTGAAAGAGGCATACGACCTGGCTCGCATGGGGCCGACAAGCGCAAATGGTTCGCCTGCCCGCTTCGTATTCCTTACCAGTCAGGAAGCCAAGAACCGGCTGGTTCCCGCGCTCGCTCCTCTCAACATTGAGAAGACAAAGGCGGCTCCAGTGACCGCAATCATTGCCTGGGACACGGAATTTTACGAGTCGCTTCCCATGTTGTTTCCACACGCCGATATGCGCTCTTACTTCGTGGGCAATCCCGTGCTCATCGAGGAAACCGCTTTTCGCAACGGCTCACTGCAGGGAGCTTATTTCATAATTGCCGCGCGGGCCGTGGGCCTGGACTGTGGTCCCATGTCCGGCTTCGACGCCGCCAAGGTCAACGCCGAGTTCTTTCCCGATGGCAAGTGGAAGACGAACTTCCTCTGCAATCTTGGCTATGGCGACAAGGGAAAACTGCATCCGCGCAATCCGCGTCTTGATTTCGATGAAGCCTGTCGCGTGCTCTAGCCGGAATTACGGAAGGTGTATCCGGCAGAGCAGCCGGACGCTCTTCCCGGCGGTGACAGTCACGGACACACCAACACTGAAAACAGGTCTAGTGGTATTCGCAGTCGTGCGTTCGGTAAGGGAGTCGCAGATGAGTGAGTACGTAATACTGCAAGCAGGCGATGGTCATATGCTGAGCGCCTACGTTGCGCGTCCCAAGGGCCAGCCCACCGCCGGACTGGTGGTGGTGCAGGAAATCTTCGGAGTGAATCCGCACATTCGCTCGGTGGCCGATGGTTACGCGAAAGACGGATTCCTAACCATCGCTCCAGCGCTCTTTGACCGCATTGAGCGCAACGTGGAACTTGGCTACGAGGGCGCCGACCGGGAAAAGGCGATGGGACTGATGGGGAAACTCGACACGGATAAGGCGCTCGCTGACGTTGCCGCAGCCATGAACTATGCGATTGGCGACGCGTGCAAGAAAACCGGTGTGATTGGCTATTGCTTCGGAGGAACCCTCGCGTGGCTGGCCGCCGCGCGCCTTCGCCCCGCTGCGGTTGTTGGCTACTACGGAGGCCGCATTGGCAACTACGCCGCGGAGAAACCGTCAGCGCCTGTCATGCTGCACTTCGGAAAGCAGGACGCGCACATTCCGCCGGAGGAGGTTGATAAGATTCACGTCGCCCATCCCGAGGTGGAAATCTACTGGTATGACGCGGGACACGGCTTCAACTGCGATGCTCGCGCCAGTTACGATCCGGCGGCGGCAAAAGAGGCGCGAGAGCGGTCGCTGACGTTTCTGAAGGCCAAGCTTGCGTAGCTAAACGCCCACCCGCTTCGGCAGTATCTCTCCGATGCGTTTGACCTGTGCGCCGACGCCTCGAAGTTTTTCTTCGATGCGCTCGTAGCCGCGGTCGATGTGATACACGCGGTCGATGATGGTTTCATCCTGCGCTACCAGTGCGGCGAGCACCAGTGAGGCGGAGGCGCGGAGGTCGCTGGCTTGCACGGCGGCTCCACTTAGGGTTGTGCGGCCACGGACCACGGCACGACGACCTTCTATTTTGATGTTTGCGCCCATGCGGCAAAGCTCCTGCGCGTGCATGAAGCGGTTCTCGAAAATGTTTTCGGTAATGATCGAGGTGCCTGCCGCCTGCGTCATCAGCGCCATGTATTGCGCCTGAACGTCAGTCGGGAACCCGGGAAATTCTTCGGTGGTGATATCGCCTGCAACCAATGGGGCCGCATCGCCCATCACGCGCACGCATCCCTCGCCTACCTTCACTTTCACGCCCACCTCTTCCAGTTTGTTGAGCAGGGAAGTCAGATGCGAGGGTTCGCAATCGGTAATCATCAGGTCGCCGCCGGTGAGTGCTCCGGCCAGGATGAAGGTCGCGGCTTCAATGCGGTCTGGGATGATGCGGTGTCGTGCGCCGTGCAACTTTTCGACGCCCTTCACTTTGATGGTGGAAGTGCCCGCGCCTTCGATCTGTGCGCCCATCTTCGTGAGTAACTCGGCGAGGTCCACTACCTCAGGCTCGCGAGCGCAATTTTGCAAGAGGGTTTCGCCCTCGGCGAGTACGGCAGCCATCAGAATGTCTTCCGTGCCGGTGACGGTGATCTTGTCAAAGGAGTAGCGTGCGCCCTTCAACTTGGTTGCACGCGCTTCAATATAGCCGTGCTCCTGGACAATCCGCGCACCGAGTTTTTCCAGTCCCTTGATGTGCAGATCGATTGGCCTCGCACCGATGGCGCAGCCTCCTGGAATGGAGACCCGGGCAAAGCCTACGCGTGCTAACAATGGACCGAGCACCAGGGACGAAGCGCGCATGGTTTTGACCAGCTCGTAGCTGGCTTCGGGATTCTGGCTGAGGTTGGCGGCGCAAATTGTGGTGCGGTGCTGTGCGCGTCCATAGCCTAGCTCGACCTCGGCGCCCATGGCGGCCAGCAGACGGCGCTCGGTTTCGATGTCGCGAACCTGCGGAATGTTTTCGAGGATCACCGTTTCATCGGTGAGCAGTGCGGCGGCCATCGCCGGAAGCGCGGCGTTTTTTGCCCCACTGATTCGTATCGTACCCAGCAACGGATTACCGCCGCGAATGACTAGCTTGTCCATTATGATTCCCGGAAGAAAACTATGTACCTAGTATGAGTTACGTCTACTACGATTCTACACATTCCAAGATCGCATCGTGAATGAGAGGCCGCACCTCTTTCATCGCCTGATTACTCGCGTCGGGCCAGGTTCGATTTGTCAGCAACGTGACCGAAAGCCCGCGCTCGGGATCGCACCAGAGCGAAGTTCCCGTATAGCCCAAATGGCCGAAGGAGCGCGGCGAGAAACGCGTGCCGGATTGCGATGGCGTGGAGGGTGTGTCCCAACCCATGGTGCGCGATGTGCCTGCTGGATCCTTGGCGCGCGTGGTGAACTGCCGGACGGTCTCCGGATGAAAGAGCGGAGCACCACCATGCAGGATGCAGTTCGCATACCGCGCCACGGAGAGCGCGTCGCCAAATAGGCCCGCGTGACCGGCAACCCCGCCCATGGCGCTGCCGTTCTCGTCGTTGACCTCACCCTGAATGATTCTGCCCCGATATTCCTTGTCATTGAGCGTGGGAGGAAATTGAATTAACTGGCGAGGATGCGGCAAGAATCTGAAGTTCAGCTCCAGAGGATCGAAGACTTCACGCTGGCAGAACACATCCTCGCGTTCACCAGCAGTGCGCTCCAGCAATTCGCCCAGGAGGATGAATCCAATATCGCTGTACTCGGCGTGTTCTCCCGGCGCTGTCTCCAAGGGGACGCTCGCGGCAGCCTTCAGCATTGCCTGGCGGCCGTCGGCCAGCAAGTAGAGTTTGCGATGGGCAGGCAGGCCGGAAGAGTGCTCCAGCAGCATTCTTGCCGTCACTGCATCGCGACGGTGGTCGGCTGGGTCCGCGAACTCCGGCAGCAATTCAACAATCGGGGCGTCGAGCGAGAGCTGTCCGCGCTCATAAAGCAGCATGGCCATCGAGGTAGTAGCCAGTGGCTTGGTCAGCGACGCCAGATCCCAAACGGTTTCGCGAGGTGCTGCGGGCGACGACGCGTCGTAGGTGAAGCGGCCAAAGCCCCGCCAAGCCAGCAGACGACCGCCAAAGGTCACGGCCAGTGCCGCGCCAGGAAACACTCGCCGTGCAATTGCTCCGTCGATCATTACGAAGACCCGGGCGAATCGCCGCTCCTGATCACCAGTGGCGTCCGTCAGCTCCGCAGTCTGATTATTGTTGATCTTCGTAACCGGTTCCTTCACTTCAGTTTGAGCAGGTTACTTAATGTATTGCAACATCTCTTTAAACTGGGCGCTGCCACTGCGACGGAGCAGCTCATACATCATCATTTCGGTAGAGGAGATCACACAGCCTGCCGACTCCATCCGCTCCAGCCCTACGCGCCAGTTCCAGTCGGTGCGCGAACTCACGGCATCGGAGGCAACATGAACCATGTAGCCATTCTCCAGTCCGCCCAGCGCGGTCTGCATCACGCAGATGTGGCTCTCCATGCCGCACAGCAGCAGGGTTGTGCGCTGGCCCGGAAGTTCGCTGACCTTGGCACGAAATTCGTCGCGGCCAAAGCAGCCAAACTCAACCTTATCGACGGCTTCCAAGCCGGGCAGCAGTTCGGCAATCTCCGGGACGGTGCCGCCCAAGCCGCGCGAGTATTGCGTGGTAAGCAGCACAGGAATCTCCATGATCCTTGCCAGGCGGATCAGCAGGCGGCAGTTGCGCACCAGCTCTTCTTGCCGCTCCACGGCGGTCAGCAGCTTCTCCTGTATGTCAATCACCACGAGCGCGCACTGGTTGGCATCCAGGCTGCGTCGCGCAATCGGTTCGCCTGCCAGTCCGGCCAGTCCGGGAAGGGAAGATGGATTCATAGTTAGCTCCTTAGGGTTGATTCCCAGCCCTGAACTCATGACAGAATTCGTGAACTGGAACTGCGGGGCAACCAGCAGCCTAAAGCCTAACCTACCTTAGAGGACTCTGCCAGACCGAGCCGTTGATTTTCGTTGGGCTGCTCTGCTGAGCTGGCCCGCATCTCAAAGTTTGTGAGCTTGTTCCGAGTTGGTCATTCAGTCCGCCGTTTAACCGTCCTGCTTGCTGTGCCGCTTCTCCTGGCCGCGGCTACGCAGCCCACGTTGCGACAGATCGCATTGCTCGATCTTCCGGGCCGGCCGGGCTTTGACGAAGTCGCGCTTGCCCACGGCATGGTTCTAGTCACTCACGGGGGAGCTGGAACCGTCGATCTTTTCGATCCCCAAAAGCGGCGCGTTGTGGGACACATCCGCGAAATGTCTTCGCCACGTGGCGTTGTCGAAGACAATGCCGCTCATCTGGTGTACATTGCCAACTCCGGAGCCTCGAATATCGTCGTGGTCTCCACCGTGAACTGGCAGGTACAGCGCACAATCCCCGTGGACGGGGTTCCAGGGTCTCTATTTCTGCTGCCCGCCGAGCACCTGCTCTATGTCACTTTTCCGGACTCGAATTCCGTCGCTGCCCTTGATCTGATGTCCAATGGGCTGCCGGTATCGCGGGCAAATGTGGAAGGCCGTCCATCCGACTTTGCTTACGATTCGGTGCGGGGCCAGCTTTATTTGACCCTGCAGGACCGGCGCAGCGTCCTGGTCCTCACCCGGGCGCTGAAAACATTGGGACACTTCGATCTCAACGCCTCTGAGCCGACGGGAGTTGTTTTCAGCGGTCGGCATGATCGACTCTACGTCGCCGTGCGTTATGCGGTGCTCGCCCTGGATCCTGCGAACGGGCAAGAGGTTGCTCGCTCGGCAGTTGGGGGTGGCATTGATCAGATCATTCTGGATGACCCAAGCAACTCGCTGCTCGGCGTGTCGAATGGCTCGGTCTTCATCATCCCGGACGGAGCCAGTTTGGGAACGGCTGACGAGCAACCTGTCGAAGTGAAGGGACACACTCTCGCCTATGATTCCGCCACTGGAACCATCTACCTCCCCGGAGGTCGCGAAGGGAAATCGAAGCTATTGATATTGAAGCGTGTCTCTGCCAGATAAGCGGAACTATCGGACCGTGATACAAATGTAAGTCATGTCTCGAAGCACTTTGAAGCACACCAGCGGCGTGATTGCACGTGCGGCCTGCCGTGTGGATCTTGCCGGCGGCACCATGGATATGTGGCCGCTCTACCTCTTCCATCCCGGTGCGGTTGTGGTGAACATTGCAGTGCAGGTAATGACCACCTGCCGCATCATGCCCACGGCATCCCGCGCCATCGAACTTGCCTCGCTGGACACCGGGCTCGCGGATACTTTCCCGAGCATGGCTGCCCTTCGCGCTGCTCCGCGTTATCATCACGCGCTGGCCGCGCATTTGTTGCGATTCTTCTATGCGGATGGCGAGCCCGAAAGCGGCTTTCGCTTGGAGACGCACTCCGAATCTCCGGCGGGCGCGGGAATCTCCGGCTCTTCGGCACTCATGATCTCCACTACGGCGGCGCTGGCGCGCTTCAGTGGGCGTAAGGCCGGGGGCCGCAGACTTGCACCCGAGCAGATTCGCGAGATTGCGCAGAACGTGGAAGCCCAGCTCATCAAGGTTCCCACTGGCTGCCAGGACTACTATCCGGCGCTCTATGGCGGAGTCAACGCGGTGCAGTTGGATGTGGATGGCATTCATCGCAAGGCTATCCCATGCGATGCAGACGAACTCGACCGCCGCTTTGTGCTGGCCTACACCGGAGCGCCGCGCCAAAGCGGCATCAATAATTGGGAGGTCTTCAAGCGTCATATCGACGGAGATCGCCGCATCTTTAAGAATTTTGAACGCATCGGAGAAATCGCCCGCGCCATGCGCGCCGCTCTTAGCGCCGCTGATTGGGGCGAAACCGGTCGTCTGTTGCGCGAGGAATGGAAGTTGCGCCGCACCAACTCTCCGGCCATTGCCACGCCTTTGATCGACCAACTCATAGCCGTCGCTCGCAGGAACGGCGCTGTCGGAGCCAAAGTTTGCGGCGCGGGAGGGGGTGGCTGTGTGCTCTTCATGACTACTCCCGAGGCTCGCCCTCGCGTAGAGCAAAAGCTCGCCGATGCCGGGGCACAGTTGCTCCCGTTCGCCGTTGCGCGCAAGGGTGTTGCGGTCAGCCCGCTGAAGTCGGCATTCTGAGTCGCACTACCGCTCTTGCCTGTGTTGCAAAACTTAACTTGTCTCGATCGAGTGATCCAGAGTAGTTTTTTACAATCAAATTGTTGCGCAAAGGGGCGTCATGAGAACGGCTATTTTAGCAACGCTATTTTTCTTGCTTGTAATTCCTGCCGCTGCGCAGCGTTTTTATGAGCCGCCCGATGTTCCAGCGACCGTTACGAATCCGGAGTTTCCCTTGCGTGTGCACATCCGGCGGGACCAGTGGAACTATGTGCGCTGGAGTTATTCGGGATGGGGCCGCGGTGATATCCTCGGCGATCAGCCAGTCGGTTTTGACTTTACCTACTCCTGCAATCAGCCGTTCCTCCACAACGCCCAACGCGACGAGTTTTATCAGGCACGCTGGAAGAAACAGGACAAGAAGCTGGAGATTCTGACCCAGAAAGTTGGAAGCGATAGTCTTCACCGCTGCGAGCTGAAAGTGGCTCTCAAGGCTGCTCCTTACGGGCAATACAAAGCGTCTGACACTGGAGCCCCTGCGCAATGACCGACGCTCCAATTGGCGGTCCGCTTGGCAGGGAGTATCCCGCGCCTGCGCCGCTGCCGTCATTCGTGCGCTTTCTGATCGCAGCTTTCTGGAGCGCCGCTGTCTTCTGGGGGAGCGGCTTTGTATACCTTCTCTTCCCGGAGCGCAATCTTCTGCCGGGAGTTCTCTTCCGGCTTGTGGGTTGTGTGCTGACCGCCGCAGGTTTTGCGTTTTTCTTGCGCGTGCTGGATGGTAACTTTGCTCCGCCCTCGGTCGCTCTAGGCTTGCCGCTTGATAGCACCGCAGGCCGTCAATGGGTGGTCGGTTTTGCCCTGGGAGGCTTATTCATCGGCACGGACGCACTCTGCATTGCTGCATTTGGGAGCCTGCGTCTCCATCTGCATCTCAGTGGGCCGCTGCTATTGCGCTCCGGAGCTGTGGCCGTGCTGCTGCTCGCAGGGGCGCTGATGGAGGAGCTCTCCTTCCGAGGCTATCCATTCCAGAAGCTCACCGAAACTTTCGGCGCGTTCGGAGCGGTCATTGTGCTCGCGGCTCTCTTCGGAGCCGTGCACCTGCACAATCCAGAGGCGCAGGGCTGGTTAAGCTGGAGCTTCTTCAATACGCTTGCCGTCGGAATTGTCTTTGCCCTCGCGCGCATCCGCACTGGCTCGCTCTGGTTCCCCTTCGGCTTGCATTTCGGCTGGAACTTTTTTCAGGGTGCGGTGTTCGGTCTTCCTGTTAGCGGACTTACTGAGTTCTCCTCGCTTATTACCTCCACCGCGCGCGGACCAGTTACGCTCACTGGCGGTGGGTACGGTCCTGAGGCTTCAGCTACATGTTCCATGGTTCTAGCGGCAGCTCTGCCACTGGTCTGGGTATTCACATCAACCCGAAAAATCCAGCACCACCCCTCGCGCCACGTCTCAGCCTCCAGCATCTAAATTGGCCAGCGCGTTCACGGCGGAGTAGCGTTCCTGCTCTGTCGCGTGTACGTGAGAGCCAGGCTATGAGATTTCCGACATACATGCCGACAGGTCATTTCTTCAGGGCTGCAGGGTGCTGCTGCGTGCTTCTGCTCGCTACCTTGCACGGCTTTGCCGGGGAGAAAAACAAGCTCTCGGACAACGAGCGCCAGCAGATCATTCATAGCTTTCTTGCCGAGAGTCCCTTTGTTCATCGCGCGCTGCCGCGTGGCAAAGCAGGAGTTCGCATCGAGGGCGCGAAGATCACTCCGTCAGAGGCCGAACTCAATCAGATCGTCGCGCAGTCTGGCGCGGCCGCCAAACCCGGCGACAGGGTCAGGATTACCGGCGTGCGATTTGAGCGAAATGGTGTTCTGTTTGAGATCAATGGCGGCCCCGTGAAGCGCAAAAGTTGGCGCGAACGGGTCAACGTCGGCGTCAATGGCGTCGATCCTCACGCTACGTCCACCCAGAAAACTGATGACAACGTTTACAACGATTCTCACGGCTCCTCGGTATTTCTGAACCTGAAAGAGAATGACGCGATCACTACCGATCAGATCAAGGATCTGCTCTCGCCTGTCCTCGACTTCAAAGCTCAAACTGCCGCCGATGCCGTTCAGAAGTCTCTGCCTCCGAAAATCGCCGAGGCCATAAAGAAACACCACGCTCTCGTTGGCATGGATAAGCAGTTGGTGCTCTACGCCTTGGGCCGTCCGCCGCGGCGAGTCCGCGAGACAAGGGATGGCAAGGAGGTTGAGGAGTGGATCTACGGCACGCCGCCGCAGGATGTCGAGTTCATCCGCTTTATTGACGACAAAGCCGTCAGCATCGAAGACATGAAGGTGTCAGGAGAAAAACACGTGCGCACCGAGGACGAAGTGGGCGATCTGGGAGACACCCTCAACGCTTCGGCACCGCATCCGCATCCACAGGCAATGGCTGACTCTGAAGATGAGCGCCGCAGCGCACCCACGCTATTGCGGCCAGGTGAAAAGCAGGAATCCCCTTCTGACACCGCACCGCGCGACCGCAATCCGAACCCGATACCGGATGCCATCCCACCCAGCGATCCCGGCAGTTCGCCTATGCCGCCCAACCCCGCCGGACAAATGCCAACGGGCGGCAGCACGCACCCGTAACAGCTACTCGGGGACCAACCGCAGGCGATGTGTTCCTGTGGCTTCAACCGTCTCAGGTTTGAACGCCAGGCGGAAAGTCGTACCGCGATACCACGCGTCGAACTGGTCATTAAAGTAAGGACTGAACAGGTTGCCGGATTGTCCGTTCACAATATTCAAAGTGGAGCGGTCGAGGTCTGCAAAATCGGCGGTGAAGCGTTCAGACGGTGCGAACTCTCCGCCCACCTGTTTGACCGTGATGCCATTGCCGGACTGCGGCAGTCGCGGCGTTCCTGCAAACCGCCTCAGCCACGGAACCTTCCCGAAGATGGGATGCATGACCTGCACCGTGGCGTAATCGCCATAGGTCCAGTGAGACAAGTCGCGCGGCGCATCAGGAGCGCTCACCGCGGCCTCGACTGAAGCCGCCAGCAGCGCGTCCCAGCTCTGGTACTGCGCTGGCAGCCAGCGCGGAGGTTGAAAGGCTACTGCGTTTTCCAGCCATACAGTTTTCATGAACCAGCGATAGAGTTCCGCGTCGCCGCCTAGTTTGTTTTCAAGCAATGTGTTCATCAGCCATCGCCGCGCTCTCTGTTCGATAGCCGCACCTGCTGAATCCATGCTGATCTTGCCATCGAAGTGCCGCAAAATATCAGCGGCGGTTTTTGCACGCGCACTCGCTCCGGGAGTCTGGTCCAGGGCGTACACCATGCGTTGTGCCATGAACTTGTCCAGATCGCTTTGCACGTCTGTCTGCAAGGCCAGCATATCGGACGCATTGAACTTCTTGTTCTGCCGCAGCACCCGGTAAATGCGCTCGGTGCGGTAGGGCGACTCCCATTCCTTGGTGATCGAATATTTGTATCCGTCTGAAGTGACGCGCCCATTTGCCGTTGCGATGATCCCTGAGGGTGGATTGTAAACGCTGGGCATTTCATCAAAGGGAACATAGCCCGTCCACTCATGCGCGTCATCTGCGCCACTCACCGGCAGCGAGCCATCACCCGCCGCGCGCACGGGAACCTTTCCGGTCGCCTGGTATCCAATGTTCCCGTCCGAGTCGGCATACACCACGTTCTGTCCCGGCCCGTTGTAGCCTGCAAATGCCGCGCGGAATTGATCCCAGTTCTGCGCGTTGTTCACGGCGTAAAAGGGAAGGCTCAGTCCGGTGTCATAGATCGCCCATTTCAAAGAGAGCTGCCGACCTTCATTCTTCATCTCGCGCGAGATCAACGGGCCGTGCCGCGTCACCACCACGTCCATCTTCACGTCGAGACCGCGCTTCACGTGAATCACCTCGTGCCGCACTTCGGGCTTACGCCAGCCCTCTGGAGTCTGGTACTCACCCTGTGCGTTGAAGTTTTCGACGAACACGTCTTCCACGTCCGGGCCTACGTTGGTAAAGCCCCAGGCAATGCGCCGGTTGTGTCCCACAATCACCCACGGAGCCCCTGGCAGCGTGACTCCCGCCACATCAAAGTCTCCGCAGGTAAGATGAGCTTCATACCAGGTGTTCGGAATGTGGTGCGGCAGATGCATGTCATTGGAGAGAAGCGGTCGCCCGCTCTCCGTATGCGCGCCGCTGATCACCCAGTTGTTTGATCCCGCGCGCACGCGATCCATTGGTGCGCCATTAAGTCCAGCCAGCAACGGCCGTTGCGCCGGCAGCGAGGGAATTAGCTCTGCTCGATGATGCCGCCTGTGTTCATGCCGGGTTGTAGTCGGCTCTTTTGCTGCCCTCTGCGCGCTGTCCGGAGCCGCTGCTGCCGGTTCAATTTCGTCCAGATCGTGCCCAGGGACAATGTCACGCTGGGATCGTTCCACGTAGAGGTCCGATGTGAGTTCCGGACCCAGCCGAGCCAGAATCTTCTCTTTGTTCAGGTCGTCGAGATAGGTGCCGTGGTTCAGCATCTCGGCCATTGACGCGCCCACCAGCACGGAATCCTCTGCCGTCCATGCACGAGGGAAGTAGCGCAACACCCGCATCTCCAGGGGAAGCCCGTAGTGATGATCGCTGATATAAGCGTTCACCCCTCGTGCGTAGGCTTCCAGTTGTGCCCGCTCTTCGGGAGTCGCTTGCTCCAGCGACTTCCTTGCCACCTCGCGCAGTCCCAGCGTGCGCTGCTCGCGGTCAACCTTCACATAATCCGAGCCGAGAGCCGCAGCCAGCTCTCCCGCGGCGAAGCGCCGCATCATGTCCATCTGCCACAGGCGGTCCTGCGCGGTTACATAGCCCTGCGCGAAGAACAGGTCATCCAGCGAGGAGGCAGTAATGCTTGGCACGCCCTGTGCGTCGCGTATCACGGTTACCGGAGCCTTCAAACCTTGCAAGCTCACCGTGCCATCCAGCGTAGGCATGGCCGCCCGCATCGCTGCGTGGAACCAGAGATATGCTCCTCCGGCCAGCAGCACGACCAACAACAGCACAGACAGCAGAATCCGCCCCAAAACCTTCAACTTGGAGCCGCGCACAGATTGCAAAGAAACGCTTGCAGCAAAACTCATAATGCTTCGATTGTACCCGCTCGCAATGCCCGTCCGCGTAGTGCAAACCACTGGATTTCCACTCGATACTTCGCGTGAGCGCCTCCCGCCCGTAATCTACGCGGGATTCCTGTAATCTTTTTCTATCGCGTGCAATAACTCCTGACCGTTTCCGTCATAACAGCAGGAGTCCAATGGCAGACGCACTCATGACGCAAAGCACGAACAAACTCGCAGAGCTTGTTGTTCGCGAGAAGTCGCGCTTTCTAGGCTTCGTTCGCCGGCGCCTTCTGGATCTCTCCGGAATGGACGCTGAAGACATCCTATCCGAGGTCGTCTTTAATCTCCTTCGCCGCGCCGACGTCATTGGCGACGTGGAAAACCTCAGCGCCTACGTGTATCGCTCACTTTCCAACCGGGTGATGGACCATCAGCGCCAGAGCGTGTCCGAGGTTCCGGCAATTGAAGTTCCAGACCCGGCGCAACCATCGAATCCTGTGCTTCCGCCCGATCCGCGCCCGCAGCCTGATCAGACATTACAGCAGGTTGAATTGCGTGGGCGGCTCTTCCACGCCATTGACTCACTGAGCCCGCCCGAGCGGGCTATCTGGATCGCCACTGAAATCGATGGCCGCAGCTTTCGCGAGCTCTCAGAAGACTTCGAGGAGCCCATCGGTACGCTGCTATCACGCAAGAGCCGTGCGACGAAGAAACTCCGCCACATGCTCTCCGACTACGAGAATTACTAGGAGTCTTTATGATGATGCACTTTCACGATCACGCCACCATGCCCATTCCACGACATCGCGCCTCGCACGTCGCGTTTCATGTCTTCATGGCCGTTGTCCTCGGAGGCGCGTTCGTTCTCTTCTTCGGCTACGCCGTCATGTTCCTCTGGAACGCCGTGATGCCTGCACTGCTTGGCGTGGGGCACCTTCATTTCTGGAAGGCTGTCGGCCTACTCCTTCTTGCCCGCATTCTCGTGGGAGGCTTTCACCGCGGAGGCTTCGGCGGACATCGACGCTTCGGACGCCGCTCATCCTTTAGGCAATACGAAGATTGGTGGCGAGAAGTCGGAGAGCAGTCTTTTCATGATTTCTCAGCTTCCCGGCCCGCGGAAGAGAAGTAACCAACTCCTGCCTCTGGCGGGCATCACAATTCACTTGCATTCATTTTTCAGGAGCATTCCAAATGGTAGAGCAGCGCATTCTCGATTCCTTTCAAACCATGTGGGGACCTTTCCCTGAGCCCGTCATGCTCATCCACAAGAGCCGCACCATTCTTGCCGTAAACGATTTCGCCAGTAAGATCGGTATTCCAGCGGGAAGCAAATGCTTCAGTCTCAATCCAGAGGTTGGCCCCGCTGACGATCATTGCAGCCGCTGCAAGGCGAATCTCGCTCTGAGGACTGGTGAAACCGTATGCACCGAAGAGACAATGGGAGAGAGGCGCGTCATTGGCTACTGGATGCCCCTCAAAGAAGTGCCTGACGTCTATGTGCACTTCGGCATCGGCACCGCAGGAGCCATGACGGGCGCACAATCCAGCCCTGCTCCCTGCGACCTCGTAAACCCGTAGTACAGAGATGTTGACGCCCCTTCGCCCGCGATAACAAGGGCGAAGGGGTGGTTGATTACATCACCTGCCCACGAAGTCGAAGTCTTATTTCGAAACAAATCGTCTCGTTTCCGAAAGGCCAATTCCTGTGTAAAGAACGGTTAAGCACACGTCACTCTGTGACACTGCTCACCGAAATGTTGTTACCTCCGAGCTAATATCCGTGACGCGAAGGGACAGGGCCATCTGGTCCAACGTAAGTCTCTCATTCGTCCGAACGAAGGATGTCTGGTTGCCGGAGCGGCCGTGCAAAAGGCCCAAATAGGATCGAAGCTGCACCCTCAGGCTTACCGCAGCGAGAGTCTGACCCGCCAGCTAACTCGTGTCCTCATGGTGCGCCCGGAGTTTTTCGGTGCCGCAGAGCCCAAAAATGCTTTCTCCCGCCAAAATACCTCCATTGATCTTCCCTTGGCCATTGCCCAGTGGGATAAGCTCTGTGAAGCTTTCGAGCACGCGGGCCTGCAGGTTCTCCAAATCGAGCCACACTTTGGGCTTGAGGATATGTGCTTCACGGACAGTCAGGCTTTTGTAGGAATTGATCGCGAGGAGCGTGCATTCGCCGTTCCATCGCGCATGTTGCATCGCAGCCGTCGCGACGAAGTCGAGCATTTCACCCGCTGGTATTCGAATCAGGGATACCGCATCATCGACCTCGGACTGGAAGGCGAGGAATTTCTGGAAGGCGCCGGCGACCTCATCTGGAATCCGGATTGGGAGTCGGTGTGGGCCGGTTACGGCGACCGTTCCACTCGAGGCGCCGTCGATTTATTCGCCTCGCTGATGGGAGAGATGGGCTTTGCGGTCCACAAACTGGAGCTTGTCGATCCTTACTTCTACCACCTCAATCTTTCGCTGGCACCGCTCACGCCGAATGCTGTCCTAATTTATCCGGGAGCCTTTGCCCCGGAGACCCTGACGCAAATCCGCAGCCTGACGCATACCCTTGAGGTCAGCCGTGAAGAGGCTCTGGGTTTCGAGTGCAATGGCGTCTCAGTGAATGGTTATTACATCACGCCCAGGCTCAGCCGCCGGTTGGAGCTGATTTTATCGGGCCACGGCATTGAGCCGATCGTAGTTGAGCTCTCTGAGTTTCAAAAAGCTGGGGGCTCCGTCGCATCGCTCAAAATGCTGTTACCATAGACTTTTCTTAACTGCACTACTGCCTGACCGGGCGGTCTTCCAAGACCGCCCGACTTTTCGCTTCAGCCCAACGCATTGGTTGTCAGCCGTACTTCTTCTCCAAATTCCCAAAGTTTCTGCCGCAGCCGTTTCACTGTCGTCTCACTTGGTGCCGCTGCCATTCGCCCGGTCAAAGCTGGCCAGCGCCGCTTAGCCGTCAGGATGCGCTGCGCCGCCGTCTCCACCTTCGTCCGGAAGCGCACGCTCCGCTCCGCCTCGTGCAGCACCGCTTCATACGCGCGGCTTACCAGTTCCGCGTTGTGGCATACGAGGTACATATCCGCCCCGGCTTCAATCGTCTGTAACGCCGCTTCTTCGATCTCGGCCACCTTCAGCACGCCGCCCATCTCCAGATCATCGGAAACCGCGAGTCCCATGTAGCCGATTTTTTTACGCAGGACTTCGCGAATCCATTTCTTTGAGATCGAGGCTGGCACAGCCTCGCCCGTTACCTCCGGATACGCACAGTGCGCCACCATCACAAAAGGCAACTGACGGGCGAGCAGGCGATAGGGAACCAAATCCTCGTTCCAAAGGGACTTCCAGCTCTTGCGTACCACCGGCAATTCCAGATGCGAATCCAGATTGCCCTCGCCGAGGCCGGGAAAGTGTTTTCCGCATCCTGCAACGCCTGTATCCTTTAGGCCCCGGAGGAACTCCTTTGCATATGCCACGGTCGCCTTCGGGTCGCTGGAAACCGTGCGCGGGCCCAGCACCGCAGCCGAGGCGGCGAAACGCAGATCCAGCACCGGAGCGAAGTCCACGTTGAAGCCCAGGGCGCACACTTCCGCGCCAATCAATTGCCCATGCGCGCGGAAGTACGGCTTGTGTGTCGCGTTCACCACCTCCTGCACGCTGGGAGCCGGGCCAATGACATTCTTCAGCCGGTCCACCGTCCCGCCCTCCATGTCCACGCAGCGGAAGAGCGGAACCTCGGCCTCTTTCTGTGCCGCTTTCAGCAGGGCGTGCGTCTGCCGTGGCGACTCGATGTTGCGCGCGAAAAGGATCACACCTCCAGGCTTCAGCGTCTTGAGTGTTGAGCGCAACTCGCCCGTGAGCTCCGTTCCATCAAATCCCAAGGTCAACAGTTGACCAGCAAGCGTCCGTAGGTCCAGCGATGTGCGTGCCATATGGAAAGGATTGTAGCCTGAATTGCATCATTGGTTACGTCTCTGGATGCTTTCGGTTTGTTCCGTTGCTCTTCTCGCGCTATGCTGGGTTCCGTGACAGCGCTTGCACTTTCCGATCTGTTGGGCCTCCCGGTGTACGACTCCGTCTCCGGCAGGATGGGTCGCGTTCGCGAGGTTGCGCTGCTGCCCCAGGACGACCCCATTCGCATTGCGGCCTTAATTGTCCGGACTTCCAGCGGAGACCGCATCGTAGCCACCGACCTCCTCCGCACCGTCAATGGTGGAGTGCACACCGCAGCCGTAGTTGAAGATTTGCCGAAGTACACCAGCGGTGAAGGCATGCTGCTGCTGGAGCGCGATCTGCTCGATCAGCAGATTATTGACGTGCACGGACGCAAGGTGGTCCGCGTCAATGACATTGAGCTCTCGCTGGATCGCGATGCACCCAATTCGCCGCTAGGGTTGCATCTGCGAATCGCCTTCGTGGATGCCGGAGCGCGCGGCGCGATCCGCCGCCTGCTCAAGGGTGTGCTGCCGCGTTATGCGCTTGCCAGTTGGTTACAGCGTATTCCAGCCCGCAACATTCCATGGGAATTCGTCAACCTCATCGAGACCGATCCGGCGCGCCGCGTTCGCCTCAAAATTTCCTCGGAGCGTGTCTCCAAGCTCCACCCGGCTGACATTGCCGACATTATCGAAGAGCTCTCGCCCGCCGAGCGCGACGCCGTCTTCCAAACCCTCGACGAAGAAACAGCCGCCGAGACATTGGAAGAGATCGATCCGAAGCTGCAGGTCTCCATTCTCAACGCCATGGAGAGCGAGCGTGCCGCCGACATTGTGGAGGAGATGGACCCGGATGCCGCCGCTGATCTACTCGGCGACCTGACCGACGAGCGCTCTGACGCAATTCTCCAGGAGATGCAGCCCGAGGAGCGTCAGGACGTCGAAGAGCTACTCGAGTTCGAGGAAGACACCGCTGCCGGGCGCATGACTACCGATTACATGGCGCTTGCGCCAACCGCCCGCGTTCATGATGCCGTGGAGATGCTCAAACACTTCGATGGCGGTCTTGAGAGCATGAGCACCATTTTTCTCATCGGTGAAAATGACAAGCTTGTGGGCGCCGTGCCGCTCGCCAAACTGATCGTCTCCCATCCCGAGACGCGACTCTCCGAACTGGCTGCCGATCCGCTTATTTCTTGCTCGCCCGAGGCTGATGAGCGCGAGGTCGCGGAGATTTTTGACAAATACAATCTCCTCACTCTTCCCGTGGTGGATGAGAATGGCTCGCTTACCGGAGTCATCACTGCTGATGACGTGATCTCCATCCTGCGCGCACAGCTCTAATTTTATTGATTGCCGAACGTTTACGAATCCCCGGAAGGCGGAAGTGGATTCGGCTGTTTTTTGGAGCCCATGTAGAGGGGCATGCACTCGGGGCACAGGCCGTGAGAGAACGAGGCGTGCGAATGCTTCTCGATGTAGACCTCCATCTGCATCCAGTCGCCCTGCTTGGTGCGAATTTTCTTGCAGGCGGCGCACACTGGCAGCATCCCTTGCAGCACGCGAATCTCCGTCAGCTTTGCTTCCAACTCCGCTTTCGATTGCGCCAGTTTCCGGTGGTTGGCGTCGTAGGAGCCTAGCACCGCCAATATCATAAGAGAACACATGATGATCGCAGAAGGGACCGTGATCATGAAGTCCTGTACCCGGATGAACGGATTGGCGTACGGAATGACGAGCCGGGGAAACGCATACTCCACGTAGTACAGCGACGTGAAATTGAGCATGAAGAAGCAAAGAAATATCCAGCGCGTCATGCCCACGAAGATGACCGTGTACACGATCGCCGCGCTGAAAAAAATCATCTGCGTCGGTCCTTGCGAGCCACCATTGAAGAACCACGCAAAATTCAGCAGCGCCATTATCAGAACGCTGGAGAACCTGTATGTGTAAATCCCCCGCCGGCTGGCAAGCCAGAACATTCCAAGAAAGGCAAGTCCGAATAAAAATACTCCGCCGCTTAGCATCAATGGCAAATGCTCCAGCAGATCGCCAGGAGCAATGATCGCGGTGGCGAAGAACCCCGCGATCAGGCACATCAACTGGAATATCCGTTGACGAACCTCCAACTCGGAATCAGGGTGAAGAAGACTCGCAATTGGACCCATTTCATTTGATTATTGAGCGCGCTCTCTCGAAAGACAACCTGTTTCACCGGCGTAACGGTTACTACCGTTTCCCCACCCGTTTACATATAAGGATTTACCACATTTCCACCGTCCCGCCTTGAGCTTCAGACGTATGCAATTTATGCTGGAGATTCCGATGTAAATTCCCGCCCAATCCGGTCGAGCTGAATAATGAAGATGAAGCTGTGGAGAGTCCGTCTCATGATGTTCCTGGCCGTAGTTGGCCCGGGCTTCATCACCGCCAATGTCGATAATGACGCGGGCGGTATCTGGACATACTCCCAGGCGGGAGCGCAATTCGGCTACGGACTCCTCTGGGTCATGATCCCCATGACTCTTGCCCTCATCGTGGTTCAGGAGATGACTGCCCGCATGGGCGCGGTCACCGGCAAGGGCCTCAGCGACCTTATCCGCGAAGAGTTCGGCTTCCGAATCACCTTCCTCCTCATGGTCGGCCTCATCATCACCAACTTCGGCAACGTGGTCGCCGAGTTTGCAGGCATCGCCGGTAGCCTCTCGCTATTTGGCATTCCCATCTGGGCCAGCGTACCTTTCTGCGCAGGCCTTGTCTGGCTGATGGTGGTCAAAGGCAGTTACAAGACGGTGGAGAAAGTGTTTCTCGTCGCCTCCTTCGTCTATCTCGCCTACATTGTCGCGGGAGTTCTCGCGCATCCCGATTGGAAGGCCGCGGGAATGGCCACCGTGATGCCGCCGAACCTGCGTCTGTTCCGCAGCACCAGCTATCTCTACATGGTCATCGGAGTCATTGGAACCACCATCGCGCCATGGATGCAGTTCTACCTGCAATC
>Ga0181537_10000161_pt1 | contig 60391 bp, 50 predicted proteins | sample PEATcosm2014_Bin_39_FD_119765 | JGI IMG/M metagenome (GOLD analysis project Ga0181537, IMG submission 119765) | Peatland microbial communities from MTU Mesocosm Facility, Houghton, MI, USA - PEATcosm2014_Bin23_10_metaG | ecosystem: Environmental > Terrestrial > Soil > Wetlands > Peat | place...
CAGTAGTCGCCGCGATTGAACACCGAGAAATCGAACGACTCGGGCGCCTCGGCGCGCCACAACCGCAGCGTATTGGCCGTGCCGACGTGATAACCGAGGATCGGCGTGTCGTAGGGTACGGCGAACACTTCACGCGCCGGCACCCAGCGCACCCGTACCCGGCCGGACTCATCGGTGTAGCGTTCGGTATGGCCGCCGAACTTGACCTCCGCCGCCCACTCGGGCCGCACCAGTTCCCACGGATTGCCGAAGCGCAGCCACTTGTCGGTGCGCTCGACCTGCCAGCCGTCGACGATCTCCTGCTGGAAGATGCCGTATTCGTAGCGGATGCCGTAGCCCATGCACGGCACCTGCAGCGTTGCCAGCGAGTCGATGAAGCAGGCCGCCAGCCGGCCGAGACCGCCGTTGCCAAGGCCAGGTTCATCCTCCTGGCGCAACAGATCGTCCAGATCCAGCCCCAGTTCCACCATCGCCTGGCGTGCGGTGTCGTAGATGCCCAGGTTGATCAGGTTGTTGCCGAGGTACGGTCCCATCAGGAACTCGGCCGACAGGTACGCCACGGTGCGCGAGCCGTGCTCGGTATAGGCGGAAGCGGTGCTGTTCCAGCGCTGCAGCATGCGGTCGCGCACCGTGTATGCGAGCGCCATGTAGTAGTCGTATGCGGTCGCCAGCACCGGGAACTTGCCCTGCATGTAGAACAGGTTGTGCAGGAAACAGCGCTTCAGCGCCTCTTTGGTCAGCGCCACCCGGTCATCGTCGGCCGGGCGCTGATCCGACAGCTGGGTGGAGACTGCGGAACTCATGGCTGCTGGTCTGTGTGGATCAAACTTCCCCCTCGCCCGCCGCCTGCCTGTCAGCCGGCGCTTGCAAGATTCATGCAGGCCGTTCGATCATGCGCCCGGCACGCGCGCGCACCGCCGGCGGGCGCCGGGGCGCGGCGTCAGCGGCCGCATGCGCCCCGACGGTGCGCCGCCAAGTATTCCACAGCCCAAGCGGGGACGCCTATCCTGCTGCCCGGGCGCGGGCGAACTCTCGCCATGCGTGTGGTCTAATGGTGCAATTCGCCTGCAGGAGCTGATGAATTGACCAGGTCCGCCGCCCTCGCCGCCTGCGTACTGCTGCTCGGTGGGTTCGGGCCGCACGGCTCACAGGCCGCCGACAGCCTGGCATTTCGCCGCCCCACCGTCGATCCGACCCTGAGCGACCGCATTATCGTCAAGTGGCGCAGCAGCGGCGTCGCAGCGGTGCAGATCGACAGCATCAGCGACCGCGCGGCGCGCCTGAGCGAGGCGAACGGCATCGCGGTCACCCCGGTGCACAATCTGTACGGCAGCACCGACGTCATGCGCCTCGATCACACGCCGACGCACCAGGAGATGCAGGGCATCCTGGGCCGATTGAACGCCGATCCAGGCATCGAATATGCCGAGGTGGACGGTTGGCGTTTCATCCAGGCGTTTCCGGCCGACACACCCCCGAATGACCCGCATTTCATCGCCGGCTCCGATGCCGATGGCACCTGGCATGGTCAATGGTACCTGCAGCCCAGCTCGGCGACCACGCCGTCGGCGCTGTCGGTGACCACCGCCTGGGCCACCACGCTGGGCACTGCCGGCGTGATCGTGGCGGTGATCGACACCGGCGTCATCACGGCGCACCCGGACCTGGCCGGCAAGCTTGAACCCGGCTATGACTTCGTCAGCTGCGATCAGGGCAACCTGACGGTCGCGACCGGCGGCCAGACCACCGGCGATTGCAGCGCCTCCGGCTCTGCCGCCACCTACCTGTTTGCCAACAATGGCCACGGCTGGCAGGCCGGGGCGGATGATCCGGGCGACTGGATCAGTAGCACCGACGTGACCAACTCCCTGTTCGTGGATGCCGGCTGCACTACAACCGCCGACAGCTCCTGGCACGGCACCAAGGTCGCCGGCGTGATCGGCGCGCTCACCAACAACGGCATCGGTATCGCCGGCGTAGCTCCCAATACGATGCTGCTGCCGGTACGTGCAGTCGGCGTGTGCTCGGGCCGGGTGTCCGACATTGCCGCGGCCATCATGTGGGCGGCTGGCCAGCCGGTCACGGTCGACGCCGGCAGCATCATGGCGAGCCCCGCAGCCAACATCATCAACCTGAGCCTGGGCTCCAATGTCCCGTGCTCGGCGACCGAGCAGAGCGCCATCACCACCGCGATCGATGCCGGCATCACGGTGATCGCGGCGGCCGGCAATGAAGGCGGCGCCATCGATGCGCCGGCCAACTGCACCGGCGTGATTTCGGTGGTCGGGCTGCGCCAGACCGGCACCAAGGTGCCATTCAGTAACCTGAGCGGCAGCAGCGGCCAGGCCAGCATCGCGGCCCCGGGCGGAAATTGCGTCAATGACGTCGCCGGCGAGGACTGCCTGTACGACATCGAGAGCACGACTGACGCCGGTACCACCACGCCGTCGCCGACCCCGGGCTTCTACACCTACTCGCTGCTGAACCAGAGCTACCTGAACGCCGGCGGCAACCCGGAAAACGCCGCCAATGTCGGCACCAGCTTCGCCGCGCCGATGGTATCGGGCGTCGCGGCGCTGATGCTGGGGATCAATCCCGATCTGACCCCCGCGCAGGTACTCTCGCGCCTGCAGTCGAGCGCACTGGTGTTCCCGACCTCCTCGTCGACCACCACGACTGCGTGCGTGCTCGCCAACACGACCGCCGACAGCAACGGCAACTTCACCGAGCCCACCAATCCGGCAGAGTGCGTCTGCACCACCGAGACCTGCGGGGCCGGCATGGTCAATGCAGCCGCCGCGGTGGTCGCGGCGAGCGGGATTTTCGTGCAGATCACCCCCTCCAGCACCACCGGCATCCCCGGCCAGCGCATCAGCCTCAACGGCAGCGCCAGCACGGCGGCCGCGGGCTATACCATCGTCAGCTACCAGTGGGCCACCGATCCTGCCACCAGCGGCCAGCTGCTCAATGCCAACCAGGCAAATGCCACATTGGTCATACCCTCGTTCCGCTCGATCGGCGTCACGCTCACCATTACCGACAGCGGGGGCCATACCGCGACCGGCAAGGTGACCATCCAATCGGCCCTCGCCGCGGGCAGCGGAGTCGGGGCGCTGCAGCCCGCCTGGCTGGGCGTGCTGGGCGTGCTGGGGCTGTGGCAGCTGCGCCGGCGGCGCCAGGCGCGGGCCTCGTTTTGAACTGAATCGGGCCTCAAGTGTCGCTATGCTATGCGGCCGTAGAACGCTAGCTGGGGGCGCAGGCGCAACCGGTATCGCCGCGCACCGCAATTCCCGGATTTGAGGAGAAGTCGTTGACCGTGATTCGTCTATCGCCATGGCGCCCCGGCGCCGTGGCCTTCGGCCTGTTGTTGCCGCTCGCCATGGCACTGGCGCTAGGCGCCTGCAGCAGCAACAGCAATCGCGGTGTCACCGGCAACGTCGGCGTCGGCACCGGCGTCGCGCTGACCACCCCGGGCAGCGTCACCCAGATCCAGGTGGCCACCACGATCGTGATCACCGCGAGCGTGACGGCCGATGTCAACAACGCGGGCGTGACCTTTGTCCTGTCCGGCGACGCGGTCGCACTGGGCGCCACGCTGACCGACATCACCGCGACCACCGCCACTTTCAACGCACCGGCCAGCGTGCAGGGCGCGACCGATGCCACGGTTACCGCGACCTCGGTGGTCAACTCGGCCAGCTCCGCCACGGTCACGCTGGTGGTGCTCGGCACGCCGGTGCCGAACCTGGCGCAGCTGTTCCCGGGCAACGTCAACGTGCCCTACGGGGCCTCGATCTCGGTAGCCGGCGGCGAGGCGGACTACACCTGGGTGCTGGCCGCCGGTTCCGGGCCGCTGCCGCCAGGCATCGCGCTGACCGGCAGCACCACCGCCGTGACCTCGATAGCCGGCACGCCGACCACCGCCGGCAGCTACACCTTCACGGTACAGGCAACCGACGCATTGGGCCGCGTCGCCTCGCAGACGCTGACCATGGTGGTGCTGCCGCAGGCCAGCTGCCTGCTGAGCGGTACCTTCAGCTTCATGGTAAGCGGTTATCGCGGCGGAGGACCGATGACGCACGCCGGCAGTATCACCGTCGACGCCAGCGGCAACATCACCGGCGAACAGGACTACAAGGACGGCCACCGTACCACCGTCGGCGAGACCCTGATCCCCCTGACCGCGGGCAGCCCGCCCGCCTGTATCAATCGCGAGACCAATTCGGGCCAGATCACGCTCAACGCCCCCAGCGGTGCGATCCTGTACAACTTCTCGGTCACGCCGCCCGACGCGGCGGGCAACCTCAATTCGGGCCGACTGCAGCTGATCGGCTCGGGTGCCGACTCCGCTTCCGGCGAGTTCACCAGGCTCGACAGCAACGCGGTCACTGCGGCGCCGCCAACCGGCAACTTCGCCTTCGGGCTCATCACGCTGGCCAACCAGGAGCCAGACACGGTGCACTACGGCAGCGCCGGGTACCTCACGACCAATGGCGCCGGCACCATCACCGCCGGCCTGACCGATTCGAACGCCTCGCCGGCACTGACCGCCGCAGCGCTCACCGGCACGCTATCGGCACCCGACAGCCGCGGGCGCGGCACTGCGAGCCTCGCGGCCGGCGGCCAGAACACCGCGCTGGTGTACTACATGATCAATGCCGGCCGCATGTACCTGATGGATATCGGGGCGACCGTGGGCACGCCGCGTTCCACCGGCTATATGACGGCACAGGTCGGCGACGCTGCCGATGGCAGCTTCGACAACGGCGCGCTGGCCAGCGCCTCGGCCTCGATCATGAGCCTGTGGGGCGCATCGGGCACCGATGAGCCGATCACCGTGATGGACATGGGCCGGCTTTCCAACGGCAATGCCGCCACCGGTACCCTCAACGCGTTGCTCGACAGCTCGGACCACGACACCGACGCCGCCGGCATCACCTACACCGCACAGCCCTATGCGGTCGCCAGCAACGGCCGCGGTACGCTGTCACTGACCGCGCTCGGGGTAACGCGCAACTTCGTGCTCTACCTCGACGGCATCGCCGACGGCTACGTAGTCGAACAGGGCAGCACCGCCGGCAGCGCCGGCCTGCTCGAAGCCCAGTACGTACCCAGCAGTGGCAGCTATTCGGATACTCTGCCCGGGCTGTTCGTCGGCGGCACGCAGTTCGCGGCCGTGCCCGGCCCGATCGTGCTGGTACCTGCGGCCAGTATCAGCTTCGGCGACCTGTCGTCCAACTACAGCAGCGGCTTGTTTGCGATCGACTCAACCACCGGCCGCGGCTTCGGCTCACTATCGCAGAGCGGCGTCGCCAACACCGCGGCGGTGGTGTACGAGGTATCGCCCGTCAAGTTCGAAATCCTGACCTTCGGCACCATCCAGGTCGACGGCACGATCATCTGGGATATCCAGCAATGAGGCCGGCGCAGCGCGCGCCGCGCCCCTAGACCGCGACGCCGGCGCGAATCCGCAGCACCCGCAGCCGGCTGTCGACGTCTTCGCGGTTGAGGTAGGCACCGGCGAGGCGGCGGTAGCCGCTGTACGCCTCGCGCGCGTGCAGCAGCCGCCAGTTGTCGAACAGCAGCACCGAGCCCGGCAGCAGCCGGCGCCGGTAGTGCAGTGACGCGTCCGCGCATAACGCTGCGAACCGGGAGAGCGCGCGATAGAAGCGCCGCTGCTGCCCGGGAGCAAGCACGAACGGGGCACGATCGTGGTTGTTGTAGCTGACCTGCACCAGCTCACCCGCCTCATCGTGACGAAACAGCGGCCGACGCGCCATCAGCTGGATGCCGCGTGCGTGATCGAGATACCGCCCCGGAATGCCGACCGTGCTGAGCAGCTGGTAGTCCTCGGGATACTCGCGCCGCATGATCTGCCCGACCTTGAAGCCGTCGATCAGGATATTCTCGCCACCGCTGCAGTCGGCCGCGAGGCAGTGGAAGATCTGGTAACCGGGCGCGTCCAGGCTGTAGGTACCATCGGTGTGCGGGCCGATCGCCATCGAGGTGTAGGCGGTGTCCTTGTGCGCCAGGTCGGCCGTGAAGTCGTAGTAGCCGCCGAAGACGGTGGTGCGGATGTAAGCCACGCGTTCGGCGACGCCGATAGTGGCCTCAGGCGTCCCCGGCACCCCCTCCACCATGCAGAAACCGTAGCGCTCCACCTGTTCCAGAAAAGCGAGCAGCACCGCGTCCTCTGCCATCAGCGCCGCGTGCTCGACCCGTGGAACATTGGCCGCAATGCCCGCGCCATCCCACGGCGAACGCAGCGCCGGCATGGCCTCCGGGTCGGCGCGCAGGCTGGCGAGGAACTGCGCCTCGTAGCGACTCACGCGCCCGTCGGCCAGCCATTCAACGCGCAGTGCCTGTCCGTCGTCGGTCACCGCGACCGAGCGCGCGGCGATATCGGCCGGGATCTGGAAGGTGTCGATCAGCCGCTGCTGTGTCTCCGGGTGCAGAGCATCTTCGTTCGGATCGTGATCGCGCAGCCAGAACAGCGACAGCGTCAGCTCAGGCCGCCCGTCGGCGAATGCGAGCCGCACATCCGGGCCGCTCAGCAGCGCGCTGCGCAGCAATGTCGTCATCAGATGCTGCGGATCCACAGCCGGCCGAACAGCAGGTACACCGGCAGCGTCAGCGCCAGCATGGCCGCACTCAACAGCAGCAGCCTCGGCTCAGCGTAGCCGATCACCACCACGCAGAACAGCAACGCCACCGCGGCCACCGGCCGGTAGCGCTCGAGTGACGTGGCGGATGCGATCCAGCGCGGATACAGCAGCACCGCGATGCAGGCGTAGACATACAGCATCATGCAGAAGATCACCGACACCTCGATCAGCTCACCGAACTGCTCGCCCAGTGTCGGTGAGATGGTCGCGAATACCACCACGCTCATCAACGCCGCCATCAGCAGCAGGCTGGTCACCGGTACGCCGTGGCGATCAACGCGGCCGAACAGGCCGGGGAACAGGCCATGGTCGGCGCCGGCCTTGCCGGTCTGCGCGGTCAGCAGGATCCAGCCGCCCAGTGTCCCGGTCGCCTTGGTCAGTGCCGCCAGCGCGATGAAGCCCGCGACCACCGGTCCCAGCACCACCCTGGCCGCATCGGCGAACGGTGCGCTCGAACGCGCCAGCTGCGCGGCCGGAATCAGCCCCATCAGTACCGTGCATGAGGAGATGTACACCAGTGCTGCGATCAGCACGCCGCCGAGGGTTGCGATCGCGACGTTGCGGCGCGGATTCTCCACCACCGCACTGGCGATCGAGGCGCTCTCCAGCCCGGTGAAGGCCCAGAACAGCAGCACCAGCGACTGCGGAACCACCTGCGCCGCCGGCTCGTGCCGTACGTTCCAGGAGTCCGCGAACAGCTTGCCGTCGAAATACCACCAGCCGCCGGTGGCGACCAGCAGGATCGGCACCAGCCCGACGACGATCGCCAGCGATTCGACCTGGCACACCAGCCGCGGCCCCAGGATATTGACCGCGGTCAGCAGCCAGATCAGGCCCGCGGTCGCAAAAGCGCAGGGCAGCGGGGCCCTCAGCGCCGGCACGAAGCTCGCCAGGTACCCGATCGCCGCCACCGCAATCGCAATGTTGCCGATCCAGCACGACAGCCAGTAGAGCGCATTGGCCTGGAAGCCGAAATAAGGACCCAGCGCCTCGCCAGCGTAGACGCACGGGCCGCCGGGCTGCGGGGCGACCTGGCTGAGCTTTGCCAGGATGGTGGCGATCAGCAATGCACCCACGGTGCCTATCGCCCAGCCGACCACGGTGATGCTGCCCACGGTGGCCAGCGTCGCCGGCAGCAGGAAGATGCCCGAGCCGATCATGTTGCTCGCAACCAGTGCGGTAGCCAGCACCGGACCGATCTTGCGATTTCGAATCATCGACTCCCTTGCCGCCCCGGCAGTGCTGGCTTACGATCGATCGAGAAGACTGAATGAGTGCTCAGATGCCCGTCAAGGGCATCGACATCGCCATTGCTCGCAGCGCCGATCACCAAGCCGATTATCAAGCCGATCATCCAGCCGATCATCCAGCCGATCATCGAGAGGGCCTGCGGCCTTGCCTGCACAGCATAGCGACGCCCTGATCATCGGCGGCGGCCATAACGGGCTGGTATGCGCAGCCTACCTGGCGGCCGCCGGCCTGAAGGTGACCGTGCTCGAGCGCCGGCCGGTGGTCGGCGGCGCGGCGGTCACCGAGGAGTTTCATCCGGGCTTTCGCAACTCGGTGGCCGCCTACACCGTCTCGCTGCTCAATCCCAAGGTCATCCGTGACCTCGACCTGGCCGCGCACGGACTCACCGTGGTCGAGCGCCGGCTGTCGAATTTCCTGCCGACCGAAGATGGCGGCTACCTGTGCGTCGGCGCCGGCCGCACGCACTCCGAGGTTGCCAGGTTCTCGCATTCCGACGCTGCCCGCCTCGATGCCTATGGCGCCAAACTCGACCGCATTGCCGACGTGCTGCGCGCACTGGTGCTGCGCACGCCGCCGAACGTGATCGCGGGCAGCTGGGCCCAGGCGCTGCCCGAACTGCTGCGCGCCGCGGGCGTCGGCCGGCGCATCGCGCGGCTCGACCTGCCGCTGCGCCGCGAGCTGTTGCAGCTGTTCGCCACTTCCGCCGGTGACTACCTCGACGGCTGGTTCGACAGCGATCCGATCAAGGCGGTGTACGGATTCGACGGCATCGTCGGCAACTACGCCAGCCCGTACACGCCCGGCTCCGCCTACGTGCTGCTGCATCACGTCTTCGGCGAAGTCAACGGCAAGAAGGGAGTCTGGGGTCACGCCATCGGTGGCATGGGCGCCATCACCCAGGCGATGGCGCGTTCGGCAACGGCGCGCGGCGCCGCCATCCGCGTCGGGGCAGCGGTGCGTGAGGTGCTGGTGGAACGCGGTCGTGCGGTAGGTGCGCTAACCTGTGGCGGCGAGGAGTTTCGCGCACCGGCCGTGATCTCCAATCTCAATCCGAAGCTGCTGTACCTGAAGCTGCTCGATCCGGCGCTGCTGCCGTTGGATTTTCGCCAGCGCATCGAGCACTGGCGCTGCGGCTCGGGCACGTTCCGCATAAATGTTGCGCTATCGGAGCTGCCGGATTTTCGCTGCCTGCCGGGCAAGGCGCCGGCCGATCATCACACCGCGGGCATCATCATCGCGCCGACGCTCGCGTACATGGAACGTGCCTACTTCGATGCGCGCCTGCACGGCTGGTCGGCGCAGCCGATCATCGAGCTGGTGATTCCCTCAACGCTCGACGGCAGCCTCGCGCCGCCCGGGCAGCATGTCGCCAGCCTGTTCTGCCAGCACGTGGCGCCGCAGCTTCCGGACGGCCAGTCCTGGGACCGCCACCGCGATGCGGTCGCCGACCTGATGATCGACACCGTCAACGCCTATGCGCCGAACTTCAAGGCCGCGGTGCTCGGGCGCCAGAGCATGAGCCCGCTGGACCTGGAGCGTACCTTCGGTCTGGTCGGCGGCGATATCTTCCATGGCGCACTCAGCCTGGACCAGCTGTTCTCGGCGCGCCCGATGCTCGGCCACGCCGACTATCGCGGGCCGCTCCCGGGCCTGTATATGTGCGGCGCAGGCAGCCATCCCGGCGGCGGCGTCACCGGCGCGCCCGGCCACAATGCGGCGCGCGAGGTGCTGATCGATTTCCGCCGCCGGCGCCTGCGGCGCACATCCTAGCGCCACCAGTCCCGCCACGATCAACGTCATCGGCGTGATTAACGCGATCCATGCGCCGGGCGGTGCCCGATGTCACTCCTGGCGCCAGCGATCGACGATCGCCCAGCCCTGCGGCCAGTCGCCAAGACCGCTGTCGGCATTGATGTGCCCGCGCTGACCGAGCGCCATGTGCTCGGCGTTCCAGGCCGCAACGCAATGCCCGGAAAATTGCACGGACGAATACGGGTCATCGCTGCTGCTGGCCACGGTCACACGATGAGCGCTCAGCGTAGCAGGCAGCGGCGCAAAGCCGGTCGCTTCACTGGGAAACACCGCGGCTGCCGGGTCCGGCACGGCGACCAGTAACATCGCGTAGCAGTGACGCCCGGCGTGGCGCGGCGCGCGCGCCGACCAGTGGACCGCCGCCAGGCATCCCAGACTGTGCGCCACCAGAATCGCCGGCGCGGCGGCCCGCAGCACCGCTCGATCCAGGCACAATACCCACTCATCGCATACCGGATGATTCCAATCACGCTGCATGACGCGATTGACGCCGCCGTATTTCCCCTGCCACAGTGATTGCCAATGAGCAGGACTGGAATTGCCAATGCCTGGCAGCAGAAGTACCGGACGCATGTCGATTACCTGGCGTGGAATCCATGCTCCACGATAAGCGTTCCTCGTCCCCGCGCCATGGCGAAGCATCGATAGTTGCGGCGCAAAAGCTTGAATTCATCGGCTCTCAGCGACCTGGACGCAACACCGTGAAGCTCGATAAGAAAGACCGATTGATCATCACGGCATTGCAGCAGGACGCACGGCAGAGTCTGTCCGCCATGGGCAAGCGCATCGGGCTGTCGCAGCCGGCGGTGAGCGAACGGGTGAGGAAACTGGAGCAGGCGGGTGTCATCTGCGGCTACTCGGCGAGAATCGATCTGTCGGCCATTGGTTTGCGGCTGCAGGCCGTGATACGGGTGCGCACCACGCACCAGCACCTGCAACGCTATGTCGCGCTGTTCCAATCCATGCCGGAGGTCCTGGACGCCGTGCGCGTCACCGGCGACGACTGCTTTGTGGTCCGCTGCGCTTTTGCCGCACCGGAAGATCTGCAGCGCGTCGTGGATGCGCTCGCCGCTCACGGCAGCATTACCACCGCACTGGTACTTTCTCACCCGGTCTCAAAGAGCGCTACTCCCGCCTAGAGTGCGCCGCGTCTGCGGGCGCCGCGCGCTCAGGGTTGCGCCAGATTGAGCAGCCGTGCGGCATTGCCGCCCAGGATCGCGGCGCGATCCGCCTCGCTCAGGCCCGGTACCGCGGCCAGCAGCGCGTGCATGTCATAGTGCGCCATGTCGTATGGATAGTCGGTGCCCACCACCACCTGCCCAGCACCGACCTCCGCTATCAGGTGCCGCAGCTGCTCCGGCCGATAGACGATGGTGTCGTAGAAGATCTGCCGCAGATAGCTGCTCGGCTCGCGTTGGCAGCCGTGCGCATCCGGCCGCACCTGCCAGGCATGATCCGAGCGGCCGATATAGGAAGCCAGGTAGCCGCCGCCGTGCGCCGCCAGGATCTTGACACCCGGATAACGGTCGAGGGTGCCGCCGAAGATCAGGTACGACAGCGCTACCGCGGTCTCCAGCGGCTGGCCGACGGTATTGGACAGGTAATGCCGATTCAGCCGCTCACCAAGCGAGCTGCCCAGCGGATGCAGGAATACCAGGCAACCCAGTTGCTCCACCCGCGCCCAGAAGCGCTCGAATTTCGGGTCGGCCAGCTCCAGCCCATTGACCATCGACGAGACTTCCACGCCGCGCAGGCCGAGCGTCCCGACCGCGTAATCGAGCTGCTCGATCGACAGTTCCGGATGCTGCAGCGCTACGCTGCCCAGCCCCAGCAGCCGCTCGGGATGCTGCGCGACCAGCGCGGCGATGTGATCGTTGACCAGCCGCGCGATCTGGCGCGCAAGATCCGGGTCGGCCCAGTAGTAGTACTGGTTCGGGGCTGGACTGAGCAGCTGCATATCCACGCCCATCGCATCCATGTCCCGCAGGCGCAGCTCGAGGCTGGTGAGTTTCGGGAATGCCGCCTTCAGCATCACGTTGACCGTAAAATCGAAGCTCTGCGGTCCCAGCATGCGCGGCATCAGTTCACGCTCGGCGAGCTTCTGCGGCCGCTCGGCCACCAGCTGCTCCACCGCCGTGGTGAGCGCGTGGCAATGCATGTCCACCGTCAGCGAGCGCTGCCGTCCGTGCACCGTGCCGGAGGTGCGCGCCGGCGCCTCATGTGCGGCGCGTACACCGCCGCCCGCGCCGCAGCCATGCACCAGCGTCGATGACATCAGTTATTCTCCGGTGATACTCAGATCGGTTCCAGCGCGCGGATCACGAGCTCATCGACGCTGCCGTCATGGCGAAAGCCCGCCGCCTCCGACGTCGGACACAGCAGCGGCGGATAGCTTGCGAATTGCGCCTGCAGTGCGCGATCGGGCTGGTAGCTCACGCGCGTCAGTACCTCCCTGCCATGCCGCCGCGCAATCGCCTCCACGACATCTTCGATCGACAGGTGCAGCACCGGCAGCAGCCAGCTGCGCTGCGTGGCAACTTGCGCGGCATCCAGCTGTGCGGCATGGATCAGGTTGTCGACGATGCACGGGCGCGACATGAACCAGCTCATGCCGTCGCGCGCCACCGGGCAGACAAAACTGTGCCCGGCGGACAACTCGCGTATCAGGTCGCTCAGGAACAGCGACAGCATGCCCTTCGACGGCGGCCGCGCGACGATCCCCGGGATGCGCACCGAGCGGCCGTCGACGAACCCGCGCCGGCCGTAGTCCGATACCAGGTACTCGCCGATCAGTTTCTGCGCGCCATAGCTCAATGTGGGCAGCGGGATCGTCTGCTCGTCGATCACGTCGGGCATCGGCACGCCGTACACGCCGATGCTGCTCGCGAACACCAGCTTCGGTACCCCTCCTGCAAGCCGCAGCACTTCCAGCAGCCCGAGCGTCGAGTGCAGGTTCACTTTCATGCCAAGTTCGAAGTCGCGCTCAGCCGCTCCGCCCGGCACGCTCGCCAGGTGGAACACGCAATCGACGCCGCCCTCGACGCTGCGCTCCAGCACCGCATGCTCGCTGATGTCGCCCTCGACGTAGCGCATGCGCGCATCGGCGCTGCGCTGTGCGATCTGCTGGTCGAGTACCGTGATCAGCTGCGCCCGCCGGCCGTCGATGCTCGCGCCGCCCAGCAGCCGCGCCACCAGCGCCTGGCCGATGAAGCCCTGCCCGCCGACTACCACGATTCTCATGGCGTGTTCTTCATGGCGTGTTCCTCATGGCGCTTTCGCCGGCACCACGCGCTGGTCGATCGCCCCGAAGATCGAATTGCCGCCGCCATCGAGCAGCTCCATGCGCACGCGGTCGCCGAAACTCATGTACGGGGTACTGGACTTGCCGTGGTCTACCAGTTCGATGCCGCGCCGTTCGGCGATGCAGGCCGAGCCGACCTTACGGTACTCCGGATTGGAGATCGTGCCCGAGCCGATGATGGTGCCGGCACTCAGGTTGCGGGTGCGCGCGGCGTGCTCGACCAGTTGCTCGAAGCTGAATCCCATCGCGCCGCAGTCGGGATGGCCGAACTCGGTGCCGTTCCAGGACACCCGGATCGGCAGCCGTACGCGGCCGTCACGCCAGGCATCGCCGAGTTCATCGGGCGTCACCGCCACTGGCGCAAAGCTGGTCGCGGGTTTGGACTGCATGAAGCCAAAGCCGGTCTTGATGTCCTTGCCGGCCAGCACCCGCAGGCTCCAGTCGTTCAGCAGCACCAGCAGCCTGATGTGCGCGCCCGCCTGCGCAGCGCTCGTGCCCATCGGTACTCGATCGACGATGATTCCGACCTCGCCCTCAAAGTCGATGCCGTCGGCTTCCGACGGCAGCGGCACATCGGCGGCCGGACCGAGGAAATCGTCGCTGCCGCCCTGGTACATCAGCGGCCGGGTTTGCTTCTCGGGCGGCGGCGCAAGGCCGAACACGCGTTCCATCAGATCCCCGTGGCTGTGAAATGCCGAGGCATCGAGCCACTGCCAGGCCCGCGGCAACGGCGCCACCAGCTGCGTCACGTCGAGCGCGAACGAGCCGGCGGCATGACCGTGGTTCAGCGCGTCGGACAGCGTCTGCAGCTTCGGCTCGCACGCCGGCCAGTTATCGAGTGCCTGCTGCAGCGTCGGGGCTATCGACACGGCGACCACCGCGCGCGACAGGTCTTTCGATACCACCAGCAGCTTGCCATCGACCCCGCCGCCCTGGAGTGTCGCGAGTTTCACCAGTCACCTCCTGTTGTGAAGTTGCTGTTGTGTTGGCATTGCGAAGCGCCGACTCAGGTTAGCGGGCGGCCACCGTCCACGGCGATCACCGCGCCGGTAGTGAAGGTCAGCTGGGTCGCCGCCGCCATCACCGCGCGCGCCACCTCCTGCGGCAGCGCCAGCCGCTGCAGCGGGGTGCGCGCTGCCTGCTCATCGCGCCACCCCTGGTCGAGTGACTTGACGAACTCGGTGTCCACCAGCCCGGGCGACACTGACACCACACGGATGCGCGGCGCCAGTGCGCGTGCCAGTGAGCACGTCATATTGTCCAGTGCGGCCTTGGAGGCGCAGTAGGCCACATTGCTGCCCATCGCGGTGCGCGCGGCAATCGAGGAGATATTGATCACCACCCCGCCGCCGGCAAGCGTGCTGCGCTCGAGCAGCGGCCTGAGCGCTCGCACCGAGGCGAAGGCTCCGCGCACATTGACCGCGAAGATCGCATCGAACAGTGCATCATCGAGCTGCGCGAGCTCCGCGTGCGGCACGAAGCGCGTGGTGCCGGCGGCGTTCACCAGCACGTCGCAGCGCCCGAAGCGCCGCTCGAGCTCGACCGCCATCGTCCCCAGTGCAGTGCTGTCGGTCACCGGCGTTGCCAGCGCCACGTGGCCACTGCCCGGCAGGCTCGCCGCCAGCTTTGACGCCGCCGCTGCCGATCGCAGGTAGCCCACCGCGACGCGAAACCCGGCAGCCGCCAGCGCGGCGCAGATCGGCGCGCCCAGCCCTCCGCTGCCGCCGGTAACCAGGGCCACCGGCCCGGCATCGGCGCCGGTGGCGTCGGCCCCGGCCACCCTCAGGCGGCCTTGTTCTTGCCGTAGCGGCGCACGCGCAGGTCGGCCTGCTCCTTGTGCCCGGCAAAGCCTTCCAGCTCGCACAGCCGCGAGCAGTAGCTGCCGATCAGCGCGCTCGCCTCATCGGTCAGCACCCGCTGATATGTGCAGGTCTTGATGAATTTTCCGACCCACAGCCCGCCGGTGTAACGCGCCGCCTTCATCGTCGGCAGCGTATGGTTGGTGCCGATCACCTTGTCGCCGAACGCCACGTTGGTCCTGGGTCCGAGGAACAGCGCGCCGTAGTTGCTCATGCGCTCGAGGAAGTAATCCGGGTCACGCGTGAGCACCTGCACGTGCTCGCTGGCGATCTTGTCCGCCTGCGCCACCATCTCATCGAGCGTGTCGGCGAGGATGATCTCGCCGCAGTTCTCCCAGGCGACGCGCGCCACATCCGCCGTAGGCAGCCAGGACAGCTCCTGCTCAATCGCGGCCGGCAGCTCCTGCGCCAGCCGCGCCGAGTTGGTCAGCAGCACAGCGGGGCTGCCCGGCCCGTGCTCGGCCTGACCCAGCAGGTCCACCGCCGCCATCTGCGCATCGCAGGAGTCATCGGCAATCACCAGTGTCTCGGTCGGCCCGGCCAGCAGGTCGATGCCCACGCGCCCGAACAGCTGGCGCTTGGCTTCCGCCACGAAGGCATTGCCCGGCCCTACGATCATGTCCACGGCCGCGATGTGCTCGGTGCCCAGCGCCATCGCCGCCACCGCCTGCACGCCGCCGAACGCATAGATCTCGTCCGCTCCGCCCATGTGCATCGCGGTCACGATCGCCGGGTGCGGCGCACCGCCAAACGGCGGTGCCGTCGCGATCACGCGCTTGACCCCGGCCGCCTTCGCGGTCACCACGCTCATGTGCGCGCTGGCCACCATCGGATAGCGCCCACCGGGCACGTAGCATCCGACGCTGTTGACCGGGATGTTGCGGTGCCCCAGCACCACGCCGGGCAACGTCTGCACCTCGAGGTCGCGCAGCGCCGCTTTCTGCGCCAGGGCGAAATTGCGAATCTGCGTCTGCGCAAACTCGATGTCGCGCTTGACCGGTTCGGGCACGGCCGCAAGGCAGCCCGCGATCTGCTGCTCGCTCAGCCGGAAGCTCGCCGGCGACCATTTATCGAACTTCTCCGAGTACTCACGCACCGCCTGCTCGCCCCTGGCGGCGATGTTCTGCAGGATCGCCTCGACCGTCCTTCTGACCTCGATCTGCTTTTCAGCCGTGGCCTCGGCGGTCTGTCCGGTCTTGATGTAGCGAATCATTGCGCTTCTCCTGTGCTGACGGCGTGGTAATGCTCGACCGCGGGCGCGGCAGCGAAGAACGGTCCCAGCAGCGCCCGCCAGCGCTGGAACTGCGGCGAGCCACGAAAACCCACCATGTGATGCTCCACCGACTGCCACTGCACCAGCAGCAGGTAGCGTCCTTCGGTCTCGATGCATCGCTGCAACTGCAGCGACCGGAAGCCGGGCGCCGCCGAGATCAGCTTGCGCGCCTCGGTGAATGCGTTCTCGAACTGCGCCGCCTGCGCTGGCTGGATGGCGAATATCGCGACCTCAAGGATCATCTGCCACCTCGCCCATGGTTCTCATTCCAATGCACCATCGGCAACCCGGCGACCGGCGCGGGCAGGTACGGGATCGTGGTTCCGCGCAAGCTGCCGATATAAAGCGTGCGCAGGTCCGGACCGCCAAAGGTCAGGCTCGCGGTCCAGGGCGCCAGCGTGCCGCCGCAGGCCATCATTACCTCCGGGGTCACCGTGCCGGCGAAGAAGTGCCGGTCGAACTCGCGCACCTTGGCCGCATCGGCGTCCTCGAACAGGATCAGCTCATCGCCCTGCGGCGTGATCGCCGCGATCTTGTCCGAGATGACGTACGTCATCCACAGGTTGCCGATCACGTCGAAGGCGAAGCCATCCGGGATGCCCTTGAGCTGCGACGGACCGTAGACTTCGCGGTTCGTCAGCCGCCCGTCATTGTGCACGCGCAGGCGCGAGATGCGCCGCGCATTGCTCTCCACCACGTACAACCACTGCTCGTCCGCGTCCATGCGGATCTCGTTGGTGCCGACGAAGCCGTCGGCCGCGATGCGGATGCCGCGTTCATCGATCAGCGCCACATAGCCGTCGGCGAGCTTCTGGTTGATCGATTTGGTCCAGGGCCTGGAGCGGGTGGTGACCGTCAACCAGATACGCTGCTTCGAGTCGCGCAATACGAAATTGACCTTGCCGAGCGGTTGGCCGTCGATCTCGGTGTACAGCACGCGGCTATCGCCGCCGCGCGTCATGCGCTCGAGTGCGTCGGTGCCGAAGTTGGCGATCAGGAAATCGCCGTTGTCGGCGAATGCCAGCCCGTTCGGCAGCGTGCCCTCGAAGATATAGCGTTCGGTGGTAGCGGCCGCGGTACTGAAGCGGCTATCGACCTGCTGCGCAATCAGCTGCTGCGTGCCATCGGCGGCGATACGCATGACGCCGCCGCGCGCATCCGCGCTCCACAGCGTACCGTCGCGCTCGGCCAGGATGCATTCCGGGCGCTGCAGGTCACGGCCGATGGTGCGCACGCCGGTGCGATCGACTCGCCAGTCGAGTAGGGGATTGTGGGTGCTCATCGGTGCATGAATCGGTACTGGCACAGGCCGCTGCGCCTCACAGGGTCTCGGCCGCGCAGCGATTGCGCTGCGTGCCCAGATCCACCTGCGGTCCGGTGATCGTGCCCTCGATGACGTCGCCCGGCTTCAGCAGCACGCCGTGGTGGATGCCATTGCCGGACGGCGATCCGGTGCAGATCAGATCCCCCGGCTGCAGCTCCATGAACGTTGACAGCGTCTCGATCAGCCGCGCGCAGGAGAAGATCATGTCGTCGGTACCCTCATCCTGCATCACGCGGCCGTTGTGCCGCAGCGTAATGTGCAGCTGCTGCGGGTCGCCTATGAACTGCGCCGGCACCAGGAACGGGCCGGTAGGCAGCGCGGTCGGGGCGCATTTCGAGCCCACCCAGTCCATGCCCATCTCCTGCATGTCCTTGCGGTTCACGCGCTCGCGGATGGTAAGATCGTTCACCACCATGTAGCCGGCCACGTGCTGCAGCGCCACGTCGCGTTTGACAAAACGCGCCCGCTTTCCAATGACCACGCCCAACTCCAGCTCCCAGTCCATGGTGCCGACGTCGGGCGGCAACGTCACCGTGTCGTGCGGACCGATCATGGTCGAATTCGCCTTGATGAAAAAGAACGGCGTGCCGTGCAGCCGCCGGTCGGTCATTTTCTTGATGCCGAATTCGCGCCGCTGCTCCGCCGTCATGCCCTCGGTCTCGGGGCGCACCTGCGCGACCACGATATCGACCACGTGTTTGAAATAGTTGGCCCCGGAACAGATGATATTTCTCGAGCGCACCGGCGCGTGCAGCTGCAGTGACTCGACCGGCGCCGTCGCGCGCAGTAGCGCCTGATCCGAGCCCTCGGCAACAGCGTCGGCCACGCGCTGCAGCGTCGGGAAATTGCGCTCCCATTCATCCAGCACCGACAGCGTGCTGCCGTCGCTGTGCAGATCGAGCCGCTCGCGCGCGACGAATGGCTGCAGCGCGCTGAATGCGATGGCGCGTTCGGCCGCTACCAGCGCCCCGAACGGCGCGCAGCCGGCGGCCGAGAATGTACCGAGTTTGAAGGTGGTTGCCATGCTAGCCAGTCGATCCGGGGCGCACCTCGGCGCCCCTTGTCGATACCCGCCCGCCGATATTAACGGAGCCGGTAATTATAGGTGTGGGCCGTCCGCCATCGCCAGAAGGAACAACTTGTATCCTCGCTCACACGTGCCCCTCGCCGCCGTCCACCAGCATGGTCTGGCCGCTCATGAAACCGGCATCGTCCGATACCATGAACGACAGCGCCGCCGCCTGATCTTCCGGCTCGCCGCTGCGCTTGATGGATTGATGCTTCATGACGGCATCGAAATGCACCTGCGGCACGCCGGCGATGGCATTGCGGGTGCGGGTGAGTCCCGGCGCCAGCGCATTGACGGTGATGCCGAACTCTCCAACCTCGGCTGCAAGTCCGCGCACCAATCCGTACAGCGCCCCCTTGCTGGCGATGTAATGCGTCATCAGCGGCGGCGGCGCAAAGAAGCTCGATGAGGCGACCATCACGATGCGGCCCCAACGCTGCGCCTTCATCGACGGCAGGAACGCTTTCGCGAGATGAAAGCCGCCGAGCACATTGACGTCCTGCGTGGCGCGCCAGCGCTCGGTGCTCAGCTCCTCGAACGGAGTCATGAACTGCAGCGCCGCACAGTGCACCGCAATCAGCGCCGCACCGTAGCGAGCGCGCACCTGTTCGGCAAAGCCGCGCATCTGATCCCAGCTGCTTATATCGACCTCAAAGCCGCTGGCTTCCCCGCCTGCCTGGCGGGCGAGTTCGACCGTCTCGCCGCAGTCGGCGATGTCCGCAACGGCCACTCGTGCCCCCTCCTGCGCCAGGCGGCGCACCATGGCCTGGCCGATGCCGCTGGCCCCGCCGGTGATGGCTACGACCTTTCCCGTGTGCCTGGCACTCATTGTCTGCGTGGTCCTCGCACCGATGCTGGGGGAGGGTATAGGCTTCCGCGGGCCGCAACCAGCCTCACCCGCCGCGGATGTTACCGCTCGTCACGCGGCCCTGCCGGTGCCTCAGCCGGCCGCCGCCTCCCCGCCAGCAACCCGCCTTAAGGTAAAAAAGCCGGCATAAACAACGCTAGAGACGACGGAGCGGACCCGTGGTACGCTACCGGCCGATCGTCAACGTCCGTATCGCCCCGTGCGCCGCCAAGGCGCGATGAGTCCGAGCCGAACTGCCTGCGATCAGGTGACAGGACTCCGTTCGATGGCCGGCGAGACACCCTCTCTCTAGACCTGGTGAACGTGCCTGCCGAATGGAGCGTTTAGGGCACTTACCTTTCCGCCCGAAAGCTCCTTAGTACTTTCGAGAGAGTCAATCATGGCCAAGATCTATGTTGGAAACCTTCCCTTCACTGCCAGCGAGGCGGACATCCGCGCGCTGTTTTCTCAGCACGGCACGGTCGAGTCGGTGTCTCTGCCGACTGACCGCGAGACCGGCCGCCCACGCGGCTTCGGCTTCGTCGAAATGAGCCAGTCGGATGCCTCACGCGCAATCCAGAACCTCAACGGTCAGGATATGGGCGGTCGCCCGTTACGTGTGAACGAAGCCCAGGACAAGCCCCGCAGCGGCGGTGGACGTCCGGGTGGTGGTGGTGGTGGTGGCGGCGGCTACCGGGGTAACTCCGGCGGCGGCGGCGGCGGTCGCTGGTAAGCACCGCATTTGCGGATGAAAAAGGCCCGGAGCGATCCGGGCCTTTTTTTTGGCGCGCGCTGCCCGGATCGACTCATGGCCGGCGTGCTCATTCCTGGTGGCGGTAAGTTTTGAAGCCCTCGCGTGCCACCAGCGCATCGCGCCGCGCGATTTCCAGGTCCGACTCGACCATTTCCTGCACCAGGCGCTCGAATGAAATGTCCGCGTTCCAGCCGAGTCGCGTGCGCGCCTTGGAGGGATCCCCGAGCAGCGTATCGACCTCAGTCGGGCGGAAATAGCGCGCGTCGATCTTCACGATCGCGCGACCGCTGCTCGCATCCACGCCCTGCTCGTCCGCGCCCGAGCCGCGCCATTCGATACGCATGTCCATGTGACCGGCGGCACGTTCGATGAATTCACGCACCGAGTGCTGCTCCCCAGTCGCGATCACGTAATCCTCGGCGGTGTCCTGCTGCAGCATCAGCCACTGGGCGCGCACGTAGTCGCGCGCGTGGCCCCAGTCGCGCAGCGAGTCGAGGTTGCCCAGGTACAGGCACTCCTCCAGCCCTTCACGGATGCGCGCCAGCCCGCGCGTGATCTTGCGCGTCACGAAGGTCTCGCCCCGGATCGGCGATTCATGATTGAACAGGATGCCGTTGCAGGCATATAAGCCGTACGCCTCGCGGTAATTCACCGTGATCCAATAGCCATACAGCTTGGCCACGCCGTACGGCGAGCGCGGATAGAACGGCGTGGTCTCGCGCTGCGGGGTCTCGTGCACCTTGCCGAACATCTCCGAGGTCGACGCCTGGTAGAAGCGCGTCTTTTCGATCAGTCCGAGCAGGCGGATTGCCTCCAGGATTCGCAGCGTTCCGAGCGCATCGGCATTGGCCGTGTACTCAGGTGTCTCGAACGAGACCGCGACATGGCTCTGGGCCGCGAGATTGTAGATCTCGTCGGGCTGGGTCTGCTGAACGATGCGAATCAGGTTGGTGGCATCGGTCAGGTCGCCATAGTGCAGATACAGCTTGCTGCCCGTTGCGTGCGGGTCGTGATACAGGTGATCGATGCGATCGGTGTTGAAAGACGACGCCCGCCGCTTCACGCCGTGCACCGCGTAACCCTTGTTGAGCAGGAACTCCGCCAGGTAGGCACCGTCCTGACCGGTGATGCCGGTGATCAAAGCGCATTTTGCCACGATGTCCTCAAGTCCTTAAGGCGCCTGGTAATGGCGCACGATTATGGCATGCCAACCACGCCAGGTTGGCTGCGTCAGGCAGGCAGCGCTTGCGCACACTCACCCAGATCCTCGAATACCGCGTCGGCGAGATCGATATCCGACTGGCTCAGCGCAGCGCCGCTGCGCACCAGCCAGCAGCGGCCTACGGCTGCGCTGCGCCCGGCCTGAATATCCGAGGCCCGGTCGCCCACCAGGATCGACGCCGCCATATCGATGTTGAGCGCGGCCGCCGCGCGCGTCAGCATACCGGGCAGCGGCTTGCGGCAGTCGCAGACCATGCGGTAGCGCGCGATCCGGGCATCAGGCAGATGTGGGCAGTGCTCCACGGCGCTCAGCACTACGCCGGCGGCCGACAGCAGCCGACGCATGTGGTCCGTGAGTCGCAGGTAGTCCTCCTCGCTGTACAAACCGCGCGCGATACCCGATTGGTTCGTGATTACCACCAGCAGATAGCCGGCAGCCTGCAGCCGCTGCAGGCCTTCGATCGCGCGCGGAAGAAACTCGAAATCCTCGACCCGGTGCAGAAATCCGCTGTCAGCCGAAATGACGCCGTCGCGGTCGATAAATGCCGCCTTGCGGGCCGCCTGCGGCACCGGCTTGCCCAGCCCCTTCATCGATCCGGCGCCAGTCAGCCGCGCCCGCGGATGCGCTGCACCAGCGCGGTAGTCGAGTAGCCGGCAAGCAACGGGATCGCCAGCGCGCGAGCGCCCCAGCTCCTCACCAGTCTGGTTTCTTCAAGGGCTTCGATGTCGTAGTCGCCGCCCTTGACGTAGACGTCCGGTCGACAACGGCGCAACAGCGCGCACGGGTTGGGTTCGTCGAACAGCGTCACGTACGAGACGCTTTGCAGGGCAGCGATGACCAGCGCGCGATCGCGCTCAGCGTTCAGCGGTCGCCCTGGCCCCTTGCCCAGTTGCCGCGCGGAGCTATCGGTGTTGACGCCGACCAGCAGTGCGGCGCCGAGCGCCCTTGCCGCTGCCAGGTACACCACATGGCCGCCGTGCAGCAGATCGAAGACACCGTTGGTAAAGACCAGCGGCCGGCTGCCCTGCCAGTCGCGCCGCGCGATCTCCGACGGCGCCAGAATCTTTTCGAGCAGCACCCGCGGCAAAGTTCCAAGGTCATCGTTCATGTCGTCGTTCATGTCGGCCCGGTGGCGCTCAGCCATTCAACGTAGCGCCGCACACCGCTGGCCACATCCAGGAACTGATGATCGACCCCCGCGGCCCGCAGTGCGGTGAGGTCCGCCTGCGTGCGGCACTGGTACTTGCCGATCAGCGCCTCGGGGATCGGAATGTATTCGACCATCCCCTGCCGCACCTGTTGCTCCAGCGTCAGTGCCGGCTCACCGCGCTGCGCGCGGCAGGCGTTCACGGTCGCGTGCGCCACGTCGTTGAACGGCTGCGCCCGCCCGGTACCCAGGTTGAAGACGCCGTTGCATTGAGGGTGCTCCAGGAACCACAGATTCACCGCCACCACATCGTCGACGTAAATGAAATCGCGTACCTGTTGGCCGGGTCCATAGCCGCCGTATTCGCCGAACAGCCGCACCTTGCCGCTGTCGCGGTACTGGTTGTAATGATGGAATGCGACCGACGCCATGCGTCCCTTGTGCTGTTCGCGCGGTCCATAGACGTTGAAATACCGCAGGCCAACCACCTGCGAGGTGGCGCTGGCCAGAATACGCCGTACCACACCGTCGAACAGCAGCTTGGAATAGCCGTATACATTCAGCGGCCGCTCGAACTGCGGCTGTTCGGAAAACGTGGTGCTGTTGCCATAGATCGCCGCCGACGACGCATACATCAGCCGTACGCCCTGCAGCTGACAGGCGTCGAGCAGATCCTTCGAACAGCGGTAGTTGTTCCGCAGCATCAGGCGGCCATCGTGTTCCATCGTGTCCGAGCACGCGCCCTGGTGGAAAATGGCTGCTACCTTTCCCAGTTCACGCCGGGCGAAACGCCCGTAGAACTCTTCCTGGTCGAAATAATCGCTGACGCCGTCGCCCGGAAGGTTGCGGAACTTATCTCCGTTGCGAAGATCGTCGACCGCTATGATGTCGTCGATACCGATGGCATTGAGCCGATGCGCAATGTTGCTGCCGATCATGCCCGCGGCTCCGGTCACCACCACTCTCATGCGAACAGTTCCTCGTAGCTGACGCTTGCGGTGCCGAATTTGCCGACCACGATTCCACCGGCGCGGTTGGCCAGCGGCAGTGCCTCGCGCACGCTCATGCCGGCGGCCAGCATCGTCGCCAGCGTGGCAATGACGGTGTCGCCGGCGCCGGTGACATCGAACACCTCGCGTGCCTGCGCCGGCACATGCATATGCCCGGTCGCGTCGAACAGCGATATGCCCTGTTCGCTGCGCGTCAGAACGAGGTTGTCCACGTTCAGCCGCTCGCGCAGCGCCTGTGCACGCTCGACCAGCTGCGCCTCGCTGTTCCAACCGCCGATTACCTCGGCCAGTTCGGCCAGATTCGGCGTCAGCACGCTGGCGCCGGCATAGCGGCTGTAGTCGCTGCCTTTCGGATCCACCAGCACCATCTTTGCGGCCGCTCGCGTCCAGGCGATCATCTGTGCGATGTGCGTCAGGCCACCCTTGCCGTAGTCGGAAAACAGCACCGCGCCGAAACCTGCGACCACGCGCTCGAAGTCCGCCAGCATGTTCGACAACACCTCATGGTCCGGCGGATCCTCGAAATCGACTCGCAGCAGTTGCTGGGCGCGGCCGATGACTCGCAACTTGACGCTGGTATGCAGCTTTGCGTCCCGGCCCAGCAGCACCTCGACACCCTGGGCGGAAAGCAGCTGCTGCAATCGATGCGCCGGCTCATCCTCCCCCACCACCGTGATCAGGGTGGCCTGCGCGCCAAGCGATTTGATGTTCAATGCCACGTTGGCTGCGCCGCCAAGGCGCTCTTCCTGGCGCGTGACTCGCACCACCGGCACCGGCGCCTCGGGTGAAATCCGATCCACGCTCCCATAAAGGTAGCGGTCGAGCATGGCGTCCCCAACTACAAGGACGCGCGCGCCCTGCAGTCGCTGCTTCAACTGATCCATGTCGGATTCATATCGCTCCCAACCCCATTGCCGGGCGGCCCGGGACGCGGCAATCATATCTGCCGATCAGGGATTCGGGGCTGGGGATCGGCTGCCGCCGATCCGCCGGAATCGCGTCCGGCTATTTGCTGCGTCGCAGCATGAGGCTCTGGAAGCCTACAAAATGCGCGGATTGCCCTCCGAGCCGCGGCCAGCGATCTCCGGTACGCGGCGCTTGGATGCAAACTCGGTGACTTTGCGATCGTCATCAGGCACGCTTGCCGGCGTCTTGCTGGCCCACACGTAATCGCGAATATTGCGTCGACGCGGGTATTCGGCGACGGCATCGGAAAGCAACGCCATGCTGCGCGGGCAATCAAAGCTTGCCAGTGCGACCAGCAGCTCATCCAGGATCTGCTTGGTCTTGTCCCAGGGCAGACAATGCTCGATCGCGCGCATGATTTTTGGATGCTCGGTCCCTGCAACGTTGGCACCGATCAACAGCTCTTCAAACAACTTCTCAGCAGCCCTGAGGCCCATGTAGTTGATCTCGATGTCGCCGTCCGGATTGCTTTGATCGCGGATGGTAAGTCCCATCAAGCTGATCAGCCGCCGAGCGAGATCGTCGATGCGCACCGGCTGACCCATGTCGAGTACGAATACATCGCCCCCGGTGGCCATCGCACCAGCCTGGATCACCAGTTGCGCGGCCTCCGGTATGGTCATGAAATATCGCATCACCTCAGGATGTGTCACCGTCACCGGTCCGCCACCGCGGATCTGCTCCTGGAACAGCGGTACCACAGAACCGGACGATGCCAGTACATTGCCGAAGCGCACCATGCAGAAGCGCGTATGCCGTGAGCGCTGCTGCAGCGCCTGCAGCACCAGTTCCGCGAATCGCTTCGTGGCCCCCATGACATTGGCGGGATTCACCGCCTTGTCGGTGGAGACCAGTACGAAGGTGTCGACATTGGTCTCGAGCGCCGCCTCCGCCGCATACCAGGTACTGATTACATTGTTATGAATGCCTTCAATGATGTTGTGCTCGACGATCGGGACATGCTTGTAAGCCGCGGCGTGGTACACGGTCTGCACGCCGAAGGCCGACAGGACTTCGCGCAGTCGCGGTCGGTGGTGTGCGTTTCCAAGCAGCGGCACGATCTCGGTGGCGCTCTTGTTGGCGCGCGCCGTATCGGTCAGTTCGCGTTCGATCTGGTAGAGCGCGATCTCCGACATCTCGAACAAAACCAGCCGGTGCGGTGAACAGCGCAGTATCTGGCGGCACAGTTCCGAGCCGATCGAGCCGCCGGCGCCGGTCACCATGACTGATCTGCCACGAATGGAGCGATCGTACAGGGCGGGATCGGGAGGAACCGGGTCGCGACCCAACAGATCGCCCGCGTCAACCTCGCGAAGCTCGTCAATGCGCGCCTTGCCGGAGATGATTTCCGACAGATCCGGCAGCGACTGCACATGAACGCCGAGCGGTTCGAGTTTGTCCAGTATCTCCCGCCGGCGTCTGCGACTGGCGGCCGGCATCGCCAGCAGCACGCGCCCTATTTGCAGCTCCTTGACCAGCGCCGGTAGTTCCGCCGGATCGAACACCTTGATGCCGTTGATGCGGCTTCCGCGCAGGGATCTCTTGTCGTCGATGAATGCCACCGGCTCGAAGTCGGGTCCGCCGCGAAGTACCGCCGACAGCTTCGCACCGGCTTCGCCCGCGCCGTAGATCGCAACCCGGGTAGTCTGCGCGTGGCCGTTGAGCCCGTAGTAAAACATGTACCGTACGATGAAGCGGCTTGCGGCCAGGTACAGCAGGGCGAGGGCGGCGTAGATAGCCAGCGCCGATAATGGGATCTGGCTTTGATCGTGCATCCGGTCATAGACCGCCAGCGTAGCGGCGGACAGCACGATTCCGACCACGACTACGACCATGGCCTGGGGGCCGATGAAGCGAATGATGGCCCGATACAGTCCCAGTATCGAGAAGATCAGAATTGCCGCGCAGGTTCCGACCAGGAACAGATCCCAGTGATCGGCAATTGAAAAGCTCAGGCGGTCGAATTTGAGCACCAGCGCAGCCCAAAGCGCGGCTGGCAGCATGACCGCATCGGCGCTGACCATGATCAGGCGCTTGGTTCGGCGAGAAAGCGAGAATAGCGCGCCAGAAACTGTCGAAAACATGGTGCCGTTCGTTTCTTGCACTAGCCGCCTCTACTGGACCAAGGGCTCAGACCAAGGCGCTGAACCCCGAGCGCCACGGCCGCCACTGTACCTGCTGCCCGACGCGCCGCCCGCGATCTTCCTCACACTATGAATGGTACAGTACATTGAATTCCATGGGTATTGCGCTGGGGAATTTTGCCGTGGTGTCGATACGTGCCGCGTATCACATGATTGGATTCACGTTAGTGCCACTGAACGGCCCATTTCGGTGAGCGTTGACGCGCTGTAGTGTCAGAGTGTCCCATCGGGACCGCAGCCATATATTTGACATCATTTTCTGGCTGCAAATTAACCGCCAAAAGTCTACATTTTCAGTTCCATTTGTCTCACGTTTCAGCGCGCCCGGCACCTGTAAAAAGTACCAGTAGCACGAGCGGCGCCCAGGCGATGCCCGTGGTCCAGGCCGCAAAACGGGGATGGGCGGCCGCAAATAGCGCGCACGGCAGCAACCAGCAAAGATTAATCAGCGCGGCGGCGATCGTGACGCGGCTGTGGCTGTGCCAGCGCCGAGCGAGCCATTGATACGCGTGACTGCGATGTGCCTCATGCACGCGATCCCGACGAAGCACGCGTCGCACCAGCGTTGCGGTCGCGTCGCAGAAGAACACGCCACCCAGGATCAGCCAGGCCAGCAGCGCCGTTGGGTTGTTGCGCGCGCTCGCGATTGCCAGAACGGCGATTACGTAGCCGAGATAGCCGCTGCCGACATCCCCCATGAAGATCCGCGCCGGCGGCCAGTTCCAGACCAGAAAGCCCAGACATGCCATGCCACACACGATCGCAGCGTTGGCGGCTGGAGACGCGGCATTAGGGGTGCCGTACAGCAGTGCACCGGCGCCGACAATGAAGACCGCCTCGGCCGCAGCAATCCCGTCGATCCCGTCCATGAAGTTGAACAGATTGATCACCCAGGCCACCGCCAGAGTCCCGAGGACATATCCGCCCCATCCAAAATGCACGATCGTCGCGCCGAACTGGATCGCCGGCAGGCCGCCAAACACGATGAGGGCAAAAAGACTGGTCGCGACATGCACCGTCAACCTGACGGCTGCTGACATTCCACGACGGTCATCGATAAATCCAACGATGCCCACAGCAATTCCTCCACCCAGAATCGCCACGATCAGCGGGCGGTCGACTGCTCCGAGTGCCCCCAGAATGGCCAGCGCCAATCCTGAAGCGAACACTATGGCGATGCCGCCGCCCCGGGGGGTAGGCGCGCTATGCGAACTGCGCTCATTGGGGACATCGAGGAGCCCGTGTCGCAACGCGCGTCTGCGCACGACCCCGGTTAGTAGCGCGGCAAGTACCAATGCACTTGCCCCAGTCAGCAATACGTCGATTCGCATCGTTTTTGCCTAATCACAACTCAGCACATGGCTCCTGACCGCGGCACATGTTCGCGGAAATCCATCTCCACGCCCTACCCGAGCGTGGGGCGTTCAAACCCGCTCAAGTACCATTGCGCCGTCCGATCCAGCGCCTCGTCGACCGGCACCGCGGGTGTCCAGTCAAACGCCTCGCGCGTCAATGCGATGTCGACTGTCAGGGAACTGCACAGCCTTTGAATGCTGGGCCCGATGGAGGTCATTGCTCCGGCCAACTTGAGTAGTTGTGCTGGCACTGGCAGCAGTCTGGCGGGCCGCCGCATCGCTCCGGCAATCCGCCTTATCAACTCCGGTGTCGAAAGATCCACGCCATCGGAAACCAAAAACACACCTGAAGCTGCTTCCCGCGCTTGCACGACTCGAACCACCAAATCGCAGAGGTTCCAGACGCTGAGTATGCTACGTGCGTTGGCAATCGATCCAAACGGCAGCGGCACCCCTTTCGAGACCCAGGACATCAGTTTCAGGAAGTTCCCGCGAACTCCGATTCCGTACACCAATGTAGGCCGCAGCACGACGACGCTCATGCCGGTCCTCGCGGCGACGCGAAAAAGCCGCTGTTCACCTTCGCACTTGGAAAGTCCATAGTCATCCTCGGGGTGCGGCGCATCCATCGCATTGAATGGTCTGTCCGTGGTCGACTCACCGTTGACTTTAATACTGCTCAGAAAAATGAAGCGCTTGACTCCGCATTCTGCAGCGGCGATGGCCAGGCGTTCCGTTCCCAGCGCGTTGACCTCATAAAATCGCTGGCGATCATCAGCTGTCGGCTTCATTACGTGCACATGCGCGGCCATGTGCACGACAGTTTGGACATCCGCCAGGGCCGGCGTCCACTCGGTACTACGATCCAGATCTCCGACAACAACGGGCTCGAAACCGGGCAACCGATTCGCACTCTCGGCGCGCAGCGCAAGTCTGACCCGCATGCCGGCGAGGGCCGGGAGCAGATGCCCGCCAACGAAACCGCTAGCGCCGGTAACCAGGACGAGGCCGCCAAGCGTCATCGTTTTCCCGACAGCAATGCGCTAATCAAGAGACATTGCGGCGACCTTAAGGTCGCGAAGCCCCCAGAATTCTGTCCACTTGACTGGAAATCGCAGCAGCAACTTAGGGATGTTGGTCGCAATTTCATTTTGTCTGCAGGCCCTTTGCATCTCCCGGGTAATCGTCCAGTTGCTGCGGGGGCCGCTGGTGCTCAAGCCGCCGCGAGGCATTCTGACCAGTACATCGGCAAGACATGAATAGGTGATTCTGCCTCTGGCGAACACTCGGGCCACCAATTCGAAATCGCCGGCGATGCGGAAACTTGCATCGTACCCACCGTAGTCATCATACACGCGCCGGCGCATGAACAACGTCGGGTGCGCCGGCATAAACCCATAGGCGATCCGTGATGGTCTGAAGCGCGACGAACGATAGCGGCGCACCACCCTGCGTGGGTCGTTCGCGTCCACAACCACCAGGTCGCCGAATACCGCGTCCACACCTGTGCGGTTCAACTCTGCCGCCATATTCGCCACTACTGCATCGGAAACATAGGAATCCCCGCTGTTCAGGAACGCGATGACATCCCCGGTGGCAAGGCGCAGCCCTTTGTTGAATGCGTCATAGACACCGCGATCGGCTTCCGACAGCACTCGCAGCGCACCGCCGCCGCTAGCCTCGACAACCTCCAGCGTCCTGTCGGTTGACGCACCGTCGATGATGATGTGTTCGATATCCGGGTACTTCTGCAGCTGCACCGATCTCAGCGTCGTGGCTATGGTAGCCTCACCATTGCGCACCGCGGTGATAATGGAAACTTTCAAGATAGCTGTAGCCTGACGGGTGGCTCGATTGTCAGCGCGTCGGAAACACCGCAAATCCATGGGGCAACACGTGCGCAACGCTGTTATTCATTGACCGGATCCTGCCATGATCGCCAGGGTAGAGCGCGAGGCCAATAAAACTCCCCGCAATCCTGTTGCCCGTGACGAGCGCGTCGTTTGGCTTGAATATCGCAATGGCGCCTTTTGGCAGGACGTCATTTTCCGGATCCGTTTGACCGGAAATCACGTTGTCTTCGATCCACAGGCGATTCGCGGCGGCCGCGTATACTCCGCATGACCGCGGGTGAACAATGATATTGCGCTTGATGTGCACATCATCCGGCCTCGAACCACCCATAGGGGCACCATCTGCATGAACCGAATCGTGATAATAGTAGGCATTGTTGTATATATTTATCGCATAGGCGCCCGAATTATTTGGAATATATTCCGCCGCCCCTGCATCAACGATGCGGTTGCCATCAACCGTCACGCCCGAGACACCGGACCAGAGTGCTATACCGCCCTTGATGTATCCCGCATTGATCGAGTTACCAGAAATTACAGTATCCGTTACCAATCCGTCGGCACTCGTGAGCGAACCCATGATCGAGATCGCATTCGCTACGTAACCAATGTTCGATGGATTGACCGCATTTTTCTCAAAGCTAAGGAATTCATTGTCCACCAGCCTGACGTGGCTGATTTTGAATGTTGCACTTAAGTTTATGACCGAAACCCAGGCGGCGGCATTGAAGTTCCTGAAGCTGCAGTGCGCCACAGTAAAATGAGCGAGATTCCGCGGCGTCCCAAGCTCCGGGCTGCTGGAAGCGGCATCGATCACGATGGTCAGCGCCGAACCGTAGCTGTTGAGGGCCCGGCCGGTGGCGTCATAAATCGGCACGTTGTTGCCTGCGAACGTGATTCCCGAGATCGAGATGTTGTCCTGGTTCCGTGCCCAGAACAGGCTGTCGAAGTTCGAGTTGGGGTTGCGATTTGAGACCACTAGCGTGGTTCTGGCCGCGCCATCGCCCTTCAGCGACAGATTCGAACCCAGGTATATTCCTGTTTCTGGTCCGTGTGGATCGAATTGATAGAGACCAGCGGGCACTCTAATAGTGGCGACCGCACATCTGGATGCGTATGAGATCGCCGCTTTGAATGCCCCGACATTGTCGCTGACCCCGTCGCCACTGGCGCCAAATTCGGTAACGTCGACCGAATCGGCGTGTGCAGCGCACGAACCGGGGAAGACCGGCTTCTGATCTGCATTCGCGCCGCCGTCAGTTGATGGCGCCCCGAGGCCCATCAAAGCCGTTGCAAGGCTGACCGCAATTAGGGTTTCAGTCGGCACGATGACGGTAACGACAGCTATGGCTCGCCGGTTGCGCGCTCGCGCGCGCCGTGAACGGCCGCCTGGACGGTCTTCAGCAGGCTTGCCGCGTGATCGTTCAGCCGGAGATTCTGCTCCGCACTCAGCACTTCAAGGGAAGCGCGTGGTGCGTGCGGGCACCGTCCCATCTCGCGCAGCGCATTTGCCGCCGCCTCGCTGGAGAGCGGATCGAAGAAGCTGGCGCCGGGCGCCTGCTCGCGGTGAATGGGGATATCAGACAATATTAGTGGCGCGCCAACCGCCTTGGCTTCCTCGATTGGGGTCGACCAGCCTTCGAAACGCGAGGGATTGATGAGCGCGTCACAGCACGAGACAAGGCTAAGAACATGGTCATAGGGGATGAAGCCGAGGTAACGGAAATGGCTCTCCACGCCTGCCGCGCGCGCGTCCCTCATGAGATCAGCGAAATGCGTGGGATTGCGAATGTCCTGGGCGGAGCCCGACAACATGATCGGAGGCATGAGTTCGAGCGCGCCTTCACGCTTGAGCCGCGCCAGCGCCGCCACAATGATGGCGTGATTTTTGTGACGCCAGAATTGGTTGGGCAGGAAGAAGAAGCGTCCGGAAATGGAATAGGCCGCACGAACTTCTGGTTCTCGATCCCTGTAGCGGGCAATATCCAAGTCGATCGCAAAGCGCACGACATGAGTGCGCCCGCAAGCGCTCGGATAGAAACGCTCCAGATCGCCGCGCGCCGTGGCGCTCGAGACCATGAGTGTGCGCCCAGAGCGGATCTGCATCCTGAATGCCAGTTCGCGGCGCCACCAATTAATGCGTGTAAACATCTCCGGCATGTATCGGTGCTGCAGATCTGGAATCCATGCGATCACCGGGAGAGCAAAACGGGCGCCAAAGAATTGACCTACTTCGAAGACGGCGTCGACATGAGCAGCTTTTAACAGCCGCTCCAATGCACGATCACGGCCGGTCGCAAGCGCCCGCGCGAGACTGCGGCCACGACCCGAATCGCCGATCGTCGGATCGACGATCAGTCGGCCGCTGACGAGCGGGCCAAGCTCCGCGCCGACCTTCTGGTACTCGCTAGGTGACAGGAAGACGCTGGACTCGCACTCGTTCGCCAGACGCGACCTTACCAGTTGCAGCGTGTTTTTCAGGTACACCAGGCCGCCTGTCCATAGACCGCGACCGATGAGTGGAAAGGCGAGCTTTATCGCCGCACCGGCCAAGGAGATGACGCCAGCTCGCGGTTCAAGTGCACGACGATGTCCTGTAGTGCGATGCGCAGGGATTTCGAGGCCCGAAAGCCCAGCTGACGCTCGATCTTTCCGGTGGCTCCGAGCTGCGATGGGCGGTCTATGCGGCGCTTTCTGGCCGGATCCTCGCCAATCCGTATTGCGACACCCATGATCTGGCCCAGGATTTCAACCAGTTCCCCTACCGATACGTCGCGGCCTGAGGCTACATTGTAGACATCAATGCCGGGGGCGCCGACCTCGAGCGCTATGGCGGCGATGGCACGCGCGGTATCGTCGGCGTGAATATAATCGCGGCGCGGACTCAGATTGCCGAGGGAAATCTCCACCGCTGTAAGTCCGGCCGGAATCTGGCTGATGATATCCGGCACCAGATGGCCATTCGGATCATCGTGTCCGATCGTATTGAAGATGCGCGCAACGCGAGCAACGCCGCCAGTGCGCCCGCACCAGAACGCAAGTTGCTGTTCGTTGGCGTACTTGGCGACCGAATAGTTATCGCGCGGCCTCAGTGGTGTAGCGGCCTCGTCGAGTGCGCCGTCAGCCCAATCGTAAACGGCTCCCGACGATGCCAGAACGAATCGCGCTACACCCATCGCTTCGGCCGCGCATAGAAGGTTTTCTGTCCCAACGACGTTGACTTCAAGTGAGTAGGCCCGCTGACGCTCGCAGGTCGGGATGTGATGAACCGCGGCGAGGTGGATTATTGCGTCAGGGCGAAAATCCGCCAGAACCTGATCGACTCGCGCACGGTCCCGGATGTCGGCTTCGTACACAGCCAGACGGTCGCGGCTGGCGGGCATCGGCATGCCGACTGAAAGATTGTCGAGCACAGCCACCTCAAAGGCGCTGTTGCTTGCGAGAAGAGTGCTGACAGTTCGATGCCCAATAAAGCCGGCGCCCCCTGTGACAAGAAACCGGCCGGGCGCATTTCTGGAGGAGCTTTCGGTCACTCACGTATCCGCAAGCCCAGGCACCGGTAACTCGTGCGAGCGCGCCAGGACAAGCAAGCTGTATCCGCCTAGCAACTTCGCGGCCATGTTCGGCGAAATCGCCTGAACCCCACGGCGTATAGCATTGGCGAACTTTGTCAGAGTTCGGCGACCCTCAATCGTCTCCTGCGACACGCTGGTGAATTGGTGGTCGACGATGCGGTAACCGGTGTCCTCCAGTGTTGCCAACGCCGTGGCACGCGAGAAATAATGAAGATGTCCGACTCGCTGGCGGGCGTTCAACTGACGATCGCGAAGCAGTCCTGAGATGTGCATATCCAATGGGATATGGAACACAAACCAGCACGCTCTGCTGGCGAGCTTGCGCAAGAACCCCAGGTAATCCTCGACGTGCTCGAACACGTCGATCAGCAGCAGCAGATCTGCGGATTCTGTGGAACCGGTAAAGTCTGCGCAATGATAGGACACAGTCCCTGGCGGCAGCGATGACCACAGATCAGCCACGTCCGGGGAGATATCGTAACCAGAAAAACTCTTGCCTGGAAACTGCAGCGCCAGACGCGCCAGTATCTGGCCTGCTCCGCATCCAACTTCGATGCAGGATTCGAACTCGACCGAATTCTTCACGAGAATGGATGCGATACGATCTGCTTTCCATCCACTGTCTACGGCGTGCCAGTCCGGGTTGTTATGTCGATAGGAGCCATCGACATAGACGCTATTGTTCATCAGTTGCCACTTCAGCAGGCATACAGCCAGGCAGCAAGACGATTCCAGTCATACCATCAACCAACGGCTGCGTTTGGATTGGTTTGCACTCGCACCACTCGCGCCGGATTCCCGGCAACCACCGTGTAGGGCTCAACATCTCGAGTCACTACAGCGCGCGCACCAACAATCGACCCTTCACCAACCGTGACACCTTTCAGAATCGCCGCCCCAAAGCCGATCCACGTGCGGTCCCCGATCCGCACTGGCTTCACTGTCACGTTGCTCCAATCCTTTTCACCTTTCATCCAGGAGGAAACGTCGTTCCGCCGATGCTGCCAATCCAACGAATGAGAATCATGATCGACTACTTCCACACCCCAGGAGATGAGCGAATCATCGCCGATAGTTATCCGCGTATGACACACCAGATGACTGGCGCCTATATAGGTGCGGTTCCCTATTTCGACAACACCGCCCGGACTGTCGAAATCGACGCGGCAGTTGACGATCGAGCCTTGCCCGATGACCAAGTGGCCGCGTGTTGCCCGCAACCTGAACCAGTTGACGCGCGAGCCCGCCCCCACTTTGACGTGCCCGAATAGACGCGTGCGCAGACCACTCATTATTCCCAGAAATCCGAACGGATTATCCATAGCCGCCTGTCCGCGCACCGATCACCCAACCAGGTTCTTGAACTGATCCCATTGGGCTTCCTTGCTGTATTTTGACCTCATCAGTTCGAAGCCGTTGCTGGCCAGGCCGGCCAGGCGCGACGGCGCCGCCAGCACCGCTTCAATCACAGCCACCGCCTGCTTCGGACTTTCGTAGGTTAACATGTTCACGCCGTCAATCATGCCTTCGGGGTATCTTCCGTGGTCTGAAACCATCAATGCACCGCACCCCATCGCCTCAAAACACCGAAGATTCCCCCGGTCCTCTCCCGCCATATCGATCGCACCATTCAGCACTATTTTTGCGCGCGACAACGCGCTGTAGAGATCGCGGCCGAACAGCCCAGCGCGCAAAGTGCGGCGAATGGCCCCGGGCACGCGGTGCTTGCCAAGCGGCAGCAGCGGACCGACAACGGATTCAGCGAGCCTGGTAAGCCGAGACAGGTCCAGGTGAAAGATCACCCGATGGCGATCCTGGAGTCGCGCCACCATTTCAAGCAATTGGCTTCGCCGTCGGTGATGCCGCGAGTATCCGCCAACGAAGATCACGTCGGTAGGACGATCCGTATTGGCAGCAAATGAATCCAACCCCGGATGATGGGAGGGCGAGAAGTAAGCGGCGCGCCAGCCACGCTTTCGATAAGACTCCAGGATGCCGGGAAAATTACACACCACCAGCGTGTAAGCCGAGAAATCCGCACGTGGCGACGGGGCGGCGCGCCACGCCACGGCTTTGCGCACGCATCCTGGAAGCCGGCGGATGAATCCGCTCTGATAGCGCATAGGATCCAGGTTATAGAATATTTCCGTACGATGCTGCTCCAGCTGCGCCAGCAATATGCTTTCAAGTGACGCAGCGCGCGGCATGCCCTGCTCGCGCGCCCACTGCCTCTGCAACACGGCGTCGTCGGAGTTGGTGAAGAAAACGCTTTTGTCCGCAGTGAGTACCGGCAGCAGAACATGCGGGGCAACATAACCATCCCTAAGGAAGGCTGCCAGCTGCTGCTCGAACGTCCAACCGTGCTCCCTGAGGGTATTGAACCTACGCAAGTACGCTGGATATAGGCCGGAGTTCTGCAGCACTCTCACTGAACGCTTCCGCCGGCAACCTTCACCCCCTTGACGCGGTGAAAGACCGCGTTGCCGCGTCCCGAGATAAAAAACGAAAACAACGGAATCAACGCGAGCCCGCCGGTGATCAATGCTGTTGGCAATGAGGTCACCAGCATGGTCAGCACACCGTAAGAGCATGCCGCAACTATGACAGCCGACTCGTCGGTAAGACCGCAACCGAAGGCATATAAGTCGATGGACCTGGTGATCGCACCGGCAAGAAATGAGAAAAAGGCTACACCCCACCACGAAAATTGCGCCCAGGCGTCAGCAATGAACATCGCATTGGAGCTGGATTCAAGATTTCCGCGGGTCAGGGCCGCAACGGCGAAATACGTGGGCACGCTTTCATCACCGCCGCCGGTCCTGAGAAACCCAAACAGGCCGCTACCCCACTCGTAGGGCAGCGTGGCAGGAATGGCCGCAAAGTACTCAAGCAATACCTCGTTTGGAATTTCGAACATTCGATAGTAGAGAAACTGGTAGATGGTCGACACTTCCAAAGACCAGAATGTTGCCTTGACAATGACGGCGAACAGCACGGCGGTCGCCAGCAAGCCGGTAAGAATAGTTCTGAAAGACAGGGTCTTTCCGGCGAGAATCAGGTAGAGCAGCAGGAACTGCAGCAGAAAAATCACCGGCGGAGCCTTCATCAGCGTTGCCAGCTTCGCCGCCCAAAGAAGAAAGAACATCGCCGCAGCGATCACCCCGACAATTATGCTGCCCCGCTCATATTTCCACGACGTCACTGCAACCATCGCCACAAAAGTGCCGATTGAACTGATGAACAGATTGTATATGTAGACTGAAGATCCGCCGGTTGCGTTGCGGATAACGCTCTTCTCGAATTCGCTCAATGGAGAGGAAAAGAAATTGGCAATCTTCGTGGGCTGCGACTCCAGCACTGCCATGGCAGCCAGCAGCACTATGATGATCAGAAAGAACGACATCCTCGCCGGAGTGGTCAGGAACACATGCTCAATTCTCCCCTGTCGTGCCGTTGCCGCAAGCTTTCGAAATTGCATTCTCCACGTCGGAAATAGGCCGCCGGCTACAAATGAACCCAGTGTTATGCAAGCAAACATGAGGCCGACCGCCAGCTGCAGCCTATCGATGATAACGTCGCGGTCCAATCGCTCGAGCGCCGCCTCGAAAATTTCCGTGTCCGGACCGGTAATATAAAGATAACTGAGCAGGGGCACCCCGTGCACGAGCAACAGCGCGCCGAACAACAGTGACGTGGTGGAGATTCGAAGCGTGACCTCCCGTTTGAGATGCCATGCGGCAACACACCAGCCGAGTATCAATGCGACGGTACCAGTCTGCACCACCTTACCTATCCCCTTCCAAGGTACCATTTCATATTGATGTAAGGCCAAAGCCGGCTCGCCGACTCCCACGTCCAGGCTCGCTGCTTGTTCAGCTCGCTGATTCGCCTTCGAAGTGCGCCAGTGTGCACAATCTCGTCGAATCGCTGATCCGGTTCCGAGAACACAGCAGTAACCCAGCGCTGCAACGGGCCATTGAGCCACGAGGGCATCGGTGAATTGAAACCGATCTTTTGTGAGCTGAGCCGGATGCTGTCCGGCAATAGCCCCTTCAATGCCTGTCTGGCAATGAATTTGGAGAGGCCGGCAGAATTTTTCGCTTCATCGGGCAATGACATGGTGTAGGTTACAAGTCTCCAGTCCATGAACGGCATGCGTATTTCCACGCCGTGCGCCATGGAAATCCGGTCAAAATTTCTCAGTATCGTCGGCAGCACATCGCAATGGAACATGCGGTACAGCCGGACGTTCAGTCCGCCCCAGTGTCGCGGTAATGAATCCGTCGCAGCAGCCGATTTCGGGAAAACGCCTTGGGACCAATTCGACCGGGTGTAGTCAAGGCCGTGCGTTCTTCGCCAGAATGACCGCGAAGCGGTGCTCACCGCCTCGAGGGCTGGCAGTGTTTCGATGACCTGGGCGATTGCATTGCGAAGCCAGAAGCCGAAGGCTTGTCCTTTCTGTCGATATCCGCCCATCAGCTCATCGGCACCGTGACCGTCCAGGGACACGATAACCCCGGCTCGGCGCATCTCCCTATAGACAACCCAGGGCGCGGTTGGCAACCCGATATAGATGTCATCGAGATCCTCAAGTACCCGGTCTATCTGATCGAGCGCGTCATCACGCTGCAGACGGATTAGACAGGGCTCAACGCCCGCGAAGCTGGCTGCCTCCTCGGCCTGCGGAGTCTCATCAGTCGGTTCGCCCGGGAAGCTTGCAACAAACGCTCGCCGCCAGTCTTTGGCTTCCCGCAGGTGCGACCCGCGGGTCGCGGCCACCGACGCCATTACGCCCGCGATCGCGCTTGAATCGAAGCCACCGCTAAGACTGGTGCCGACCGGCACGTCGCTTCGTAGTCGCAACTTGACCGAATCGACAAGGCGTTGCCGAAACTCCGCCTGCCATTCCGGCATCGAAGGGGCTATCTCTACAAGATGATCCGACGTGCGCCACCACCTCGATACTGTGAGCCTGCCATGCTTGATCGTGGCACAGTGGCCCGCCGGCAGACGCCTAACACTCTTGAGCAATGTCCGATCGGTGCCCTCGATCGAGAACGGTGCGCGTAACATCTGAACGCATGTCTCGCTATCAAGATCTGACGCTACGAACGGCACCTTTCTTATGGCTCGCAGCTCGGACGCGAATGCGAACTGTGCGCCCGTCTGCGCATAAAGCAGTGGCTTGATGCCGAATCGGTCGCGAGACAGGAAAAGCTCATCGCTTTGTGTGTCATGAATGGCGAGCGCCCACATGCCATTTAATCTTGGCAACATCGCCTCACCCCATTCGCGCCACGCAGCCAGCAAAACCTCAGTATCGCTGTCACTTGTGAACCGATGGCCCAGGCGTTCCAGTTCCGACCTGAGTTCTAGAAAATTATAGATTTCACCATTGAACACGCAGACGTATCGCCCATCGGCGGTCAACATTGGCTGGTCCCCGCGCTCCGAGGTATCCAGGATCGCGAGCCGTCGATGTACAAGCCCGGTTGTTGCGTGATCGCTGATCCATATACCTTCGCCATCCGGTCCGCGATGGGCCAGGGCATTTCCCAACGTTCGTAGATTCGCCACACTGACCGCGGTGCCGGAGCTGTCGAGAATGCCGCCTATTCCGCACATGCAGTTCAGCCCCTGACGTGGGACTTCAGCCGGTCGGCAAACCATGCCATGGGGAGCGACGCGAGGCTGCGCAGATCCGCCAGAGATTTGCGTCCCTCATGCGTAAGCCGGGTGACGAGTACAATCGACAGCATTACGAGCAACGACGTCGCTGCGTAACCGAGCAGCACTCTTGGCCAGCTGTTCTGGATCGGGATACCTACGGCCGCAACGCCTCCCGCTACGACCAGTGCTACCGCAATGGGCAACAGCACCGATGTTGCAATGCGTCCGGCGCTTCCCTGCCTGCCAAAGTGATGGCGTATCAATGAAATCATAACGCACGCATTTGCGAGCATGCCCAGCACCACGCCCATGCCAGCGGCAGCAAAACCGAATTGTCGCAGCAGAACGATACTGGCGACGGTAGTGGTCAGCGCGCTCGCCACGCTTAGCAAAGCGATGTAGCGGGTCTTCGCGATCCCCAGGGCATACAAACTGAACACGTTTCCGGCGCAGCCCAGGAGCCCGCCGACCGTTAGAACCCGCAGCACCGGCGTGGCAAACTCGGAGGCGGTGGGACCCACCCAGACCAGCAACAACGATGGCGCCCAAGGCAACAGCGGCGAGAGCACAATGGCCGCCACAAGATTCAACATCCATGCGGCGCGAAAGAATATCTCCGCCTGACGGTCGAGCGCCTCGCTTGCGTTCATACTGAACTGTGGGAATAGTGCATCCCCTGCCCGCAGCACCCCGATGTATGCAACCTCCTCCAGCCGCTGCGAGACATTATAGTAGCCCACAGCTTCAGCACTGACCCAGGCACCCAGCAGATACCGGTCGATCTGTCCCGCAAGATTTGCCACCAGCTGCGCGAACATCTGCCAACCGGTGAATGCGGCGATCGATCTGGTCATGTGACGATGAATACGTGGCCGCACCATAACCCAGGGAAAGGTTGCAATGGTGGAGACCGCCCAGAACAGCGTCGTCGAACCATATCCGAGCGCCAGTGCCAGGATGTATCCCTCAACGTTAGGTTGGCGGGTCACTATTCCAAAAATGAACAGTGCACCCACAATTGCGCCAAGTGCGTTAATCGTCGCTATTCTGCGGTAAGTCTGACAGGCGACGTGTGTTCCTTGCATCAGCAGGGACAGCTGCTGCGCGGCCCAGCCGAAGGCCAGTGTGATCGATACCAATCGGATCGAATGGATTCCGGCTTCGTACTTTGGATACAGCCCGCGCACAATCAGCGGCGCAACCGAGCCAAGCACGATCCCGGTAACAGCAATACCGAGTGAGCCGAGTACCAGGATCGTTGCGCAGAATTCAGTGACAGCGACCCGGTCGTCCTGCGATAGATAGCGCGCAATCCCCTGAGCCGTGGACTGCCCAAGAGTTGTGCCAACCAGAGACAGAGGCGTAGCCAGGGCGATGAAAAGCCCGCATATACCAAATTGAAAGATCCCAAGGTGCCCGATCACGAACGGTAGCGTAATTAAATTGGCGCCGATTCCAACAAGGAAGGCGATCAGATTCCATACCGAATTACCGGCAACCAGGGCGAGCGGTCTGCGCTCGTCGTCTGTGGATACTCCATTAGGCTGCGTCACGATCCAAAACGGTTCATTGCGCCGACCAGAACCGCATCGGCCTTAGAATATACCCTTTGTTGCGGTTGCGGCGCGTCGCCACGACTGATCCACCAATGCAGCCAGGATTCCGATTATCAGCCCGATGATACCTCCAAATACCATATATACCGTCTTTTCCGGCTTTCTCGGGTTCCTTGGATCCGCCGGCTCAGCAGCGTCTATGAGGCGATACGCGTATTCATGACGAACTGTCGCGAGCGCCCGGTCCTTGATTTCCTGTTCGATGAGTTTGCTGATGGACTCCTTGAGCGACAGGTTATCTGTTTTTTCGAACTCCTGATTCAGGTACATGACCATCGCCGAAGCTTCGTCAATCGCGTGCCGGCGCATTTCCTCGTTAAGCTGTGCGACCAGCAGGTTCGCCCATTGAGCGCCCTGATCTCTATCGCGCCAGTCAATATTAATCGTCAGCAAGCCGCTCTTTCGATCCTCCACCACGCTGCGAACTTTGCGCGAAAAGTAGTCGTACCCGTCCCATAGCGTGTGCGGCCGGCGCAGGTTTGGTTTCCATGTGTTTTGCGACGCGTCCCAGTCCTTTCTGAAAAGAACAGGCATCAATGAGTTCGCGACTATGAATCGCTCATTGAACTGTCTTGATTTAAGAATTGCGACAGCCTCGGGATTGCCGGCCTCGGCACCCACGTCCAGGCCGGCGGCTGATGCGACACCGCTCACCTGCGATAGCACTCCTGCGAGTCCGCCGGCGCTTTCCTTGGTGCTGGCCGGAAAGGCAACTGCCGTGGATCGATAGATCGGGGTGGTGAGCCATATAGCCAGCGCCGCGAGCAACAGGCCGAGGGCGGTTGCGACCAGCAACCACAGTCGCCGTCGAAGGAGAATCGCAATTAATCGGGCGAAATCGTCGTCCGCATTCCTTTCCGGCCCGCCAGGCGCGATCTCGGTTGAACTATCGTTGCTCATTCGCCACGTGGTTGGTTGATAGGGTGCGGATCACGCACACAGGGGGGGATTGTACCCATTGGTACGGCCCCAGTAATAGCCGCCCGAATGAGCTGCCGCATGCCCCTGTAGGGTAGCAGCCGGCTTTATGACAGCAGTATGAGCCATCCAGGGTCGAGCCGGCGCGCAACTCCGCATTGCTAATAAGCATGCGGCTCACGCCGCAAAAGCGCGCACTGCCTCAGCGACCTGGGAAATCTGCGCGTCGGTTATCTCCGGAAACATCGGCAGGGATAGCACTCGGCTTTGGTTTGCGTACGCATTCGGGAAATCTTCCCGCCGATGTCCGAGGCGCGCATAGGCCGGCAGGAACGGCAACGCCACCGGATAGTTGATGACGGTCTGGATGCCGTGCGCAGCAAGGTGCTTTGCCAGCTCATCGCGTTTCGCATGGCCCACGACATACAGGTGATAGACGTGCTCGCGACCTTCAGCCACCTGCGGCAACGTCAGCCCGTCGACCCCATCAAGCAGTCGCGAGTATATGCCTGCTACCTTCTGACGCCGCTGCGTCCATGTGGCCAGGTGGGTGAGTTTCACCGAAAGGATAGCCGCCTGCAGGCCATCGAGCCGGCTGTTGATACCCTCGATCAGATGCTCTCCCTTAGTGAGCCCGCCATGTCGGGCCAGTCTCGCCATCTGCTCGGCCAGTGTCCGGTCAGCGGTCACCAGCGCACCGGCATCTCCCATGGCTCCCAGGTTCTTGCCCGGGTAGAACGAATACGCGGCGGCGCTGCCGAACGTACCGACCTTACGGCCCCTGAACCGGGCTAAATGCGCCTGCGCGCAGTCTTCCAGCACCCACAGACCGTACCTGGCGGCGATCGCCATGATCGCGTCCATATCGGCCGGCTGACCGTACAGGTGCACCGGAACTATGCCCACCGTCCGGGCGGTGATCTTCTGTTCGATTTGGGCCGGATCAATGGTATAGGTTGATTGATCGGTATCGACGAACACCACCGAACCGCCGGCCTGGGTAACGGTCGCGCTGGTGGAAATCCAGGAATGCGCGGGAACGATGACTTCATCCCCAGCGCTGACTCCCAGTGCGCGCATGCCAATGTACAGCGCGTCCGTGCCATTGGCGCACGAGACGCAATGCGCGGCGCCGGCTATCGCGGCGAAGCTGGTTTCGAATTCTGTGACTATCGGCCCGCGGATGAACGCGGAGCCGCGGATGACGTCCGCGATCGCGTCGTCGATTTCGCCCTTGATGGACAGATATTGCGCGTACAGATCCGCAACGGGAACTTTGAACGTCGACATTTATCGACACTACCCTTTCGCAGGCAAGCGTCGTAGCAGCCGCGCCGGATTTCCGGCATAGATGCCCGACTCCAATATATCGCGGGTTACCACCGCACCGGCGCCGATTACCACGTCGTCGGCTATACGCACCGGCAATATCGTCGCATTCGATCCGATCGATACTCGCGCGCCGATGATGGTCGATCGCCACAACTCGCGCCGTCCGCGCGCCGGTCCGCCGGCTGCGAACAGGTCGTTCACGAACATGACCCCGTGGCTGATGAAGCAGTCCTCTCCGATCGCCACCATTTCGCAGATGAATGCATGCGACTGGACTCTGGTGCGGGCCCCGATCTTCACGCCCTTCTGAATCTCGACAAATGGCCCGACGAAGCAGTCGTCCCCGAGGGTGCATTCGTAGACATTGGCCGGCGCGACTATGCGTACCCGTTCCCCGCAAGCGACGTCCCGAATCGATGCATCCAGTATCGACGGCAGCGGCGGCATCAGCGGCTCGAGCGCCCAAGCAGGGACTTTTGCATGCGCGCCGACATTGAGACTTCGCGGCCGCTTGCCATCGACTCGTACAGCGCCGCGACCAGTTCCAGACTCCGCTTGCCTTCCGTGCCGTCGACCAGCGCCGCCTTGTCGTTGTCAAGGCAATCGACCACGTGCTCGTAGTACGCCTGATGACCGAATCCGTAGACATTGGGCGGATTGACCGAATACCTCGCCACGACTTCCTTGTCGCTGTCGAGGCTGGAAACGAATTGCCAGCTTCGTATCTCATTCATTGCGAAACCGGCCACCTCCACCGTACCGCCCGAGCCCAGGATCGAAAGCGAACCTTCGAGATCACGCGGCCGGCAGGCGGTCGTGGCTTCTATGATCCCGAGCGCGCCGTTGGCGAACCTGAGCGTCGCCACCGCGGTATCCTCGGCTTCGATATTCACCAACGCAGCCATCCCCCGGGCATGGACGCTCTGCACTTCACCCATGAACCAGCTGAGCATGTCGACATGGTGGCTTGCCTGGTTGCTGATGACGCCCCCGTCCTGCGCCCAGGTGCCGCGCCACTCATCCTGGTCATAGTAGCCCTGCTCGCGACACCAGCGTACCCGCACCGTGCCAAGCACCAGTTTGCCGAAGCGGCCTGCCTCGAGCGCCTCCCGGGCCTTGACGATGGGGACATTAAAGCGGTTCTGCTTGACCACGAACAGGCGCACTTTGCTGCTGGCGGCGGCAGCGATCATCGCCTCGGCATCGGCTACCGTCAGCGCCATCGGTTTTTCGACGATGACATGGCGGCCGCTGCGCGCGATCTCGATCGAATGCTGGCAATGCATGCCGCTTGGAGTGAGTACCGCCACGGCATCGATACCGGGCATCTCCAGCATCTCCGACAAGCTGGTGTGCGACGGCACATGGTATTTTTCCCCGTAAGCCGCCGCCCTGTCGGGCCGGCTATCGCACACGGCGACCAGCCTGATGCCCGCAATCTGTCCGGTTCCGAGAAGCTCCGCATGCCGCTTCGCAATCCGCCCGCAGCCCAGAATCGCGAAATTGATCATGTGTTACCGACCATCGCGGCCGGCATGCCGTTTCAGGAGATCGCGCGCCCGCACGTCGCTGCGATTACGCCGTTCCCGGAGGCAGTAGTGCATCAGGGTAAGGTCGCATGGATCTCGGCAGCCGCGATCGCCAATTGATACAGGATGGTGGTCACTGCGGTCCAAATCGTCAGCGCCGGCAGCCGCTCGGTATCAAGCGGCACCACGATCGCATCGCCAGGATGAATGTCAACGTCGTCGGCACCGTGAAACCAGCCGCGCGAACCGGAGTCCACGCTGCCGTCCGCCCGCACCACGTAGATGCGCCCGCGGTCAGCCTGCCGCGTGATACCCCCGCTCTGGTTGATATAGTCGTCGCGTGTCATACGACGCTTGAACAGATGCGAGGTTGGATCCTGCACCTCTCCGAGTACCATGACTTCCTGACGCTGCTTCGGCACGATCAGTTCATCGCCATTGCGCAATATAACGTCGTCGCCCGATCCGGCCTTGTTGCGCACGACGGCCTTCAGGTCTACGACCAGCCGACCGACCGCCTTCGCATCCGCCAATTCATGCAGCAGCGTGTCGCCGACGGTGATTGCCGAGGGCGCCGCGCCCTGCTGCGCACGCACTCCCATGAGTGCGACCTCCGCGATCTCGGTGCGCAGGCGCGAAGCAAGCCGATCGAGCTGTTCCTGCTCGCGCACCTTGAGCTCCTTGCGCGTGAAAATACTGCCTTCCAGGAAAGCGAATTGAGTGAATCCCCCGGCGCGGTCGATGACTGAGTGCAGCGTCTCACCCGGCTGAATCGAATAGATGCCGGGGAATCGGACCTCGCCCTTGAGCGAGACCTGGTCCTGTTCCGCCCATCCTGATACCTGCTTGATCGACAGTCGGTCAAACGCCTGCAGCGGCACGTCGGCAGTCTGATCGCCGGCTCGTATCGCGGCGAGATCGACTGAGATTACGCGGGTGTCGCGCTGCCCCTGGTTATCCACTGTATAGCGCGTGAGTTCCGCGTGCACGCCATAGGCGGCCGGATCGAGGCTGCCGCCAGCGCGCAGCAGGTCACTGACGCGCATGCCTGCCTCGAGCGGATAGTCCCCCGGTACCTTAACCCGGCCGTCCACGTGCACGATCTCCGTGGGTTTGCCAAGGTTTGATTGCACCCGCAGATCGCCCATCAACGACTGGATGACGTGTTCGCGGCTGGTCTGCAGGTCGAACACCGTGATGGTATCGCGCGGCATCAGCTTGATATCCGCCGCGCCACCGGGCGCTTGCAGTGCGGCGGCAAGATCGGCGGACAGCACGGCGATAGTCCGATTGGGAGCCAGCTCGCGCCGGATGAGCAGGTAATGCTGGTCGGCATCGCGCTTCAGTTCATCGATCGAGGGTATGACCTCGCTGATTCGCAGGCCTTCGTGCCAGGCGACATACTTGGAACGATAGACATAGCCCTGGACCATCACGCCCGAATCGAGCTGGGGTCGCAGGCGCGAGATGTGAAGCGCATCGCCATTGCGCAACTGCAATGAAGCTCCGGCAGGCGTGGTCGGGTTCACATCCATGACGATGCGTTGCTGGCGTGGATCCACGCGTATCAATGCAGCGGCACCATCGTCCGCCTTTGGCGTCAGGCCGCCGCCCATCGCAATCAGGTTGGCAACGGTGTCATTGGGTTTGAGCTCATAGAGCGCCGGCCGCTGGACTTCCCCGTCGAGAGCTGCCGTTGGCCCGACGGAAGGAATGAACACCACGTCGCCAGCCATCAGCTTGATGTCGTTGCTGCTGTCGCCGCGCATCAACAGATCGTACAGATCGAAGCTGCGTATCGTTTGTCCCTGCCGCTTGACCTGGATTGAACGCAACGAACCGATCGACTGTACACCGCCGGCGGCAAACAAGGCCGTGGTCACGGTACCAAGACTACTGACAGTGTAGGAACCCGGGTATTTGGCCCCGCCCAGCACGAACACATTGATGGTGCGCATCTCGCCCATCGACACGTTCGCATGCACGCCGATCATCTGGCGCGCCACCCGGCCCTCGATCTCGTTCTTGACAGCGCTATAGCGCTGGCCCCCAACCCGGATCGGCCCAATCTGAGGAAAATTCAGGGTGCCATCGCGCGCTACGGTAAGCGACACACTCCGGTTCTGAGTGCCGAACAGCTGCACCTGCACGGTGTCGCCCGGCCCCATCAGATAGTCGTCTGGCACCGGCGCATTCAGCGTCGGCATCAGGCTCAGCAGCGAATTGTCGAACAGATCGTAGCCGAAGGGCTTCAGGGCATCGGTTCCGGCTTTATCCAGCGGCAGGCGTGTCAGCCTGATCCACAATTTCTCAAACGCAGGCTCGGCGGCCACGCGTCGGGTCGCGAGATCCTCGGTCAGGCCTGCGAGCGACATGCCCGGGATGCCCGGCAACTGCAGCTGGCCATTTGTGTCGAGTTCGTAGGGATTGCGAGCGCGGATCTGCTCAATCATGTCCCGTAGCTTCTGCTTCTCTTCCGCCTGTAACTCCTCGATGGTGCGCTGCGGTTGCTCCTGTACACGCTGTCCGTTCACGTCGATGCCCAGCGCCGAGCGCTGCGATTCGCTCAGCAGCGCCGGATTGATCGGCGAGGAACCCTGACTGCTTCCAGTGCGGGCAGATTGATTGAACGGATTGTTCTGGTTGTTCTGATTAAGTCGGCCGTTCTGATTGTTCAGGTTGTTCTGGTTGATCGGAATGTCGGCATCGGCCGGCTTCTCGCTCAGCAGGGTAATCTCCACCAGCACGGTATCGCCGGGCTTGAACACCGGCTGCTCGGTCTGGTCCTGGAGCATCGAGGCAAGACGGCGCTGCTGCTGCAGCTGCATCTGCTGCAACAGCACCGCCTGCGATCCGTTTGCGGTACCGCCGCCGAGCAGACTGGCACCGCCGGTCAGTGAGTTCAGGCTGCTACTGCCGCCCAGACCCATACCGCCCAAGCTGCCCATACCCGAGCCACCATTGCCCAGTCGCTGCATGATCGCCTGCTGTTGATCCGGCGACATGCTGTTGAACAGCTGCATCTCCTGGCTCAGATCAGGCTGCTGCGCCTCGCCATGCCGCGGAATGGACAACAGGACGATCGTCATGATCGCCGTACCCAGAACCGCACCAATTGGACGTCGCACGCGCATGCCTGTCACTCGCAGATTCCCGGCTGGCGGAAAGCTGCGCATTGTACTGACATCCGGACAGCTTGCCGATTCATCTTCAATCTGTTTTCCCGCCCCTGCCGGCATAGGACCGGCATTCGCCGGTCTCAGTTCCGCCACCGTTTGACGTAGCCCAGGGCTCCCATCAGCGAGCTCGACTTGCCGCTGACACCTTCCGGCTTCTGCACCAGCGGGATGAAGCTCTCGGTCAGCGTCTTGCCAAGCTCCACTCCCCATTGATCGAATGCGTTGTCGCCCCATACGACGCTCTGCACGAATACCTTGTGCTCGTACAGCGCAATGATCCTGCCGAGCGCTGCCGGATCCAGGCGCTCGAACAGCAGCAGGCTCAACGGCCGGCTGCCCTGGTGAATCTTGTGCGGCAGCAGTGCGGTGATGGCCTCGGCCGAGAGCTTCTGACGCGTCAGTTCTGCGCGCACCTCATCCGCGTCCTTGCCGAGCGCGAATGCCTCGGCCTGCGCCAGGCAACTGGCGATGGCCAGATCCTGCTGCGGCTGGCTGGCGCAGGAGGATTGAATCGGCAGCAGGAAATCCAGCGCTGCGCGCTGCGTACCCTGGTGCAGCAACTGGAAGAAGGAGTGCTGCGCGTTGTTGCCGGGCTCGCCCCAGATCACCGCGCAAGTGGGCAGCTCGGTCGGCGTGCCATCAAGCTTCACATGCTTGCCGTTGCTCTCCATTTCCAGCTGTTGCAGGTAGGCCGGCAGGCGCGCAAGCCGCGAGTCGTACGGCAGCACCGCCAATGTCGGCAGCCCGAGCAGATCGATATTCCAGACGGCCAGCAAGCCGGCCAGCACCGGCAGGTTCTCGTGCCATGGCGCGGCACGGAAATGCTCATCGATTTCGCGCCCACCCGACAGGAACGATTCGAAGCCGGCGCGGCCGATGGCGATCGCAAGGCTCACCCCGATCGACGACCAGACCGAATAGCGGCCGCCGACCCAGTCCCACATCGCAAACCGGTAGGCGGGGTGCACCCCGAACTCGTCCATCGCGCGCGCGTTGACCGACACTGCCGCGAAATGCTGCGGCAGGCGCTTGGCACCCAGCCGCTGCAGGATCCAGGCGCGCGCCGCGTGTGCATTGGTGAGTGTCTCCAGCGTGGTGAAGGTCTTGGAGCAGATGATGAACAAGGTGCGTTCCGGATCGGCGTGTTCCAGCAGATCGGCGAGCTGGCAGCCATCGACATTGGAGGCGAACGCGACGCTGGGCGCGCCCGCGGTGAATTGCTTCAGTGCCTGTACCGCCATGGCCGGTCCGAGATCGGAGCCGCCGATGCCGATGTTCACCACCAGCGTGAAGCTCTGGTCGCTGCTCGAGCGGATGATTCCGGAGCGTACGTCCTCGGCAAACGTGAGCATGCGTTCACGCTCTGCGCGCACCAGTGCGCCGACGTCCTCGCCGCCGACCAGCAGCGCCGTGTCGTTCGAGCGGCGCAGCGCGGTATGCAGCACCGCGCGATGCTCGGTGCTGTTGATGGCGTCGCCCCGGAACATGGCCTCGATGCGCGACCGCAGGCTCAGCTGGTCGGCCAGCGCGGCGAAGCAGTTCACCACCCGTGCGTCCACGCGCTGGCGTGAATAATCCAGCGCCAGTCCCGCCGCCTCGAGGCAGAAGTGCTCGAAGCGCTGAGGATCCTGCGCGAACAGCTCACGCGTGGAACGCCCACAGAGTTCCTGCGCGAGCCTCTCGAGTTCGCGCCAGGCCGCGCAGTCGGTGCCGGAACGCAGCGATAGGGACATTTGGCAGACTCCGCGCCGGTCAGGTGATATGCATTCTAGCCGCCGATGCCGGCGCGCTGGCGGCTGTCGCGGCGTCCATCGTGGCGTCTTGCTCCAGTTGCAGCCACAGGCACGCGCCGCCGCTGGATTTCTGCAGCAGCGCCGTGAGCTGCGCATGCGCCGCGAGTTCCTCGTCGCTGGCAGCGACTACTCGCAGCGGTTCCACCGGCCGCACGGTCGTCGTGAGGTTGCCGGATCGGGTGACACCGCTGCGCTCGCGCGCGGCCTCATCCAGTGCCAGCAGGCTCTGGCCGCCGGTCATCGCCAGGTAGACATCCGCCAGGATGCGTGCATCGAGCAGTGCGCCATGCAGGTCGCGATGCGAGTTGTCGATGCCGTAGCGCTTGCACAGCGCATCGAGATTGTTGCGCTGGCCCGGGTGGCGCTCGCGCGCCAGCGACAGCGTGTCCAGCACCAGGCAGACGCTGCGAACGCCGGCCGGCAGCGCGCCGCAGGCGCCGCGGATCTTTGCCAGCAGCGTCAGCTCCATGTCGATGAATCCCAGGTCGAACGGCGCATTGTGAATGATCAGCTCGCAGCCGCTGATGAAGCCGAACAGCTCCTCGGCAATCTCGCCGAACTTGGGCGCGGTCAGCAGCCGCTCGCGGGTGATGCCGTGCACGGCGCGCGCGCCCTCGTCGATGTCGCGCTCGGGATTCAGGTAGCGATGGAAGTGACGGCCGCTGGGGCGGCGGTTGACCAGCTCGATGCAGCCGATCTCGATGATGCGATGGCCGCGCTCGGCCTCCAGTCCGGTGGTTTCGGTATCGAGAACGATCTGTCGCATGGTGTTCGCTGGCGCTGTCAGTCCACGCGCGAGTCTAGCGCAAGCAGGCCATCGATCGCGGCATTGGCCAGTAGATCGCAGCGTTCATTGCCCGGGACCCCGGCGTGACCAGGCACCCAGTGCCACTCGATGCGGTGGCGCGCGGCGGCCTGCTCGAGCTGCTGCCACAGGTCCTGGTTCTTGACCGGCTTGCGGTCGGCGGTTTTCCAGTCGCGCGCCTTCCACTGCGGCAGCCACTCGAGGATGCCGCGACGCACATACTGCGAATCGGTGTACAGCCGCACTTGCAGCGGCCGCTTCAGCGCCTGCAGCGCCTCGATCACGGCCTGCAGCTCCATGCGATTGTTGGTGGTGCGCAGTTGCGCGCCGGAGATCTCCTTCTCGCGCCCGCCCGCGCTCAGCACTGCTGCCCAGCCACCCGGGCCCGGATTGCCGCGGCAGGCGCCATCGGTATAGATCTCAACCACGCCGCTCACGCGCTCGGCTCCGCCAGTCCGTCGAATACCGGGCGGCGCTCGCGCAGCCGTGGCCGAATCGGCGTCAACGTGTAGACCCGCTTGCGCGCCTTGATCACATAGGCCGCCGACGGCCAGGGGTAGAACCAGCGACGATGCAGCATGGCCGGTATCGCCGACTCGATGCTGCCGCCGGGGTTACGCGGCAAGCGGTACAGATAGCGCCGCTCGCTGACGATTTCGTAGCTGAGCAGCCCGAGCCAGTCGCGCACCCGCCAGCGCGACAGCGTGCGGCGCAGCCCGGGCGGAAATCCGGCCGGGGAGGCAGTCGCACGCACGCCCCACAGGCTGATGGGCCGGAAGCCGAGCACAATCAGCTGGCCCTCGGCTATCAGCACGCGGTCCGCCTCACGCAGTACCGCGTACGGATCGGCGGTCAGCTCGAGCGTGTGCGGCAGCAGCACGGCATCGACCGACGCATTGTTGATCGGCAGGTGCGCCAGGCGCGCGATGATGTCGCCGCGGCCGCCCTGCTCGGCCGAGTCCGCAATGACACTCTGGCGGCGGATGCGCGAGGGCGCCAGCAGCTCGCGTCCGGCGCCCCAGGTGCCCAGCTGCAGCAGCTCCAGACCAAACACATCGTCAAAGGTCGTGGCCAGCAGCTGGGCTTCGGCGCTGATCAATGCGCGCCCGAGCGGTCCTCGCTGCCATTGGTGCAGTACGGGATCTGAATCCGTCATAACATGCATATGTAGGGAGTGTGACCAGCTACTGGAAAAACACTAGCAATTTTGTGAACTTACCTGTTAAATACCGTGGCCCTGCCGCCTATGCTTAGGCCATACCGTAACACGTCCAAAAAACCCGCCGGGGTGCAGAAGTTGAGTCGCGCACAGCCGTTCCGCCACCTCCCCCGCCTGATTGTGCTACCGATTTTCCTGCTGGGCGGTTGCGCCCATCAACCTGCACGCGTCCCGCAACCGGTGGCCGCGGCAGTAATTCCCCAGGCCCCGGCGAGCGATGTCCCGCCGGCCGCCCCGGCCATTGCGGAGCCTGCCCCGACAGCGCCGGTCGCTGAAGTCGATAGCGCCGCAATGGCCCCGGCGTCGGGCGCCAGCGCCGATGCGCTCGACAGCGGCACCACGACCGATTCTGAAGGGTTGCCCGGGCCTCCAGCCGACAGCCTGGTGGTGGCCAAGCAGTCCGAGCTGTTCGCGCGCCTGCGCGCCGGATTCCAGCTCGAGGATGTCGATGAACCTGCGGTCGCCAGCCAACTGAACTGGTTCGCCAATCACCCGGATTTCCTCGAGCGCACCTGGGGCCGAGCCGGCCTGTGGCTGTATTACATCGTGGGCCAGCTTGAGCAGCGCAAGATGCCGGTCGAGCTGGCTCTGCTGCCGGTCATCGAGAGCGCCTTCGAGCCCTACGCCTACTCACGCGCCCGCGCGGCGGGCCTGTGGCAGTTCATCTCGGACACCGGGCGGCGCTTCGGACTCAAGCAGGACTGGTGGTACGACGGCCGCCGCGATCCGGTCGAGGCGACCCGGGCGGCACTGGATTACCTGCAGGCGCTGCATGATGAGTTCGATGGCGACTGGTTGCTGGCAATAGCCGCCTACAACTGCGGTGAACTGGCGGTCAGCCGCGCGATACAGCGCAACCAGCGCCTCGGCAAGCCAACCGATTTCTGGCACCTGAAGCTTCCGACTGAAACCCGCGGCTATGTGCCCGAGCTGCTGGCAATGCGCCGCCTGGTCGCTGATCCCGAGCGCTACGGCCTCGAATTCAGCCGCATACCGAATGAGCCGTATTTCGTGGCCATTTCGACCGGCGGCCAGATCGATCTGAAAGTGGTCGCCGATATCGCCGGCATCAGCGTCGAGGATCTGTACGAGCTGAACCCCGCGTTCCATCGCTGGGCCACCGATCCGACCGGACCCTACCGGCTGCTGGTGCCGTCCGACGCCGCCGAAGGCCTGCAGGACGTGATCCTGCACCTGACGCCCGAGCAGCGCATGCGCGTCGATCACTACACCGTACGTCGCGGCGACACCATCGCAACCATCGCCAGCCGCTATGCCACCAAGCCTGATGTGATCCGTGAGCTCAACGATCTGGGCGCCACCGACCTGCCGGTGATCGACAGCGAACTGCGTGTGCCCGCGCCCAATATCCAGCTGCCGGAGAAGGCCGCGCGCGCCGCGATGCTGGTCGATTCTCCGGGCCGGCGCGTGCGTCGCGGCGGTCGCAGGCCGGACATTCACGTGGTACGCCGGGGCGACACGCTGTACGCGCTCGCCCAGCGCCTCGGCACCGACGTGCAGACGCTGGCGCAGGCCAATGGCATCCGCGCCGGCGACCGCCTGCACGCCGGCCAGAAGCTTCACTTCAGCGGCTCGAGCTCCTATCTGGCCGACGCCTCGCCCCGCGCCGGCACTGCGAGGTCACTTCCCGGCCCCGGCACACAGGCGCAGGCATCATCCGGCGGCGGCCGGCGCATGACCTACACCGTACGGCGTGGCGACACGCTCTATGGCATTGCCCGTCTGCTGCAGGTGAGCGTCAACGAACTGATGGGCTGGAACGGCATGTCGGGCGAGCGCAATCTCAAGCCCGGCCAGACCCTGGTCGCCTTCGTCAAGTCCCGCAGCTCAGGCTAGCGCGCGTGGGGATACTTGCGGGCAAGCGCGCGCTCATCGTGGGCGTGGCCACCGACCGCTCGATCGCCTGGGGCATTGCCCAGGCGATGCATGCGCACGGTGCGCAGCTGGCCTTCTCGTACGCCAACGATGCCTTCAGGCAACGGCTCGAGCCGCTGGCGGCCTCCATAGGCTCGAAGCTGCTGATGCCGATCGATGTGCAGGTGGATGACCAGCTCGAGGCGGCATTCGCGCTGCTGGCGCGCGAGTGGGGCCAGATCGATATCCTGGTGCACGCAGTCGCGTTCGCGCCGCGCGAGGCACTGGCGGGCAGCTTCACCGCCAACACCTCGCGCGAGGCCTTCCGCATTGCGCACGACGTGTCGAGTTACAGCTTCACTGCATTGGCGCGCGGCGCCGCGGCTCTGATGAGCGGTCGCGCCGGTGCCATGCTGACGCTGTCGTACCTGGGGGCGGAGCGCTCGATCCCGAATTACAACGTGATGGGCCTCGCCAAGGCGAGCCTCGAGGCCAACGTGCGCTTCCTGGCAGCCGACCTGGGTCCGCACAACATTCGCGTCAACGGCATTTCCGCCGGTCCGATCAAGACCCTGGCCGCCGCCGGCATCGGCGGATTTCGCAAGATCCTGGCCCACGTCGCGCAGATCGCGCCGCTGCGGCGCAACGTCAGCACCGAGGATGTCGGCAATGCCGCGACCTTCCTGTGTTCCGACATGGCGGCCGGCATCACCGGCGAAATACTGCACGTCGATAACGGCTTCAGCACCGTCGGCATGAGCCTGGGCGACAGCGAGGGCTAGCGCTGCGCGCTCACTTGCCGCTGGTCGGACAGGTGAACTCGTCGTTCTTGGCCACCTTGGGCTTCTCAGGCGTCCAGCCCGGCGGCAGTTCAAACTGCTCGGCCGGGATCGCGGCGGTATCGATTGCCGTGGTCTCGATCGTGAACGCGATGATCTGGGTGCTGGGCGCGGCGCCCGGCGCCGCGGGCGGGGGCGCATTCGGATCCGCTGCGCTGCTGGAATTCTTCTTCGACATCAGTCCACCCAGCAGCTTGCTGCCGGCCTTGGCGGCCAGGCCGCCCAGGCCACCGCCGCCACCGCTATCCTGCGAACCGTCATCGGCCTGGCCGGAGGACTGCTTGGCCTTGCCGCAGTGCTCGCCGCCCATCGAAAACCGGAACGTGGTGCGCAGCGGATAACCCTTCAGCTCACCCGCCTTGGCCGCCAGATCCTTCATCATGCCGGCGTACTGGGCCAGGAATTGCTGCGCGGCGTCCTTCGCCACCGGATTGTTCTCATCGAGCCCGAGTTTTTTCATGTAGGCGCGCTGGAACGCGCGCCGGTCGGCGGCGCCGGCGAGCTCGTCTGCGGTCAGCCAGACATCGAAGCCGTAGACCAGATCGCACACGTCGCCGGTGTCCTTGTCGGTACAGGTCTGCGTCAGGATTACGCTGCTCTTGCGGGTATCGTGACCGGCCAGGCTGGCATGTTCATCGCTCTGCCTGACATCGAGCTTAGGCGGACTCATCTGGCACTTCGAGGTGTCGGCACTGGACGGCGACGCCTTCTGCGGTTGCTGCTGCTGACACTGCTTCATCTTGTCGAGCGTCTCCTGCAGCTTGGCTTGCGCCGCGGCACGCTCCTCCGCCGTCGGGAACGGCGTCTCCAGATAGCTCTTCTTGTCCGGATGCAGTTGCCATTCCAGTGAGCGGTCGATACGGATGATATCGGCGCTCCTGGTATTGCCACACAGCAGCGACATGAAGCCTTCGCAGTGGAACTCGCTGTCCTTGCGCTGCTTGTCGGCGCTGGTGCGCTCGACGGTGCTGCCGTGCATCTTGACCACTCCGGCGGCATCGAGCGACAGGTTCTGCTGCGTCGTGACGTCGGCTCGCGCGGATGTATCCATCGCCGCCAGCGCGCCGATCGCCAGCGCCACGGCTAAAGTTTGAGATCGTGCAATGCCCTGCAACATGGTTGTTCCCTATCCGTGGCCCGCGGCCCGTTATTGAAAGATGGTCGGATTGGTCTTGACGCTGGCACGACGCTGCAGCTCGAGCAGGTAGGCGTGCAGGTCGCCCTCGCGATCGCGCTGCATGTACTGCGTCACCAGCTGTTCGTCGTTTTGCGGATTGGCGCCCGCCGTGCCGGCCTTGACCGCCGTGATCGCCAGCAGCGCCGCGCCGCCGTTATCCAGCGCCAGCGAGCGGTACACCGGCTTGCCATCGCTCGGGCGCGGCGCGGCGAAAGCGACCTGGCGCACCTGCGCCGGCAGCTGCGGATCGCTGCGGCCGATGAAGGCTGCGGGGGTGGCTTTCACATCCAGGCCCTTCGCCACCTCGTCCCACGTCGCCCCGGCTTGCAGCCGCTTGAGTGCATCGTCGGCGGCCGCTTTGGCCGCCGCGGTGCTCTCGCTCTTGCGAATCGCAGCGATGACCTCGTCGCGCACGCTGGCAATCGGCTGCGGCGCGGGGGCGTGGTGCTCGAGCACCTTGAACAGCACCAGCTCATCATCTGCCAGGGCCACCGGCCCGCCGATCTTGCCGCTCGAGATGGCCTCGGCGTTGAACACCGCCTGCAACAGGTCCTGCTTGCTGCCGAGCGGCGCACCGCCGGTCGAGCGCGTGAAGTCCTTGACCTCGCCGGTCGCAAGCCCAAACTGTCTGGCCAGCGCGTCCAGATCGCCCGCGCTGCCGCTCTCGAGCTTCTGCTGCAGCTGTTCCTGGCGATCGCCGAAGATCTCGGTGGCCTGGTCGTGCCGGTACTCCGACTCGATCTGCGCATGCGCCTCCTCGAAGCTGCGCACGTGCGCCGGCCGGATCTCATCCAGCCTGATGATGTGATAGCCGTACTGGGTCTTGACCGGATCGCTGATCTGCCCGGGCTGCATGCTGAACAGCGCATCGGCGAACGCGGCCACGTAGGTAGCCTTGTCGGCCCAGCCCAGATCTCCGCCGCGCGTTGCCGAGCCCGGATCCGCCGAATACTTCCTCGACAGCTCGCTGAAGTCCTTGCCCGCCTTGAGCTGCGCCGCCACGTCCTGGGCCTGCGCCAGCGCCGCGGCGTCGGCCTTGGCGTCGGCACCCGCGGGCAGCGCTATCAGGATGTGGTGCGCGTGGCGTTTTTCGACCTCGCCGTAACGCGCTTGGTTCTTGTCGTAGTAGGCATGCAGTTGTTCCGGCGTAACCGTGAGCTGGGCGGCAATCGCATCCAGACGCAACTCAGCGTACTGCAGCCGCACCGACTCGGGACTCATGTAGTCGTTCGGATGGCCGTCATACCAGGCCTTGATCTTGGCATCGTCGATCTTGACCGCCGCCTGGAAGTGATCGGCTGGCAGCAGCGCGTAGCGCAGCTCGCGTTGCTCATTTTCCAGCGCGTAGACGCGATCGCGCTCGGCCGGCGTCAGAAAGTCGGAGAACTCGATCGCCTCGCTGAGCTGGCCGATCTGCAGCGCCTCGCGCCGCTCGGCAAGATAGCCCTCCTCGGTCATGCCGACCTGCGCCAGCATGTTCCTGGCGACGCGCGGATCGTACTTGCCGTCGAGCTGGAACGCCGGCTCGCTGGTGACGGCCGACTTCACCTGCGCATCGGTGGCGCGATAGCCCGACTGCTGGGCGCGCTGGCGCAGCAGCGCATGGCTGACGTATTCATCGATCAGCTGCTGCTGCAGCACCAGCTTCTGCGCCTCACTCATCTCCACGCCGTTGAGCCGCTGCTGGTACTGGGCCTGGCGCTGCTGCCAGGCGCGGTTGAGTGTGTCGATGCTGATGCGCTCGTCGTTGACCTTCAGGCCGTAGTCAGGGGCACTGAAGCTGATATTGACCACGCCATAGGCGCCCCAGAGCGCGAATATGAGCCCCAGCAGCCCCAGCAGCACGGCGCCGAGCCAGCGCGTTCGCTTCAGTTTGTCGTTTATCGCTTGCAGCATTTGAGTAGATGGCGGAGCGGACGGGATTCGAACCCGCGACCCCCGGCGTGACAGGCCGGTATTCTAACCAGCTGAACTACCGCTCCGTTATGAGACTCAGGAAACTGGTGCAAGCGCCCGGGGCCGGGCTTTGACTTCAAAAATCATGGTCTTAGAGTACTTTTCGAACTGCTCAGGTCAGGTCGCGGCGTAAACGGTAATTATAAGCGCTAGCTGCGGCGGTAGCCAGACACCGGCATGCCCGACTAGGGCGCTGCGCCGGGCGGGACGAAGATCGCCAGTGCCTCCCCGGTCTTCTTGAAGATGCCGAACGAGCCGCTGGCTCCCACTCCAACCGAGGAGCTGCGCGAATAGGACTCGGATCCCACGCCGGTGCCGAGCGACGCCGTCTGCGCATCTGAAAAGCCCTGCAGCACCAGTCCATTGGCGCCCAGCTGCGCGGCCCGCACTTTCAACCGCTGCACCACTGTATCGGTGGCGGCCGGACCGCCGGGCGTGAATACGCTGTGGCTCGTGGCCTTGAGGATCGCCACGTCGGTGGAGTTGGGCGGTGGTTGCTGATAGATGACCACTTGCTCGACCGGAATCGGGGCACGTGCCGGGCCCACCAGCACCGGCTTGGCGGGCGCACAGCCGCAGATCACTGCGTACGTCACGGCCAGCAGCAGCACACAGGTCCTCACTGGCCGACCAGCTCGCGAATTTTTCCGATGCCGAATTTCCATACCTGCTCTATCTTGACATGCGGCATCGCGGGAATCTCGGTCGGATCGACCAGCACGTCCACCACTACCGGACCGGGCGCCGCCAACGCCGCTTCGATGGTGTCGCGCAACAGCTGCGGGTCGGTGATGCGATACCCGCGCGCCCCGCAACTTAGGGCGAACATCGCAAAATCCGGGTTGCCGGTTTTGGCGCCTGAGAATACCGGCAGGCCCGCCTCTTCCATCTCCAGATGCACCAGGCCCCAGCCGCCGTTGTTGAACACGAATACCTTCACCGGCAGGTCATGCTGCACCGAAGTAAAGAACTCCTGCATCAGCATCGCGAAACCGCCATCGCCGCACAGCACGATGACCTGGCGATGCCGGTCGAGCGCCTGGGCGCCGTTGGCCATGCCCAGTGCGACTCCCACGGCGGCGTTGTTGTACGAACCGATGATCTGCTGGCGACCCCTCGGACGCAGCCAGTTGCCGCTCCACAGCGTGACTTCCCCGGTATCGACGCAGAACAGCGCGTCCTCCGCCGCCAGGTCGCTGACCGCACGCACCAGCCCCTGCGGGTGAATCAGCTCCTTGCTGCGGGCAAGGTCCGCTTTCTTGTCGAGCATCCTGGTCCAGGTGCTCCACTCGCGCTGCTGCGAACTCAGGAAGCTGTCATCAGTCCTGGATCGCACCCGGCCCAGCAGTCCGGCAACGCTCGGCCGCGCCGAGCCGACGATCGCCTGCGCCACCGGCAGACGGCGGCCGATGGCAAAAGCGCGCTCGTCGATCTGGATCACCTGCGCCTTCTGCGGCAGGAATTCCCTGTACGGGTAGTCGCTGCCGATCATCAGCAGCAGCTCGCAGTCGTGAATCGCATCATATCCCGCCTTCGAGCCGATCAGGCCGAGGCCGCCAATCACATAAGGATCATCGAACGGATACAGGTCGAGCGCGCGATAGGTGTGCACGATCGGCGCGGCCAGCTTGCGCGCCAGCGCGGCGACTTCCGCCTTCGCCGAATGCGCACCGTAGCCGACGAACAGCACCACCGATTTGGCACGATCGATCATCTGCGCCGCGCTGTCCAGGTCCGCATCCGCCGGGGAGATCTCAGGCCGTGGACGCAAAGTCGCAAGGCTCCCCACGGCGATCGAGGTCTTGGCCGCAAACACGTCCTGCGGGATGTTGAGCAATGCCACGCCGCGCGAGCCGTAGGCCGCAGCAATGGCCTCGTGGATCTGCGCGGCGGCGGCGTCGGGCGAGTTGACCGATGCCGCGTACACGCAGGCGTCGCGGAACGACTGCACGTGATCTGCAGCCTGCAGGTAGTCGATGCCGCCCATGCGGGTCGGGACATCGCCGGCGATCGCCAGCACCGGTGCGTGGTCATGGCTCGCCTCGTACAGGCCGGCGATCAGATGCGTCGCGCCCGGGCCGGTGGTGCCCGCGCATACCCCCAGCCGGCCGCTCAGCTTGGCCTGGCCGGTGGCGGCGAGCGCCGCCCCTTCCTCATGGCGCACGCCGAGCCAGGAGAGCCGCTTCTCGCGGCGGATCGCATCAGTGAAGGGATTGAGCGCATCGCCCACAATGCCGAACACCTGGGTGACTCCCAGCTGTGCCAGCGTCGTGGCCAGCAGTTCCCCCACGGTCTGCGACATGGATTGGCTTTCCTAAGAAACGTCACCCCATTTAGAGCCGCGGGGCGTGCCACAGCTATAGGCCGGCGCCGCGCTGCGGTGCCGTCATCCTCCGACTGCGGTGCCGTTGGTGGGTGCTGCAGGGATCGAACCTGCGACATTCGCCGTGTAAATAAAACGCAACTTTTACCAATCACTTACGGTTAGAAAAGCGGGAACATTGGACCGAAAACAGGGCAGACAGCAATGATCTTTTGAACTCAAATTAATCAGTAGTTCAGCTGTGGGATTCACGTCAGGTGCAAATGCATTCTTGACATTATTTCGATTTCTAATGCCTGCTCTTTTTCGGTTTGCCAAGACGCCGCGCGCTGTTCGACTAAGGCATAAACGTCCAGAGATCGTTGTAAGGTGCTTCTGATGCGAGCGAATGAGGGTTATCGCCCGGGTCACCGTTTGCACCGCCGAAGAGCCAGAGCTGATTGCCATAGCTTACCCACGTGACGCCGCCCGTTCGAGCCCCGGGTGAATTGGCCGGCGACGCGACACCAAAAGTGCCGTAATCAGGCGCAGCGTTATATGCATTTGGCGGTCCGCTCCCGACCCACGTCCACAGCTTTGTACTGAGATTGTATTTCCACAAATCGCCTCCGGTAGCCGATGCCTCGTAGGGATAGCCACCGTACAGCCACAGATTCCCCTGATTGTCCGCCCATGACATCGAGCCCGTTCGACAGCCGGGGGAGTTGCTTGGCGCGGCGACACCAAGGGTGCC
>Ga0181537_10000162_pt1 | contig 60382 bp, 58 predicted proteins | sample PEATcosm2014_Bin_39_FD_119765 | JGI IMG/M metagenome (GOLD analysis project Ga0181537, IMG submission 119765) | Peatland microbial communities from MTU Mesocosm Facility, Houghton, MI, USA - PEATcosm2014_Bin23_10_metaG | ecosystem: Environmental > Terrestrial > Soil > Wetlands > Peat | place...
AAGATTGAGATTGAATTTCGCGGTCACACCTTCGGCGTCGTTATAGGCGGGGCACAGGATCGCCGGATCCTTGACCAGATCGATGCCGATCACCAGCACCGCGCCGGGCCCGAGCATTTCACCGGCATGGCGCAGAAAGGCCGCGGCCTCGTGCCGCTCGAAATTGCCGATGGTCGAGCCCGGAAAAAAGCCGACCCGCGGCAGCGTCGCGAGCGCAGGCGGAATGACGAAGCTCTTGGTGAAATCGGCGATCACCGGATGTACGGCAAGGCGCGGGAAGTCGCGCCGCAGCAGCGCGGCATCCTGCTGCAAAAAGTCACCGGATATATCAACCGGGATATAGGCCTCGATCGTCGCCGCGGCGCCAAGGAGAATACGCGCCTTCTTGCTCGAACCGGCGCCGAATTCGACCAGCGCGCAGTTTTGCGGAAATAGCGACGCAATCGCCGGCGCGTTGTCGTGCAGAAGCGCGAGCCCGCAGCGGGTCGGATAATATTCCGGCAATTGGGTGATGCGCTCGAACAAAGCCGAGCCGGCCGCATCGTAAAAATATTTCGGTGGCAGGCTTTTCGGCTTTGCCGTCAGCCCCGCCATCACGTCCGCTGCAAAGGAATTCTCGGTTTCGATGGATGGCGCCGCGCGCAGCGCGGCCTGACCAGCGCTTGTCATGGTTGCTGTTCTCAGTGTTGATATTCGGAAAGCCGCAAACCGGAAAATTGCCAGCGTGCCTGCGGGTAAAAGAAATTGCGGTAGGTGATGCGCGAATGGCCGGCCGGAGTCGCGAGCGACGATCCGCGCAGGACCATCTGATTGACCATGAATTTGCCGTTGTACTCGCCGAGCGCGCCGGGCGCCGCCTGATAACCCGGATAAGGCGAATAAGCACTGCGCGTCCACTGCCAGACGACGCCGAAGGCGTCGCCGATCAAGCCGTTCCGCGCTGCCGCCTCCCACTCGCCTTCGGCCGGCAAATCCTTGCCCGACCAGCGCGCGAACGCATCGGCCTCGTAATAACTGACGTGACAGACCGGCAGCGCCGGATCGACTGCGCGCAAGCCACCAAGCGTCATGGAGAACCATGCGCCATCGATCATCCGCCAGTAACCCGGCGCGTGCCAGTCGTGCGCCCGCGCGGCGGCAAAACCGTCCGAAAGCCACAGCGCCGGCATGGTGTAGCCACCATCGGCCATGAATTCGAGCCACTCGCCGTTGGTCACGAGCGCCGGCGCAAGTTTTACCGGCGTCAGCATGATCTGATGCGCCGGCTGTTCGTTATCGAAACAGAAGCTGTCGCCGGGATGGCCGATTGTATCGACACCGGAGAGCATAGCGTCCGCGATCGCTCGCTCGTTGGTGCGCGGCCATTGCCAATCCGGATCGTAGGCGGGATGCGTTTCGTTGAGCGAAAACGCGTGCAAAATGTCGGTGAGCAGCAATTCCTGATGCTGTTGCTCGTGATGAAGCCCGATCTCGATAATCGGAACGAGCCGCTCGAAGTCTTTCGCGCTTTGAATGAGGTCGGCGACCGCGGCATCGACATGGGCGCGATAGGCGGAAATCTCGGCGGCACTCGGCCGGGTGATCATGCCGCGTTGCGGCCGCGCCTGCCGCGGACCTGCGGAGACGTAATAAGAATTGTAGAGATAGGAAAAACGCTCATCGAATGGCCGATAATCTTTGACATGAGGCCCCAGCAAAAATTGTTCGAAGAACCAGGTGACGTGTGCGCGATGCCACTTGGTCGGGCTGGCGTCGGGCATCGACTGGATGACCTGATCCTCGGGTGACAAAAAAGCCGCGCGGCGCTCGGTCTCGGCGCGCACGGCGCGAAAGTTCTTCAGCCACGTCTGGCGCGGATCGGCGCTGCGCTCGCCTGCGGGCGCGACAGCATGCACCCCGGAACGCTGAGGCGAGTCAGCGAGCCGAACGCGCTTGGAGGAAGCGGAGCCTGGCATGATACAAAGTCAGCAACAGCGGCTTTAATGGAGGATTTTCTATGACTGGGAATATAATAAGTCCCCGGCAGCTCGGTTCCATACATGAACCTTTCGCCGCAGACTGCAATCCCCCAGCGCCACCTTCTAACAGGGATGTGATCGCACCTTAAGAAGCCACGACAATTGCAGGAAAATACCCTGCCCCGCCCGGCCGAGCTATGGTTTGCGCGCATAGCCGCATGTAGTTTGACATGGTCTATAACGCCACAGAAACCTTGACGCGAATCGGCACGTAAGGATGCGGGGATGCCAAAACGCGGCACCAAAAAAGCCAAAGCGAAACCGCTGCTGCCGCGCGAGCGCGCCGATTTCTCGGCGATCGTCGACCGGCCGCCGCTCAAACTGCCGGACGGGGCGCGGCTCATATTCTGGACCATCGTCAATCTGGAGGTCTGGGACATAGGCAAGCCGATGGCGCGCCAGGTGCTCGGCCCTCCGACCGGCGCGACACTGCTTCCCGACGTGCCGAATTGGAGCTGGCACGAATACGGCATGCGTGTCGGCGTGTGGCGCTTTTTCGACCTGTTCGAGCGCCTGAACATCCGCCCTACTCTGGCGATCAATGCGCGCGTCTGCGAAGACTATCCGCGCGTCGCGCAACAGGCGCGCACCGATGCCTGGGAATTCATGGGCCACTCCTACCAGCAAGGCCCGATCCACAACGAGCCCGACCAGAAGGCGATGATCAAGCGCTCGCTCGACATTATCGAGCGCTTCACCGGCAAGCGGCCGGTTGGCTGGCTCGGCCCAGGGCTGACACAGACGCTGGAGACGCCGGACATTCTGACCGCCGCGGGGATCAAATACATCGGCGACTGGGTCTACGACGATGAACCGACCACGATCCGCACCGTGAACGGTCCGCTGGTAACGCTGCCTTATACGATGGAACTCAACGACATTCCGATGATGGCGGTGCAGCACCACGAAAGCGATTATCTATTCAAGCGCGTCATCGACCAGTTCGACCGGCTTTATGCCGAAAGCGCAAAACGCGCGAAAATCCTGGCGCTCGCCATCCATCCCTATCTCAGCGGCCAACCGCACCGGATCAAATATCTCGAAGCGATCTACGATTATGTACGCAAATTTGATGGCGTCGTATATTGGACAGGCGATGAAATTTTGGATTGGTACCTGACCGCGCGATGAACGAATCATTGGCCAAGAGCGTCGAGATCGAGCGGCACGACATCGAACGGATTTATCGTTCGCTGCGCCAGATCCGGCGCGCCGAAGAGGAAATCGCGCGCGTTTATCCTTCGGACAAAATCAAGAGTCCCGTGCACCTGTCGATTGGGCAGGAATCGGTCGCCGTCGGCGTTTGCGACGTGCTGCGTCCCGACGACGTGGTTTCTCCCACCTATCGCGGCCATGCCGCCTATCTGGCCAAGGGCGCACCAATGCGCGGCCTGTTCGCCGAGCTTTACGGCAAAGCGACCGGTGTCGCCGGCGGCAAGGGCGGCTCGATGCATCTCATCGATATGACGCACAACGTTACCGGCGCGAGCGCCGTCGTCGGCACGACCATTCCGATCGCGGTCGGCTTTGCCCTGACTTTCAAACGCATGCACAACGATCGCGTTGCCGTCGCGTTCTTCGGCGATGGCGCGACCGAAGAAGGTGTGTTTGCCGAGTGTCTGAATTTCGCGTCGTTGCATAAGCTGCCGATCCTGTTTGTCTGCGAGAATAATTTTTACGCCATTCACACACCGATCACGCGGCGCTGGGCAACGCAGCGGCTTTGCGAACGCATCGAGACTTACGGAATTCCGGCGCACTGCATCGAGGACGGCGATGTCTTTAAGCTGCGCGAAACGGCAGGCGGCGCCATTGCGCGGCTGCGCCGCGGTGAAGGCCCGGAATTTATCGAATGCCGCAGCTATCGCTGGCTCGAACATGTGGGCCCGAACGAGGACTTCGACGCCGGCTACCGCGCCCGCTCCGAACAGGAGCCCTGGCTGCGGAACGATCAAGTCGTGCGCGTTGGTGCATTACTCCCACCCGACCGCCGTGCGGCGATCGACCTGGAAATCGAGCAGGAAATCGAGGATGCCGTTGCCTTCGCCGAATCGAGCCCCTTTCCGGAGGCCAGCGCGCTGTTGACCAATGTCTTCGCCGGGCAATAACCAGCGTTTGCTCGCTTACGTCGATGCGCTGCGCGAAGGCCTCGCACAGGAGATGCAGCGCGACCCGCGCGTTTTCGTCTTCGGTCTCGATGTCGACGACCACAAAGCGATCCAGGGATCGACGCGCGGTCTTGTCGAGGCATTCGGTCCGGAGCGTGTGTTCGGCACGCCACTGTCGGAAGACGCAATGACCGGCGTGGCGATTGGCGCCGCCATGGCCGGAATGCGCCCGGTTCACGTGCATATCCGCATGGACTTTTTGATGCTGTGCATGAATCAACTCATCAACATCGCCGCCAAGAGCCGATACATGTACGACGGCCAGGTGAAGGTGCCGCTCGTCGTGCGCAGCATGATAGGCAAATCCTGGGGCCAGGGCGCTCAACACTCGCAGGGACTGCACGCCATGTTCATGCATGTGCCCGGACTCAAGGTCGTGGCGCCATCGAACGCGTTCGACGCCAAGGGCTGCCTGATCCACGCCATTCGCGACGACAATCCGGTGATATTCGTCGAGCACCGTTTGCTCTATTTCACCGACGCGTATGTGCCCGAGGAGCCCTTCGAAGTCGCCTTCGGCAAGGCGCGCATTTGCACGCGTGGCGACGACATAACCATTGTCGGCATATCCAACATGCTTGTTGAATCGCTGAGGGCCCACGAGCTTCTTCTTGAAACCGGCATACATGCCGAGGTTATTGACCCGATTTCGCTCGTTCCGCTCGATATCGATACCATCGTCCAATCGGCGCAACGGACACGGCGCCTTCTGGTCGTTGACAACGCCTGGACCAATTGCGGCGCCAGCGCGGAAATCGTGGCGCGTGTCGTGGAGCACGCGAGCAACGGCACGCCGATACAAATCAAGCGGATGGGTTATGCGCCGACGACTTGCCCCACGACGCCGGTCCTCGAACGCGAATTCTACCCGGACCCGGTGAAGATCGCGGAAACCGCATACGCCATGGCGCGCCCGGGCGCGGCCGGCTGGAAGCCTGTGGCGGAAGCAGCGGAGCTCGCCTATCAAGCCAAATTTCGTGGCCCCTTCTAAAACCGGCGGAAGACGCGGAACGCAACAGCATGTTCTATGAGCTCGCCGCCAGCACCTGGGGACCGGAGGAACTCGCGGCGATCCAACGGGTCATTGCTTCGGATCGTTTGACCATCGGCCCCAACGTCGCGGCATTCGAACGTGCCTTTGCCGACTATCACAAAAGCAAATTCGCGGTCATGGCGAATTCAGGTTCGTCGGCAAATCTTCTTGCCGTCGCGGCGCTGTTCTACAAGAAGGAACGTCCGCTCCACCGCGGCGACGAAGTGATCGTGCCGGCGATTTCCTGGGCCACCACCTACCATCCGCTCCAGCAATACGGCTTGAAGCTCAAGATCGTCGACGTCGAGCTCGATACGATCAACATCGACACCGCACAGCTTGGGGCGGCGGTCGGTCCGCGCACGCGGGCGATCGTCGGCGTCAGCATTCTCGGCAATCCGGCGGCGCTTGATGTGCTGCGGCGATTTGCCGACGAGCGCGGGCTCTACTTCATCGAAGACAACTGCGAGTCGCTCGATGCCGAGCTCGCCGGCCGCAAAGCCGGCACATTCGGTCATATCGGCACCTTCAGCACCTTCTTCTCGCATCATATCTCGACCATGGAAGGCGGGATGGTCCTCACCGACGACCAGGAGCTCTACGAGCTTGCAAAGTCGATGCGTTCACACGGCTGGGTGCGAGACCTGCCTGAAAATTCGATGATTTACGAAAAGCGTCCGGACGATTTCTACGAGGCCTATCGCTTTATCTTGCCGGGCTACAACGTACGGCCGCTGGAATTGAGCGGCGCCATCGGGATAGAGCAGCTCAAGAAGCTTCCGGCCATGACCGCCGCCCGCCGCAGGAACTGGGAGCTGTTCAAGCAGCATTTCGGCGGGGACAACCGCTTCATCATCCAGCGTGACAACGGCAAAAGCTCGGCGTTCTGTTTTACCATCGTGCTCAACCCCGATGCCGGCCTAGCACGGGTCAAAATCATGCAGGCTCTGAAGAAAGCCGACATCGGTTACCGCATCATCACTGGCGGCTGCATCACGCGCCATGACGTGATCAAACATTACGATTATGAATGCGTCGATGGGCTGCCGAATGCCAATCTGGTGCACGACAATGGATTTTTCGTGGGCAATCATCCGTTCGATCTGACGCCGCAAATCACGCGGCTGCACGAAGTTCTTGACTCCGCTGCCCGCTAGGCGCTTCACCGGGGAACACAGTGCAATGGCGACAGGACATTCGATTCTCGTCACCGGCGGCGCCGGCTATCTCGGTTCGATCCTGGTGCCGGAATTGTTGGCGGCGGGTCACCGGGTGACGGTGCTCGACAATTTCATGCACCGCCAGAATAGCCTCGCCCATGTCTGCGCCAATCCGGATTTCGACGCGGTTTACGGCGACGCGCGCTCGCCGGAAACGATCAAGCCTCTTGTCGCCAAGGCCGATTTCATATTTCCGCTGGCGGCGCTGGTCGGCGCGCCGCTGTGCGATAAGGACCCCATCGCGGCGGTGACCACCAATCGCGACGCGATCGCTACCCTCGCCAAAATGACGTCACCCCAACAACGGCTGATCATGCCGGTCACCAACAGCGGTTACGGCGTCGGCGACCAGGGCAAATACTGCACCGAGGATTCACCGTTGCGTCCGGTTTCCTTGTACGGACGCAGTAAAGTCGAAGCGGAACAGATCATTCTCGAGCGTGACAATTCAATCAGCCTCCGCCTCGCCACTGTTTTCGGCATGGCACCGCGCATGCGTATCGACCTGTTGGTCAACGATTTCGTCTATCGGGCCGTCAATGACCGCTTCGTCGTGCTGTTCGAGGCGCATTTCAAACGCAATTACATCCATATCCGCGACGTTGCGCGCGCCTTTATCCATTCGATGGATAACTTCGCAAGCATGAAAGGCATGCCTTACAATGTGGGGCTTTCCGAAGCGAACCTGTCCAAGGCCGAACTGTGCGAGCGCATCAAAGTCCACGTCCCGCAGTTCGTTTATCTCGAAGCGCCGGTCGGCGAGGATCCGGACAAGCGCGATTACATCGTGTCGAATTCGCGGATCGAGTCGACGGGTTACCTGCCGGTCTATGGGCTGGACAACGGCATCCGCGAGCTCGTCAAAGGCTTTCGTATGATCCGCGATCGCATCTACGGGAACGTTTAATCGCTCACAAGCCGTCGGGCTGATACAGCACGATCTTGCTGCCGTCGTTATCGATACCGACCGAGACGTGAATCAGTTTCTTGAGCCGTTCGCGCACGCGCTCGCGTGCATCTTCTTCAGCGTAGAGCACCATGAAACCGCCGCCGCCGGCACCGAGCAACTTGCCGCCGATCGCGCCGGCGTCGCGCGCCGCATCATAGATTTCGTCGATATCCTTGTTCGACACGCTATCGGCAAGCTCACGTTTGAGACGCCAGGATTCATGCAACAGCGCGCCTAGGTCGCTTAGCGGAGCTTTCTCGTCCGCCAGGATCTCAATGGCGCTATCGACCATTTTGTGCATCGTGGTCAATTGGCTCTTGCGCTTGCCGATGTTGTTGACCTGATCCTTGGCAAAATCGGTGGCGAAGCGCGAAAAGCCGGTAAAGACGAGCATCAACGATCGGCTGAGCGCCTGGCGGCGTTCCGGATTGAGGACTATGGGCGACGCGGTGAATGCTCCATCGTTGAGAAAATCGAAACGATTAAGCCCGCCATAGGCCGCCCATAACTGGTCTTGCGACCCGACTTGCTCCTTGAGCACGTCCTGTTCGATACGGATTGCTTCGCGGGCGAGATCGCGCTTGGAGATCATCCTGCTTTCGAGTGCGTAGAGCGCGTTCAATAAGCCGACCGTGAAAGCACTGCTTGATCCGAGGCCGGAACGCGCCGGCAAATCCGCGTCGTGATGAATTTCGAGACCTTCGCTCACGCCGAGATCCGACAGAATAGCGCGTACCGCCGGATGCTGGATGTCGGTGACCTGCTTCACCAGCTCGACCTGCGAATAAACAATGCGCGAGCGGTGCTCGAAGAACGGCGGCAGCCGGCGCACGCTGATGTAGCAATATTTGTCGATCGCCAGCCCAAGCACGGCGCCGCCGTTATCGCGAAACCATGCCGGATAGTCAGTCCCGCCACCGAACAGCGAGATTCGAAACGGAGTACGGCTGATAATCATCCCGGCGTCACTCTCAAATAAGGCTGCGTGCGGCGAAGAATTTGTTGGCGAACGACAGAGACTCCGGCGTACCGATATCGATGAAACTACCGCATTGAGTGAAGGCAGCAAGGGAACCTGACGGCAACCGCTCAAAAACGTCTCTTTCGAGCGAAGTTGCGGCTCCGGAAGCGATGGCGTCGAGCAGAGCCGCCGAAACGAAATACATGCCGGCATTGACGAGCGCCGCACCGCGGAACGCGATGTCTTTCTCGGCAAAGCCGCTGATTGCTCCCAGCTCGTCCACGCGTACACGGCCGTAGCGGCCGGCATCCGCGACCGTCGCGCATAATACGGTTCCCGCCATGCCGACCCGGCGGTGATGATCGAGGAATCGACAGAGGTCGACATCGGCAAAGCTGTCGCCGTTGATGACCAGGACCGGATCCGAATGGAGCTTTGCGCTGGCCCAGCGGATAGCACCTGCCGTACCGAGCGGCTGCGGTTCGACAGCCGTCTCAACGACAATATTCTCGGGGGCACGCTGCGCAAGATGAGCAACGATCGCTTCGGCGCGATGGCCTAGCGCCAGCACCACGCGCCGCGCGCCAAAGCGCGCCAGCCACCCGAGCAGATGATCGAGATAGGCGCTGCCGGCGACCGGCGCGAGGAGTTTGGGCGTGTCGCCCAGTACCGGTCGGATGCGCGTGCCGAACCCGCCGGCGAGCACCAGCACGTCAATGGCGGCAAGGCATTGCTTCACGGGAGGCCCGGTCACGGGGGCAATTCTAACCGATTTGCGATGGCCGGCCGAACCAATCGGGGACCTGCGGCCGCCGATAATGGGACTTTTGCTCCATTTTCCGCAGGGAATTGAATTTCGCCCCTGCTTAAGGTGTAAAGCCTGAAGGACGCAGCGTTCAAAGCGAACGGGAGGACCATGCGAAGCTTGCCGGGGCTGATTTTGCTGATCATGGCAACGATATTTACCGGCGCCGCGCAGGCCGCCGCGCCTTGCCGCACCGGCGGTCCTTATGAGGCCTGGCTTGCCAATTTTGAGCGCGAGGCGGTGGCGCAGGGCATTTCGCAATCGACTATCGCGCAAGCCGCGCCGTACCTCACTTACGACCAGCGCATCGTCAATATCGATCACGGCCAGCGCGTCTTCACCCAGACGTTTCTCGAATTCTCCGATCGCATGGCCGCCGCCTACCGCATCCAGATGGGCGCGGCGAAAATCAAAACCTATGCGCCGGTCTTTGCCAGCATCGAACAGCAATATGGCGTGCCGGCGCCGGTCATCGTCTCGTTCTGGGGGCTCGAAAGCGATTTCGGCGCCAATATGGGCAAAGAGCGCTCACTCGCCTCGCTCGCGTCGCTTGCCTACGACTGCCGGCGCGCCGACCGCTTTCGCGCTCAGCTGTTCGATGCGTTGCGTTTGATCCAGCGCGGCGATCTTTCACCCGACGAGATGATCGGCTCATGGGCGGGCGAACTCGGCCAGACGCAGATGATGCCGTCGGAATATTACAAATACGCCGTTGATTATGATCGCAAAGGGCGGCGCGATCTTCTGCACGATGCGCCCGACGTACTCGCCTCGACGGCGAATTATCTGGTCGGGCTCGGCTGGAAGCGCAGCGAGCCGTGGCTCACAGAGGTGCGAGTCCCGTCGAACGCGCCGAATTTTCCCTGGGCGCAGGCCGATCTCGACATTCAGTTGCCGCGGGCGAAATGGGCATCGCTTGGCGTCACGCTTGCCGACGGCCGGCCACTGCCGGCAGACGATCTCCCTGCCTCGCTGCTATTGCCGATGGGCCGGTTCGGTCCGGCGTTTCTCGTCTATCAGAATTTCCAGGTCTATCTGCAATGGAACAACTCGCTGGTCTATTCGACCACGGCCGCTTATCTCGCGACCCGCATCGCCGGCGCGCCGGCACTGCATCGCGGCAATTCGCCGCCCGCGCTCGCTTTCGCCGACGTCAAGGAGCTGCAGACGATGCTGGCTCACGCCGGTTACGACGTCGGCACGATCGACGGCTTTCTCGGCATCAAGACCCGCCAAGCGGTCAAAGCGATGCAGCAGAAATACGGGCTGCCCGCCGACTCTTATCCGACGGCTGAATTGCTCGAGCATATGCGCGCCGGACATTAGCGCACAGCGACTTCGAGTGCGCAGCGCCTCGAGCCCTAGGGCTGAATTTCAATATGATCTGGCGGCAGTCCGGCCTGGTGCCGCTGATGCATGGCCGCATAAGCGGCTTCCAGATGTCGCGTATATAGACGGGTGTCAAACAGAGCCGTCGTCAACCGGTTTTTATCGAGCTTTTTTCTGACTTCACGAAGCTTTTCGCGATTCTGGGCCAACTCTATCGCAAGCGCTTCATACTCCTGGCGCGAATGCGTTATCAATTCCGGCAACCCAATCGCATTGAGCAAACTGGCGGCAACGCGTCCTGCAAAGGTTTGTCCGATCTGAGTCAAAACCGGCAATCCCGTCCACAACGCATCACTCGCCGTCGTGTGCGCATTATACGGTAGAGTATCAAGAAACAAGTCTGCAAGATGATGACGCGCCAAGTGATCGTCAACCGGCGCGCGTTTGGCAAAAATCAGCCGCGATGGATCGACAGCTCTTTGCTGCGCTTCTTTTCGCAAGTTTTGCATCGCCGCTTCGTTATCTTCCAATAGCCACAGAACGCCGTTGTCGACCTGTTTGAGGATCGACATCCATGAATCAAAGGTGTTCGGGGTTATTTTGTAATTGTTATTGAAGCAGCAAAACACAAATTGCTCCGAAGGCAGATTTGCTTCGGAACGGGAAGGAACGGCGTCACCTATGGATTTATTACCATCGTTGGCTTGATATGTATGAGGCAGATAGACCGCTTTCTCGTTATAAAATTTCTTATTTTCGGGCGGCAAAACGCACTTGTCGGCTATGATGTAGTCCATGTAATCGGCGCCGAGAGTTCCCGGAAAGCCGAGATAATTGACCTGTATAGGCGCCGCCTTGTAACCAAAAACGCGCGTGCGGCCTTCACCAAAATAGCCGTTTAGATTGATAAGAATGTCGATTTTCTCGTCCTGAATCCTTGCCGCGACCGTGGCATCGTCCGACTGTCGGATGTTTATGATTCGATCCATGGCATTGTCGATTCGACGCCGAATTGGACTTGCATCGTCCCAGCCGTTATCAAACCCAACGACTTCAAATTTAGATTTATCGTGGCACTCGAGAAGACCGACGATGAGTCCTGACGTGGCTTGCTCACGAAACTCGCCTGATACATAACCGATTCGAATTTTCTCGTTAGCGCGTTTCGCTTCCGCAAATTGCCGTTTTTTGATTATCTCGGGACGCGAAAATTTGCTTTTGTTCCAAATTTCCGCGCACAGCTGCAGGCTCTGCTCGGACTCGGACAATCCCTGCCAGCCAAAGGGCATTGCCGCAAGTTTGCCGGAAAGAAGCTTGACCTCTATTTTTTGGACCAATTGATCCAACTCACGCCAGTCGCAGCAATTCATTTTTTGATGGACGTAAAAGCCATCTAAAAAGGGGAAATCCGGATTTATATCTCTTACTTTGGAAAAGGCAGCCAGCGCTTCCCTGCTGCGTGCAGTCGAGGAAAAAATGACGCCGCGCGCAAGCCAGGCCTCAGCCAAGTCAGGCTTGATCGACAGCGCTTTGTTGTAGGCAGAAAGGGCGTCGTGGTGGCGCTTGAGGTCAGCTAAAACATTACCGCGACCCATCCACGCATTTTCCAAATCGGGCTTGATGGAGAGCGCTTCGTCGAAGGCGGCAAGAGCTTCGTCGTAGCGCTTCAACCGATACAGGGAATTTCCGCTCCCCCACCAGCCCATTTCGTGCCTTTGATTGAGCGCGATGACTTTTTGGTAGCTTGCTAGAGCCTGTTCATAATTTTCTAATTCCAACGAGGCTGATCCATGAGCCAAGTACGCGTCCAATCTGAACCTGTCTAGCGACAAAACTTGATTGCAAACATCGATAGCCTCTCGAAATCGGCGTAATTCGTTCAAGCACTGCGCCTTATTGCTTAGAGCTTGAACGTTATTTCCATCGCGCTGAATTATTCTGTTGAAAGCGTCTAACGCCTGATCGTAGTTTTTCTGATGTGCGTATACGACACCGAGGCTGTTGAGTGCGTTCAATGAATTAGGATTGATCTTGAGAGCCGTCTCAATGAGATTCACGGCGTGAGACAACTGACCCGTTTTAAATTTGAACAGTCCGTAAAGATGCAGCGCGTCAAAATAGTGCGAATTGTTTTCAATCACCTTGGCGTAAGCGCCATCGGCTTCGGTCAATAATCCCCTTCGCTCAAGCGTTACAGCCCGATCCAGATCACGAAACGCTTGGACATGCCGGTCGTCGGTAAATCTATCTTGCGACTGCATCGCTTACCTCTACGACCCGCGTCACCGCCGGATCGTGGTATACTGATGGTGATATCATAGTGTGCACAGCGTGTCAGGAATACGGGCCGTAGCGCCGGACACTAGGAATTTCGTGATGCGACTGTTCTGGACGCCTGCGTCGCCTTTTGTCCGCAAGGTGATGGTGGTGATACATGAGCTGGATATCGCCAATCAGATAGAGATCGTGCCGACGGTATGGCCGCACGAATGGGCAACGCGCACGATACAATTCGATCCCGATTTCATCGCCACGAATCCCGTCGGCCGCATTCCTGCTTTGATCGCCGACGACGGCACTGCGATCGCCGAATCGAGTCTGATTTGCCGGTACCTGGTGGCGAAGGCCGGCGGATCGCCGTTGATCCCGAAGGACGCGGATCTTCCAGCACTTCGCCTGTGGGGCATCGGCGACGGCGCGCTTGAAGCCATGATCGCGCGACGCGCCGAAACCCTGCGTTCCGATCAGGAACGCTCCGAAGATTTCCTGCAAAAGCAGAAGGATCGAATCTCGCGATGTTTTGATGCCTTTGATGTATCGTTCCTCGATACCCATCGAGAACCGACGATGGCTCAAATCGTTGTCGGCATCGCATGCGGCTATATGGACTTTCGTTTTCCCGCCGACGATTGGCGCAGCAAGCGGTCGAAGCTCGCGCGCTGGTACGACCAATTCGCCCAGCGGCAGTCCATGACTTCGACGGTGCCGGCTGAAACGCCGCAGCGGCGCCATGCGTAAGCACCTGAAAAATCGGCCCGCATAGCGGACGCAATCAATAATCAATAATGTGCGCCGTTTTGCCGTGGACGAAAGCCGAAGCTTGCTGCTAGACGACCGGCAGGAGCGGGGCGGCGTCAAGCGTCGGGACCGGAATTCAGGTGCCGTCAAACATTCGTGGCTTCAAGCGCTTGACCGCGCCCGCTGTCGTGGCGGAAGATACTGAAAAGACAGTAGTTTTTCTTTATTCCAAAGAAAAGCTTTGCAAGTGGCGCATGGAGCGCCGATCGGACCTCATGTTACATTATAACGCCATCATCCCCGGACACTGTGTGCAGGGCGATGGCGCCGGATCGAGCGAAAATGGGACGCCTGTTGTGAAACGAAAAATGCCGCATCGGCTATGCGCGCCGCTTTTGTCTCAAGTTGCCGCAGCAATCGCCGCCATAGTCCTCCTCGCATCGCCGTTGACGCCTGCGGCTTTCGCCCAAAGTGCGCCGGCACCGGCTGCTGGTTCTGCTGCGTCAGCTCCCGCGCCGGCAGTACCCGCCGCAACGCCAATGGCGCCCACCGCAACGGCTCCAGCCGCGGCTCTGCCAACCCCCGCATCGACCGCAGCGCCGGGTCCGTCCGCCATCGGCAACGCAGCACTGGAACAGGATCTGTCGCCCTGGGGCATGTTCCAGAGCGCCGATCTGGTCGTGAAGGCTGTCATCATCGGGCTTGCGCTAGCCTCGCTCATAACCTGGACGGTGTGGCTTGCCAAAAGTTTCGAATTGCGCGCCGCGCGCAGCGCGGTGCGCCGCGATCTGCGCATTCTCAATGGCTCGGCAACGTTCGCGCAGGCGCATGAGCAATTGCGCGACGGCGACGGCCCGGTATCGAATTTGATGCAGGCGGCAGCGCAAGAGATCCGGCTGTCTTCCAATCTCCGCGCCGAAGGCCTCAAAGAGCGCATCGCGCTTCAGCTGGAACGCATCGAAATGGCGGTGAGCCGCAAAATTTCGCGCGGCACCGGCGTCCTTGCCACCATCGGGTCCACCGCGCCGTTCGTCGGCTTGTTCGGAACGGTGTGGGGCATCATGAATAGCTTCATCGGCATTTCGAATGCCCACACCACCAATCTCGCGGTGGTGGCGCCCGGCATTGCACAGGCGCTGCTGGCGACCGCATTTGGCCTGGTCGCGGCGATTCCGGCGGTGATGATCTACAATGTGCTGGCGCGGCAGACCGCGCATTACCGCGCCTATCTCGGCGACGCATCCGCCGGCATCATGCGGCTTGTGAGCCGCGATCTTGACCGCGCCAAAATGCCGATGGCGCAGGCTGCCGAGTAGCTGTCGCCCCATGGCCATCCGACTCGATCACGGCACCGACGAACTCACCGAGGTTCACGACATCAACGTCACGCCGTTCATCGACGTGATGCTGGTGCTGCTTATCATCTTCATGGTGGCTGCGCCGCTCGCGACCGTCGACGTGCCGGTCGACCTGCCGGCCTCCACGGCCACGCCGCAGCAGCGGCCGCCGAAGCCAGTCTATCTTACGTTAAAGGCCGATGGCACCATCGCGCTCGGCGACAATCCGATCGCGCGCGCCGATCTGGCCGGTGCGCTCGCCAGCGCCTCGGCCGGCAACAAGGACGAGCGCATCTTTCTGCGTGGCGACAAGACGGTCCCTTACGGCGCCGTCATGGAATTGATGAATGACCTGCGCAACGCCGGCTATCTGAAGGTCGCACTGGTCGGGATGGAGACGCGGTAGGCGTCATGGTCGCGTTCGTCTCTTCATGGTTCGAGGACGAAGACCCGCGCGATCTGCGGCGCTGGGCAATTGCCGCCGCGATCGTGATTGGCGTGCATTTTTGCGTCATTGCCGCCTATCTTTACGTTCGCGAGCCTGACGAAATCGGCGACGACGTGACACCGGTGTCGGTCGAACTGTCGCCGAGCGACGATACGGTCGATCAGGCCGAAGTCGCGCCGGTCCCCGAAGTGCAGCAGCCGGAGATTCAGCAGCCGCCGCCACAGGACGCGCCAACGATCATGGCGCCGCCTCCGCCGCCGCAGCAAGTGCAACAGCAGCCGCCGGCTCCGCCTGAGCCGGCCCGCGTTAAAGGCGGCGCACCGCACATCGCCACGTCGTGGGAAACGAGCCTCATCAAACGCCTCGAACAGTCCAAGCGGTACCCAAGTCAGGCGCAGTCGCGCGGCGAGGAAGGCGTAGTGATGCTGAGCTTCAGCGTCGACCGCACCGGCCACGTGCTGACCCACCAAGTCGTGCAGAGCTCGGGCTTTCCGGAACTCGACAACGAAGTCTCGGCAATGATCGAGCGCGCCCAGCCGCTGCCGCCGTTTCCCGCCGACATGACGCAGGACAAGCTCGATCTGACCGTTCCAATCAGGTTTTCGCTCAAATGATCAGCGTGACCGCAATTGGTAGAAGGCCAGCGTCAACGTAAGCCCGAGCAGCGAGAACAGGTAAACCGCTTCGAACGACTGATCGGTTTTGATGCGCCAAAGAGCGGCCAAAACCGCGTTGCCTATTTTCATCATCGTTGTTCCGGCGCTCATGCGCGCCAGAACGGTTTGACTTTTTCGGCTTCGACGCGGTCCGGATAGCCTATATCGCGGAGTTCGAGTTCCGTCAGGTAAGCGAGTTCGCGCCGCGAGTTTATCCGCCGGGTCCATTCCAAAATTGTGTCGATAAAGCGACGGCGCAGCGACGGTTCGTGGCGTGGCCGAAACAACGCATTGTCGCGGGATGAAACCGATTGCGTGGTCATGGAAATCTCCCGTCAGAGTTCGATGTTAACGGGCGATTCCATCCCTTCTCTTTTTTCCGGCACCATCGTCATCCGTCGTGAAGCGCCGATGACGAGCGGATAACAAACCGCATCTCTTTGCGTGGAGTGATGCGCGCGGTTTGCGTCGAAGATTTGGCGCAACGCCGATTCTTTCACGACGATGATGACAAAGTGCGATTCATGTCGCGCAAAACCTACGGCATCACCGCTCTGAGCAAACGGCGTGCCATGTCGTGATTCGTGATGACTCGAAAATTGGCACTCTCGTCATTTCAATCGGCTCGCGCAAAAATTCGTGACGATGTCAGCCGATTACGCGCTGTCGTCTATCTGGGCACGGTGACGGAAAAAGAGTCACCAGTGCGCGTATGGGCCGAATTCTAGGCAAATGACTCCCGCATGACGCAAAATTGGCGGCCCGCCGCTGTTTCGCCGCTTTTCGCGACCGTCGCGAAGTGACCCGCAGCCCGATTTCGCCGCACTTGGCATGCGCCGGCCCCGGTTGCTACTCTGATACCGTCTAGGGGGACTGAGAGGTTATGCGGATTGCACTCGCGGTTACCGCGAATTGCCTGCTTTTGGCGTTGACGGTTGCGGTTTTCGGACAGACTACAGACGACGGCGCCCAGTGCCAAAGCGATGACTGGAACAAGCGCATCGAAGCCTGCACGCGGCTCATCCAGGCCCGCGGCCAAACCAGGGAAGATCGGGCCAAAGCGCTGATCAACCGTGGCATCGGCTATATGCAAAAGGGCGAAGACCTTCGCGCCCGTGCTGACGACTACTGGTCAATCGGACTCGATCCCAAAGACGCACTGGCCTATTACAATCTTGCCAACGTTTATTTCGGCGAGGGTAATTACAGCCGCGCCATCGCAGAATATACCCAGGCGATCGGCATCGACCCTCAATATGCGCTGTCCTATGTCGGACGTGGCGACGTTTACCGATCAGAACACGATTACGACCGCGCCATCGCCGACTATACGCTAGCACTCAAGGCCGATCCCAAATATGCCCGCGCCTATCTCAATCGCGGCATCGTGGAATTCTACACCAATTCGCCCGCCAACGCGTTTGTCGACTTCAGTCAAGCGAGCGATGTCGCGCCCGATTACGCATTTGCTGCGATCTGGCTCGAGATCGCCGACAAACGCGACAAACTGCCAAGCCAGCTTGCCCTAGCAACGATGCGAGTCGATATGACCAAATGGCCGGCGCCCATCATCCGTCTTTATCTCGGGCAGATGGAGTCCGACGCCCTGCTCGCCGCCGCAGACGATCCCTCCGCCACCGTCAAAGCCGGGCATGTTTGCGAGGCAAATTTCTACACCGGCGAACTTGCGCTCATGCAAGGGCACGCGCACGACGCGTCACAGCTATTCGAAACCGCGGTGACGCACTGCCCGATGGATTATGACGAGCGCTTCGCCGCCAGCGCCGAGCTCAAGGCGCTCGGCGCGCCGCAGTAAATTCGCTCCTACTCCGCCGGCGCGCTTGCCATATCCTGCCGCGCCGCCGGATTGGGGATGCGCAGCCAGAACGCCGAGACAATCGCCGAGACCAGCGCGAAACCTGCGAGCGCATAAAGCCCGCCGGCAAAGCTGCCGGTATAGTCCTTAGCCCAGCCCACAACCGTCGGACCGAAGAAGCCGCCAAGATTGCCGACCGCGTTGATCCAAGCGATGCCGGATGCCGCCGCGGTGCCGGTGAGGATCATCGAGGGCATGGTCCAGAACGGGCCTTTCGAGCCGTAGAAGCCGACGGCCGCGATCGACATGCCGACCAATGCCCAGACCGTGCCGACGGTCTGCCCGGCGATGATCAGGCCGATGGTTGCCGTCATGCAGGCCCAGAACAGATTCCAGCGCCGTTCACCGGTGCGGTCGGAGTACCAGCCCCATACCAGCATGGCGGCCGCGCCGCAGAGATACGGGATCATGCTGACCCAGCCGACCTGCATATTGGTGAGCCCGAGCTGTTTGACGATCTGCGGCACGAACAACAGCATGCCGACGCTGGAGCCGACGATGCCAAAGTAGTTGAGCGTGAGCAGCAGGACTTTGGCGTCCCAGAACGATTGCCACATGCTCACTTTGCGCTTGGCATTGACCAGACCGCGCTCGGTTTCGAGTGTCGTAATGAGCCAGTTGCGCTCATCCTCGCCAAGCCAGCGCGCCAGATGAGGCCGGTCGGTGACGAAGAACAAAATAGAGATGCCGACTAGCACCGTCGGCACCGCTTCGGCGATGAACATCCACTTCCAGCCGGCAAGCCCGAGGATGCCGTCGAAGCCGCTGAGAATCGCCGTCGAGACCGGCGAGCCGGCGGCGACCGCGAGCGGCAGCGCCACCATGAAGCCGGAAACGATGCGGGCGCGATGCCAGTCGGGGAACCAGTAGGTGAAAAACAGGATCATGCCGGGGAACAGCCCAGCCTCAGCGAGGCCGAGCAAAAAGCGCATGGTCAAAAAGCTCCACGGCCCGACACAAAACGCGGTTGCGCCCGAAAGCACGCCCCAACTGATCATGATGCGCGCGATCCACAGCCGCGCGCCGACCTTTTCCAGGATGATGTTGCTCGGCACTTCGAACAGGAAATAGCCCCAGAAGAACGTGCCGGCCGCGAGGCCGTAAGTGGCGGCGTCGAGCCCCAAATCCTTGTTCATGGTCAAAGCGGCGAAGCCGACATTGATGCGGTCGAGGTAGCAGAGAAAATAGGTCAGGATGCAAAGCGGCAAGAGCCGCCAATACACCTTGCGCATGGTCGATCGCTCGACTTGGATCGTCGCCATTAGTTCCCTCCCAGGACGCTTTATTGCTTGTCTTATTGGGCTACAGCATAGGGCCGCTGTTGCCGCGAGCAACGGGGTTGTTTGGGGGCCGGAACCCGCCGGCGTGGTACTGATCCGCCGTCAGCGCCGCCCGATCAATGCCGCTGCAACACTTTCTGCCGGATGGCGCTCTCGGCCGAGCGCCGCAGCCGGCGCACCGCCTCGGTCGCCTCGTCGGGATTGAGGCTTGCGTAGCCAAGCCGCAATCCCCTTTGCTGGTAGGGCGCGATGGCGAACGAGCGCGAGGGCAGAAAACGGACGCCACAACTCGGCGCGTCCTGCTCGATGGCGTCGAGCACCGGTTCTCTGAATTTGAGCCAGAACGAAAGGCCGCCGTCAGGCACCTTGAAATCGACATCGTCGCCGAAATTATCGCGAAGGAGTTGCGCGAAAGCGTTGCGACGCTTGAGATACACTTGCAACGCCTTGCGCGCGTGGCGGTGCAGCTCGCCGGACTCGATCAGTTCCGCGACCGCAAGTTCCGTCGGCACATTGCCCTGACGATCGATGATCACCGTTTCGTTCGCCATCAGGCGAATGACGTCGGGCGCCGCGGCAACATACCCGATGCGCAGACCCGGCAGCAGCAGCTTCGACATCGAACCGATATAGACGGTGCGGCGAGGCGCATAGCTCGCGATCGGCAACAGCGGCTGCTGCTCGAAATGAAATTCGTGATCGTAGTCGTCCTCGATCACCGCAAAGCCGAACTGACCCGCGAGATCGAGGAGCCGCAAGCGCCGTTGCGGCGTGAGCGAGACGGTCGTCGGGAACTGATGATGCGGCGTCAAATAAAGCGCCCGTACTTTATGCTTGCGGCAAAGCCGTTCGAGATCCTCGACGTCGACCCCGTCACCGTCGAGTCTGGCGCCGACCACCGATGCGCCGGCGGCGCGGAACGCCTCCCAGGCGGGCGAGTAACTCAACGCCTCGACCACGACGGTCTCGCCAGGCCGCAGCAGAATCCGTGCGGCAAGAAAAATCGCCATCTGGCTGCCGCGCGTGATCAGGACATTGTCTACGCTCGCCACCAGACCGCGATGCGCGGTGAGCATATTCGCGATTGTCTCACGCAGGATCGGCGAGCCGCGCGGATCGCCATAACCGAGCCAATTGCCGCGAGCGGCCTGGCGTAACGCAGTGCGGTAGGCGCGCGACAGAACATCAGGTGACAACAGCCGCGAATCAGGAGCGCCGTCGTCGAAGGTCAGATCCGTATTTTCGACAAAAGCCGGCAACGGATCGGCGGCTGGACGAATCTTGAACTCGGGCGCCGCACCCTCGTACCCGGTATCGGGCTGCGGGATCGGCAACAACTGTGGCGCCAATTCAGGCAGTGAGTCGGACACGATCGTGCCCCGCGTCCCGTCCGATTCCAGCCAGCCCTGGGCGATCAGGTCGTCATAGGCCAGCACAATCGTTTTGCGGTTGACGCCGAGCGTGGAGGCAAGCTCACGGCTGCTGGGCAGGAAGGTGCCCGGCGATAGCCGGCCACGCTGGATGTCGTGGATGAGAGCCTGGACGATCTGCTGATAGACGGGGATGCCCCGTCCCCTATCCACACGCTCGGCAAGGCTGATTTTCCAAGGTCGCAGCACTGGACCCCTCCATCAGTCATTGTTGGACCTTTTCCCCGGTCCGTGGTGTCCCCTAGGCTCGCCGCCCGGGACATGACTAGGCACCTTGCAAAGACCATGCCTCCGGCTGCCCGAATTACGCTTAGCCGCAGCGGCAAATTCTTTGCCGCCAATCCGGGCGAAACGATCCTGGAAGCGGCGCTCCGCCACGAAATTTGGCTGCCCCATGCTTGTCGTGGAGGCACTTGCGGAAGCTGCCGGGCTATCGTTGTCGCCGGCACAGTGAATTATGACGGCGATGCCCCGCTCCTGATGCGGCAAGCCGCCTCACCTGCCGAAGCCCTGCTCTGTTGTGCCAAAGCTTTAAGCGACGTGACGCTCGACGTGGCGGAGCTTGCGGCAAGGCCGATTGCGACCCTGTTCCGGCGGCCCGCCCGCGTGGTCGAAATCGCAAAGCCATCGCGCGACGTCGCCATTGTCACGCTAAAGCCGCCACCGACGGCGGCGATTCGGTTTCGGCCCGGCCAGTACATCTGCGTGGCCGGACAAGATGGCCAGCTGCATCCGTTCTCCATCGCCAACGCGCCGCGCGCGGACGGTACGCTCGAACTGCATATCGGGCGCATCCCGAACGGGCGCTTCACCAGCTACGTGCATGAGCAATTGCGGCCGCGCGACATCGTGCGCTTCGAAGGACCGTTTGGCGAATTTGGCTTTGCCGACGCTGCCGAACGTCCGGCAATTCTTCTCGCCGGCGGAACCGGCATCGCACCCATCAAAGCGATGCTGGACTCGCTGAAACAAACTGGCGAACAGCGTGAGCTTCACCTCTATTGGGGCAGCCGCCGCAGGGAAGGACTCTACGCAATCGATGAAATCCGGACCCTGCCCGTTGCGCGCGTGACGCCGGTTTTGTCCGCGCCGGAGGACCCTGACGGCTGGACAGGCCGCACCGGGCTGGTGCATCGCGCCGTGCTCGAGGATTTTGCCGATTTATCGTCTTTCGACATCTATGCCTGCGGCGGCCCCGGCATGGTCGACGCGGCAATGTCCGATTTCACAGAGATCGCCGCGCTGCCACGTCATCGGTTTTTTGCCGAATGCTTCAATCACGCTGGGACAGTGCCGCAGCTCGCGAGCGCTGCAGGATAACGCCGGGGCCAAAAGGAGAAGTACGATGCCAAAGATCGCAGAGCTCTTCGTCTATCCCATCAAATCCTGCGCCGGTGTCCGCATGGACGAAGTCTCGATTGTGCCGACCGGCTTCGAATTCGACCGCAACTGGATGGTGATCGACGACAGCGGCACTTTCGTCACGCAGCGCGAGCATCCGAAGCTTGCGCTGGTCAAGCCAGGATTCGCCAATGGCGGCCTGATCCTCAACGCTCCGGGCATGGAGCCATTGCATGTATCGGCAAATGGCGCCGGCGCGCCGCTCACTATCTCGCTGTTCGGTGAAATGCATCAGGCGCTGGCGACGAATACCGCGGCCGATGCATGGTTTAGTAAATATCTTGGCGGCTCATTCCGGCTCGCCAAAACCGACCCAGCCACGCTGCGCAAGGGCGGCGTGCAATATCCGGAGCGCGACGCGGCGCCGACGAGCTTCGTCGATAATTACGGCGTTCTCGTCATTTCGGAAGCCTCGCACGCCGCGCTCAATCAGAAGCTTTCCGAAACGGTGCCGATCAATCGCTTCCGGCCCAATATCGTCGTGTCCGGGGTCGACGAGCACGACGAAGATTATTTCACCAATGCCCGCTGCGGCGACGTCGCGCTGCGCTTTATCAATCCGTGTTACCGCTGCAGCATGACGTCGATCGATCAGAAAATCGGCGCGCCGGGCCTCGAAGTACTGCCGGTGCTTTCGACCTATCGCTATGACGATGCCGTCAAGGGCGTAAAATTCGGCAACTATGCGGCGGTGAGCGGCGGTGTCGGCTCGCGGCTGCGCGTCGATTCCGACCTCGACGTCGAATGGAGTTTCTGATCCGGCCGCCGTTGCCACCGGATCGCCGCGCGCAATTTTGACGTCAGACTGACGTCACAATTTCGCTCGCGTCGATTCTGTGCCACTGCCCGATTTTTTTACGTGGACATGGGCCGTTGGACCCCGCGCCATTTGAAAACTGGATGTGTTGACCGGTCCACTGCCGCATTAGCCTTCCACTATCGGCCTGTCGCTCCGTGGTCTTGAGACCGGGCTCGGACGTCGAAAGGGCGCAGGACTCGTTGGCAATTCAACGGAGCTGTTAGCCATGGCCAATATACCGCTTAAAGCAAATTGTCTGGGTTTCATGGGAGTGCTTGCCCAGGCAATCGCGCTGATCTCTCCCACCATGACCGCGGCTTTGATCGTCCCGGTGATGTATTCGAACACGGGAGATTGGAGCTGGCTGTCTTACGCCCTCGGCACCGTCATGTTGCTGTTCGTGGCGTATAACCTCAATCAATTCGCCAGCCGTTCAACGACCTCCGGCTCGATGTACGCCTACATCTGCCGCGGTCTCGGCGTCACTGCAGGCGCGATCGGCGGCTGGTCGCTGATCTGGGCCTATCTCGGCATTTCGGTTGCCGGCGCAACCGGCTTCACGATCTTTGCCGACACGCTCCTGAAAATGATCGGGCTGCACTTGCCGCCGATCCTGCTGTTCGCGATTTGCGTCGGCATATCCTGGTATTGCGCCTGGAAGAACGTGCAGCTCTCCGCCATGCTGATGCTGGTTTTCGAGGCCATATCGGTGGCGCTGATTCTCCTTCTCTGCGCCATCGTTCTCGGCCAGCATCACTTCGCTATCGACAGCGCGCAGTTCGACGTCGCCAAGCTGCCGTGGTCGAGCGTCGGCCTCGGCGTCGTGGTCGCGATCTTCAGTCTCGTCGGCTTCGAATGCGCCACCGCCTTCGGCGACGAAGCCAAGGATCCGCTAAAGACGATACCGCGCGCCGTAACGGTGAGCCTGATCATCTCCGGCGCTTTCTTCGTGTTCGTCACCTATGTGGAGGTCCTGGGCGTCCGTGGTTATTCGCAGACGCTCGACCAGCTCGACACGCCGCTCAATACTCTGTCGACGCTGGCCCATGTGCCGCTGCTGTCGATCCCGTTGTCGTTTGGCGCGATGGTGAGCTTCTTCGCGCTCAACTGTTCCTGCGTTAATGCCGGCTCGCGGGTGATCTATGCCATGGGCCGCCACGGTATCTTCCACGAGGCAACCGCAGACGCGCATGAAGTCAACGAGACGCCGCATGTCGCGGTGACAACAATGGCGCTCATCTCGTTCTCGCTGCCGACCATCGCTGCGCTCGGCGGACTCGCCCCACTGGACATCTTCAACTACGCCGGCACGCTGGCGGCATTCGGCTTCATCACGCCGTACTGCCTCATCACCGTGGCGGCCCCGGTCTATCTCAGGCGGCTCGGCGAGCAGCGCCCCGTCGACTTGGTGATGGCAGCGGCGGCGATTGTGCTGTTGCTGATCCCGACGGTGGGCAGCGTCATTCCGGTGCCCGCTCCGCCGGTCAATTACTTCCCGTATGCCTATGTCGTCTATCTGCTCATAGGCATCGCATGGATCCTGAGCTTCCATGTCCGCAAGCCTACGGCGGTCGGCCAGATCAACAACGATCTGGAGCTAAACCACGCCCGGTTCACACGACAAGCGCCGTCTGCTGCCCCGGCGCTCGGAGAAGCCAAGGCCGCCTGACGTTGCGATGCGGGCGATCTTCCCCTCGCACGCCATCGACATTGACCGCCATGTCCGAGACCTCCGGGTCCCGTTCATGGCGGTCGGTGTTTTTTGCGAGGGATCGGTATGAACGGCAAAGTGGTGTCGCTGAACGTTGGCGAGCCCCGGCTGGTCAGCTACCGGGGCCTGTCGTTTCGTACTGGCATTTTCAAGGAGCCGACCGACAAGCCCCTGCCATTGAAGAAACTCAACTTCACCGGCGACGGGCAGGCTGACCTGTCGGCGCATGGCGGCATTGACAAGGCGGTCTATTGTTATCCGATCGAGCACTACGATTTCTGGCGCGGTGAGATCGGCCGCGACAGCCTGCCAATGGGCCAATTCGGCGAGAACGTCACCACCGCGGGCCTGCTCGAAAGCGAGCTTCGCATCGGCGACATTCTGCGCATGGGCACCGCCGTGGTGCAGGTCTCCGAACCGCGCATCCCCTGTTACAAGCTGGTGATGCGCATGGATGCCGGCAGCGATTTTTCCGTCCGTTTTCTCGCCGCCAACCGCACCGGTTTCTATTGCCGGGTTGTCGAGGAAGGCGTCGTCGGGAGCTCTGACCCGATCATGCTGTTGTCGCGTGATCTTTCATCGCCGACCGTTCGCCAAGTGATCGCCGCGACCCAGTTCACCGATCGTGACCCGGATGAACTTCGCCGCGTGGTCCACGCACGCGATATTTCCGCGAAGTGGCGGTCGCGGGTGCGGCGTATGATCGACGCCGAGACCCGGCGGGAGATCGAGGCAACGTCCTCACCAACGCATGCGCTGCGCGTCGAGAAGATCGTGCCGGAAACGCGAGACGCGATTTCGCTTTGGCTGCGGCCCGGTAACGGCACTCCGTTATTCGATGCTTTACCCGGACAATACCTCACCATTGTCTGGGGTGACGGTGGCAAGAGCACTTATAGCCTTTCCGCGCTTCATCCGGCGCAGCGCTGCCGCATCACCGTCAAGCTCGTCCGCGATTCCAAAGGCGCGCTCGGCCGATCATCGGCGCGGATCGCGGGGCTCAAAGCCGGCGACATGATCGAGGTGGAACGCCCACGCGGCAATTTCCATCCCGACCTCGATGACGACACGCCGCTTGTCCTTGCCGCTGCCGGTATCGGCGTCACGCCGGTCATGAGCATGATCGAACACGCCACGCGGGCCGGGCGGCGCGATGTGTTCGCCGCATTCGGCATGCGGCGGCCCGGCGAGCATCCGCTCGCGAGCGAACTCGCCGAGCTTTTGGCCGAGCGCCGGCGGCTGAAAGCGGTGCTGGCCTATTCGCGGCTCAATGGCGCCCCGCCGCTGCCGGGCCTGCCCGCGCCGAAACATGGGCGCCTGGCGGCAGCCGACCTTCTCCCCTACGCCGCCGTGCCACTCGCCGAAGTGTTCCTGTGCGGACCCGGCGATTTCATCCGGCAAATGCATGACGGCCTGGTCGAAGCCGGTGTCAGCCCTTTACATATCCGCTTCGAGGCCTTCGGACCCTCGACGCTGGTGCCGGCGCGGCACATGCCGGCCGATCCGCAGACCACGTTTAAGGTAGCGTTCACCCGCAGCCACATGGACACGGTCTGGACGCCGGCATCGGGAACGCTGCTCAATCTCGCCGAGGCGGCCGGTGTTTCGCCAATTTTCGGCTGCCGGGCCGGCAGCTGCGGCCTGTGCCGCATCGCGATCAGCGAAGGCAGCGTGAGCTATGTCGAGCCCATCGATGAGCCCGAAGCCGGTTATGTGCTACCCTGTTGCGCCATACCGCAAACGGACTGCCGCCTCGATTTATGAATCTGGCTTTCGCTTATCTACTGCTGCTCGTTGCCGCCGTGCTTGAGGCCGGCGGCGATGCGCTGGTCCGCGTCGGGCTGCATAGTTCGACTCTGGGAAATCGCGCCACATTCTCTGCCGCAGGAGCTGCGGTCCTGTTCGCTTATGGATGCACGGTGAATGCGCCACCGTGGGATTTCGGCAGGCTGCTTGGCGTCTACGTCACGCTGTTCTTTGTGGTCGCCCAGATCATCAATCTGGTGGTCTTCGGCGTGCGCCCGCAGCTGCCGATCTATCTTGGCGGCGCGCTGATTATTGCCGGCGGCATACTCATTACGTTTTGGCGCGCGTAGTTAGCTAAGCTAGCCCGCTCGCCCGCGCCTGATCCTTGGCCATCACCGCCCAGTCGTGCTCGGCTTCACCGTGCGCCACGGCGCCGACAAGACGATCACGCCAGACATTACCGCTCGGCAAGGGCACGCCGACGGCACCGCCGGCTTCGAGCGCGAAATTGGCGTCCTTCAGTCCGAGGATCGCGCGCTGCCCGGCCGGCAGATAGCACTCCTCGACGATGATCTTGCCATAGACCTTGTAGGCCGAACAGGCGAACAGCCCGTCGGTCATGACGTCATAAAACACATCGGGCACCACGTCGTATTTGCGGATGAGCGCAAAGCCCTCGCCCATCGCTTCGATGGCACAGCCGAGCACAAAATTATTGGCGATTTTTATCGCCGCCGCCGCAACCGGATCGGTACCAGCTTCAAACGTGCGGCGCGGGATGGCGTCGAACAGCGGACGGCAACGCGCGACCGCGTCTTTGTCGCCGGCGACCAGCATGCCGGCCGTGCCTGACGCGACGAGCTCCGGCCGCCCGAGCATCGGCGTCGCGATCAAAATCTGCCCGGCATCGGCGTGCAGCTTTTTTACGTTCTGGATGGCCGCGACGCTGTGCGTTCCGGCGCAGATATGGATGCCGCCTTTCGGCAGCGATTGCAGTAGCCCGCCCGGTTTGCTCACCACGTCGAGAAGCGCCGCGTCGTCGGCGAGCATGGTGAAAACCGCCGCGCCGTAATTGGCCGCCGCCTTGATCGAATCGAGCGGCTTGGCGCCGGCGTCCGTCAGCGGCTTTATTTTCTCTGGGCTGCGATTGTAGACGCCGACGTCGTGCTTGCCATCGACCAGCCGGCGTGCCATGGCCGAACCCATACGGCCGAGCCCAATGAATCCGACCTTCATGGCAACTCTCCTGCAAAATTGCGCGCTATATCAGACCAACTGCCCGCGCACCCATTCGAGTTCGCGGCAAACGTTATCGACGATGTCGCCGCTCTTTAAGCTGTCCGGCAGCACGTCCCAGGTATAGGTCTCGACTTCGAGATGGCGCGACAAGGGCTTTTGCTTGTGAAAGCGCAAGCCGTCCTCGATGGCAAAGCGCGTGGTACGAAACTGGCCGAGATCGTCCAGAAAAACCGGCACGTGGATATGCGTGCGCCACTCGCGCGGCCCCGGTTCCTTCTCGAAGGCCGCGATAGCGTCGTCGACATTGAGGAACTTGGTGAGCTTGCCGTCCATTTTCTGGATCGTCTGGGTCAGATAAATTGTCTTGGCGTAACGCTTGAGCGTATCGACGACGTCCTGCGTCACTTCCGGCATATGCAGGGCCGCTGCTTCCTGAAACTTGAAGATCGGAACGCCGCCGTCGACGAGCTTCTGCAGGGATTCCGAAATGTTCTCGTATTCAACCGCCTGGTGGCAGATGTCGTAGACGATGCCGACATGGCGGCGGAGCGCTTCGTTCGCCTCGGAGATCGGCACATGCGCAAGCTTGGCGAGCTTCTCGACGGCGGCGCCGGAATAGAGCTGATCGCGGAAATAGGCAACGGTTTCGTCGGTGGTTTCGAGGAAACAATACGGCTCCGGCTCGAGCGCCAGCTGCACAGTGCGGCCGGTCTTTGATTCCAGTGCGATGAGATGCGCCACTACGCGCAGCACGTGATCGGTATAGCTCGCGATCACGTCGTCGCCGGTCACGCGCGGCTTGAACCCAAGCGGCGCGCTCTGGATCGACGGCGCGATGCCGGCCGGGCAGACGTCGGCCAGCACGTTGGCGACGTTGATGGTGTAGTTCGTGCGCTCTTCGCCGCGCCAGTCCGGCTCGTAGACTTGCTCCTTCACCTTGTCGCCCTTGAAATGCCCGTACACAAAGGCATTGGCGGTGTAGATGTACATGTCGTTGTCATCGAGAAATTTTTTCAGTTTGGCGCGCTCGGCCGGACTGTTGGCGAGCGTTTCCGCCGAACTCGCCGACAGCCGGATGCACACGCCGAACGCCTTGTTGCCGGCGATCCGCGCTTTCACCTTCGGCAGGTAGGTGGTGAGCGAGTGATAAAGCTGTTCCCAGTTATCGGCGGGATGCACTAGCGTCGAATAGGTCAAATGGCCGAGGCCGTTGCCGAGATCCATCAGTTCTGTCCTGTCGTTTAAGAGTTCAAGCGACGTATTCGACTTTGCCCGAACCCGCCGAATGGATGATGGCGTCGGTCACGGCGACACCATGGATCATCTGGTCATAGGGGATCGGATAGGCCGGCCCGCCCTCGCACGCTTTGGCAAAAGCTTCAAGCGCGGCGCGCGACACGTCGAGGGATGCCGCCTGCCAGGTTTTCGCCTCGCCCTTGATCGGCTGGAATTTACAGGTGCCGAATAATTTGGTCCGGCGCTCTTCGGAACTCGCGCCGGCGACATGGGTGACGCCTTCGAGCCGCACCCAACCCTTGGAGCCGAACACCTGAAAAGAAAAGCCGGGACCGGTCGTGGTCATGGTGCCGAGATAGCCCGACATGCCCTCTTTCATGTGGAACAGGATCGAGGTGGTGTCGTCGGCATCGATCGGCGCGGCGCGGCGGAAACTCTGGGCGAAGACGTGATCGATCGGCCCGCACAGGTCGATCATGCCGTCGACCGCATGCACGCCCATCGGCATCAACCCGCCGAGCGGCGTTTCGGCCTTGTCAGCGCGCCAATGGCCCGGATTGATAAACAGTACATTGGGAAACGTCATGGTCGCTTCAATGTGCAGGATAATGCCAAGTTTGCCGGTGACGATCATGTCGCGGAGCTTGATCATTTCCGGATGGAGCCGCCGGTTGTAGCCGAGCCCCAGCACGACGCCGGCCTTGCGCACCGCGGCGACGGCGTCTTCCGCCTGCTTTTTGGTCAGTGTGAACGGCTTTTCGCAAAACACGTGTTTCTTCGCCGCGGCCGCCGCGATCACCTGCGCCGAATGGATCGAATGCGGCGTCGCCAGCACCACGGCGTCGATGCCGGGATCGGCAAGCAGCGTCTCATAACTCGGCGTGAGTTTCAGGCCGTTCTTCTCGGCGAAGGTTTTCAGCTCCGGTGTTACCGTGCGCGAAGCGCCGGCGACGAAGCGGATCGCGTCGCTGCCGGCCGCCGATTCAACGACGGTCTTACCCCACCAGCCAAGTCCGACCATGGCTGCTCTGATCATCTCCGCAAACTCCTAGTGTTTTCCGTACCGCCGCAGATCACCTCGACCACGTCAGCAACGCCAGCGCCACGCAACACAATGACCAGAACAGGCAGTATTCGAAGCCGCCAATCACCCAAATCCACTTTCTGGTCACCTTAAACGTCGCCGTGCCGGCAACCAGCAGATGGAAAGCGGCCAGCGCCGCCACATAGGGCGTATAAATGGCGAAGACCAGACCGATAGTGAGGAACGTCTCGATCGTGCCGGCGATATACATCCAGGTCGCCGGCGGGTGGAATTTGGCCGCCTTGAAGAAATTCAATGTCGCCGGTTCGGTGAACTTGCCGACAATGTGCGGAATAAAAAACAACCCGCACACCAGGCGCAGAACCACGACACCATTGGTCACGTCAAAAAGCTGCGCCAAGCCCGACATAGCTCCTCCTATTGCTCCTACGTCAGTACCGAATGTTATCGCCCGAGGCAAAACCCCGCCGCCGGCCGCCTCACGTTCAAGCGTCCAGTTCCTTGAAGTAGCGATAGATGCCCCACTGACTAAACGGAATGCGGCGCGGCGAAGCCAGATACGCCTTGATCCGCGGCCGTTTCGCCACCCGGTCGTGCAGCGCGACCAATCGCGGAATCTTCTTCTCAAAACGCTTCGTGCGCTTGGGGAATGCGTAACGCAGGCCTTCGACAATCTGGAAGAGCGAGAGATCGACATAGCTCAGCCGCTTGCCGACGCTGTAAGTGCCGACGCTCTTCTGCAGCACGCGCTCGAAATAGCCGAGCATTTTCGGCACTTGATAGCGCCAGAAATCCTTGGTGCGCCGTTTCGCCGCCGGCCGCTGCTCCTCGAAATAGAGCCAGCCCGACACTGGATGGTGAGTGTCGTGAATGCGCACGACGAGGTCGGTGATGGTGAGCTGCAATTGATGCGCCCATAGCCGGCCGGCCTCGTCGCGCGGTGCAAGGTTCAACTGCGGGCCGAGATAAAACAGAATCTCCGCGGTCTGCGCGATGATGAGCTTGCCCACTTTGAGGAACGGCGGCGCGTAAGGCGGGCGCGCGATGCGCCCGCTCTCCATGATCCTCGTCATCGCCGCCACGCCGCCTTTGCGGCGCGCCACGTCAACGTAATCCGCGCCGGCTTCTTCGAACGCCAGCCGGATGAATTCGCCGCGGCCCTGGATCGACGGCCAGTAGTAAAGCTCGTAACGCATTGGAGTTAGGGCGCGGCTTTGTATTGTTCGTCAGTCACCGGCTCCATCCAGGTGACGTGCTTGCCGTCGAGCGCCTCCTGCATGGCGACATGCACCATGTTGGTGGTGGGCGCGGCGCCGTGCCAATGCTTCTCATTCGGTGGAATCCAGACGACGTCGCCGCCCTTGATTTCACGCACCGCCCCGCCCCAGGTCTGCACCCGGCCGGCGCCGGAGACGACGAACAATGTTTGGCCGAGCGGATGGGTGTGCCAATGGGTGCGCGCGCCAGGCTCAAACCGCACCAGGCCCGAGCGGACCCGCGCCGGCGCCGGCGCTTCGATGATCGGCTCCTGCCAGACCACGCCGGTGAAACTGTCAGGCGGTCCCCGCCGCGACGGCACCGAACCGCATACTTTGATGTCCATAACGCGTCTCTCCCTATTCATTGCAGCCGGCGTGATCGAGCGGCCTACCGGCAGGCCGGCGAAGGCCGGCTCCGCGCCATATTACTTCACTGAAGGGATTTGTGCTTCCCCTGCCCGTCACGTCACATGGCCATAACAAACTAGGTCTTTGTTGGCCAACGCGATTTCAAACTGCGACGATTATCGTCAGCACTGCGGCCACGCTTCGCGGTTGAGATATCGGGCAGCGCCGACGAAACCTGACAGGAGAGCGACATGAGAGCCGCAGATGTCATGGTTCATGACGTCATTACCGTCAAACCCGAAGATGACGTGGAGCTTGCCGTCAAGCTTCTGCTCGACAACGATGTCAGCGCCCTGCCGGTCGTCGGCGACGACGGCAAAGTGGTCGGCGTGCTCAGCGAAGCCGACCTGATCCACCGTGAGGAGATCGGCACCGAGAAGCAGCATCCCTGGTGGCTCGAAGCGGTCATGCCAGCCTCCAAGCTCGCCGGTGAATTCGCCAAATCGCACGGCCGCCGCGTCGACGAAGTGATGACCATCGGCGCCGTGACGGCCTCGGAGGACACTCCACTCGGCGAAATCGCAACCTTGCTCGAACGCCATCGTATCAAACGAATTCCGATCGTGCGCGATGGCAAGCTGGTTGGCGTCGTCAGCCGCTCGAACCTAATTCAAGCTTTGGCATCGTCGCAACCGCACACCGATACGGGAACCACGACGGATCGTAGCATCCGGCTCGATCTGCTCGATCGGCTGCATCACCAGGACTGGACCGATTTCGGCGAGATCAACGTCATCGTCAAAGACGGCGTCGTTCATGTCTGGGGCCTGGTCAGCACGGCAGCTGAGCGCAGGGCTTTGCTGGCGCTGGCCGAAGAAGTGCCCGGTGTCGTCGGCGTCACCGACGAGATGATCCCGAGCTACTGAGACTCCGCTCTACTGCTCCATCAGCTTCGCCATGATCCGCTCGCGGCTCAACGGCAGGTCGCGGAAGCGCACGCCGAGCGCGCGCGAGACGGCATTGCCGATCGCGGCCGCGGTCGGCCCGGCGGTCGCTTCGCCGGCACCGAGCGGCACGTCGGTACCGGCGTCAATCAGTTCGATGTTGATTTCCGGAACTTCGCTGAAGCGCAGCACCGGATAGCTGTCCCAGTCGAGCGGACCGTTGGTCTCATTGTCGAACCGGACCTGCTCCCTGAGCACCCAGCTCGCCGACTGGATCATGCCGCCTTCGAGCTGGTTCTTCACTGCGTCGGGATTGACCGCAAGCCCGGCATCGGCAGCGCACCAGGCGTGCAACAGGCGGACGGATTCCTCGACTTCAAGTTCGACGACGACGGCGGCATAGGCGGCGCGGTTTTTATACTGCGCGAAGCCAAAACCCTTGCTGCGGCCAGTACCGGGCGGTTCTTTCGGCGGCCAATCGGCTATCGCCGCGGTGCGCTCGATTACGCGCCGTGCGCGCGGGTCGGAAATATGCTGCAGCCGGTATTCGACCGGATCCTTGCCGGCGCGTTCGGCGAGCTCGTCGATAAAGCTTTCGAGTGCGAAAATGTTGGGCATGGCACCGAGGCCACGTAAAGCAGAAGTGCGGCGCGGCGTCTCCGGCACCAAATGATGGACGATGCGTTTGGCCGGAATATCGTAAAGGGGCTCGGCGTTGCGCGTGGCGCCGCCGCCGGCCGTTTCCGGCACTTCGATCGGGGCGGGAATTGGCGGTGGATTGGGCAAGGCGGACGCCGCCAACAAAAGCGCGCCGGCGCCGGGCCGGCCCTGATGCGAGCCGCTCCAGATTTCCGCCGTCCAGTCGAGCGGATTATTCTCTTCGTCGAGCTGGGCGCGGACTTTGACCACCATCGCCGGGCTCACCGGCTCGTAGGCGAATTCTTCCTGCCGCCGCCAGCGCACCCGCACCGGGCGGCCGGACGTGCGCAGCGCGATGATCGCAGCATCGGTCGCGGCGTCGTCGGCGCCGTTATGGCCATAGCAGCCTGGTCCCTGCACATGGCGGACCGAAATCACCGACGGATCGAGATGCAGCGTGCGCGCCAACGCGCCGCGCAGCGGGTAGACGCCTTGGCAATGCGTCCACACCGTCAAATGGCCGTCACGATAGAGCGCAAGACCGCATGATGGTCCAATCGAAGCATGTGCGATATGCGGACGCGTGTAAGTCGCTTCGTAGATGTGCCGGCCGCGCGGCACCGACGCCGGTTCCGGCGAGCCGATGACGCGATCGATCGACGGCTGTTGCAGCAGCCAGGTTGCCTCCTGCTGCAACGGAGCCGGCTTCTCGACATCGCTCCAGACCGCATGATCCACCGCCGCAGCGGCCGCGGCTTCAACCGCGGTTTCATTGTCGCCGACAACGGCCAGATAATTGCCGTCGCGCACGAAGCTGATCGGCCCGCGCGCAGCCCGGCGGATCGCGTCTTCATCGACAAACACCAGCGTTGCACCGCGGTTGGGCTGGCGCACCACGCGCGCATGCGCCATGCCGTCGAGCACCATGTCGTGGATGAAAGCGTCCTGCCCGAAAATCTTGGCCGGTAGATCGATCCGCGCCATGTCACGGCCGATGATGGCGTAGTCCGACAAAGGCTTGCGCGCCGCCGTTCCCGTGGCGTCGGTCTTCAGGCTCACCGACGGCGCGAGCGACCAATAATCGTGCGCGGTCGGCACACCGTTGCGCAGAATGTTGCCGTCGCGGACCGACAGTTCGGCCGGTTTGCATGCAAGCAAGCCCGCGGCGCGCTCGAGAAACAACGCACGCGCATCCGCACAAGCCTGCCGCATCGCAACGCCGCCAAACTGCATCGACTGGCTGCCCGCGGTATAGCCTTCATTCGGCGTGACGTCGGTATCGCCGGAATGGATCGCGATCCGCTCGACGCCGATATCGAGTTCTTCAGCGGCGATTTGCACCATGGAGGTGAGCACGCCCTGGCCGAGTTCGACGCGGCCGGTCGAAATCGCGACTTTGCCGGGAGCGGCGAAACTCACCCAGCGATCGAGCCGCGGATTGTCGGCGAGCATGCCGGGAAGCGTCATGCCGGGGCTCGCTCGCGAAGCCGCGCCGCGGCTTTGGCGACCGCATGCATGATCCGGTTATGGGTGCCGCAGCGGCAAAGATTATCGTCGAGCGCCACGGCGATCTCCGCGCGCGATGGCGACGGATTGCGGTCGAGCAGCGCCTTCGCCGCGATCAGAATGCCGCTGAGACAATAACCGCACTGGCCCGCCTGCTCTTCCAAAAAAGCCTGCTGCAACACATGCGGCTTTTCCGGCGTGCCGAGCCCTTCGACGGTAGTGACGTTGCGGCCCGCGACGGTCCCAAGCTGTCGCGTGCAGGATTTTTCCGGCTTGCCGTCGATCAGCACCAGGCAGCAGCCGCATTGTTCGAGGCCGCAGCCGAACCGCGTCCCGAACAGCTTCAATTCATTGCGCAGCACATCGAGGAGCGGCGTCTCCTCGTGCGTGGCGACGCTAACGGCGCGGCCGTTGACCGTGAATGCAATCGGCTCAGCCATGGCAATGCAACTTAGGGGGAAACGGGGCGGTTATCGGCTTTCATATACTGCAATGAATGAGTGCAGCAATACCGCCACTTTGTGCTCGCCGCGTCATATAAATCGGGCTAATGAGCTAGGCTGGAATCCCGCCTTGTTTGACGCAAATTCATACCAACCGCAGAAGCACGACGTGAAAAATGGCTGATGCTTGCACGCAGGGTATCGACACCGGTTTCGTAGCGTTGGGTTATTCCAAGGTTGCCATACTGGGGGTCGTGCAGGGCATCACCGAATTGATGCCGATCTCCTCGACCGCGCACATGCGCCTCGTGCCGGCGCTGTTGGGCTGGCCGGACCCCGGCTCGGCATTTTCGGCGGCGATGCAGCTCGCCGCGCTGGCGGCGGTCGTCAGTTACTTCTGGTCCGATATCCGCTGGCTCGCCGTCAACAGTATTGCGGCCGCTCTGCGCGGCAGGTTCAGCGACCGGTCCTTCCAATTCTCGCTGTGGATTGTGCTGGCGACGATCCCGATCGTCGTCGTCGGACTGGCGATGTCGAAATTGCTCAATAGCTGCAATTCGCCGGTTCGCGAGCTCAGCGTGATCGGCTGGGCTTGCCTCGTTATGGCCGCGCTGCTAGCGATCGCGGAAATTGCGGCGCGTCACCGGCGCAAGGCTGGCGACGCGACGTTGATGGACCCACTCCTCATCGGCATCGCGCAGGTCGGCGCGCTCATTCCCGGCGTATCCCGTTCCGGCTCCACTCTGACCGCCGGGCTCATGCTCGGTTTCCAGCGCGATGAAGCCGCGCGCCTGTCATTTTTGCTCGGCCTTCCCGCCATCGCTCTGGCGGGCCTCAAGGAGATATGGGAACTCCACAAAGCTCACATTGATGGCTACGCGTGGTCGGTCCTGATCGTCGGCATCATCGTCGCGTCGATATCGGCTTTTGTCGCGATCTGGGGCCTGATGCGAATTCTGGAGAATTTCTCGAGCTGGCCGTTCGTCATCTACCGGTTCCTGCTCGGCGCCGTCATCCTCATCGGAGTCGGCATCGGCTGGCTGTCCTGACACCGCCCCCTCGGCGGAACTTGACCGCAATTTGTTAGCACTCAAGCTGGTATTATCGGGCTATTGTTGTGGGAACAGAAAGCCCGCGGACGATGGCACATAGTTTTATTATCAGCATCGCGTCGCGCACTGCGCGCTCGATAGCCGAGCGTCCGAGGTGGCCGCTTGCGGTCTTACTGGCGATTGCGGCACTGGCGCTCGGCGCCTGCTCGAAATGCGATATGCCAAACCCGATCCTGGCGCAACCCGGTCCACATGCCTGTCACGCCGGACCTGATCCGGAATAAATCTTAAACGCGTCGACACCGCTATTTCGGGTGTCCCAGCCCGTCGTCAACCGCTTCGTCGAACAGCACTTTGCTATCGACATCCGGCAGCACTTCGTGGCGCGAATGGCCGTAGGCGTCGGCTAGTTGCCGCGGTGACAGATTGGCGAAGGCATTGGCCCTGTCGTCGCGCCACCAAGTCCAGATCAGCCGCGCCAGCATGACAACGAGCGCAAGCTGGAACGTCAAGCCGAGGATCGACGCGACACCGCTCAATTCGCCGACCATGCCGTGACCAAACAGGAAGCCGATCACGCCGGAGCCGAGGAAGCCTGCGGCAAAACCGCCGATCATGCCCGGCCGGTTGAACAGGTCGCCGAGCGTGCCGCCCTGATAGGCCGGCTGCGCGGCCTCCGGCTGTAGCGAGTCGTCGAATGCGGCAACGGTGTCATAGACCATGGATGTCGCGGCATTGACACCGTCGGCAAAGGTGAACGCGCTGTCGAGCCGCGCATCCGCGTCCCTGGTCCAGGTCAAAAGGCTAAGCGCGAGCGCTACCGCGGTGACGACCGAAGGCAGCCAGCGGGCGGACGCAATTGTCTGGGTTCCGGCGAATGCGTGCACTGTGTCCGCCTCTTCCGTTGCGCGTCCAATGGGCGGGAACCGATCATCGCCCGTCGCCCCCGTGCGAGTGACCATTTACGCTCAATGACGTTCGCTGCGGCCTGCCGCAAAGCGTCGCACGCGTAGGATGTCGCAGCAGGCATGCATGGCGCGAAGGCCGGTTCCCGCGACAATTTACGCCGCGAGGGTTTCCTTAACTTCGTTGACGAGCTGCTTGAGCGTGAAAGGTTTTGCCAGGAACGCGAACTGGCCATTCTCCGGAAGATGTTTTTTGAAGGCATCCTCGGCGTAGCCGGAAACAAAAATGATCTTTAGGCCCGGATCGCGGCTGCGCAATTCGCGCAACAGTGTCGGCCCGTCCATTTCCGGCATGACCACGTCGGACACGACCAAATCGACCTTGCCGCCGTTGCGTTCCAGAATTTCGATGGCTTCGACACCGTTGGCGGCTTCGAGCACCGTATAGCCGCGCGAAGCCAGGCCACGCGCGTTGAGCTGGCGCAATCCCTCCTCGTCCTCGACCAAGAGGATCGTGCCTTCTCCGGTGAGATCGGCGCTCGCCGCGCTCTTGCCGGGCTCGGCCGCGGCCAACGCCTGCGCGTCAGCACGTTCGACCGCCCCCGCATTGGCAGCTGCAATGTGCCGCGGCAGGAAGATGCGGAAGGTTGCGCCTTTATTCTCCGGCGAGTCGACGTAAACAAAGCCGCCGGTCTGCTTGATGATGCCGTAGACCGTCGAGAGGCCAAGCCCGGTGCCCTTGCCGACCTCCTTGGTCGAGAAGAACGGCTCAAAGATCTTGTCGACGATCTTCGCCGGTATCCCGGTGCCGGTGTCGGACACCTCAACCAGCACGTAATCGGCCGACGGCATGCCCTTGGCATGGAACTGTACGCATTCCGACGCGGTAATATTGGCGGTGCGCACTGTGAGCTTGCCGCCGTCGGGCATGGCGTCGCGCGCATTGACCGCGAGATTCACGACCACCTGCTCGAACTGCGAAATATCGACCTTGACCGGCCACAGGTCGCGGCCGTGCACCACATTGAGCGCGACATTTTCACCGATCAACCGGCGCAACAGCATGGTCAGATCGGACAAGACCTCGCCGAGATCGAGCACCTGCGGACGCAGCGTCTGCTTGCGCGAGAAAGCGAGCAGATGGCGAACCAGGCTCGCCGCCCGGTTGGCGTTCTGCTTGATCTGCATGATGTCGGCGAAGGACGGATCGGTCGGCTTGTGCGCGTTGAGCAGAAAATCCGTCGCCATCATGATGGCGGACAGCACGTTGTTGAAGTCGTGGGCGATGCCGCCGGCGAGCTGGCCGACCAGCTCCATTTTCTGCTGCTGGGTGACTTTATTTTCAAGGTCGCGCTGCGCGGTGGTCTCGAGCGCATAGACGATGGCGGCTTCCTGGTCGCGCTCCTCTTCTTCGACCGCGGTGACATAAAAGCGGGCGAAACGCTCGTCCCCGCCTGTCAGCGTTGCGTCGACCGGCGCGATATCGCCCCTGCCCTCCGCCGCCTGTTCGATGGCGGCAGCGAGTGCCCCGCGGTCGCGTTCGGCGACGGTGACAAGAATCGAACGGTCTGCCGACTCCCTTTGGCCGTCGCCGCCGCGCGCGCCGTGGAACAGTTTCGCGAACAGCGGATTGGTGCGCACCACGCCGCCGTGCTTGTCCACGGTCGCGATCGCCATCGGCGTATGATGGAAAAATCGCATGAAGCGGATTTCGGCGGCGCGCTGCGGATCGCTGCCGTCGTCGCGGGCGCGGTTGAGCACCAGCGTGCGTGAAGCGCCCGGCATGCAGTCGGCACCGAAGGCGACTTTGTGCAGGACGCGCACCGGCAGCGTGCGCCCGTTGCGCATGCGCAAATCGAGATCGAGTATTTCCGTTTTGACCTCGCCTGGCGCGCCGTGCAGCGTGGTAAGGAGCGCTCCGCCTTCGCCGGCGACGAGATCGGCGAGCTTCAACCCGCCCGAGCCGACCTGCGCGAGATCCTGGTCGAGCCAATTGGCGAGCGTGGCGTTGAGATAAACCACGTCGCCTTTTTCGTCGACCGAGAAGAAACCGGCCGGCGCATGATCAAGATAATCGATCGAGTGCTGCAATATCTGAAATACATTCTCCTGCCGGTCGCGCTCGGCGGTAACGTCCGCGAGCGTCCACACCGCGAGCGTGGCATCGCGGCCCGTTCCGAGCGGCCGGATCTTGAAACGCAGCCAGCGCGCGGGCTTGCCCTTCATGCCGGCAACGCGCACTTCTTCCTCCAGCCGCTTGCCTTCGCGCGCCGCCTTCAAAAGCCGATAGATCGCCTCGGAGGCGTCGGCATCGCCGATGAAGGCCCGCTCGACCGGGCGCATGTCCTGCGCCCCGGCGGCGCCGGTGAGATCGAGATAAGCGGCATTGGCATAAACGACGCGGCCGTCGCGCTCGGTGACGACGATGGCGTCGGTCGCGCCATCGACGACCGATTTGATCAGCGGATTGCCGGTATCGCCGGCGGACACGCGCAACAGCCCGCAGGCGAAAGCGAACAGCGAGAACACGCCGACGGTCGCGAGCACCGCAAGAAAGGTAAGTATGTAAGGCTCCGCACTGCCGGTTCCGGCAAGCGCAATGGCGGTCGCAGCCCCGATCAGCAAAGCGGCGACGAGAAAGACCAGCGCGACGCTGCCGCCCCGGCCGGCGCCACCACTGCGATCGACCGCGGGACGAATTCCGGGCGTGCCGGGAGCGGCGGGCGCCGCGATTGGCGCGGATTTTGGCGCGGTCACAGGCTGCTCAGTTACGGCCCGCTCGATCTTGGCCTGCTGTGTCATGCCCCACTTTCAGTGCCTTGCGTCGTTGAATCGCGCAAGAGTCTTTGGCAAAAAAACTGCATATTTTGCGCCAGCCGCAGCCTCCGCCGTCACGACGGCCGCGTTGCCGGCCGCGGCAGGGAGCGCCGCAGCCGCATCACGTAGCCGATGACTTCGGCGACCGCGCGGTAGTGCTCCTGCGGGATCTCCTGGTCGAGCTCGACGGTAGCATGCAGCGCCCGCGCCAAAGGCGGGTTCTCGATGATCGGGATATCGTGCTCTTCGGCCACCTCGCGGATCTTGCGCGCGATCAGGTCGGTGCCTTTGGCGAGGCAAACCGGCGCGTTCATGCCGCGATCGTATTGCAACGCGACCGCAAAGTGCGTCGGGTTGGTGATGACGACGGAGGCTTTCGGCACTTTCGCCATCATGCGCTTTCGCGCGCGGGCGTTGCGCAATTGCCGGATCTTGGCCTTGATCGCCGGATCGCCCTCGGCCTGGCGGAACTCCTCCTTCATCTCCCGTACCGACATTTTGTGCCGGTCGTACCATTGCCGGTACTGGAACAGGTAATCGGCCGCGGCGACGACGGCGAGGATCGCCACCACCGTGCCGAGCATCTGCATCGCGAGCGACCGCGTGAACGGAAGGATCAGCACCGGATCGGCGCCGATCATGCCCATCATCTGGTAGCGCTGCGGCCACAAGAGCGCGGCGATCACCGCGCCGAACAAAGCGAGCTTGGCGAGCCCCTTAGCGAAATTCGCCAGCGCCTGCCGCGAGAACAGGCGCTTTAATCCCGCCGCCGGCGAAATGCGCGACAGATTCGGCGTAATCGGATCGACCGAGAACAACACGCGATGCTGGATCGCGTTGCCGATCAGCGCGGCCAGCGCCAGCAACAGAATTGGAATGCCGATCGCGGCGAGCACATGCGTCGCCAGCGACCGCATCAGATCGTCGAGCGCCGGCCCGTCGGTCGGAATCTCGCCGGAATGGATGAGAAGCCCGCGGAACGTGGCTTTCAGGCTGTCCGCCATCGGCGCCGCAAACAGCATCATGATCAGCGTGCCGCCGGCGATGGTGAACCAGGTCGCGACTTCGGCGCTTTTGACGACGTCGCCGCGCTTGATGGCTTCTTCCAGCCGCCGCGGCGTCGGGTCTTCGGTATGTTCTGTATCGTCGCGTTCTTCGGCCATTGCGAGGCTTTACGCGTGCGGGGCGAGGTCGTGCATGACGCCGCCGGCATAATCGAGAAACAGTCCCATCATCGAGCCGAGCATCAGGATAAGGAACAAAAGCCCGATCGAGATCGAAGCCGGCAGTGCGACGAAGAAAACCTGCATCTGCGGCATCAACCGCGACAGCACGCCGAGCCCGAGGTTGAACAGGAGCCCGAATATCAGAAATGGCGCCGAAAGCTGGATGCCGATGCGGAACGCGCCGGATACCGTCTTGGTAACCAGCGCCGCGACGTCGCCGGACGCCGGCACCTCACCCGGCGCAAACAGCGTGTAGCTGTCGTTGAGCGCGGCGATGACGAGGTAGTGCATGTCCGTTGCGAAGAACAGCGTCACGCCAAGGAGTGTGAGGAAATTGCCGAGAATGGCGCCCTGCTCGCCCTGGGTCGGATCGATGCTGGTGACAAAGCCCAGCCCGAGCTGCTGCGCGATCACCGAGCCCGCGACGTCGAGCGCGGAAATAGTAAGCCGCGCGGTCAACCCCAGCACGGCGCCGATCACGATCTCATCGACGAGCATGACGATGGCGGGCCCGAGCGCGCCGGCATCGAAATGGTAATCGGCGCGGTGCAGCGGCAACAGCACCGCGGCGAGGATCACGGCGATAGTCAGCCGCATCCGCGGCGAGACGTTCTGCTCGCCAATCCCCGGCATCAGCATCATCATGGTGCCGGTGCGCGCGAAAATCAGGAGAAACGTCGCCCCAATCGCCGGCAGGAAGGAAACGTCGATCTTCACGGCTTACTTTCTCATCCTCCCCGCTCCGCTTCGCAGGGGCGGATGCATTGTCCTAACCGTTGGTGATATGCGCGGTGATCCGCATAAAGTTCGAGTGCATCACGTCAGCGATGAATGGCAGCGCCACCAGAAGCGCAAGGAAGATCGCCAGGATCTTCGGCACGAAGACCAAAGTGGTTTCCTGGATCTGCGTCAGCGCCTGCAACAGCGAAATGGCGACGCCGACCACGAGGCCGACCGCCATCATCGGCGCCGAGACGATAAGCAGCGTTTCGATCGCATCGCGCGAGACATCGAGCACTTCCGGTCCTGTCATTCTTCTTCCCCCCACTTCCGTGTCATTGCCCGCGCAGGCGGACAATCTAGTGCCCCCTGCGCTCCGCGATTACTGGATGCCCGCCTTCGCCATGACAGGCATCAAATCTGCATCTTCAAAACGTCCTCGTAGGCCGCGATCACCTTGTCGCGCACGGAGATCAGCGTCTGGAACGTGGTTTCGGTTTCCGCCACCGCAGTGACGACGTCGACCATGTCGGCTTTGCCGGCGGCGACGGACTGCGCCTGCACGTCCGACTTCTGCGCGGTGGCCGTCACCGCATCCATCACGTCCTTGAGCACCGCGGAAAAGTTCGGCGACGAACTGTCCGCGTTGCCGGACCCGCCGACGATATTGGCGGTATCCTTGCCCATGCGGGCGAGCGCGGAATAGGCATTGGCTGCAATCGAAGGCGTCGCCATGGTCAGGCCTTGAGCATGTCAATGGTGAGTTTGAGCATCCGCCGCGTGGCGGTGATGACGTTCAGGTTTGCTTCGTAGGACCGCTGCGCGTCGCGCAGGTCGGTCATTTCAATGAGCGCATTCACGTTCGGATATTTGACGTCGCCTTGCGCATTGGCGGCCGGGTTGCCCGGCTCGTGGCGGATAAAAAAATCGGACTGGTCGTTCGCCACCGGGCCGAGCTTGACCACGTCGGCGCCGAGCGAGCGGTCGAGCTCGGACTGGAAAGTCACGATCTTGCGCCGGTACGGATCGCCGCCGGGCGTTTCGGCGACCGAATCCACGTTGGCGATGTTCTCCGAAATGATGCGCATGCGCCCCATCTGCGCGCGCAAGCCCGAAGCCGCGATGTGGAGCGATTTGACGAAATCCATGCTCATGCGCGGCCCCTATCTCATTCCTTGCCGGCGGCGAGTTTGATGAGACTGAGACTGTGCGTGTAGAGCTGGGTGACCGCTTCGTAATCCATCTGGTTCGTCGCCACGTTCATCATTTCGTCTTCGTGGCTGACCGAATTGCCGCGCGGCTTGATTTCGTAACGCGCCGCATCGTTGGTTGCGAACTGGGATTCCTCCGCGGTGTCGGCGATAATATGGCCGGGATTGGTGAGGTCGAGGTCCAGCGCCGCGACCCGCCGGAGCTGGCCTTCGAAATTCAACGGCGTGATGTCCTTGGCCTGATAGCCCGGCGTATCGGCATTGGCGACGTTCTCGGCAAGCACCTGCTGGCGCGTTTGGTGCCATTTCATGCGCTCGCGCAGCATCGCCAGAATCGGAATGTCGGAAATCGGCATGGCGGCGGTTCCGGATAAGCCCGGCAGACTTTGCCGAGCGCATGGTTAATGCCCGGTTAAAGCGCCACTTTTGCCGCCCTTGCCATTAATCCGCCGTTTACCATGCGAAAGCTTGGGGCGTCGGCAGCGGCGGGGAAATCGGCTATCATTCCTTAATCCTTTGTTAGTAATCGCGGCGGCAAATGTTACCGGCGCCGTTAACCTTTGAGGCCCCCGCTTTACAGCCTCGATCCACGCCGGAACGAAAGGCGGAGAGTTGCGGATGTTTGACTCGGTGTTCGGTGCGGAGATGCCGCTCGCGGTACGTTTTTTCCTGGCATTTCTGATCGTGCTCGGCCTGATTGGCGCGACCGCCTGGGCGGTGCGCCGCTTCGGCGCCGGCCGCCTCGGCGGCGGCAGCGCCCGCGGCCGCCAGCCGCGCCTGGCCGTGGTCGACTACGCCAGCGTCGACGGCCGCCGCCGTCTCGTTCTCGTCCGCCGCGACAATATCGAGCATCTGATGATGATCGGCGGCCCGACCGACGTCGTGGTCGAAGCCAATATCGTGCGCGCCACTGCAGCCCCGCGCGACATCGCCGCGCGCCCGACCGCCGGTCTCGACGCCCTGCCCCGCGCCATTCCGCTGCCGGAGACCGGCAACGGATCCTGGCCGCTCGCGCCCGAACCGGCGCCGGCCTCGCGCGCCGCTTCGCGCCTCGAGCCGCTGCAAGATGAAACACCGCGCGAAACGCCCCGTCCGCCGGCGCCGCTCGCCGAGCCGCCGGCGCGCCCGCAGCGCGACACGCTTGCAGCCCTCGCCGACGAACTCTCCAGCCGTCAGACACCGCCGCGCCGCTCCGTTTCGCGGCCGCTGGCCGACGAACAGCAGCAGGAAGCGCGCGAGCCGCATTTAGAGCCGCGCGAATCGCGCCGGCCCGCCACAGCGACCCCGGCTGGCGCCGAGACCGGCGCCGATCAAAGCCTTGCCGACATGGCGCAGCGTCTCGAAGCCGCTTTGCACAAGCCCGGCGAGAGTCGCGCTGGCGCTCCCGAAGCAGCCGCGCCGGCGCAAGGCGCGCCGATGCCGCGCGTGCAACGGCCCGAGCCGAAGCCGCGCGCCGCAGAACCGAAGCCGGGCCAGGCGAAAGCCGGGCTCTATGACAGCCTCGAACAGGAGATGGCGAGCTTGCTGGGCCGTCCGACCAAGAACTGACCCTCGCCTCAGGAGGCCGCCGCGTCTGGTTGATAACCGGAGCGGCCTCTGTAGCGGCACTTATTGTATCGGCGACGCCGCTCGCCGCGCAGGACATTAACATCAATCTCGGCAACACCGTTGCCGGCGGTGGACTCAACGAGCGCATCATTCAATTGATCGCGCTGATGACGGTTCTGTCACTGGCGCCGTCGATCCTGGTGATGATGACCTCGTTCACCCGGATCGTGGTGGTGCTGTCGTTACTGCGCACCGCGCTCGGCACCGCGACGGCGCCGCCCAATTCGGTGGTGATCTCGCTTGCTTTGTTCCTTACCGGCTTCGTGATGGGGCCGGTCTTCACCAACGTATACAACACCGGCGTCAAGCCGCTGGTCGACAATCAGATCACCGTTGATGAAGCCTTCACGCGCTCGAGCGTGCCGCTGCGCGCCTTCATGGAGAAGAACGTCCGCGAGAAGGATCTGCAACTGTTCGTGGACCTCTCCGGCGAGAAGGCGCCCGACAAGCCGGAAGACCTGTCGATGCGCGTCCTCGTCCCCGCTTTCATGATCTCGGAGCTCAAGCGCGCTTTCGAAATCGGCTTCCTCTTGTTCCTGCCGTTCCTCATCATCGACCTTGTCGTCGCCTCGGTCTTGATGTCGATGGGCATGATGATGCTGCCGCCGGTCGTGGTGTCATTGCCGTTCAAGCTGATCTTTTTCGTCTTGGTCGACGGCTGGACGCTGGTCGCCGGGAGCTTGATCCAGAGCTACGGGACGTGATCTGAATCAGACGCTGAGCGAACGGAACGGGCCGCTGTTAAAACGCCTTCGGTAGTCCGGCCTGCCGCAGAATGGCGTTGGCAGTGTGGCGACTCGGAATGCCAACCGGCACGGGAAAGTTTCGTTTTGTGATGGGGCTGTGCCAGATTTCGTGGCTGCCCTTGCCCTGCCGAACAAGCACGCAGCCGGCCGTGCGCAACAAATCGCGCAGCGGCTTGTCAAATTGAGGAGCCATTCACGCTGCCGCAGGCTCCGCTTCGCGCAGCGCGGTAATTTGCAGAAACAAGTCTTTCGGATCGACGCCCGGATGATTGTCGGGCAACAGATCGAGCGCCATTACTGAAATCTTCGCCAACAATTCGTCGAGTGTCGGCGCGTCGGCTGCGGCCGGAATATCGTCGCAATGCCCGCTCCAGACCGACGCCTCGTCGTCCCAGGCAGCAGAAATCGTGAAAATCACAGGTTTCGTCATAGTCGTTTCTGCGTGAGACCAAGTTTCGGCAAACTCAAGATACGCCCAAGGCGGCAGAATTCAACCGCGTCACCTTACTTGCTAGCTAGCTAGCTCAGTTCGACGCGGTTTTGCCGGCGGCGGCGGGCGGCGGCGTTGCGGGTTGGGTTTCCGGCGGCGTGGCGGATGCACTTGTTCCGCGGGCGGGCGGCGGCGGAGCAGCCGCGGGCGGCGACGCACCTGGGCCCGACAGCGCGGTGGAATCCGGATAATGCGCCTTCATATCGCGCAGAAAACCTTCCAGCGTATCGACCGAGCCCGCGGCATGCGCGATGGCGCCGAATTCGTCGCCGCTGGTGCCGAGCGGCGCCGAGACGATGTCGAAGGCGCGTGCGTCGGGCGTGCCCGCCATCTTGGCCGCGTATTTGTCGCGGAAGCGGCCGAGCCCGAGCGAATCCTCGGCGAGCGCGAAGCCGATTTCGGCGCGCAGGATGTCCTGCCGCTCGACGTCGGTGAGCGGCGCGAAATCCTTATAGCGGTCGCCATACATCAATTCGATCTGCTCAGCGGCCTCGCGCCAGCGCCGCCCCGCCCACAGAATGTCGGAGCGGAGCCGGATCGCGGTCGGCCCGGGAATATCGGCGACCACTTCAAGCGCGAGATCGTGGCGGCTGAGATCGGACAGCGCGCGCGCTTCGAGCAGCAGGCGCTGTTCCCGCAGCGATTGGGCGAGATCGGGCGAGCGCGAGGCGCGCAGGGCCGCGAGCGCCCGGTCGGGCTTGCGGTTCATCAGATAGATCGCGGCGAGCCGGGTGGCGACTTCAGTGCGCCCGGCGCCTTCGAGGCGGTGATCGACCTGGTACTGCAACAGGTCGGAGGCCTGATCGAGGAGATCGACCGACACCAGGCGTTCGGCCAGCCGCCGGATCATTTCGTCGCCGCGGCTGCCGACCGGGGTGAGCTCGCGGAAATCGTAGAACAAAGCGAGCGCGTCGACCGCCGGCATGGCGTCGCCCTTGGCGGTGAGAAACAGCGCGTCGAAGGTTTGCGCCGCCTCATCCTGAATTTGCCGCGTCAGCTGCGAATCCGGCCGCGCCGCCATGGCGCTGCGCATGACATAGAAGGCGTCGCGATAGCGGCCTTCCTCGGTGTAAAGGTGCGCCAGCACCTTGAGCGCCTCGATCTCGGTCTCGTCGCCGCGCCACAGCGTGGTCAGCGATTCAAGCTGGGACAATACGTCGTCGCGCTTGAGATCGCCGAGCCGGTAGCGCAGCTCGGTTTCGCGCAGGAGGCCCTGCGCCGCGGCCGGCCGGTCCCAGGAATCGGCGGCGGTGCGATAGGCGGTGAGCGCATCTTCATTGCGGCCCAAGCCTTCGGCGAGCCGGCCCATCAGCACGGCCAGCACCGGCTCCATGTCGTGGGGAATGCCGATGGTCTCGAAATCGTTGAGGTCGGACGACGCGCCGTTGTAATCGCCGACTTCGATCGAGGAGCGCATTTCGTCCTTGAGCGCGTCGCGCTGCAATTCGACCGGCAGCGTCGCGACCGCCGCGTCCACGGTTTTGAAGATCTCGCGCGCCTGCGCCCAATTGCCCTGCCGCGCGCAGGCGAGCGCGCGCCACAGCGCCGCGTCATGCTGGTCGCCGACGCCCGGATCGGAGAGGTCTTTGAGCGCGGCGGACGGCCGGTTCATCATCACTTCGGCCACCGAGCGCAGGACGACCGCGGAAATGGCCTCCGAGGCATTGCGCTCATCGGAGAGCGCCACGTCGAGCACGCCCTTGGCTTCCGGATACATGCCGCGGGCGAGATAGAAGCGGGCGAGATCGATCCGCGGCGCGAGCCGCTTGTTTTCCGGCGCTCCCGCGGCCGCGGCGATCAGATGGCTTTGCCGTTCGGAGTAGGACGCCTGGCGGTCGAAACCCCAGACCTGCGAGTCGAACATCATCGGGCGCAGGCCCGAACCGTGGAGCAGCGTTTGCAGCGACGTCGACAGCGTCAGTCCGGCCGGCCGGGTGATGACGACCTTGTCGGGCGCAAGATCGAGGGCAAGGTCGTCGGCGATCGGCTCGATCACCACGCCCTCGGTCGAGGCGAGCGCGTGGAATTCGATGAAATCCTGCTCGTCGATGAAGCCGCGCGCCGGCGGCAGCGCGGTGACGACGTCGAGCACGTCGCCGGCTTCCGGATCGACGAGCCGGTGCACATGCTGCGGCTTGTCGAGCCCGATCGAAATGGTGGAGCGGTTCGGCCCGACGAGATTGCGGGTGACGTCGACCGCGCGGGTCGGATCGGTCACCGTATCGCCGATGGCGATGGTCCAGATCGCGCCGGAGGCGGAGGCACTGACGAGATGCGGACGGTCGAGCGTGAGCTGGATGACGTCGGCATCGTCCTCATGCCGCACCGCATAGCCGCGAATGGTGCGGCTCGGCTCGCCGTCGAGGCTGCTCAGATCGATGCCGGCCTTGGAATCGAACACGATCCACAGCGAGTCGGCGCGATGAAACACCGCCGCTGCGACCAGCGACGGGAACGGAAACGACACTTTCAGCATCCCGCCCTGCTGGGTGAGATCGACGGCGATCTTGTTCGGATCGCGGGCATGCGCGGCCGGATGCGCCGGAACATTCTCGCTGGTCTTGTCCGCCGGCGCGGGCGCTGGCCGCGGCGTGGTCGCGGCCGCGTCCGGAGTGGCGGGCGGTGTCTGTGCTGCGGACGGCGGCGGCGATGACGGCGGCGGCGCAGGTACCGGCACAGGTGGCGTGGCCTGTGCGACCGGCGAAGGCGGCGCAGGCGGCGTCGCTTGCGTTGCCGGTGGCGGAGTCTGAGCCGGCGTCGCGACAGACGGCGCGGCTTGCGCCACGGGTTGCGGCGGTGGTGATGGCGTTGCCGCCGCACCGGGTACCGGGGTCGGCTGTGCTGTGGGCGTTGTCACCGCAGCGGGCTCAGGTGGCGATGCCGGCGCGGCCGCCGCTACAGGGGGTGAACTCGGTGCAGGATTTTGTGCTGCTGCTGGCGCTGGATTGGACTGCGCGGCCGGAGCGGCTGCAACTTGCGGCGCCGGGGCAGGAGGCGCTGGCGGCGCGGCTGCTGCGACGGGCGGCGGTGACGATTGCGCCGGTGCCATTTGCGCCGGTTTAGGTGTCGCCGGCCCTTCGACCGCGGTGCGAAGTTTCGCGGCGGCGGAAGCGAGTTTAGCCGCAGCATCGTCGCTTTGCCCGGCTTCGCTGCCAGCCGCGGGCTTCGTTGCCGGTCCGTTTGGCGACGCCGCCGCGCCGGCGGCATTCGTGCTCACCACATCGACGACGTAGCCCTGTTCGTCGCGGAAGGTGCGCACGTCGATATTGCTCGCCAGAATGAAGCGTACCAGCGAGGAATCGTCTTCCAGTTCGCTGGTGATTTCCTGCACGCCGTCCGGCAGCGCGGCGTCCGCTTCGCCGAGATCGAAAGTCAGCGGCGTGTCGAAGTTAAGAACGAGCCGGTTCTTGTCGCGATCGGCGGAGACCCCGATGTGATCCGAGACGTCGAAGACATAGCGCGTGAAAGTCGGCTCGGTCGCGACATGGACGCGGATCGGCGCGACTTTCTGCTGTTCGTTGCGCTGCTTCTCACGCTGCATCAGCATATCGACCTGGCGCGCGCGGCTCGCCAGTTCGTCGACGACATCCTGCGGGAGTCCGGGCGGCAGACCGGTCCAGCTCTGCGGCAGGAGATCGACGAAGAATTTTTCGCCGGCCGACATGGTGTGAACGGTCACGGCTTGGGCGAGAGCGACGCGCACCGCAGTGCCGTCCGGATCGCGGCGCGCGGTGCCGATAAAATCGGACGCCTGCTCGGCGATGCGATCGACCGTAAGATCGACCGGCTGCCTGAAGCTGATGATCAGCACATTGCCGGCAACACGCGCGCTGGCGTCGAGATATTGGCTCGCGGTGAAAACGAGCCGCGCGTAGCCGTCGGCGACTTTCGCGGTGACGGCGGTTTTCAGCGGCGCGGGAGCGGGCTGCGCCGGAACAGCGGGAACCGGCTGCGCCGCGAGCGGTGCGGCAAAGACGAGGGTCAGAAACGCGAAAGCGGCTGCGGTTTTGCCAAAGCGCCGGAGATGTCGGCGCCGGCCAGGATTCCCGATGGTGCGACCGCACGCCATGAAGCACTCAAAACTCTACTCAACCGCCCGCGCGCAAACCGATACGCCTTCGCAGCCGCTGCACCCTGATCCGGCGCCGGCCTAAGAGCAAAGTAAGGGCGTTGTGCTTAATGTGAGCTTAATTCAATGATTACAGCGGCTTAGGTAATGATCGCGCGATCGGCACCGCCGACTTACTGTGCCGTCGGCTGGCCTTCGATTTTCGGCAGGTCCGACGGACCGCCGTCGGTCTTAACCTGCTGCGCCTTGTCGGTGAGCTCGACCGTGAGATGCTGTGCCACGTCGGGCGACATCTGCGCCATAATATCCGCCATCTGCCGCGGATTGATTGCGGAAGCCACTTCTATCAACACGTTGCTGTCGAGACCGTTGAAGATTTTTGCTGCATCGCGCGGCTTCATGTTCTCGTACATGGCGACGATGCCTTTGAGCCGCATCGTCTCGGCCTCATCCTTCTGCTGCGATTCGACTTTGATGCGCGCTTCGACGTCCTTAAGCTCAGCGAGCTTGGCGTCCATGCGCTTTTCGGCACCCTGAATCAGACTTTCGCGGATATCGAGCTCGCGGGCGCGCTGATCGAGCTCCTCGCGGCGCTGCTGCAAGCGCTCGAGAATAGCCCGCTCGGCGCCGGTCGGCAGCGTCGTACCGTTGGTCGGCAGCGGCACGCCACCGCCGGAGGCCGGCTTGGCGGCCTGCCCGGACGAAGCCGCGGCCGTCGCTACACCGCCGCCTGGAGCGCCATTCGCGCTCGACGGATTATTCGCGCTTTGCGCGCTGCCGCCGGCGGCGGAATTATTCGGATCTGCGGGGGGTGCATTTCCGGTCGCCTGCTGCGTCGTAACCGAGCCGGTTATGTCGGCGGAATCGGTGCCGGCAATCTTTGGCAAAATATTCGGAGCGGCAGACGGCATCGGGGCCGTGTTGCCGCCGCCCGGAAAGTTGAACATCTGCGTCGCCCAGGACTGCTTCGAGCCCGGCGGCGCCGTTGCATCCGGCATCGGGCGAATGACCGAGACGGCGTCATCACCGCCGGACGCGCCGTCGGACGCGAAATAGCCCGAACCTTGCAGCGCGAGATCGGCAATCTTGACCGCAAGCAGGCAGGCGCTCGCGATCAATGCGATCGGAATGAGCCGCAGATCGCGGACGAAACGCATCATGCGGCGAGACCGTGCACCTTCATGCGCAGCCGTTCGGCAAAGGCTTCCGCCGCCGCGGCAACGGCTTTGGCGCCGCTACGCCGCGTTTCGACAGGAGGCGGGGCTGCCGATTGGGCATTGCTGCGGCCCGCGGTCACGATCTGCGACAACCGGCCCAACAGATCCTTGCCGGCGGCAACTGTGCGATCGATTTCGATGGTCATGCGCTCAGCTTTGCGCAGCCGCTCGCCGAGACCCATGTCGCATTCGTGTACGGTCAGTTTCAGCCCGGCGATGGCGCGCTCGGCGATTTGGGTCGCCGTCACCAGTTCCGAAATCGTCGCGCGCAGTGACTGCTCGTCGGCCTTGAGCAGCTTGAGCCGGCGATTGAGCATGATGCAATAACCGATCGTGAGAACGAGCAGGATCGCCACCATGCCGTCGATGATCATTCCGATGCCGTTGTTCATTGTGCCTCCATTCTGTTGCCCGAACCGCCAGCAGTCTCGAACATGGCGAAGGTCATGTTCGGCTTGCGCAGCGGTTTGGCGACGCGCACCGCGACGCGGTCGCCGACGCGTCCCATACGGCCCTCGGTCAGCGTGACGTCGCCGCAGCGTACGATCACCGGCACGTCGGATTTCAGTTCGAGCATGAGCGTGTCGCCGACGTCGAGCTTCATGATCTGATGCAGCGGTAGCCGCGCCTCGTAGAGCACGGCATCGACCGCGATTTCGGCGAGCCCGAGTTCGGTCGCCAAATGGCCTTCCCAGGTCGGATCGCGGCCGAATTTTTCGCCCATGAACATCTGCAACAAGACGTCGCGGATGGGTTCGATGGTCGCATAGGGCAAGAGCAGCTCGATGGTGCCGCCGCGGTCTTCCATGTCGATGCGCAACCGCACCAGGATCGCGGCGTTCGCCGGCCGGGAAATGGCGGCGAAGCGCGGATTGGTCTCGAGCCGGTCAATGTTGAATTTCACCGGCGACAGCGGCTTGAAAGCGAGCTCGGCGTCGGCGAGCACGACTTCGATCATCCGTTTGACCAGATTGGTTTCGATCGTGGTGTAAGGCCGGCCTTCGATGCGGATTGCGGTCTGGCCGCGCCGGCCGCCGAGTAACACGTCGATGATCGAATAGATCAGGCTCGAATTGACGGTGACGAGGCCGAAATTGTCCCATTCCTCCGCCTTGAACACGCCGAGAATGGCCGGTAGTGGAATCGAATTCAGGTAATCGCCGAACCGTACCGAGGTGATGCGGTCAAGGGAGACTTCGACGTTGTCGGACGTGAAGTTGCGCAAGCTGGTCGTCATCAACCGCACGAGCCGGTCGAAGATAATTTCCAGCATCGGCAAGCGCTCGTAGGAAACCATCGCCGAGTCGATGATCGCGCGAATGCCGGAATTGTCGTTGAGCGAAATGTCGGTGAGCGAAAAGCCGAGGAGCGAGTCGATTTCGTCCTGGGTAAGAACCCGCTCGGCGCCGCCCTTGCTGCCGCTGCTCGCGCCTTGTGTGAACTGGCTTTCCTCGGCCATCGTCGCCCACTGCGACGCCATGGCCTCGGCGGCGCTCCGGGATTCCGCTGATGTCGAAGCCGGCGCAGCAGCACCGCTCTGTTCGGCCTCAAGCGCTACGCCCCATTCAGCGGCGAGCGCATCGTTGTCGATCTGGTCTTTCCCTGCCATTGCGGTGATCTTCAAGCCGTCACTGGATGACGATTTCCTTGAACAGAACGGCGTTGATCTGTGCCGGCGCAATCGCGGCATTGACTCGCCGCGTCAGTTCTTCCTTCAGCCGGTACAGGCCGGCCGAACCGTCGAGATCGGTCGGCCGCAGTTCGCGCAGATAGGTCTGGAACGTATCCATGATGCGCGGCATGACCGGCTGGATTTGCTCGGACAGTTGCTGGTCAGGAAGTTCGAGCACCACCTTGACCTTGAGATACTGGGTGCGGTCGTTTGCGCCGGTGCTGGAAAGATTGACCAGCACGTCCGGAAGATCGAGGAACACCGGCGGCTTGACCTGGTTTGAGGCGATCGTCGCTTCGCTCTTGCCGGCAAAGAGGAAGTAATAGCCGCCACCGCCGAGCGCGACGAACGCAACGAGGCCGCCGGCCGCGATCAGGATGAGCTTGAGCGAAAGCTTGCGCTTGGCTGGCGAGGCTTTGCCGTCCTCGCCTTCGGCTTCCGGTTTCTGGGCTTCAGTTTGCTTGTTGTTCGTCGTTGCCATCTTCGCTCCCGCTTGCGTGAGAGCGCACGCAGCCGGCCGGACAAGACGCAAAACCAAACTTGCGAGCGCTATGCGGCGCGGATGCAGCGCCGTGTTCCCAAAGCTAGGGAGTAATGGTTAACGGAAACTTGCCGCGGGCCCCCCAGAGGGAATTTTTTGCCGGGTGCGACACTCAAGAGGAGCCTTTTCTGCCCGCTCGTTGGCCGCCATCGCTTGGCTATCATATTGATTTTAAACAATTTTTGTCCGTGGCACGGCTTCTGCACCTGCTGAGGCGCAATTGGCGCTTCAAGCGGCTTGGGAGAGCCGCCGTGCGCAAGGGACCGGAAGTCCCGGCACCACCGGTACTTCCGCAGCAAAGGGGAGAGAGTACCGATGGAGAATGCGCTTCTCATCGGCCTGTCGCGGCAGATGGCGCTCACGCATGAGCTCGACATCATTGCCAACAACATCGCGAACTTGAACACCAGCGGCTTTAAAGCCGACAACGCGCTGTTTGCGCAGTACCTCATGCCGCAGGCTAGCGATCAGAGTTTCACCGGCCAAGACAGGCGCGTCACCTACGTCGAGGACCGCGCGAGCTGGATCGACATGAGTCCCGGCGCCATCCAGCATACCGGCGATCCGCTCGACGTCGCGATCGACGGCAACGCCTATTTCGTGGTTCAGACGCCGAACGGACAACAGCGCTACACGCGCAACGGCTCGTTCTCGATCAACAGCACCGGCCAGCTTGTCACCAGCGAAGGCTATCAGGTTGTCGGCGATGGCGGCCCGATCACCTTTCAATCGACCGACCACGACGTGGTCATCAGCCCGACAGGCATGATCACGGTGCGCGAAGGTGCCAATGCCAACGACTCGGCACGCGGCCAGCTTCAACTTGTCAGCTTCGCCAACCCTGCTCAATTGCAGAAATCCGGCGGCTCGACATTCACGGCGCCTGCCAATGTCACGGCAAATCCTGCGCCTGCCGGCACCAACGTCGTGCAGGGCGCGATTGAGAAATCAAATGTCAACGGCGTCGGCGAAATGGCGCGCCTGATCGAACTGACCCGCAGCTACACCGATGTCTCCAACATCCTGCAAGAGCAGAGCGACGAGCGCCGCAATTCGCTGTCGCAGCTCGCGCAGGCGCCGACGAGCTCGTAACCTTTTAGGTCCCGGGAGAAAGTCAGATGCGTGCGTTAGACACTGCCGCGACCGGAATGGCGGCCATGGACCTCCAGGTCCAGGTCATCGCCGGTAACATCGCCAACATGACCACCACGGGCTTTAAGAGCCAACGCGCCGAGTTCCAGGATCTGCTGTACGAGCACGTCCAGCGCATCGGCGCGCAGGCTTCCGATCAGGGCAACATTCTTCCGGTCGGCATCGAACTCGGCTCCGGCGTGAAGACCGTCGGCACGCCGCGCCTGATGACACAAGGCACGCTCGAGCAGACCGGCAATACGCTGGACGTCGCGATCGAAGGCGACGGCTGGTTCAAGATTCAGATGCCCGACGGGACCTTCAGCTATACACGCGACGGCTCGTTCCAGCAGGACTCGCAAGGCCGCATCGTCAATGCCGAAGGCGACATCGTCCAGCCGACCATCACGATCCCGCCGAATTCGACCGGCCTGACGATCAACCAGCAGGGCCAGGTTTCGGTCATTCCGGCCGGCTCGACCACCTCGACGGTGCTCGGCCAGTTCACCATCACGCGCTTTGCCAATAATGCGGGGTTGCAGGCCAATGGCAGCAACCTCTTCACGGCGACGGTCGCCTCCGGCCAGCCTCAGGACACGCTGGCCGGCACCGACGGCGCCGGCACGCTGCAGCAGGGCTATCTGGAGCAATCCAACGTCGAAGCGGTGACCGAGATCTCCAACTTGATCGCGGCGCAGCGCGCCTATGAGATGAATTCCAAGGTCATCACCGCAGCCGACGAAATGCTGCAGACGACCTCGCAACTGATGAAATAACGGAAAGTCATCGCCATGACCCGAGCCATGACCCGACTGACAATCGCAACCGTTGTAGCGTTGTGGGCGCTCGGCGGGGGCGCGATGGCGCAGACGCCGGCTCCGGCGCCGGCGCTGAAAGCGAGCGTTACCGTCACCAGCGACGTCGTGCGCATCGGCGATCTCGTCGAAAATGCCGGGCCGGTCGCCGACATTCCGATTTTCCGCGCGCCCGATCTCGGCACTACAGGCGCCGTCGCGACCGATCGCATTATCGACGCAATCCAGCCGCATCAGCTCATCGGCATCGACACTCGCGGCCTTGCCAACGTCATGGTGACGCGCGCCAGCCGCGCCATCACGTCGCACGAAATCTCCGATCGGATCACCCAGGCTTTGGCCGGGCAATACGGCTTTGGCGATGCGCACAATATCTTGGTCAATCTCGATGGCGGCGTTCGCACGCTGCAAGTCGAGCCGACCGCGACCGGCGAGTTGCAAGTGGTCGCGCTCGCCTACGATCCGCGCTCGATGCGTTTCGACGTAACTCTTAACCTGCCGGACAGCGCCGCGTTGCGGCAACAAGGGGTGCGCTATACCGGCAGCGCAATCGAGACCGTCGACGCCATCGCGGTCGACCGAACGGTCGGACGCGGCGAAGTGCTCAAGCCTTCCGATCTCACAGTGTTGAAGCGGCCGAAGGCGGAGGCCGGCACTGTCCTGACCGATCCAAATGCAACGGCCGGACTTGAGGCACGTCATGAATTGCGGGCCGGCCAGCCGCTTGTCGCCGCCGACGTGATGAAGCCACAGGTCGTGCAACGCAACGACACTGTCACGATCGTTTACGAAGCGCCGGGCGTCACCCTCACGCTGCGCGGCCAGGCACAGAACGCGGGCGCGCTCGGCGAGACGATCGCCGTATTGAATACGGATTCCAAACGCGTGGTGCAGGCGGTCGTTTCCGGCACGGACCGCGTGACGGTAGGCCCGGTCAACATCACACACGTGGTCGATAATTCGTCGTCAGCTTCCGAGTAAGTAGCACTTGGGTGAAAGGTAGTAACAGATGTCGAAACGCGTTCTGCTGATGCGTTGTGCGCTGTTGTCGAGCGTCGCCGTATTCGCCTCCGGCTGTTCTACCCTCGACGGGCTGAAAACGATCGGTAATCCGCCGCCGCTGTCGCCGGTCAGCAATCCCACCACCCAACCCGGCTACACACCGGTGCAAATGCCGATGCCGACGCCGACACCCGCCACGTTCAATCCGAACTCGTTGTGGCGCAACGGCTCGCGCGCATTCTTCAAAGACCAGCGGGCGCATCAGGTCGGCGACATTCTGACTGTAAAAGTCGACATGAACGACACCGCGGAATTCCAGGACCAGACCAACGTCCAGCGATCCGCTACGGAGGACTCCGCCCTCACGGCGTTCCTCGGCTCCAACACCATCACCAGCGCGAGGGCTCCCCTTCCCGGCACGCTGTTGAATACGAACAGCAACACGCAGAGCGACGCCACCGGCTCGATCAACCGGACCGACCAGTTGGTCACCAACGTGGCCGCGGTCGTCACGCAGATGCTGCCGAACGGCAACATGGTGATCGAGGGCAAGCAGGAGATCCGGCTTAATTCCGAGATGCGCGAACTGCTGGTCGCCGGCGTGGTGCGCCCGGAAGATATCGAGAGCGATAACACGATCATTCTGTCCAAGATCGCCGAGGCGCGCCTCGCCTATGGCGGCAAGGGAACGCTGACCAACATTCAACAACCGCCTTGGGCGCAGCAGGCGGCTTCAATCATCTTGCCGTTCTGACCAGGGGATAGCGATCGGTAACCGGTAGTCGGGGTGCATACGCGAGGAAGCGTATCTGATTACCGAGTGGGCGATCACTGTTTCATGTCTCCCCGGAATCGACGTTTGCGCAGCGCCGATTCCGACCCCCCGCGGCCTCCGGCAGCTCCCCGCCGGAGGCCGCAACTTTTTGCCTTTCGATCAGGCTGAGAGCTTGCGGTCCGGCGAACTGAAATCCGTACGACGCAGATCTTGAATCAGCGTTTGCACGACGCTGTCCCAGTCGCCGAATTTCTGCTGACGATAAAGTCGCGCCGTCGGATACCAAGGGCTGTCCTGCCGCTCGCGCAGCCAGCGGTAATCCGCCGCGTATGGTAGCAATAGCAGAAGCGGCTTGCCCATCGCTCCGGCGAGATGAGCGACCGCCGTATCGACCGAAATGACGGCGTCGAGGAGAGAGACGACGGCGGCTGTATCGGCAAAATCGCCAAATCGCGTTTTGAACCGGAGCAGGCCAGGCAACTTTTGCAAGACCGGCAAATCGCGCTCGCGAACGTCGTGCTGAAGGCTGACGAAAGTGATGCCGGCAACGTCGAGCACGGGCGCAAGCGTCGCAAGTTCCATCGAACGATTAAGATCGTTGTCGTGCCAAACGCCGCCGGACCAGGCCAGACCGACGAGCGGCCGACCTTGCGGCAGGCGTTCGCGCCAAATCGCGATCTTGTCGCCGCCCGCTGCGAGATAGGGAATGTCGGCCGGGATCGACGCCTGATCGGTGGCGAAAGCAAGCGGCAGGCTCAGCAATGGACAGTGCAGGTCGAAATCCGGCAGCGGTGCACCGCGCGCAATCACGACATCGACGCCGGCGACGCCGGACAACAGTGGCGCCAGCTCCCGCTGCACCTCGAGAACGACTTTGGCGCCGCGCTGCGCCACAAGAGGCGCGTAACGGACAAATTGGATGGTATCGCCGGAGCCCTGTTCGGCATGCAGCAAGATGGTCTTGCCGGTGAGAGATTCACTTCCGAGCCACAGCGGCGCTGCAAAGCTTCGCCGCTGCGACGCCAGGAGCCCGACGTCCCAACGCGCTTCGTAGCCGCGCCAGCCCGCAGCGAAATCGCCGAGCGTCAGCCGCGCCACGCTCTCGACAAATCGAGCCTGGGCAAAGCCGGGCCTGGCGACGAGCGCGCGGCTTGCACTCATCAAGGCTTCGTGCGGCCGGTCGAGCCTCCGCAAGGCCACCGCGCGGTTGGTGAGAAGCTGCGCGTTCTCTGGCGCGAACGTCAACGCGCGGTCGTAAGCGGCCAGCGCTTCTTCCGGACGATTAAGCTTGATCAGGGCGTTGCCGTAATTGCCGAGCGCATCGAGGTTGTCGGGGCCGCCGGCAAGAATACGGGCGAAATCGTCGAGCGCTTCAAGTGGCCTACCCAATTCCAGAAGCACGACACCGCGGCGATTGAGCAGTTCGTTATTGCCCGGCGAAAGTAAGAGCCCTTCGTCGTAGCTGACCAGCGCGTCGTTGAATCGTTTAAGGCAATGAAGGACAAGTCCGAGGCTTGAAAACCCTTCAGGGCGAGTCTGGTCGCAGCGCAGCGCGGTCCGGAACAACGCTAGCGCGGTATCGAGGTGTCCGCTGTCGTAATGCAGCCGTCCGAAGCCGTGCAGGGCGTCGAAATTTTCGGGCACGTGGGCAAGCAGCGCGCTGTAAAGCCGTTCCGCTTTCGCCGCTTCACCGCTTTCGTGCGCGCGCTGCGCGCGCCGCAACAGCCGCGAGAAATTCGATTGCAAGCGCCGTCACCCGCCGATCGATGGTTAACGACCGGTAAGCGGACATGGTGAACAAAGAGTTAAACGGCATCAATCGGCTCCTTCCCGCGCTAGCAGCAGTCGCGCCTAGGTCCCCGCTGTCGCGGGGAGGAACGGAACTCGAGATTGCCGGTCTTCGACCGTTAGTCGTCGCGATAGACGCGCTCGCGCCGCTCGTGGCGTTCCTGGGCTTCGATCGACAGCGTCGCGATCGGTCGAGCTTCGAGCCGCTTGAGCGTGATCGGCTCGCCGGTTTCCTCGCAAAAGCCGTAGGTGCCGTCTTCGATGCGCTGGAGCGCGGCGTCAATCTTGGCGATCAGCTTGCGCTGGCGGTCACGTGCACGCAGCTCGATAGCCCGGTCGGTTTCCGACGAGGCCCGGTCGGCGAGGTCGGGGTGATTCTGGCTCTCGTCCTGGAGATGCTGGAGCGTCTCCTTGGCCTCCTTGAGGATGTCCTCCCGCCAAACCAGCAATTTCAGCCGGAAATACTCCCGCTGGCGTTCGCTCATGAACGGCTCCCGGTCACTCGGCCGATATTGCCCGTTTTCCGTCCGTGCGCCGGCCGCTTCTACCGCCTTGCCGTTCTTCTCGGGCTTTTCGGCGACGCGGCCGTTTCTGCCCCTTAGAAACTGCATCTGCATACTCCCGCACCCCACGCTTTCGAGGCCCCGCTCGCGCCGCGGCTTATATCCAACGTCAATGACAGAGACAACATCGATCGTGGAGCGCCGAAGCGAAGATTTACGAGTGCCGTTAAGACGTCATTTTACGCCCCCTGCCCGCGCATAGCGGTGGCGGAAGTTGGCGAAAATTCGAGGTTTCCAGGATTACAAGGCGCTAGGACAGGCCGGCCTTGGCAAGCTCGACCGCAACCCGCAAATCGATCTCGGCCAGCACCTGATCGAGCCCGTCATCGCCCGAGGCGTCGTGCAGATCGGCCGCAACCGATCTAAGCCGCAGCATGGTGGCCTGGTCGAGCGTGCCGGCCAAAAGCCCGATCTTAAGTTCGTCCAGGGCGTCGAGCGCACGGCGACCATGTTTGACCGCGCGGCGCCGCCGTTCCACCGGATCTTCGATGCCTTGAAGCGCGATCAACGCGTCGATGCCGCCGAGCGTTCGAAGCGCCACTGCCGGACTCTGCGCCTGCGCAGAACTGGCCTCGCCCAGCGAAAAACCGCCGCCCGAAGCCCGCCGTGCCGCGGTCGACGACGGCGCCGTTCCGATCCTGTTTGGTCCTTCAATGCGCATGGGTAAGATGGTGTGCTTTTATGGTTAATGGCGCGTAAAGCGCGTCGGCAAGAATTGCCGGAAACCGGCAAGGGCTGCTCGCCACCACCCTGCCCAAGCGAGCCGCTCCCAAAAATAAGCAATACACATCAGTATCTTAGATATTCCGACGGCGTGGCACGCGATTGGCATTACTAGTGCCGTCCGACCTCTTGGGGAGCAAGAGATGAGACGGCAGTTTCGCGCCGCGCTGGTTGCGCTGGCGGTTTTAGGCTGTGGCATAGCGCCGGCGGCCGCGACATCGCGCATCAAGGACCTCGCTAATATCGAGGGGGTCCGGCAGAACCAGCTTATTGGTTATGGGCTCGTCGTCGGGCTAAACGGCACCGGCGACACGCTCAACAATGCGCCTTTCACCAAGCAATCGATCCAGGCGATGCTGGAGCGGCTTGGCGTCAATATCCGCGGCCAGCAGATCCGTACCGGCAATGTCGCAGCCGTGATGGTCACCGCCGACTTGCCGCCGTTCGCCACCCAGGGCACCCGCATC
>Ga0181537_10000164_pt1 | contig 60353 bp, 54 predicted proteins | sample PEATcosm2014_Bin_39_FD_119765 | JGI IMG/M metagenome (GOLD analysis project Ga0181537, IMG submission 119765) | Peatland microbial communities from MTU Mesocosm Facility, Houghton, MI, USA - PEATcosm2014_Bin23_10_metaG | ecosystem: Environmental > Terrestrial > Soil > Wetlands > Peat | place...
GCATCGACAATCAAGGTGATGAGGCCGTCGGTTTCGCCCTCCTCCTTCGCGCGGCTGACGTCCTTCATTTGCCATTGCGCATACAGCATGCGCGCGCCCGCGCCGACGCGCCGGCGCGCTTCTTCCAGCGAGATGCCCACGCGCCCCAAGGGCGGGTCGGTGAACATCGCATAGGCGAGGATGCGCGCATCGGCATCGCGCCACGGCGCATTGGAAGGTGCGCCGTGGTCGGCCAGGACAATCTCGAAGTCGTCATAGCTCGTGTGCGTAAAGGCGCCGCGCCCGTTTACATCTCCCAAAGCCCAAACCCCGGGCACAGCGGTGCGCAGCTTCGCGTCGGTCGGGAGGAAGCCGCGCGCATCGGTTTTCAGGCCGATGCTTGCCAGATTGAGCCGCTCCGTATTGGCCAAACGTCCCGTCGCTGCAAGTAGATGAGAGCCAGTTACTTGCCGATCGCCCTTGAGGGTCAGGCGCACGTTTCCCCCATCTTGCGTGGCCTGCGCGCTTTCCACGATGGTATTGCAATCGACGCTTATGCCCTCGCGCTCCAGGAAGGCCGCGATCGCGGCGGACACCTCCGGGTCTTCGCGCGCGGCAATACGTGGCGCCGCTTCAAAAATACTGACCTCGGCACCCAAGCGTCGAAAGATTTGTCCCATTTCCAATGCGATGTAGCTGCCCCCCAGAATCAACAGGTGCCGGGGCAGCTCGCGCAGTTGGAGCAGGCTGACGTTGTCCAGGCAGGGCAGCGCGTCCAGTCCGGAAATAGCGGGAATATGGGCTCGCGTCCCGGTATTGATGTAAACGCGCTTCGCTCGCAATTTCTCATCGCCAGCCAGCACGACGAAGTCCTCGCCATCGCGGCCGGCGAAACTGCCCCAGGACCTCAGTAGGCGAATGTTCGGCTGGGCTTGCATCCAGTTCTCCAGCCCTGCGCGCGCCGCGTCGACTCGCTGGTGCATGCGCGCCATCGCGGCCGCGAAATCCACGCGCACGGATTCCACCTCGACGCCGAAATCCCGGGCTGTGCGCATGAGGTGTGCCACTCGTGCACTTTTTCGAAGCGTCTTGGTTGGGGTACATCCAACGTTGACGCAGGATCCGCCCACCAGCCCCGATTCGATTACGGCAATTCGCTCGCCTTTCTGGGCAAGAGCCACCGCCAGCGCGGGCACGGCCTGGCCCGTGCCGATCATGAGTGCATCGAAGGATTGCATGTGCGTCAAGCGAGGTGAATCGAGCTGTGCGTGTTCCCACGTCCGTTGCTGACGAACTTGCGAGGCGACTGCAACCAGTGCACGGCAAAAAGGCGCGCCGGATCCGTCCAGACGGGACCGGGTGTGAAGCCTGCCCTTGCCGCCAGGGCGCGCGCGCTTTCGATCGTGAATTTGTACGAGTTCTCGGTGTGCAGGCTTTCCCCTTCACGCAACTGGAAGCGGCGCCCGCAAATTCGGATGGTTTGGCGCCGGAGCGCCATCAAGTGCATTTCAATCCTGTTCTCGGGGGCGTTATAGAAAGCGCTGTGCGCATAGTCGTCGAGCACGAAATCCGCGCCCAGCTCCCGATTCGCCCGCGCCAGCAGATTGCGATTGAAGGCAGCCGTGACGCCTTGCGCATCGTTGTATGCCGCATGCAGGACTGCAGGGTCCTTGATGAGATCCGTGCCTAGTATCAGCGCGCCGCCGCGAAGAAGCTCCGCGGCTTGCCGCAGGAAATCGAGGGCTTCGTCAGGTGTGAAATTGCCGATCGTCGAACCGGCGAAGTAACCATACCGTGGACCGATCGCAGGCAAACCTTCGAGTGCCTGTACGAGCCCGCGCGTGTAATCGGCCGTGATCGGCACAATTTGCAGATGGCCGGGGCGGGACTCGCGGGCAGTGCCCGGTTCCACCAGGAACTCCGTCAGGCTTGAAACCGAGGCCCGCAGATGGTCGCCCGAGATATCGATGGGCACAAACCGTGCCGGACGGCGCATAGCCTTCAGCAAACGGCCCGCCTTCTGGAGGGAACCCGCGCCGAACTCAATGAGCTCGGCATTCGGTTCCATGAGCGCCGCGATGTCGCAAGCGTATTCGCGCAGGATGCCGCGCTCGATTCGAGTCGGGTAGTACTCGGGCAGTTCGCAAATGCGGTCGAACAGCTGCGACCCTTGCGCATCGTAAAAGTACTTGGGCGAAATGCAGCGGGGAAGCTGCGCAAACGCGCGAATGAGATCCTGCGCAAAGCTTCGCGTCGGATCCGACGCGCTTGCCAGGGAAGTCTGACTCTCAGTCGATGAATCGGTATCTGCGACGCAGAGACTCTCACAGGCTGGCATGGATGTCATGGATTCCTCGCAAGTCGCAGGCCGCTGAATTGCCACCGTGCGGAAGGTGGGAAAAAGTTGCGATAGCTCGGCCGAATATGACCGGCCGGCGTCGCGATGGAACCACCACGCAACACCATCTGGTTGATCATGAATTTTCCGTTGTATTCGCCCAATGCGTCCGGAGCCGCCCGATAGCCGGGATAAGGCGCATAAGCGCTGCTCGTCCATTCCCACACATGGCCAGCGTTGGTCAAGGTGCCCTGCCGCATGGCGTGCTCCCATTCCGATTCCGTCGGCAGTCGGGCGCCGGCCCAGCGCGCATAGGCATCGGCCTCGAAGTAGCTCAGTTGACTCACAGGACTGCCAGGATGCAAGACGCTTAGGCCGTCCAACGTGAAGACGCTCCATTCATCGGCGCCCTCTCTTCCCCGGCGCCAATACAGCGGATGCGCCCAGTCCTCGCGTTGGCACAGGTCCCATCCTTCGGACAACCAAAACTCCGGTCGCCGATAGCCGCCATCGTGGACGAAGTTGAGGTATTCGCCCTGTGTGACGGGCCGGTCGGCGAGTAAATAGGGCTCCAGCCACACGCGGTGTCGTGGCAATTCGTTGTCAAATGCAAAGCCGTGACCTGAGGGACTCGTCGCGTGACCGATCTCGACCGCACCTCCCGAATACTCGCGAAAGTGAGGAGGAACCTCGAAATCCGTTTGGCGATCGACCGGACTCAAGCCGCCGCGCCGTACGGCCGGCAGCAGCGGATTGCACGAAAAATGGTGCAAGACGTCGGTGAGGATCAATTCCTGGTGCTGCTCTTCGTGCGCGATTCCGAGCAGCAACAGCTTCTCGACCTCGCTCCCAAGGTCGCGGCCCATCACGGCCAATGTCCTTTGCTCCACATCGCGTCGATAGTCCAAGACCTCTTCCAGGCTGGGGCGCGAGAGTACGCCTCGGGCCGGGCGCGCGTGGCGCGGTCCTACCGACTGGTAATAGGAATTGAAGAGTTCCCGAAATGCCGGATGGAAAGGCCGGAAATCCGGCTCCATCCGCTCCAGCAAAAACGTCTCAAAGAACCACGTCGTGTGCGCAAGATGCCACTTGACCGGGCTCGCATCCGGCATCGACTGGACCATGCAGTCCTCCGGACTCAAATTCTCGATCAAGCCTGCGGTCGCGGCACGCGTCGCAATGAATTGTTGGGCCAGCGGTGTCATCGGCAACCTCGGGTCCATAAGACGCGAATATTGCATCGGATTTGAGACGAGCGTAGCGGGGGATCGTTCACTGCGGCAACGCACCACCCTGTGGCAATCAAGGATTTCACCCTGGTCGGAGCCTTGGTCCTACCCCTTTGGCGGGGTTGCCTGCAAAGGTGGAAGCCGCCGTCTTGACTGTGTCACCTGGGCGGAACGCTTAAAACGCAATCCTTGCGCCCAAGCGAAGTTCGCGCGGCTCGCCGGGATGCACGGTTACGCCATCCGGCACGACCGGACTTTGCGGGGACGTTCGGTAGTCCTGCTGGTACGCGATATCGAAATATTGGCGATTGAGGGCGTTCAACAACTGCAGCGAAATGTCGAACCCCGGCGCGATCGATCGAGAAACCCGCAGGTTGAAAACCGTTGCCGACGGCGTCGAATGCGCGCCGTCCTGGGCAAGCGGGTACGAGCCGATAAAACGCGATTCCACGTCCATCGACCACGGTCCCAGGTTTTGCACGGTTGCGCGTGCGCGGCCTACCTTGCCCACGGCGTTGGGGATCCGATCTCCTGCTTGCCCGTTATCGTTCGCGACCGCATAGCGCGCGCGCGTCAGGGCCAGATCGGCATCGAATAGCAAATGTCTGCCGTAGGCCATATGATTGTTCCACTCCACGCCTTCGCGCCTGCTTGCGCCGTTGGGTGAGGTGGAGCCGATACTGGAATCGGCGTTGTAGACCAACTCCGATTCGCTATCGAGGCTCCACAGGGCAAGCGAGCTTTCCAGTCCGTCGATCGCTTGCGTTCGCACGCCGATCTCCTTGCCTGTTGCGCCCACCAAGGCAGGTACGGGCGATGCAGGCAACCGTGTCGTCGGATCGATGCGTTCGACAACGCCGCGCGCGTCGTTGCTGTGGAAGCCCTGGCCCCAGTTGACGAAAAATTCGGTTTGGCGCCAAGGCCCGAAAATCAGCGAGAGCTTGGGCAGCAATCTGTGTCCGGACGCTGTCCCGCTGTTTTGCGCCAGCACGGCGGAATCCACGTTCATGAAGATGAGTTGCTCTCGCACGCCGGCGAGGCTGCGCAGCCAGGGGCTCCAGCGAGTCGAGTTCTGCAGATAGGCGCCCGCCTCGCTTTCGCGAATTTCGTCATCGCTGACGTCCGCGAACGCGATCCGGTCTTCGGTGTTCAGCAGTCCGACATGAATCCTGTCATAACGCAATTGCAGTCCGGCCTCCGTGACCGATTCCCGTCCGAACAGGCCGTGATCCCACCCGTGAAGCAGTTCGCTCCCCACGAAGCTTCGATGCTCCCATTGCTCGAACTGGTCACCGGTGGCTGGACGCAGTTCGAAGAAACTGAAATCAGAAAACAACTGCAACCCGTAATGCTGCGCATAGCCCGTGAGCCTGGTGTACCCCGCGTCATCGTGGGCATGCCATTCGGCCGACAGGATCTCGCGGCCCGTATCACCCCCGTCGCTGGGGTCCAGCGCGGAGTACCGGCCGAGCGCTCCCGACTGAATGAGGGACAGCGGAACCTGGTCGGTGGAGTTCCACTGCGCGTTGTAGTCGGTGCCCTCGATCGACCAGCCGCTTGCACGGCTGCCGCCGCTCAAACGCAGCAATCCATTGAACTTGTGCAGATCCTCGGGGAGAGTCCAAGGTCCGTTGTAATTCTCGGTTTCAACCGCGCCCAGCAGGCTGGGGCCGGAATCCGCCAACTGCGTGGATCCGGCCAGAAGCACGCGCCGATAGTCGAATGCGCCAACGGTCAGGCTGGCAAAGTTCTGGTCGAGCTTCGTCCGGTATTGAATATCGGCCGAACCGGCTGCGGAAAAATCACCCGTCCTCGCAAAGTACGGGCCCTTGAAATAATCGATCCGATCGACCAATTCAGGTATCAAGTAATTCAAGTCTGAATAGCCTTGGCCGTGCGCGTTGCTGGGAAGATTGACGGGTACGCCGTCGATCGATGTGGCGAAGTCGGTGCCGTGGTCCAGGTTGTATCCGCGCAAGAAGTATTGGTTGGCTTTGCCGTCTCCGGAGTGCTGCGTGACCACCAGCCCCGGCACGGTTTCGAGCACCTCTCCGGGCCGCAGCAAGGGCATATCCTGCAGCAAGGCGCCCTTGATCGTTCCCTCGGAGGCGGTGTCCGACGTTTCCAGGGCGCCGTCGTAGTGACTGGTGACAAGAACCGGTTCCAGCGCGGATGCCGCATCCGCCGTCAAGCTTGTGTTGTCCGTCGTCTTCGCGGAATCCTGTGGTTCCGCGCAAGCCGATTGCGGTTCGAACAGCGATGCAAGAAGCACGAGTGCCGCCAAAAAGGCAATCCGCCGCCGGCTCGGGCAGTGGAGACATTTCGAGGACATCAGGCGCCGAATCGCGTCAGGTCAAGATCGAAAGCACGTTCGACGAACCAGAACGCCGCGATGCAAGCAACCATCACCGAGCCCACTTTGAATACGCCGAACTGATACGAGCGGGTGTTGCGGGCAAGGAATGCGAAGGGAACAAAGACGGCGACGATCGCCAACTGGCCGAGCTCGACGCCCAGATTGAAACCGAACAGGGAAACGGCCATTGCTTGCGACGAGAGTCCCAGGTCCTTCAAGGCCGCGGCGAATCCGAAGCCATGAATGAGCCCGAACAGGAACGCGGCCGCCCACCGGCGCTCGCGCAGTACCGGCCGCAGATTGTTGGCGCTGGCAAGCAGCACGGTCAGCGCGATGCCCGATTCGACCAGGCGCGACGGCAGCGACACGAGGTCCAGCACGGCCAGCGTGAGCGTGATCGAATGCGCAACCGTAAAGGCGGTTACGGTTTTCAGGATGTCGAGCATGGCCGTCCGCATGGACTGGACGCCTAGCCAATGGCTGGCCGCCGCGGACTTGCTCCGTACCAGGACCGCCGGCAACAGGAGCGAGAGCAGGAACAGCACGTGGTCGAAGCCGAGCCAAATGTGCCAGATGCCCTCGGTGACGAAGTCGCGCAGCGTGGCGAGCACGGACGGAGCGACCAGGTCGAAATGCCGCGTGGCGTTCTCCGGATCCAGCACGGCTGTCGCCGACACGGCCCCCGGCACGGTCGGTGAAAGGATGCGCAGGATTCCTCGATGCGTCGGATCGGATTGTGCGAACAGGCGGTACTCGATGTCGAGTCCGTTCACGGGGGCCGCGCAGGAAACGGCATACTGCAGCACCAGGTACGTCCCGTCGCTGTGGTGATCGAGTTCATGCAGCACCTGATCCCCACCCGAGGCGGACCGGACGACAGGGCAAGCGGTCTTGTTGCTCGCAATCCGGAGTTTGGGCAGTGCAAACGCGTCGATGTCGCCTTGCCTGCTGCGCACCTCACCCCAGGTCAGTTGCCCATCGTCGTCGGCGTCCAGGCCGAGCTCGTTATCCAGGTCGCGCAAGGCAATATCCCAGCGCACGGCAATCTGATTTCCTTGCGGGCTCAAGCTCAGGTAGGAGTCGCTGGGCTTGTGCGCATGCGAAACACCGCAATGCAGGGCGAGGAACAGGATGGGCAAGCGCTGCAGCAAGCGTCGCCAGACCCACGCCGACAACTTGCCGGCCCGCGCGGGATCCACCTTCATTGCAGGTATCCGGTCAAGCGCACATCCGAGATCCGATTGTCGGCAATGAACCGCCGCACCGGTTCTGCGCCGTCCTTGTTGTTCGCCGCGCGCGCCGACGCCAGCAGGATGCGCATGTCGGCCGGCTCCTTCTGGACTTCCCAATTGGCCTGCGCCAAGGCCAGCGCCGCGTTCGGCTGGCCTTGCAACTCGAGTGCGAAGCGCGCCTCTTCGCGCAAATGCAAGCGGTCCCCGCGCAAGTGCGCCGCGTCGAATCGCGATTGCAGGTCGGAAACGGATGCGGCCAGGCGCGCGTCATGCGTGGCGTGGTACGCGAGCGCCAGGCGCAGCAGCAGTGGATCGGAGCGCTCGCTGCCCGTCAGCAGCGTGATCACTTCTGCCGGGCGCCCTTGGTCCAGGAGAAAATCGGCGTAGGCGGCCTTGGTGTAGGCATCGTTTGCCGCGGACAGCGCGAATGCAAACTCGCGCTGCGCTTCCTGCGCATCGCCTGCGCGCTCGGCCAACTCGGCCTCGAGCAGGCGCAACCACGAATCGAGGGCGGGATTTGCGGAGCGGAGTTCCTCCAGCTTTGCCGCCGCCGACGCCGGGTCGCCTTGCAGGCCGCGCAGGTCGGCCAGGCAAGCGTTCGCGTAATCCGCGGCGCCGGGCACTTCGCCTAATCGCAGGCACCGCGCGCCCGCCTCGCCGTACCGGCCTTGGACTTGAAGAATCGATGCGCTCGTCAGCAGCGCCTGTGCATTGCCGGCGTCTTGCGCAAGCAAAGCGTCGAGTTCCTGCAAGGCCGGCCCGAACTGGTGCAGGCTTTGCAACAGGACTGCCTTCAAGAGCCGTACCGACGGCGGCATGTCCCCCCGCTGCCACCAAGGCATCAAAGCCGCTTCCGCGTATCCGATATAACGCGGATCGCCGTCGCGACGCGCAATTGCGATGCAGCGCTGGGCAACCGGCACGGCGAGGGCGAGCTGTCCCGGGGCCTGGCGCAGCGCCGCGCGCAGTTTGCGCAATTCACGATCGGTCTGGTCGAGCGGCCGGTCGCGCAGACGTTCGACGATCACGTCATCCCGGGCAGGCACGAAGGGCGCCGCGTGCGCTGGAAAGATTGCCGGAAGCAGGGACAACCATGCTGCCAGCCATGCGCTCCGGCAACCGGCGCGCAAGGTGCGGCCGGTTGCCGTGCGCATGTCGAGCCGGGCCAGCGTGTGCACCCAAGCCATCGCCTCACCTCAGATAATGGGCGTCGGTTCGGCGGTGTCGTCCACCGGCGGCTTGAATGTCGCCGTGCTCAGGGGCTCGGTGACATCGCTTTGCGGTAGATGGCTGGCCCATCCGATCAAACCGGCAACCGAAGCCGATGCGACCGGTGGAACGCTGTCCGCAGCGGGGGACGCGGTCGTGGAAGGTGTACTGCCACCGCCACCACCACCGCCGCCGCAGGCTGAGACCACGATTGCCGCCGCGACGGCAACGAACGCCTTCCCCAATACTTGCTTGCTTGATTTCATGTTTGCCTCCTGATCGGTTTGCAATTACTGGGAACCGGGCAACGGCGACCGGAGGTAGGGGAAAGTCGCGTCGAAATAACTGTCGTCGACGTATGCGCCATCCGTCAGGGGCGCAGTGCCTGCCGCCGCGTCACCGGGCACGCAGCCGAACACCGCAGGATTGTTGAGCGTGCAGAGCACGCCCATCGCCACGCGCAGGCTGATATCGACCACGTCGTCCCCGGGTCGACGGCCATTCGGGAAGCCCGCCACGTCGCCGGCCAACACACCCAGGTTCTTCTGCATGCCTTTTGCGACTGGAGCGGTCTGGGTATTCAGGCGCAGCATTTCGGATGGAACGATGTGCTTGGGCTGGTTCAGACCACTGACGCCCGTCAGGAACGCGACCACGAGATCCTGCCGGGGAAAGTTGGTCGGTGCCGGGGCATTGAACAGCGCCTGGATCAAGGCAGGAAGCGTCGGATTCGTTACGTAGGTCGCGAACTGCGAATCGTTTTCCGGCTTGGACGAATTGAACTTGTCCTTGTCGCCGAGGCCGATCACGACTTCATTGACGAGCGGCATGCCCAGGCGCGAAACCTGGGACCATGCACCACCGGGCTTGTCGGCCGACTCGATTCCATGGTCCGGGTCCGGCACCTGAACCCTTGCCTGGCGCAGGCTTGCCGTCGTCCATCCGCCGATCACCGGGTCGTCGGCAACCAGACAGGACGCCGGCACCTCCAATTCCAGCGCCGTCACATTCTTGTCGGCCAGCGCATCCGCGTTCGCGTTGTTCGCTCCCAGCGGATTGAGATTGATCAGGTCGAAGGTCGGGCCGAGGGCGACGACGAAGGGATCCTTGCGTTGCCCGACAAACATCCGTCCGGCGCCGGTGCAACCCGGAATGTGGATGCTGTACACGTACTGCGACGCGTAGGCCGCGTAGCCCGCAATACTGCCAAAGGTCTTGGTGCCGATGAAGTCGGTCGGCTTCGTGAAAACCGCGGCGCCCGTTGCTGCGTTGGTGATTGGCATGCGCTGGCCCGTGCGCCGATCGCCGCGAACCACTTCGACGGTGTACGTTTCGGCGACATTCGAATTCGCCGTGTTGCCCGCGCCGATGGGACCGCTTTGCACCAGCGGAATGGGAACCTGCTTGCCGCCAACGTCGAGCGCGATGTCGCGCAACGAATTCTGAAAGCGGAACTGGAACGTCAGATGTTCCTTGGCATCGCCGACGTTGTCGATATGGATTTCGTAGAGGGCATTGCTGTCGAGCTTGAAGTAATTGGGGCCGGCGTAGGGATCCTGCAGGGGGATATAGTCCGCGACCAAGGTGACGTAGCCCTGGCGCCCGGTTTCGTAGCTGTTGAACATGTAAAAGTCGGTGCCGTCGACCTTGGGCTGGCCGGCGATGAACGGCGCTTCGCGGTGACTCGACGCCTGGACAACCCACGGTGACACGGCGAGGACGACGCCCAATGCAAGGGCGATTCGCGATTTACGCAGGAGTGGTCCCGGCAAACGAGGCAAATTTGCGCGGCGTCCGGGACGCTGCGGCGTGCAAAAGTATTCTTGTGATGACATGATTCCTCCGCTCAGAGTGTTGAATCGGCCGGGAGGCTGTACGCGCAGGTCTAGCTGCAATGTCTCCCGGGGCCGATACGTTCGAGACGGTCGATTGGACGCAGGCGTGCGCCGCAGGTAATGGATCCGGACATCTCCATCGTCCAATCCGGGGATTGGGTCGTATCGCCCCCATAGGAAGGCTTTGCCCGAATGCTCGACGACAAACTGGTGAAGGGATTGTTACTGCGCACCGCCGCGCGCGACGAAGGCTCGGCGCTCGCGTTCGAGCGCCTCTACCAGATGTGCGCTCCGCTGCTGCTTGGCGTGGCAAAGCGCATCGTCGGTCGCCAGGAACTGGCGGAAGAGATCCTGCACGACAGTTTCACCAAGATCTGGTCGGCGGCTGACCGATTCGATGTGCTTGCCAACCAACCCGTGGCATGGATGGTTGCCATTGCACGCAATCGCGCGATCGACACGATGGCCAGCCACGATGTGTCCCGTGTCGGCTCTTATCACGACAATTCGCTGGACGACCCGGACGGTGCGCTCGACAAGCTATTCGACTGGGGAGAAGCGGCCGACGAGTCCGAGGACCGGCGGCGTGCGTCGGCCTGGATGCGCGACTGTCTGGGACGCCTGCAGGGGGTGGAGCGGCAGTCGCTGGTTCTCGCCTATGTGGAGGGATTGAGCCATGGCGAGCTCGCCATCCATCTGCGCAAACCCCTGGGGACGGTGAAGAGCTGGGTCCGGCGTGGGATGGCCAATCTGCGGCAATGCGTCGAAGCCTGCATGGGGAACGCGGGATGAAGTTCGCCGGTCATCGCCTGCTGGACGCGCTGTGCGCGGAATATCTCCTGGGCACGCTGCGCGGCGGTGCGCGCCGCCGCTTCGAAGCCGCGCGCAAAGACGAGCCGCTGGTCGATTTGCGATTGCGGCATTGGGAAGCAATTGGCACACCAAGGTACTCGAAAATGATGGAGATTCAGCCACGGCCACAACTTTGGCAAAGGCTCGAGCGCGACCTCGACCTCTCCCAGTACCGCCAGCGCTGGTACCAGCGCACCGGCTTCTGGAAGGCGTGGGCGTGGGTCGCGACCGCGGCTTTCCTCCTTGTGCTTGCCGTCAGCGTACGAACTTTGCCGATCGCGACGAGCGTGCCGCCGGAAATTGCGCAACTCTCGGGCGCAAATGGATCGACGCAGATCACCGCGCGGCGATCCAAGGACGGAGGTACCCTGGTGCTGCAGGCAAATCGCCCGATACTGGCCGGCCCGAATCAGAGTTATGAACTGTGGGTGATCCCGGGCCGCGGGGTTGCTCCGATCTCGTTGGCCGTCCTGGGCAATCTCGACGCCACGATCACGCTACCGAGAGACGCCATCGCGCACGTCCACGCGGGCGCGACACTGGCGATCAGCACGGAGCCGGCGGGAGGATCGCCCACGGGGCTGCCGACGGGAACGATCATCGCAGCAGGGCAAGTGGCTTCGTAGTTGCACCCCGATCAAGCTCACCAGAGCGTGACGCGTTTCTCCGGCGCCAGGTACATGTGGTCTCCGGGCTTGACCTGATAGGCGGCATCGAACGCGCCCATGTTCATTTCCGGCACCAGGCCCCGGAATTCATCCGGCGAGTGCGGGTCCGTCTTGATCCACATGATTGCCTGGTTTTCGCGAGTCTTGCCACGCCACACTTGCGCCCATCCGACGAAGAACCTCTGATCACCGGTAAACCCATCGATGGTGGGAGCCTCAACGCCCTTCCGTGAGAGGCGATAGGCTTTGTACGCAATCGCCAGGCCCGAGTTGTCCGCGATGTTCTCGCCGAGCGTGAGTTCGCCGTTGATGGGGTAACCCGGCACGGGTGAGTACGCGGAGTACTGCTTCACCAAGGCTTTGGTGCGCTTCTTGAAATTGGCGAGGTCCGCCTTGGTGAACCAACCGGGGGCGTTCAGGAGGTTGCCGTTGCCATCGTATTGGCTGCCCTGGTCGTCGAAGCCGTGGCTGATCTCGTGGCCGATCACCGCGCCGATGCCGCCGTAATTCACGGCGTCGTCCGCCTTGGGATTGAAGAATGGCGGTTGCAGGATTGCGGCCGGAAAGACGATCTCGTTCTTCTCCGGGTTGTAATAGGCATTCACCGTTGGCGGCGTCATGTCCCATTCATTGCGGTCCACCGGCGCGCCGATCTTGGCAAGATTGCGGTTGTATTCGAACGCGCGCGCCCGGATGGTGTTGCCCATGAGGTCGCCCTTCACGATTTCGAGCGCGCTGTAATCGCGCCATTTGTCCGGATAACCGATCTTGGTCGTGAAGAGCGCAAGTTTCGCCTGGGCCTTCTTGCGCGTTTCCGGGCCCATCCATTCGAGCGTATCGATGTCGGCCTTGTAGGCCTGCAGGAGATTCTGGACGAGGACCTGCATGCGTGCCTTGGACTCCGGCGGGAAATATTGCGCGACGTAGATCCGGCCCAGACCTTCGCCGATCGATCCGTCGACCAGGCGCACGCCGCGCTTCCAGCGTGGTTCGTTTTCCTTCACGTCGCGCAGTGCCTTGCCGTAGAAGTCGAAATTCTCATCGACATAGGCCTTGCCCAGAAATGGCGCGCTGTCGCTCAGCAGGCGCCAGCGAAAATAGGTCTTCCAAAGCGCCAGCGGCGTTGATGCAATGAGCTTGTTGAAGCCCTTGATATAGCTGGGCTGGCTGACGACGAGATAATCCGTCTTGCCCGCAACTCCGGATTCGTGCAGATACGCGTTCCAGTCGAATTTGCCGGCAAGTCCCGCGAGCTTGGCGACTTCGACCTTGTTGTAAGTCTTTACCGGATCGCGGTTCTCGACCTTCGTCCACTGGACTTTTGCCATGGCGGTTTCCAGGCCCAGGATGTCGCGCGCATTCGCCGTCGCACGCTTGTCCCCGGTCAGCGCCAGCGTGCGCTCCACATAGGCCTGGTATTGGACTCGGATCTTCTTCAAGGCCGGGTCGTTCAGCAGGTAATAGTCCCGATCGGGCATGCCCAGTCCGTCTTGCCCGAGGTCGAACACGTACCTGGTCGAGTCATGCGCATCCTGGTGCACCTGAGGTGTGAACGGTGCCGTGATGCCGATGCGGTTGAAATGCGCGACCAGTGCGGCGATGCCCGACTTGTCCGTCAGCGCGTCGATCCGGGCAAACTCGGACTGAAGCGGCGCGAGGTCGGCTTTTTCGACGGCCGCCTCATCCATGAAGCTTGCGTACAGGTCGCCAATCTTGCGCTGGTCCGGATCGGCGGGGTCGGGGTTGCCCTGAAGTTTCTCGACGATTCCGCGCAATTGCTCCTTGGATTCATCTTCCAGGACATTGAACGTGTCGTAGCCACCCTTGTCTGCCGGGATTTCCGTGCCTGCCAGCCACTTGCCGTTGATGTGCTGGTAGAAGTTGTCCTGGGCGCGCACCTTGTCGTCGACGTACTGCAAGTCGACGCCGGAGGCCAGTTGCGCAGCGGTCTTGGTGTCCGGCTGCGCCGCCGGCGATTGCGCGTTGCCGGGTTCAACCAGAACTGCGCCCGTCCCAATGGCGAGGCATAACAATCGATGGATCTTCATCTTCTCTCCCCCGACGAACCGCCGTGATTGGCGGTAGCAAGTGCCGCAATCGATTCGGATCTCGAATCGACAGGCCCGTCTTGGGAATATAGCAATGGCACTAAGCAGCGCAACAGCAAATCGCGCGGCGGTCATGGCAAACTTCCCGACTTTCCCAATATCGCGACGGGAGCAGGAATGATCTCGAATGGCATGAAGGTTCTTTTGGCACCCGTGTTGGCGGTGCTGACCTTGTCCCAGGCGTCCGCGGCGACACCCCCCGCCGGCCCCGGCCAGGATTTCCTGAGCGCCGATATCGAATCGTCGGTGAAACCCGGTGTCGATTTCTTTCAATACGCAAACGGCGCGTGGTTCCAGAGTCATCCGATCCCTCCGACCGAGACCAGCTACGGCATCGGCACGCTCGTGCGCGATGAATTGTTCGTGACGCTGCGCGAGCTGAACGAAGGCGCCGCGACTGCTTCCGCGAAGGGGAGCGCCGCCGAAGACGAGCGCAAGATTGGCGACTACTGGCGTGCGGCGATGGATACCGAAGGGGCGGGGCGCCTGGGCGCCCGCCCCTTGGAGTCCCAGCTTGCGCAGATCGGCGCCGTGAAGACGCGCCCGCAAGCGCTCGACGCCGCGTTTGATCTGATGGGGATGGGTGTCGAGTCCTTCTTCCAGCTCTACATCGCACAGGACGAGAAGGAAAGCGGGGTGTACTCGATCCACGTTTTCCAGGGCGGCCTGGGCCTTCCCGACCGGGATTTCTATGTAAACGCCGACCCGAGCATCGCGTCGATTCGCAAGGCATACGTGGTTCACATCGCGCGCATGCTGCAACTGCTGGGCCAGGAGGAACGGTCTGCGGCGAGTGCCGCCAAGGCCGTCTTCGAATTTGAAACGACGCTGGCCAAGGCGTCGCGCAAGCTCGAAGACACGCGCGATCCGGAAAAGAACTACACGCGCATTTCCCCCAAGGACCTGCAAAGGAAACGCACACCCTCGATCGACTGGCCCGTGCGCCTGGCCCAGTGGAAGCTTGCGCCGGCGTTCGTGGTTGCCGGGCAGCCGGAGTACCTCGACAAGATGGATCGCGCGTTGCGCAATGCGTCCGTCGCGACACTGCAGAATTACTTGCGCTATCGCCTCGTAACCACCTACGGGGAATATCTTGGCGGGATCTTCGACGACGAAGACTTCGATTTCTATCACCGCACGCTCAACGGACAGAAAGAGCCCTTGCCCCAGTGGAAGAGAGTGCTTGGCGGCGAGAGCGCGGGCAACGGCAACTCCGCACCCAATCCGATCGGCATGTTGGTCGGGCGCAAATACGTCGAAGCGCGTTTCCCGGAAGCAACCAAGCAGCGCTACGTCCGCCTGGTACACGCCATCCAGGATGCCTACGAGGAGCGGATCTCCCACCTGGATTGGATGAGCGACGCGACGCGTGCGAAAGCCCTGGAAAAGTTGCACGCCATCACCTTGAAGGTCGGATATCCCGACACCTGGCCGGACACTTCAACACTGCAGATCGGCGCGAAATCGTATTGCGAGAACATGATGCAGATCCAACGCTGGCAGTTCCAGCACATGCTCGCCTACTTCGGCAAGCCGGTCGACCGCACGGAATGGTTCATGACCCCGCAAACCTACAACGCCTACTACAACCCGACGAACAACGAGATCGTGGTGCCCGCCTCCAACTTCGTCATTCCCGGGGTCGAGGATGCACAAATCGACGACGCGGTTGCGTACGGCTACGTGGGAGCGTCGACCATCGGCCACGAAATCACGCACGGCTTCGACGACGAGGGCCGAAAGTTCGATGCCCAGGGCAACCTGGTCGATTGGTGGACGAAGCAGGATGCGGTGGGCTTCGACAAGCGCGCCTCCGTCATCGTGAAACAGTTCGACTCCTACGAAGCGCTCCCAGGGTTCCATATCAACGGCAAGGCATCATTGGGCGAGAATCTTGCGGACTTCGGGGGGGTGGAACTTGGCCTCGACGCCTTTCGCAAGACCGAACAATTCCGCAAAGGGGAATCCATCGCGGGTCTGACGCCGCTGCAACGCTACTTCCTCGGCTACGCGCTGAGCTGGATGGTCGAGATTCGCGAGGAGCAACTACGCAAGGGCCTGCTGAGCGACGTGCACGCACCCGCGCGCTGGCGCGTCATCGGGCCGCTATCCAACGTACCGGAGTTCTACGAAGCTTTTGGCGTGACGCAGGGCCAACCCATGTGGCGCGCACCCGCAGATCGCGCCCACGTCTGGTAGCCGAAAAGCGCAATGTCCATGTCCCTGGCCAAAGGCGGAACCACGCCGGCGATCGTCGCGTTTCTCCTGATCCCTGTCGTCTTCCAGGCGGGCGTTGCGCTTTTTGGTGCGATCAATCCGGAATGGGCTGCGGGCCACGCCAACTACGCGCGCAATTGGCAGTTGATCGACCTGGCGAGGAAGGCGATCTGGTTCGGGTCGCTTGCCGTTTGCGCGATGCTGTGGCTCGCGACCTGCTGGTTTCTCATCCGCGCCAAGCAAAGGTCCGTCCGCTGGCTCGCGGTCGCGCTGCTCGGACCGCTTGGCCTGGCGATATTGGCCGCGCTGCGCGATCGAAGGACGGACGACCAAGGAACGTATGACCGATTCGTCGGTGGGCTCAAGTGGGTTCCCCATCTGCTGTATGAGGTGGTCTCGTTCGTCGTGTTGCTTGTGCTGGCGTTTTACGCCGTCGATCTGCTTCGCGAAATCCTGATCGCGATTCAAGTGGCGAGGACCGGGCTCTCCCATGAACAGATTGTCGCGATCCAGGATCAGGACGGTGGGATGTACGCATTTGCCGAGGGACTCGAGGCTTTGTTCTTTTTGGTCTTGTTCTACCTGCTTCGACCGATCCTCGTAAATCTCTACGGCACCTTGCGCGACACAAGGCGCCGGTAGGGCGGGCGAGGTGACGAGCGGGGGAGCGGCCACTGTTACGTCGCCTGCCGGTCATGAGCGATGGCCGCCGGCGACGCTACGATTACGCCGTAGCGAGTCTGCAGCCGGAGGAACGAATTGAAGGCGAGCCTGATTGCAACGAACGCTACACGGGGGAGTTGGAATCCTTCGTTCCCGGCGCTGCATCCGCAGGCGCGAGCGCAGCGAAAGCCCCGGCCGATGCACATTGAGCATCGTGCCGCGCGAGCGGGGGCGATGGCTCTTGCAATCGGCGCATTGGCGGCTTGCGGAGGCGGGGGCGGGGGCACCAGCACGCCCCCGGGGCCGACCTATTCCTTCGCGACGCCGACCGTCGGCGAACAACGCACCTACGCGGTGACCGATACCGACAATTCCTCGAATACGATCAACCTGACGAGTCAACAGACCGTGACGAGCGTGAATTCGGACGGCACGTTCGATGTCAACATCATCGACCCCACCGGAACCTCCGTGATCGTCAACGGCACGGACTACTCGATCATTCCCGGCGCGTGGGTCGAGGACTCTTCGGGACGCGATTTATCGGTGCTCTTTTCGCCGGTGAGCGCACCTTCTTATACGTGCACCTACAACCCCAACGGCTTGGGGCCCGGCTTCCCGATTTCGGTCGGTCAGACCTGGCAATTGAGCTTCATCGAAACCTGCGGGGGATCCGGCGTTAGTTACACGCAGACCGGGACCGTCGAGGATGTCGAGACAATTGCCGTCACTGCCGGGAGTTTCAAGACGGTTCGCCTGTCAAGCACGGTTACCTGGACCACGGCCGCGGGCGGTAACGTAACCGAAACGATTACACGATGGGTGGATTCGACGACCGGCCGCGGTGTCAAGGAGTCGGCCAACTTCGCGCGCACGGGAGTTCTTCCCGTGAGCAGCTACCTGGTCTCCCAGACGGTAGAACTGCAAAGCGTGCAATAGCCAGGGGCAGGCTTCCCCCTGGCTATTGCGAGTGCATCAATTTCGCTTGACGGTGATTTCGTCGTCGACCGAAGAGACACCGTTGGTTGCTCGTGCGATGGCAACGGCACGACCTTCGTTCTCGTCGTGCCGCACTCGCCCGCTCAGCACGACGACACCATTTCCTTCCGTACAGACCACCACGCGCCGCAGGTCGCGCGAATGGCTGGACGCGAGCTGCGCTCGTATGCCGTAGGTGATTTCGGAATCCATGATGTACGTGGGCGAGCTCGTGTTCTCGTCGCCCCAATCGCGAGCTTGATAGGCCCCAGGCGTACCTCCTGCGCCGGTAGCGCAGTTGTACGCTGAATTTGCGGATTCATGGGCCTGCACGGCAAGCGGAGCGGCGATTGCACCCACGATTGCGAGAGTGATAAGCAGGTTCGGATTCTTCATGGTTGTCACCGTTTTCTTGTTTCACTCCTGTTCGGTCCGATTCCATACGGGAAGTTCCACCAGAGCGGGAGATTCAATACCGGCTACGCTCTTCGAATGTCCGTTTCGCATCGTGCCGCTTGGGGTTGGGCTGAAGCCCTTACTGGATCTGTACGGGCGAATTCCCTGGCCGATAAGATCGGCGGCTTGCCCGAGGAGTTCGCCCTGATTTCAGCCACCCGTCGATTGTCTTTGTGGTTTTGCCATTGCGCGATTGCAGTGGCAGTTACACCGTGTCTCGCTGGTGAGTCGCCTCCCGACATCGTTTTTCTGCACGGCAAGATTGCCACGTCGGACGACGCGCAGCCGCAGGCGCAGGCGCTCGCCGTGCGCCACGGAAAACTGACGTTCGTCGGCAGCGACAAGGATGGCGCCGCGCTGGCCGGCGCCGGCACCCGAGTCGTCGACCTGAAGGGGCGACGTGTTATTCCGGGATTGGTCGATGCACACGTCCATCCGACAACGGTCGTCGATTCGGGCATCTGCGACATCGATGACAAGCCGCTATCGCTGGCGGGTATCACCGCATTCGTGCGCAAGTGCGCCAGGCTGCACCCCGGCAAGCCGGGAACCTGGCTATCCATTGACCAGTGGAATTCGTGGAGCGGCAATGAGGCCGACGTGCTTCATTCGACATTCCGTCAAGCCCTCGATCTCGCCGTTTCGGATCGCCCCGTCCAGCTGTTGGGTGACGATGGACACCATGGGGCGTTCAACAGCGCCGCGCTCGCGCTTGCGCGCGATCACAGCGGCAAGATAGTCGGCCTGAGCGGGCGAACGCTTCTGAAGGAGCTGGCGCACTTGCGCAAGTATGTCGGAGTCGATGCAGGCGGCGAGCCGGATGGGGCCGTGACCGATGATGCCATCACGGCGATCGGCGCGCCGGATGCGATCGAGCTGGGTGCGCAAGCCCTCGCCGCGCACCCGGAACGAATGGTGCGCGTGTTTCTCGAGAAGGGAATCACCGCCGTACTGGACGCCTACGTCACGCCACACGTTGCCGACGTTTATCGCGCCTTGATTGCGCAACACAAACTGGACTTGCGCGCGAACCTCGCCGTCTATCTTGACCCCGAGTCGTCGCGCAAGGCGGATGGCACCATTGATTATGACGGACTCATCGGCAGCGCCGTCGCGATGCGCGAGAGTTTCGCGGGCAACCGGCTTGTCAGTGCGAGCAACGCGAAGATCTTCGCCGATGGGGGTCTCGAGGGCGATCCCGGCACCGACCCGCCGACGCTGCCGAACTCGGCTGTTCTACAACCGTTCCTGCAGCCGATTTTTCGCCCGGATGCCCGAGGCGACCCGCAGCTTCGAGGGTACGTCGACCTGGACGGGGCCGCGTGCCGTTCCTTGCCAGCCGACGGTCTCAGTGGCTTGCAGGTGGCGGATTTCGAGACGCAGAACGGCTTTCATCCGGCTCAATGCATTCGAAGCAACGGCAAACTGCAAAGCGACCAGGGCGTCATTCTGGAGTATGCGCGGCGTCTGCACCTTGCCGGATTCACACTGCATTTTCATGCGGAAGGCGATCGGGCGGTTCGGGTATCCGTCGACGCGATCGAGGGCGCGCGGGCAGCCGATGGCAATGCGGATCTTCCCGACACGATTGCGCATCTGCAGCTGGTGAGTTCGGACGACATCGAGCGCATTGGCCGTAACCACCTTTTTCTGGCGATGACCTATGCGTGGGCCGATACGGATCCCGGGTACGACCCGCAGGTGATTCCCTTCATCGATCGCGTGCGCAGCCTTGCCGTCGGCGACTTGCACGATCCGAAGAATTACTATGAAGGCCACGCCTACGCGGTTCGCTCCATGGTCCGCGCCGGGGGCATCGCGGTCGCGGGCTCGGATGCGAATGTCGAAACTCGCGATCCACGCCCTTTTTTCAATATGCAAGTGGCGGTGACGCGATCGCGAAACGGCACGCCGCCTTTGAACCCGAACGAGTCATTGACGCTGGCGGAGGTTTTTCGCGCCTACACCATCGACGGCGCCCGGGCGCTGGGACGCAGCGACGAGATCGGCTCGATTGCGATCGGAAAGTCGGCTGATTTTGTGATATTGGATCGGGACTTCTTTTCTATTCCGATCGACCAGGTCGGCAATACGCGCGTCCTGCAGACCTGGTTCCAGGGGCGCAAGGTCTACGATTTACTGGCGCGCCACTGATCGACATCATGCGGTGTTGTCAGTCTTGATCCCGCGCCGCGTGATGGAAATCAGGTTCCGGGGTCCACCAACTGCCCGAGGCGGTAAAGGCTTTCCGACCAGCCTTGTTCCTGGCCACCCAGGTATTGGGCCGCAATCGGGTCGTAGATCCTGGTCACCTGGCCTTCCAGCCTCACGGCTGTGCAACCCGGGCGATCTTCGAAATTGACTTCGTAGCGGCAATCGAATACGGGTTCGCCCTTGGCATCGATCGGCGAGGCGGTGTATACGAGGCGCTTTTCCGGCGTGAATTCTTCGATGGTGCCCTTCATGGCGTAGACCTGTCCGTTGGGCGCCTTCATGTCGATGCGGATGGCACCGCCCACGCGCAAGTCGAACTCGCAGCGGGGATTGGAGAAGTTGCGCGGCCCCCACCATTGGGCGAGTTGCTTGGGATCCGTCCAGGCCTTCCAGACGGCTGCCCGCGACGCAGCGAATACCCGGCTCAAGCGGATGACGGAAATGCTGCCGTGGCCGGTTTTACCCAGTACCGCATCGAGCTTGTCGAACAGTTGCTCGTTCGCCGGGACCGCGTAGCTTCCCACCCGGCGAGCCTCGTCGACGGTTTCGAACAGTTGGCGGAAGACGACTTTCGTGCGACCTCGCGGGAGCGCATCGAACGTTGCGGTGACCTGAAAGCGCGGCGCGCTCACGTGATCCACGCGCAGTCGCTCGTTGGTCACGATTTCCCGGAAAACCCAGTGATTCTCATAGTCGGTGCCATCGGGACCATGCATCGTGAACAACCAGTCGCCGCCGACGCGCAAATCGAACTGATGAAAGGTGCACGTGAAGCCCGAAGGGCCCCACCATTGCAGCAACTGCTCCGGTTCGATCCACGCGCGAAAGACGAGATCTACCGGCGCAGCAAACACGCGCGTCGTGACCAGTTCGCGCAATTCACGGGCTTCGACATTTGCATTCATGACTTTCTCCGCTTGGAAGGCTTCTTGGGCGCGTTCTGGATGCGCGCAAGATGGGCATCGAGCCGCTCGAAACTATCGTTCCAGAAGCGCCGGTAAAACGCGAGCCAGTCCGCCAGGTCCTTGAGCGGGGCCGCATTCAGTGCGCAGGGGCGACGCTGTGCTTCGCGCCCGCGCACGATGAGGCCGGCACGCTCGAGCACCTTGAGGTGCTTGGTGATGGCCGGAGGGCTGAGAGCGAACGGGTCGGACACCTCCTTCACGCTCGCCTCGCCGCGCGCGAGGCGGGCGAGGATGGCGCGCCGGGTCGGGTCGGACAGGGCCGCGAAGGCCGCATCGAGTTGATGACTCGAGAGCATGTCGTTATTCACCTTATGGCTAATTAACCGTTTGGTGAATATGAACCGATTGCAGCAGCCTGTCAAGCGCGGGGTACGTCGGACGAGCACGCCCTCTTACCGCAAGATGCGCGCGCAAAAACAAAAATGAATCGAGATGGGGAGACCATGAACGGCAAGAATCGAGTCGTCGTTTGGCTTGCCTTGGGCGCGGCTCTTGCGCTCTCGGCCTGTGCGTCGGAATACGTGCGGGTCGCAGCGAAACCTGCAGACTCCTACACGCGTCTGGGCCCTGCAAAGGGTTCTTCGTGCGGGCACATTGCGCTACTGGGCACAATGACCAATTTCATCCCGATCTCCTTGAATGGCCGGATCGAGAGTGCGTGCTTGCGCGAGTGGCCCGATCCCGCTGGGCAGTCCTTTGAATGGTCCGCCGCCCAAAGGGACAGAACGCACCATTACCGCGGAAGGATGCGGGTTCCAATTGCTGCTGGTGATTCCGATCATGGTCAACAGCCGTACCCAGCGCGCCTACGATGATCTGGTCGAGCAGGCCAAAGGCGACTTCATCACGGATGTCGAAGTGAAAGAGAGTTGGACCTACGGCTTCGTGGGAACCGGCTACTGCACCGAGCTGCGCGCGAAAGCCATTCACCCTGCAAGCTGAACGTTCGCCGATTCGCACGGGAAGGTCTCGCACCTTCCCGCTCGTCGAACGTTTGGTCCAGGTGTGCTACGGACGCAGCAATCTGTCCGACAACGCGATCCAGGCGGGATTGAAATACAGGTACGCCGACAGGGCTTCCACCGCAAGCAGGAAACCGCCACCCAGGAGCACGGCACGGTGCACGCGTGCCCGGGTTGCCAGGTCATACACGATCATCGCGGCAACGATGACCATGTCACCCAAGTACAGGACAACGAAGAAGGGTGCGACGCCCTGGCCGAGCCAATTATCCAGCGCGTCTCCCCACCAGCGGGAAAACCCCGCATTGCCCAACGCCGTGACGGCGAGAATCATCAGGCGCTTGTGCGCCGCCGGATCGGTGCGTCGTGCCAGTGCGAATACGAGAAGCACCGAGAAGTTGATCAGGTCCGACAGTTGAATCGCAATGAACTGGGGATCCCAGTTGGAAGTTCCGAAGCGCGCACGGTCCACGATCACGACCGTAATCAAGCCCACGACGACCAGCGCCGGGCCCCAGTAAAACGCGACGTGGCCCAGGCGCCGATGCGTGGCGAGCTTGCCGCGCCGGACGAGGATCAATTGCGTGGTGACGAGTGCCATCCAGCCCACGAAAACGAAACCATGGAAGTGAACGATCCAGGGATACGCGGCCTTGTTCTGCACGGCGTGGTCGATCATCTCCGGGATGAAGCCGAACAGCAGGCCGATCCAGATGAACAGGACGATGGACGCGAAGAAGTACGGGTCCGCTTTGTGACGAGGCGCAAATCCGCTGCCGCCGTGTCGAACCGATACGGATGCAGCCGGGTCGAATGTCGTCACCTTCGCTCCTAACGCTGTGCGTCAATCGCGTGCGTTGCCGCGTCCGGCGGCGCTGCCGCCTGTTTCGCACGTTGCATGTAATGCTGATATTGGGGGATCGCGATCGCCGCAAGGATGCCGATCATCGCGGTGCCGAAAAGGAGCACGACCACGATCACGATCGCTGCGCTGGATTTTCGATAACTGACGACAACCGTCTTCGCAAGCAGATCGGAAACGGATTGGCGGCGATCGGTCACGAGTTGCACGAGATTCGGCAGCACGGTCAGTGCGCTGATCCACGCGATGACCTCGCGCAGAACGGCGCGGCCAAATCCCGGTTGCGAACCCGTGTCGGCGTTCAGCACCGCGATGCCTGCGGCCATGCGTCCGGGCGTCGAACCTTTGTTCGTGCTCAGGAAGATCGCGTGGTACAGCACAAAGGTGGCCAGGTACCCCAACCAGAACCAGCCGAAAAAGGAGAATGGCGACGCGGGCCTGCCACGTGCCATCGCCGAGAAAACACCGGCGGGGACCAGGATCACGTACGTGGCGATTTGCAGGATAAACCCGTCAATCCAGGATGCGGCTACTCGACGCCAGAATCCGGACCAACGCCGGTTTGCATAGGCGGATTCGCGGGTATCCGCGATTTCGACGTCGCGCGCCAGCTGAGCGGCAGGACTTGGCGTCCAGCGCGCGTTCGGTGAGGCTGCGGTTGCCACGCCTGCATTGCCGGTTACGCCGGTCAGTTCTGGCATTTTCTTGTTCCTGCTCACCCTTGGCAAGGGGGATTGTTGCATTGGAAGCCCGCGAGGGGAAGCAATCGCAGCCGAAAAAAAGCGAATTTCTAAGTGACTTGCGGCACTTTCATGGAATGAGTCGCCAAAGGAGGGCGAAATGACTAACGACAAGCGTCTTGCAGTTCTGAGAGTGGTGCTGCGTGTACTGGCCGTATTTTGATCCGATGCACGCAGGCCATTTGCTTGGCGACGTGCCGGTACTTTTCCTGGTGGCCATCGTGCTTGCGGCCCTGTCGCCTTCGGCCATTTGGCTTCGTTCCCGTACATCCTGAGTTTCCCGGAACCTGCAGCCCAGGTGAGAATCGTTCTCTTTTCTCACCTTTTGGAAAACTTTAGCCCCGGATAACCGGGAGAACGCACACCCGGGAGTCGCATTTCCGGCCATGTCGCGCACGGATCCGCCCCGAGAATGCGTTTGGGCGGATCGGCTCTGAGTTCTGCTCAAGAAAAAAAGCAGAACACGCGTGCACATGCGACTCGTCTCCTCGGCTGTTCGCGCAAGCTTGCGCGACGGCCCGCATTCCCGGCGCCACCAGGTTTGGGCGCGCCTTGGGGCGTATCTGCTCGCATCGGTTTCACTCGCGGCTCAGGGCCACGAGGTGCCGAGCGATCTCACCGCGGTTCCCCTCGAAGATTTGCTGCAGGTGCGCATCGTCGGCGCATCAAAGTACGAACAAAAGCAGGAAGACGTCGCGGCCGCGGTGAGCGTGATCACGCGCCAGGAAATCCGGATGTTCGGCTGGCGCTCGGTGAGCGAGGCGCTCGCCACCCTCCCCGGTGTCTACAACTCCTATGACCGCCAGAATTCCTATTTCGGCATGCGCGGCTTCAGCCTGCCGGGCGACTACGACACGCGCGTGCTGATCCTCGTCAACGGCAATCGTCTGAACGACCCGACCTTCGACACCGCACCGTACGGGGATTCGTTTCCGGTCGACATCGATATGGTCGAGCGTATTGAATTCATCCCCGGACCAGGCAGCGCCGTGTACGGACAGAACGCGATGTTCGGCGTGGTCAACATCATCACGCGCGACGGCACGAGCCTGCACGGCGGCGAGGTCGCGGCATCGGCGCAGAACCCGCAGCGCACCTTCGAAGGCCGCGTCAGCGCGGGCACGCACCTCGAGAGCGGCCTGGACCTTGCCGTATCGGCCACGGCGCAGGATTCGCGCGGCGAGAATCTCTTCTATCAGTACGGCTCGTCCGGCATTTCGGGCGTCGCGACCGGCCTGGACAACGAGCGCTACCACAAGCTCTTCGGCCATGTGGAATACGGCGCATGGTCCTTCGAAGTGATCGGCACCGACGGCATCAAGGGCGACCCGACCGGCGCGTACTTTTCGGATCCGCTCGTGCCGGGCCAATGGCAGGGCGGCAGCGAGACCGTGACGCAGCTGCGCTATCTCGACCATTTCGATGGCGATCGCCTGCAGGTGATGGCGCGTGTGTTCACGGGCGAATCGGCATACCGCAACTTGTTCCGGTACGGTACCTACTACGCAACGCCGACGGATGGCCACTGGCATGGCGGCGAGCTGCAACTGGTCGACACCGCGCTTGCGGACCACACGCTCATGGCCGGCGTCGAGTACCAGGACAATACGGCGCAGGACCAATACGCCCTGGACATCGCCCACCCGCAGAACGATCTCGTGATTCCGGGTTCGGCCATGCGCGTTGGCGTGTACGTGCAGGACGAATGGCGCATTGTCGATGGCTTTTCGGCGACCTTGGGAATGCGTGCCGACCGCGACGAGAACGCCGAGCGCGCCTACAGCCCGCGTGCCGGTTTGATCTGGCACGCGGACCCCGCCGACGTGGTCAAACTCCTTTACGGCCGCGCGCAACGCGCACCCAACGATTTCGAGCGCAATTACGACGATGGCGTCACGCAGGTGGCCAACCCGAAACTGCAAGGCGAGCGCGTCGACACCATCGAACTGGACGTCGATCATCGCGTCGCGCCGGACCTGGGTTTGCGTGCAAGCGCCTATCAGTGGCGCCTGCGCGACCTGATTGTGCTGGGCACCGATCCGGTCACAGGCTTGCCTCAGTATCAATCGGGCCAGCCGGTCACCGCGACCGGCATCGAACTGTCGGGCGACAAGACCTGGGACGCGGGGGCACGCTTGCGCGGCAGCGTTTCGAAGCAGGTCACGGTGCGCGAGGACGCGCAGCCGCTGCTCAATTCGCCGCACATGCTGGGCAAATTGAATTTCTCGAGTCCCCTGCCGTGGGCGAAGCTGCGCCTGGGGTACGAGTGGCAGTACGTGAGCCGCCGCCTCACGGAAAACGGAACCTATGTAGGCGCCTACGACATTTCGAATCTCCAGTTGGGCGCCGACGGCTGGCTGCCGGGCCTCGACGTTTCCTTAGGCATCTACAACCTGCTGGGTCGCAGCTACTCCGACCCGGCGGCGCCGTTCAACTGGCAAAACTCCTTCGAGCAGGATGGGCGCAGCGTCCGCGTCAAGCTCGTCTACCGTTTCTAAGGCGGGGCGCCATGTCCATTTCCTGGAAACGGCGCATGGCAACGGGCTTCGCCCTGCTGGCCATCGTCCTGCCGACGAGCGCCTGGCCCTGCACGCTCGACCAGCTTCTGGCGATGCCGCTGGAGAAGCTCTTGAGCCTGCGCATTACGCACTTGACCGGGCACGTGTCCGCGCAGGAACCGGCGCCAGGCCGTGCGACCGGAACGGCACGAGGAGGCTCCTATGCGAGCTAGCCTGCGCCGTCTTGCGCCGCGCCTCGTCGCGTTGGCCGCGCTGACCAGCGCGTGGCTGCTGCCGTGTACGCGCGCTGCGGCGGACGAACTGCCCGAATATCGACTCAAGGCGGCTTTCGTCTACAACTTCATTGCGTATACGCAGTGGCCGGACTCCACATCGAGCACGCTGCACATTTGCACGGTTGGCGAGGATCCCTTTGGCAAGGAGCTCGACGGCCTTGCCGAGAAGACGATCTCCGGCCGCGCCATTGCGATCCAACGCAAGGGCGCGAGCCGCGTCCTGGGCGATTGCGACGTGGTGTACGTATCGCCATCCGCGATGCGCGACCTGCCGCGCATCCTCGAGTCGATCAAGGGAAGGCCCATCCTGACCATCGCCGACAGCATCGACGCGGCGAAAGACGGCATCATGCTCAACATGGCCGTGTCGCAGGACCGGGTCACGTTCGAGGCGAATCAACGCGCCGCGCGCACCGCAGGGCTGGTACTGAGCTCCAGGCTGCTCAAGCTGGCGACCGAGGTCTCGCAATGAGCGCGCCCATCGGATTGCGCGACCAGCTGCTGCGCGTGAATCGTGTCGCGATGTGGCCTGCAGTCGTCGTGATTTTCGTGGTGACGGTCGGGGGCAGCTTCAGCATCGGGCTGTTCGAATTGATGAACACGACGCAGGTCCAGGCACGAGTGCTCGCGGACAATGCCAGCGCGGCCATGGCGTTTCGGGATGAAAAGGCCGCTGGCGAGGTGCTGGAAACCTTGCACCATTCGCCGCAAATCGAAAACGCCTGGCTGTTCCTGAGCAACGGCGAAGTCTTCGGCAGTTACCGCCGCGACTCGGCGGCCATGCGCAATGCACCGATGCCGGAGCGCGAGGATGGCGTCCAGCTCCATGCCTTGTACCTGACGCAGTCGCAGACCGTGTCCGCGCCGGGCGAGCGCGTCGGCACTTTCCAGATGCGCGTTGGCCTGGCGGGCCTGTACCGCCAGACCGCACTTGTCGGGGCGACCGCGTTCGGCGCCCTCCTGCTGGCAACCGCGCTGTACGCGCGCCTGTTGCGCCGGCTCATCGTGGCCGCGCTCAACCCGATCCAGGCGCTTACCGATGTCGTCGACGAAGTCCACAGCAAATCGAATCTTGCCGCGCGCGCGAGCGGAAGCCACATCTTCGAAATCGACCGGCTGAGCAAGGGCTTCAACGCGATGATCGAGCGCATCGACGAGCGCGATCGGCGCCTTGCGCGCCTGGCGTATTTCGACAAGCTCACTGGCCTGCCGAACCGGACGGCATTCCTGGAACGTATCGCGCGCGAGGTCTCCCTATGCGATCGGAGCGGCCGGCGCCTGGCGCTGTTGTTCATGGACCTGGACGGCTTCAAGCAGATCAATGACACGCTCGGACACGACAACGGCGATGAAGTGCTGGCGATGATTGCCGAACGCCTGCGCCGGGAATTGCGGCCCTCGGATACGGCAGCCCCTGCGGCGCCTTTCGAGCTGGACGACTCGATGGCGCGTCTGGGCGGCGACGAATTCACGGTGCTGGTTTCGCAGATCGAATCCGTCCAGAACGCGCTGGAAATTGCCGAGCGCCTGCGTGCCTCGATCGCGCAGCCCTTCGTGCTCGAGGGTCGCGAGCTTGCGATCTCCTGCAGCATCGGCGTGGCGGTGTATCCGGACCATGCCAGCGACGCCGCGAACCTGCTCAAGCACGCGGACACGGCGATGTACCAGGCGAAGCGTTCGGGACGCGACACGACGCACCTGTATACGGCAACTCTCACCGAGCAGGCCATGCAGCGCCTGGAGATGGATACGAGCCTGCGCGGCGCGCTGGCACGCAGCGAATTCAGCCTCGTCTACCAGCCGCAGATCGAGGTGGCGACAGGGCGCGTCCGCTCGGTGGAAGCCCTGATCCGCTGGAACCACCCCGACAAAGGAATGATCGCGCCGGTAAACTTCATCCCGCTGGCCGAGGAAAACGGAATGATCGCCGCGATCGGGCGCTGGGTGCTCGATGCCGCCTGCGCGGACCTCGTGCACTGGCGCGCGCAGGGACTCGATCTGCGGGTTGCCGTGAACCTGTCCCCGCGGCAAATCCAGGACAAGCGCCTCGTCGAGGATGTGCGCGAGGCGCTTGCACGTGCCGGTCTTCCAGCGGATCGCCTCGAACTGGAGATCACCGAGGGTGCGGTCGTCGACGACTTCTCGCACGCCATTGCCACGCTGACGCAATTGCGCAGCAGCGGAATCCGCATTGCGCTCGACGATTTCGGCACAGGCCAGTCGTCGCTGAGCTATCTCATGAAACTTCCGGTCGACGTGATCAAGGTGGATCGCAGCTTCATTTCCCGCCTGCAGGAGGACCGCCTGAGTCGCTCGATCGTGGAAGCCATCATGGTGTTCGCACGCGCGTTGGGTGCAGGGGTCGTGGCCGAAGGCGTCGAGACCTACCAGCAGCTCTCCATCCTGCAGCACCTGGGCTGCCCTTTGATCCAGGGCTACTACTACAGCAAGCCGGTGGCGCCGGAACTGATTCCGGAGCTGGCGGCGTGCGCCTGGTCGGCCCCGCTGCATTCCTCGAAGGCGGCACACCGCCTCGTGACCCAGCTCGCCCAGGGCGCCTGAACGGTCAGCGAAAGCGCTCGTCGACCTCCACGTCCAAGGCATTCACGAGACGATTGGTCTCGTTTGCCAGCCCGACAATCGCCAACAGCTCCGAGTACTGCTGCGGGGTCATTCCCTTCGCGGTCGCAGCGGCGCCGTGGGAGGCGATGCAATAGCGGCAGCTGTTGCTGGCACTCACCGCCAGATAGAGCATTTCCTTCGTGAGCGGGTCGAGCGCGCCGTCCGGCGCCATGACCTGCTTCACGTTGGCCCACATGCGCTCGAGCGTTGCGGGGTCGTGCGCCAGCACTTTCCAGAAATTGTTCACCCAGTCCGTCTTGCGCGTTTGCATGATGTCGTCATAGACGGCACGTACGCGCGCCGATGCATCGGCATATTCGATGGGGCGCCGGGTCACGCTCAAACTCTTGCTCGTGCTCATGCTCGAAGCTTCAGGGAACGATGGCAATCACGCGCGCGGGAAATCCCGAGCCGTCCTGCGGCTTGGGGAAGCTGACAATCGCGATACCGCCGGATTCGGGCACCTGGTCGAGGTTGGCGAGCAATTCGATCTGGTAGTGATTGCGCCCGAGAATGTACGACTCGAGAGAGTAGTCGTCCTTGCTTGTTGCGAGCCCCGGATCGGTGTCGGTCGTCTCGTGGCCCGAGGCCGTGATGCCCCGTGTCTCGTACAGGAACTGGAGCACTTCCTTGCTCCAACCCGGGTAGTGGTACACGCCGGCGGCATCGCGATTGGCGAGCGCGGCGTCATCGGGCCAGCGCTTGGACCAGTCGGTTCGCATGGCAACGAATGCGCCTTGGGGAATTTTTCCGTGGCGTTTTTCCCAGGCATGCACGTCGTCCATCGACAGGACATAGTCGGCATTGGCGGCGACTTTGTCGTGCACGTCCAGCACAACCAGAGGCATCACCATTTCCTTCGGGTCGATCTGGTCGACCGATCGCAGTCCCTTGTGGAAATGCGCCGGCGGATCGACATGCGTGCCCCATTGCCCGACGTGGCAGAACTCCTCGATGTGAAAGCCGTCCTTGTCGACGGTGTAGAGGGTTTTCACATGCTCGTCCGGAGCCCCCTTCCAATGCGGAATGCCCGGCGCGAAACTGTGCGTGAGGTCGACGAATCGATGAGCCTGCAAAACGCCCAGCGCGTCGAGCAGGCTCGCCGGCGCGCCTTGCGCACGCGCGGCGGTCGCGAACAGGCAAAGCACTGCGACCGCCAGCATGAACCTGGCGCCGATGGAAGGAAAGGGGGAATTCGCGCGCGCATTCATTCGAACACACTCCGTGGAAAATAAAACGAGACCGTCCAGTTGGGCAGGTCGACGATTTCGCTGATGCGCAGGTCGCCGCATACGCTGCACAGGAGGTACGCGTCGACCGCGGGCATGCCATGCTGGCGAACCAGCAGGTCGATCATGCCGCGCACGGCGTCGCGGGCCGCCGCCATCAGGTCCGGCGCAATTCCGGTCGTCACCTCGTAGCCGGCACCGTCCAGATGGCGCGTGACCGGACCGGGCGTCGTGAACCGGGGAAACGCCAGCGGCGTTTGCGGAATCAGTTCCAGTTGCAGCTCGACGCGCATCGGACTTTCGATCGCGGTACCGCAGACCTCGCCGTCGCCCTGCGCGGCGTGCGTGTCGCCGACGGAAAAAAGCGCCCCGGACACCTCGACGGGCAGGTACAGCACGGTGCCGGCGCCGAGGTCGCGGATGTCCATGTTGCCCCCCACCCGCCGGGGCGGCACGATGCTGTGCAGGCCGGGTTCGGCCGGTGCGACGCCGATTGTTCCGGCAAACGGCTTGAGCGGAACGCGCGCCCAGGCTCCGTAGGCGGCCGGGAAAAGCGCCACCGGGTCGTAGGACCAAAGGCGCAGCGCCGGCTCGCGAAAGTCGTCCGCCAGCAAACCGAAGCCGGGAATATTGGCGGTCCACCCCCAACCCGATGGTCGGAAGGAATGGATCGTCACCTTGAGGATGTCGCCGGGTCGCGCGCCGTCGACATGGATCGGGCCGCACACCGGATTGATGCGCTCGAATTGCAACGCCTGGAGGTCCGCGAGGCCGGATTTCGCGTGCAGCTGGCCGCCGGCGGCATCGAGGACATCGAACGCGATTCGATCGCCCGGTGCGACATGCAGCACAGGCTCGAATGCGCAGTTCCAGCCGAAATGATGCTGGTGCGAATGAATCGAGTGATGGTGCTGCATGCCGGTCTCCCGATCAATGATTCACCTGGCAGGGTTCACGTGACAGGCGGCGGGGCCACGGCGCGATGAAAGCCGAAACGCAGCACCACGTAGTACAACACGCCGGCTGCGATCCACCAAATGCCCAGGTTCTTCGCGGTTTCGTCCATTTCCAGCAATACATATCCGATCACCGCCATCCCCAGCAAGGGGCAGACGAGATGCGCACCCCAACGGCGCGAGCGCTCCTTGACCAGGTGGTGGTAGATGACGGCAATGTGCAGAAGGAAAAAGCTGGTCAAGGCACCGAAGTTCACCAGGCGCGTGAGGTCCTCGACGCGCTCGCTGAATCCCAGGCTCACCAGGAGCGAAATTGCGGTAACGACGAGGATGCTGGCGAACGGCGTGCGGAAACGCGGATGCACTTTTGCCAGTACGGCCGGCAGTTGCCGGTCGCGCGCCATCGCATACAGGATCCGCGCGACCGCTCCTTGCGCCGCCATGGCGTTGGCCACGCCATTGGCGATCGCGGTCGCAACGAGGGCGAGCACCTTGAGCCACGTTCCGCACGACATGCCCACGACATCGTAGAAACCCGTGTCGGGATCGAGCTTCGGCATGCCACGCGCCAGGTCCGCGGCGATCCATGTCTGCAGGACAAAAACACCGCCGACCAGAACCAGCGCCCAGATCGTCGCGCGTCCTACGGACCGGCTGCCCCCCCGGTTCTCTTCGGCGAGCGTCGAGATTCCATCGAAACCCAGAAAGGAAAGCACCGCGATCGAGGTCGCCCCCGCGATGGTCGCGATGTTGAAGGACTTCGCGTCGAACAAGGGAAGCCAGGTCAGCCGGCCTGCACCGGCGCCATGGTAGAGGACCCACAATCCCACCACGACGAACAGAGCCAGCACGGCCAATTGAAACCAAAGCATGATTCGATTCGCGGCGGCCGTGAACTCGATCCCCCGCAGATTGACGAGGGCGTTGCATGCGATGAATGCAACGACCCAGATGCGCTTGTCGACCTGCGGCAGGAGGCTGCTGAGCGCGAGGGCGCTCAACAGGTAGAGCAGCGAGGGAATCAGGATGTAGTCGAGCAGGATCAGCCAGCCCGACAGGAATCCGGCGGTAGGGTGCAGGCCGCGCTGCACATAGGCATAGACCGACCCGGCGATCGGGAAGGCGCGCGCCATCACCGCATAGCTCAAGGCGGTGAAGAGCATGCCCGCCATGCCGAAGAGGTATGCGAGCGCGATCATGCCCTTCGACTCCTGCATGACGAAGCCGAAAATCGTGAATGGGGCGATCGGCACCATCAGCACCATGCCGTAGACGAGCAGATCGAACGGCGTCAGGGCGCGCTTGAGCTCCTGGCGATAGCCGAAGCGGCTCGCAGCGCTCGTCGCGTCGTCATTTGCCTCGACGCCTGCCACGACTGCGGCGCCGTGCGCGGTGGAGTTATCCGAGGCCGGCGCACCGGTACTCATCGCACGATCACTCCGCTTTTCATCACCATGCGTACCTTGCGAATCGCAGAGATGTCAGCCGTGGGATCGCCGTCAACCGCCACCAGATCGGCGAGAAGCCCCGGCCGGACCTGGCCGAGCTGGTCGGCCTGCCGCAAAATCCTCGCGTTGACGGCGGTTGCCGCCAGCAGCGCCTGCACGGGTGTCATGCCGTCGCGCACCATCCATTCGAGCTCGCGCGCGTTATCGCCGTGGGGAAAGACGCCTACGTCCGAGCCGTTGCCGATGATCACGCCGGCCTTGAGCGCCCAGCGGAACGATTGCGCCGCTCGTTGCATGTCCTTCGTTGGCGGCGAAACGCCGCGCTTGTAGCCTTGAAAGTATTCCGAATAGGCTTCGGCCGTGGCGAGCGTCGGCAAGTATCCGACCTTGCGTTCGGCCATGAGTTGGAAAGTCGATTCATTGCCTTCGTATCCGTGTTCGATGGTGTCGACGCCGGCCAACACGGCACGTCGCATGCCTTCGTCCGAGGTTGCATGCGCGGCGACCGGCCTGCCGAGATCATGCGCGGTGCTCACGAGCGCCTTGAGTTCTTCGATCGAGAACGCCGGCACCACCTCCCCGGCCGGGCCCGCGTTGAAATCCGCGTACACCTTGATCCAGTCCGCGCCGTCGGCGGCCTGTTCGCGCGCCGCCTTGGCCATTTCCCACGGGCCGGATGCTTCCTGTGCGCCCTGTGGCAGGGTAGCGTCGTTGTTGTAAGAGCGCCGCGCGGGTCCGTACGCGCCGCGCGCGACGATCGCGCGCGTGACGACCCACATCCGGGGCCCCTGCACGATGCCATCGCGAATCGCCTGCTTGAGCGCGACATCGCCACTGCCCGCGCCTTCCGTCCCCAAGTCGCGCAGGCCGGTGAATCCGGCCATCAGCGTGTCGTGCGCATGCTTGCCCGCCGCCAGGACGCGATAGGCGGTCGACTCCTTGAGCACCTGGTCGTCCCAAAGCGTCTCGTTGTAGGGGTGCAGGAAAACGTGCGAGTGCGCGTCGATCAGCCCCGGCAGCAAGGTCGTGTCCGGCAGATCGACCGTCCGGGCGCCCGCCGGGACCTTGATCGAGCTTTCGGGCCCGACCGCGGCGATGCGTTCGCCATCGACCAGCACGACCCAGGCCGGGTGCGTCTTTGCGTCATCGGCCGTGAAGACGCGGGCCGGCCGCAAAAGCAGCGCTTCGCCCGCCTGGGCACCGGTCGTTGTCAGCAAGAAGGTAAAAAGTGCTCCCGTCCACGTCAGCCGCTTCATAAATCCCCCAGGAATGCGCCGACGGAACATACCGTCGTTCCGCAGTGGATTCAATCGGCTCTTGGATTCGAGTCGATCGCGCAACGTTCGGCCTGGACGCACGCGTCCGAATCGCCGATGCTTGCGTTACATTGGACGCGGGAAATCTTTGAGCGTACCGGCCGCGATGCAAACCAAATGGACGGACGCGGGAGAGAGGGAAATGCGTGCGAATCTGCGTGCCTGCACGGCAATGTGGCGCGTCCGCTTCAGCGTGCGGCGCTACGCACAGCTTTTGTGCGGTCCACTGACTGCTTTCCTGATCGCCGCGTGGCTCGTCCCGTTGCCCAATCCTGCTTTCGCGGCAGACACCCCCGAAACCACGCCGAAATTCATCGCGATCCGCGCCGGAGTTCTCGTCGACCCATCGACTTCCAGCACGAAGCGCGATCAGACAATTCTGATCGAGAACGGCACGATCCGTGCGATCGGGAGCGCCGTGGAAATTCCCGCAGGCGCCCAGCGCATCGACCTATCACGTGAATGGGTTGTGCCCGGCCTGATGGACGCGCACACGCACCTCACGCTGACGGAGATCACGGGCGACGCGCCGTTCGAATCCTTCTACCTTTCGGAATCGACTGCGTATCGGGCTTTGCGCGGAATGCACAACGCGCAGATCCTTCTCCAGCGCGGCTTCACCGTCGTGCGCGACGTCGGCAACGACGGCGATTACGCGATGATCGACGTGCGCCACGCGATCGAAAAGGGGCTGTTTGCGGAGCCCACGGTCATTGGTTCTGGCAAGATCATCGCCCCCTTCGGCGGCCAGTCGCATGCCATCCCGTCCGAGCGCGGACCGTTCTGGCAGTACGAATACCTGGATGCGGACACGCCCGACGAAGTACGCAAGGCGGTACGGCGAAACATCTACTACGGCGCCGGGGTGATCAAGCTGGTCTCCGACAACAATCCGTACCACGCGTCCGAGGAAGAATTGCGGGCTGCCGTGGACGAAGCGCACAAGGCGGGGCTGCCCGTCGCCATCCACGTCTACGGCGGCGCGGCCGCACAAGCGGCGATCGACGCGGGGGTCGATTCCATCGAGCACGGGTTCTTTCTTACCGATATGCAGCTCAACCAGATGAAGTCCAAGGGAACGTTCCTCGTCGGAACGGACTTTCCGCGGGCGCACCTGGACATCATCGGGACTTCGGGAGGCATCTTTCCGCCTCCCGACGTGCTCGCACCGAAGATCATCGACCGGCTCAAGCGTGCCCACAGGATCGGCGTGCGCATGGCATTCGGCACGGATACCGTGTGCGACATGCCGGGGCGCACGCGTGCCGACTTGATGCTCGACTACCTGGATGTGTGGCGCGCAGCCGGCGTTGCGCCGATGGACATCCTGCGGGCCATGACCAGCGAGGCGGCAGAGCTCTTGCGCGTACAAAAGGAACGCGGGCGCCTCGCGCCGGACATGGCGGCCGACATCGTCGCGATGCCCGCCGACCCGATCCAGGATATCGGCGCCTTGCGCAACATCGATTTCGTGATGAAGAATGGCAAGCTGGTGCGCTCCCCGGGCAAGGACGCCAATCCTTGAAGCGGCCTGCGTCGCACCGTCGGCGATCAGGCGCGAAAGCGGCGCGCAACATGCCGCTATTACCTGCGGCGCGGCTTGGATGTGTTCAATTCGCCGCACGGAACGCAATGCATCAAAGAGGTTTGCACATGCAAGTGGGGCGGGCAGGCACGATTGCCATGGGACTGCTGCTTTGCGCAGCGTCCCTTGCCGGCGCACAGACCGGCGAAACGCAATCTCCTTCGTCCCAGCAGCTTGCCGAATCGCACACCATTGCGAAGCTTTCCCCGACCAACCCGCGGCGTCTATTCGTGACGGACGTGAATTTCCCGTCGGCGCAAGCCTCCAGGACCTATATCCTCGATGGATCGACCGGCAAAGTCGAAGGAATGCTGAACCAGGGGTACTGGCCGAATTTCTCGGTTGCGCCCGACGGCTCGGAACTCTATGCCGTGGATTCCTATTGGGAAAAGCACACCCGCGGCAAACGCAGCGACTACCTGGTCGTGCGCGACGCGCGGACGCTGGAAGTCAAAGCGGATGTGCCGCTCCCGGAAGGGCGCCTGCTCGTCGTATCGAAGAAATACGACTTCGACGTCACGCCCGACGGCCGCTACGGCTTGACCTACAACCTGGCGCCGAGTACCGAGGTCACCGTGACGGACCTGAAAGAACGCAAGCCGGCAGGCTCGGTTTCGATTGCGGGATGCGGCCTCGTTTACGCGCAGGGGCCCAATCGCTTTTCGTCCTTGTGCTCGGATGGCGCGGTCCTGACCGCAAGCTTTGACGCGAGCGGCACGAATCTCACATCCAGCACGAAGAAGGTCGACGGGGTTTTCGATGCCGGGAACGACCCGGCGTTCGAACATTCCGCCTGGGACAAGAAGGATGGGAAGCTCTATCTGCTCACCTATCGCGGCAATGTAATCCCCGTCGATCTCACGGGCGAGCAGGCTGTCCCGGCGAAGAAATGGTCCTTGACGACTTCGGAAGAACGCAAGCAAGGTTGGCTGCCGGGCGGATGGCAATTGAGCCACTTCCACACGGGAAAGAAGATCTTCGCGGTGTTGATGCACCAGGGGCGATTCTGGACGCAAAAGGCCGCCGGCAAGGAGGCGTGGATCTTCGATGCGCAAACGGGCAAGCGTACGAATCGGATCCGATTGCAGGAGGCCGCAACTTCCGTTGCGCTCTCGCCGGACGAAGATCCCTTGCTGTACGTCATCACCGAAAGCTCGCGCATCGATGCCTATCGCCTCGCGACGGGCAAGCGCGTCTACCGCACGGACCCGATCGGCGTGAGCCCCTTGCTGCTCACCGTCTGGGGAGAATGAGCGTGGATCCTCTCTTGCAACTCACGATCGCCTGGTGCCTTGCCGCCCTGTTGGCGCTGTCGGCCGCGCACCAGGTCCTGGCCTGGAACGAATGGCCGGGAATCGTGCGCAACCATCGTCTGCTGCCTGATTCGTTGACGCCGCTCGCCGCCGTTTCGATACCCGTCTGCGAATTGCTCGCCGCCGGCGCCATCGTGTGGCCGCCGACTCGAGGCGCGGGCGGAATGGCCTCGGGCCTCTTGTTTGCGGGTTTTGGCGTTGCGCTGGCCATCAATCTTCTGCGTGGCCGAGTGCACATCGACTGCGGTTGCTTTGGCGTGCGCTTGCGCGGGACGCTCGCGCCTTGGATGGTCGTGCGCAACCTGCTGCTGGTTTTCCTTGCCTGGTGCCTGACCCTGCCCGTGACGCAGCGCGATGTTTCGTTTGGCGAGCAAGGCATGGCGCTCGTTTGGGTAGCCACGCTTGCCTTCCTGTATCCGGTCCTGGACGTCGCTTTGCGGAGGCGCTGACGTGCAAGCCGCGCTCCCCTATATCGTTTTGATCCAGCTGGTCATCAGCCTCGGCCTGGCCTTCCTGGTTTTCGGGCTTGCGCGCCAGGTCGGGATCCTGCACGAGCGCGTCGCACCGATGGGTGCGCTCGCCAGCGACCATGGCCCCTCGGTCGGTGAGATGGCGCCCAGCATGTCGCTGACCACCCTGGCGGGTACGCCGGTGGAAATCGGCGGCGCGCAGGGGCGCAGCCTCTTGCTGCTTTTCATTGCCGCGGACTGCCCGGTTTGCAAGAAATTGCTGCCGATCGCCGGGTCCTTCTCGCAAGCCGAGCGCCTCGAAATTCTCCTCGTGGGGGACGGCGAACCGGCGCAACTGCAATCGATGGCCCGGGCAAATGGGGTATCGCATCTGCCGCTCGTGAACTCCGCGCGCGTCGGGTTGAGTTTCCACGTCGGCAAGCTGCCCTATGCGGTCTTGGTCGACGACGAGGGCGTCGTCCGCGCGAAGGGGCTCGTCAACAACCGTGAACACCTGGAAAGCCTCATCGTCGCGGAAGAAACCGGATTCGGTTCCATCCAGGCGTACCTGGCGGCGAAGGGGCGCGCGTCGGCGGTCGAGGCGGCGAAATCCCGGGAGAGTTTGCAGGCATGACTCGCAGAGCCATCCGGGCGCTATCGCATTCGCGTTTCGATCGCTTCTTCGAAGCGTTCGTTCGCAAGACCGCTCAGCGGGGTTCGCGGCGCGGCTTTCTCGCCGCCTGCGGGCGCTGGCTCACGGTGGCCGCGCCGCTCCCGCTCCTGCCGGTTGCGCGCAGCCTGCAAGCGGCGGAGCCGCCAGGGGGCGCTACGAAGAAAGCCGCCCGCAAGTTCGCGTCCGACTTTGCGAATTCCGCGCAAACCCGGGACCCGACGCAGTGCAATTACTGGCGCTACTGCGCGAGCGACGGCTACCTGTGCGCCTGCTGCGGCGGGGGCCCGAACGTTTGCCCGCCGGGCTCGTCGCCGTCCCCGACCTCCTGGGTGGGCTCGTGCATCAATCCCGACGACGGCAAGACCTACTTGATCGCGTATCGCGATTGCTGCGGCCAGGACTCCTGCGGACGCTGTGCCTGCGAAGGCCTGGAAGGCGAAATGCCGTCGTACCGGCCCCAGCTCAACAACGACATCGTCTGGTGCTTCGGCGCTTCGAGCATGGTCTATCACTGCTCGAGTGCAGCACTGGTCGGCCTGGCCGAATAAGCGCGCCATGCCCGGACGATTTCGACCGCTAGGGAGCGATCGGCCTGAAAAGGCGATCGCCCCCCTGTTGCTGGCGCTGGGTCTCTTGCTCGGGACCGGCTGCCGCGCGTCGGATTCGAATGTCCCGGATGTTCTGGCACGTCGCAGCGGCTTGCACCTGGCACCGATGTCCAAGCCGGCGCAGACCTATGCCCGCAACTGCCAGGGGTGCCACGGCGAAGCCGGGTTTTCCGTCAACGAGATCCCGCGCCTGGCCGGTCGCATCGGTTATTTCGCGCGCAGCCCGGAGGGCCGCGCCTACCTTGTGCAAGTGCCCAATGTTGCGCTCAACCTGAGTTCGGACGAGACGATCGCAAACCTGATGAACTGGGTGCTCGCAAGCTTTTCGCGGGCGCAGTTGCCGGAGGATTTCCAGCCGTTCACGGCGCAGGAGGTCGGGCGGCTGCGCAAGGTGCGCATCGACGTGAAGTCGCGGCGCGACGAGATCGTGGCGCAGCTCGTGCGGTCGAATCGGCTTGCCTCGCGCGAAGTCCTGCAGAACCCGCAGACGTCCTTGTACTGACATGACGCTCCCGCGCGGCATTTGCAGGAATCGATCGATGTTCGCGCTGGCGCTGCTCGCCGGCGCGGGAATCGTGCCCGGCATCGCGGCCGCCCTGGAAGCGGACGCGGCTAGGGCGGCCGGGAAGGAGAAGTTCGTCCAGTGCGCTTCGTGCCATGGCGCGGACGGCCGCTCCACCGTGATGGGCAACTATCCCAAGATCGGCGGGCAGAATCCGGAGTACGTGGTGAGTGCGCTCAAGGCCTATCGCGAGCACAGGCGCATGGGCACGTACGCGGCCGTCATGGCCGAGGTCGCCAAACAGCTGACGGACGAAGACATGGCGAATCTCGCCGCGTATATCCAATCCCTGGCCCCCTAGTCGAATTCATTCACGCTGCCTCGAGGAGAACGCTGATGTGCAGGATCTATCTCGCGACCGATCCCATCCAGTACGAAGCGCGCAGCCGCACCTTGCGCATCCACGGCGTCGCCACGACGATTCGCCTGGAGAACGTCTTTTGGGACGTGCTGCAAAACATCGCCGGATCGGAGGGCAAAACGACCAATCAGATCATCACGCAGTTCTACGACGAGGCGGTCCTGGAGTCGCCCGCGGACGCGCCGCGCAATTTCGCGTCGGTGCTGCGCGTCAGCTGCTGCCGTTACCTGGAACTGCAGGGCGCCGGCACCGGTCCGCGCGCCCAGGACGCGCCGCGTCCCAAGGTCGTGCAGCTCGTGCAAGCGGGCTGACGCGCAACGCGAGCGCACCGGCAGTCGGCCCATGGCCAAGTTCCTTCACACGATGATCCGCGTGCTGGACGCGGATCGATCGATTGCCTTTTATCGTGACGCCTTCGGCCTTGTCGAATCGCATCGCATGGAATTTCCGACTTTCGCGCTCATCTACCTGCGCGATCCTGAGAGCGGCACCGAGATCGAACTCACGTGGAACCATGGTCAGTCCGAGGCCTACTCGCACGGCTCGGGGTATGGACATGTTGCGTTTTGCGTGGACGATCTCGCCGGGCACCAGGCGCTGCTCAAGCGCCTGGGCTACCCGGCCGGCGAGATCAAGGAATTCGCCGCCGCCGGCAACAAGGCTCATTTCTACTTCACGGCGGACCCCGACGGCTACAAGATCGAGGTCCTGCAGCGCGAAGGCCACTACACCTGATCGTGTAGTGGCCGGCGCCTCTCGGGCGCCTTCCCCTTGGCGCTAGAAGCGGTAGTTGAACGAGACGCCGACCGTCCTGGGCTGGTTCGTCGAATAGCGAACCACCTGCGGGATGTTGAACTGGAAGCTCGTGTTGTTGGCCGTCATCAGGGCGACCTTGTTCGTCAGGTTGTCGATGAAGAACTGGCCGGACCACTTGTCCCGCTCCAGGATCATGCGGAAGTTCGTAATCGTGTAGGAAGGCAGCGTCATGCCGTAATAGTAGGCAAGGTCGGTGGACGTGCCCACGAACGACGCATCCAGTCGCCCGGTCAGCACATAGTCCGTGGCCACCTCCTGCGTGTACGAAAGTACGGCGCTGCCGGTCTCCTTCGGGATGTTCATGATGGGGGCGGTGCAGCTGCCACTTACCGGGCAAGGGTGGCTGCCGTTGGGCTCCGTCACCTGCTGGGAAAGGTACTGCTGGTAGGCCTGCGTCGGGTTGGTGATTTCCGAATTCGTGTAGGTGCCGGAAACGGACGCCGTCAGATGCTGCGTGAGCTTGGCGTTGATCTCGAGTTCCGGTCCGTAGGAGCGCCCGTCGCCCGCGTTGTTGTAGTACTGGTAGCCGCAGACCAAGGTGAATACCTGCTGCACCCCCGACCACTTGATGTAATACAGGTCGCCATTGATCGTCAGGCGGTTGTCCAGGAGCTTGGCCTTTTCGCCGACCTCGTAGTTCCACACGCTGTCGGGCTTGAAGGACAGCGAGCCCGGCGTGCAATGCGGCGGCAGGTTCGGCGGCGGGATGATCTGGTTCGCGCCGCCCGGGCGAAAACCCTTGGCCGCGGTTGCGTAGTAGGTCAGGGTCTTGTCCGGCTCGTAGGAAACATTGAAGCGCGGATTCGTCCCCTTCTCGTCGGCCGTCGTCAGCGTCGGCGTCGACGGAACGGCAAACGGCGCATCGTAGCCCCACGACTGCTCGTGCTGGCCGCTGTGATAGGAGTACCAGCGCAGGCCGGCGGCGATCTTCCAGTGGCTGTCGAGCGCATACGAACCATCGGCAAACAGCGCCGACTGGCGCATGTCGTAGGGGTTGTAGGACGTGAAGTAGCTGCCGCTCGGGATGCCGAAATTCTGCATGATCGGATTGGCGCTCTCCTCCTGCCAGACCGAGCGCAAGGCGCTGAAGTACGCGCCGCCGACCCAGTGCAATCCGCCCACGTCATGCGAGGCAAGACGAATTTCCTGAGCGAATTGGCGCGAGGGGTCGACCTCCGAATAGGGGATCGGCACAAGCGGGGGATAGTGGCCCCCGGCCTGCGCGTTCGTCCAATAGATCGAGGTCGACGCGTCCTGCGTCTGCACCGCCTGGCGATCCCAATAGGACGTTGCGCTGGTCAGATCCGCAAATCCGAGATCGATCTCCGCCGTCAGGCTCGTGATCTGGATATTGTCCTGGATCGGCTCGCGCATGGAAAAAGGTTCGTAGTGCGCGTCGTACACCGGGCCGGGAGACGTGCTCGAGGTCGGCGTGCTGTCGAGCAGGTCGTAGCCGCCCATCGACAGTCGCTGGTTCATGAAGAACGCCGTAACCGATACTGCCTCGGAGGGCTGGAACAGCAGCGAGATCCGCTCGGTGGACAGGTTCTCGTCGTTCGCGTCGTGGATCACGCTCTCGACCGGCGCGCTCGTCAGGCTGCCAAAATGCGTGCTGCTGACGTTGACCGGGAAGGGATTGACTGCCACTTCGTCGATCCAGCCGCTGCGATGCGTATCGCTGCCCACCACGCGCAAGGCGAACATGTCGCCGATCGGTATGTTGAAGGCGGCGTTCGCGCTGCCGTTGGTGCCGCCTCCATCGGTTGTCGACAGCATTCCCTGTGCGGACCCTTCCCAGGTCTTGAGTTTGGGCGCGTTTGTGATGATCTTCACCGTGCCGCCCATGGAACCCGAACCGTAGAGCGTGCCCTGCGGGCCGCGCAGCACTTCGACGCGGGAAACGTCGTACAGGTTCGGGTCGATCACGACCTTGCCCGACTGCGACAGCGCGGGCGGCGACAGCGGAATTTCGTCGAGGTAAAAGCCGACGGTAGGCGCGGCGCCGCCGTTCGAGGCAAGACCGCGCGCTTCATATTCGGTGAGACCGGGGCCGGCCGACCGCATGGACAGGCCCGGAACCTCGTGCGCGATCTCCTCGATCGACGTGATGCCGGCCGTCTGCAGCGCGTCGCCATCGAGCGCGGTGACGCTGATCGGCGTGTCCTGGACCGTGGACCGTACCTTTTCCGCGGTTACCGTGATTTCCGGCAAACCCGTGTCCGCCGGTGCAGCGGCAGGTGCAGCAGGCGCGGCGGGGGCGGTGTCGTCGGCACGCGCGGCTGCGGAGTACCCCAGCGGCGTGGCCGCCAGCGCGCCCAGCGCGAGCGCAGCGCACCAACGCGCCCAGCTGCCGCTGCGGCCCGTGTGCAGACCGCGGTGCAGTCCGCGCCAAACTGCGGATCTTGGATAGCCTTCGTTGCCTGGCGGATCGAAAGCCGAACGACTGTTTGTAACGCCGATTGCTTGGTCAAGCTTTTGCGCGGGCATGCTGTCCCCCCTCCAGAGAACCACGTTTGCAAACGCATGCAGGAATCGTGCCGAACGTCACATTGGAACGTCGACCCCGGCCGGTGAGGTAATAGCGGTATGTTGCAGACTCGCGAAAACAACAGCTTCTTTAAACGCGCGTTCAACTCCGCGCGCCACGCTGGTGCCGAAACCCGGCGCCGGCGCACCAAGAACGTTCAACGCGAGACCGCAATCGGGGCGACGACCGGGATCCCAGGACGAGGGCCTTTGCCGGTCAAGAACCTTCCCGGCGGACCCAGAAGAGGCCCGTCCGGATCGTGAAAGAACCGTCCGCTTCGATCGCCAGTGCGTGGCACACCTCCCTGGGCGCCTCGCGCATCAAGGTATGGATCGCCTCGACGCGCGGGGCGCTCGTGCGCATGCGCCGTATCCAGGAGTCGAATTCCAGGCGGGTCGGCCAGCTGGCGAACTCGAGGACCGAGAACCGGTGCGCGGCGAGCATCGCGCGCCACTGCGTTTGCGTCGCGTTGCGCACATGGGAGCGGTCGCGCAGCAGCTCGATCGCCTGCAGATGCGTATCCACGAGGGGACTCGCATCGCCCAGCGTGTCGATGAGCAAGGCATGTCCTCCCGGCCGCAACACCCGGCGCATCTCGCCGATCGCCTTTTCGATGTCGAGCCAGTGATGGGCGCTGTAGCGCGTGCCGACGATATCGAAGGCCGCGTCGTCAAAAGGCAGCGCCCCTGCGCTCGCCTGCCGGGTCTCCACCTGGGACAGGTTCCGAACGCTCGCTTGCTTGCGCACGACCTCGAGCATTTCGGCGCTGGCATCGAGCGCAATCACGTGCGCGACCTGCGTGCAAAGCGCGAAGCTCAGATGACCCGCCCCGCAACCGATGTCGACTGCGCGGCCCCGCGGCGAATCGGAGCCCTCCAGAAGCCGGCGCGCATGTTCGAGGTCGGGGCCGGCGGCGTGGACCGCGCTCTCCAGGTAGGCACGGGCCTGCGGACTGAATTGCTGCAATACGCTTTCGTCGTGGCCGCTCATGTCGGCTGCTCCGCCGTGCGCGTTGCCGGTTTTGCGCCGCGCGCAAGCACGCCGAGGCGGGCCGCCGCACTCAGAACCGCAAGGATCGACGCGGTCACGATATTTTCGTGACGCCCCACTCCAAAGCGGGATCCTGGCACGCCGGGTGCGGCGGCTTCGACAATAGCCCACGCCTGCGCGCCCGACCCCGCACCGATGCTGCGTTCTTCGTAATGATCCACGCGCATATCGACGCCCAGCGCGCGCACGGCCGCGTCGATCGGTCCGTTTCCGGTTCCGCGCAGGCAACGGATCTCGCCTTCTTGTTCGACGGTCAGCTCCACGTCCTGTCCGGACCCGCCCTCGGTCTCTTGTCCGGCCAGCATGCGATGCCCGAGATACGTCATGCGTTCCCCGGAACGGCCCGGCGATAGGTAGGTCCGCTCGAACAGGTCCCAAAGCGCCCCGGAGGTGATCTCCGCCTCGGATGCGTCCGCCTGGCGCTGGACGACCGCGCTGAATTCCACCTGCATGCGCCGCGGCATGACGACTCCGTGGTCGCGCTCCAGCAGGTAGGAAATTCCACCCTTGCCGGACTGGCTGTTCACGCGGATGACGCTCTCGTAACTGCGCCCGAGATCCTTCGGGTCGATCGGAAGATACGGAACCTCCCAGGCCGCGCCTTCGCCCTGAGCGGCAAACCCCTTCTTGATGGCGTCCTGGTGCGAGCCCGAAAACGCCGTAAACACGAGGTCGCCTGCGTAGGGGTGACGTGGATGAATCGGCAGCGCGGTGCATTCTTCGGCAACCCGTGCAACCGCGGCGATGTCCGAGAAATCGAGGCCCGGATGCACGCCCTGCGTATAGAGATTGAGCGCGAGCGTCACCAGGTCGACATTGCCGCTGCGCTCGCCGTTGCCGAACAGGCATCCTTCGACGCGCTGCGCACCGGCCATCAAGGCAAGCTCGGCGCAGGCGACACCCGTGCCCCGATCGTTATGAGGATGCACGGACAACACGACATGTTCGCGCCGGTCCAGCCGCCGGTGCATCCACTCGATCTGGTCGGCAAAGATATTGGGCGTCGCGACCTCGACCGTCGTCGGCAGGTTGATGATGATCGGCTTATCGCGGTCCGCACCCCAGGCACGAATCGCCGTGTTGCAGGCCTCGAGGGAAACATCGAGCTCGGTCATGCAGAAGGTCTCGGGCGAATACTGCAGGACCCATTCGGTTTCCGGGTGCCGGTCCGCCAGCCGGCGGCACAGGGCGACATGGCGCTCGATGAGATCGAGCACCTGCGGCACCGACATGCCGAAGACGATCTTGCGCCAGGCCGGCGCCGTCGCGTTGTAGACATGCACGATCGCGCGCCGGGCGCCCCGCACGGCCTCGAAGGTGCGTTCGATCAAGTCCGCGCGCGCCTGCGTCATGACCATCGGCGTCACGTCCGGAGGAATCTTCTCCTCGCGGATCAAGGTACGCGCAACATCGAAGTCGATCTGCGAAGCGGCGGGGAAGCCGATTTCGATCTCGCGAAACCCGATGCGCACGAGTTCGTCAAACAGGCGGAATTTGCGCCGCAGGTTCATCGGCTCGAAAAGTGCCTGGTTGCCGTCGCGCAGGTCGGTCGACAGCCAGACAGGCGGGTGGTCGATCGTGCGTGCAGGCCACGTCCGGTCGGGGAGGTCGATCGGAGGAAAGGCCCGGTATTTCCCTTGAGGGTTGGGAATCATCGCAATCTCCGTTTCAAGCGGCGTGCGTCGCCGGGTCAGGCCCGAATGCGTGCCGCCGCAATGGAAAATGTGCGCAAACCCCCATCGGCGCTCCGCTCGGGAGGCCGTTCCAGGGCCGGGGTCAGGGGGGAATCAGAGCGTCGCGAAAGCGACGATGGTGCGCGCGAACAAACCCCGGCCGAGTGATAGTCGGCCTAGCAGCAGGGTCAGCGTTTGCGCGGGCGAATGCATGCCAGGAGAGTATTCGAGTCGGGCTGTGCCGTCAATCCGGCCGCGTCATGCAAGGCAGGTCCGCCGGCTTGTTGATGGCCAGCTGCATTATTAATAGAAGTCTTCCAGGACGAGCGTGCGTTCAAAGCTTGCGCCTTCGATGCTTTCGCCGCGCAGGCCGACCGAGTCACCGGCCTTGCCGGCTCGCCAGATTTCCGCGGCACTGGGCGAAGTGGCAGGAACGCCGTTGATCTGGACGATGCGATCGCCAACCCGCCAATCTCCCTTCTTTGCCGGAGAACCGTCGGCAATCGCGTGCACGACCAGGCCGAGATCATCACGCTCCAGCGCCAATCCGGTCCGGTCCTTGCGAAACGGCACGTTCATGGCGTCAGGTATCGGGGCAAGCATCATGCGATTGCGCGAGTAATCGGTAATCAGGTGAAAGCGCCGCCAGATCTCGATGCCGACATTGACGACGGTGCGCTCGGATTCGAACGCCGTGTGTCCCGGAGGCTCGAGGATGGCCGGCACGGCATCGAAGCGAAATCCGCCCAACTGCGCGGAGTTCACGATCATCTGGTGCTCGACCGCCATGCCACCGACACCTCCCGACATCGCGACGGTCGAAGGACGGGTTTTTTCCCAGTCCAACGGCTGCCAATAGCTCGCGCCGATCGCCAGCGGTGAACCGGAATTGCCGAGGTCAAACCATGCCCGCACGGGCTTGGCGCCCTCCAAGGAGATTTCGAAGGTGCGAAGGCCATCCTTGTTCAGCGGCAGATCCAGCAAGGTGGCGCCGGCCGGCGGCGTGAATCCATCGTCCTGCTCGAAAGCGATGCGCCGGTGTTCGAAGTCGATGTCGACGACGAGATCGTTGAAGATTTCCTTGCCCAGGATCACCGGGAGATCCGCTCCCATCTGCTCGGTCAGTTTTTTCATGGGCAGTACCGCCACGGTCATGTCGCGCATGGTCACGTCGCCCACCTGGATCTCCACGCCTGCCGCGATCCCGGCGGTAGTGGCGCCTCCGGTCCCTGTCGTCGGCAAGGCGCCTTGCGAACTTACCCGGGCTGCCGTCGCGAATTCCTTGTCCAGCACCGTCGAGGCCGCGCCCGAATCCAGCAGCGCTTTCGCGGGCACGCCATTGACCCGGACCGGGATGAAGATCTTGTCCTCGTCGACAAAATCGAACACTACCCAGTTCGATCGGCGTGCCCCGCCGGCAATCGTGATCTTGGAATCGCCGTTGGGCCGCGCGAACAGCTCGCTCGGAATTCCACTGTTGAGCTGGATCGACGTCACCGTCACGGTCGCGTTTTCGCCCGGGTTGGGCGAGATCGTCTCGATGAGGAAAGGCATGCGCACGCCGTCGACGATGCGCCAGTCGCTTTCGCGAACGAAGGAGGTCGCGTTGTCCTGGATCCGCCGATAGCCATGCCACGCGCCCGTATCGGCATCGAAAAAGAGGTCGAAGCCGTCCTTGCCCTTGGCGTCGATGTGAATCACCGTCCAGGTCTTCTCGTCGTGGATTTCATCGCCCATGAGATGCAACGTTTCCCTTCGTCCGGCAACGATCGCCGGAAGAAAGTCGAGTCGCGATTCGCCGCGCGCATCGTTCACCGCGTCGGGCGATAGCGCCTCGATCTGGCCGGTCGGCGTCGACGTCCAGCCGGCATCGCCGTGCACGACCTGGGTCTGGCGCACGACGCCGAGGTCGGCCTTTTCGTAGGAATCTCCCGCTGCATTGCTGTAGGTATCGACCGTGCCTTTCAGGCCCGAGGCCTCCAGCGTTCCTTGCACGTGCAGGGACTCGAGCTTCGCGTAGCCGGAACCGCCACGCCATGCGATCGCCCGCGCAAGCACGTCGTCGACATCTCCTGCGTGAGCGGGGAGCGCGGCGCCCGGCAAGACGCCAAGACCCGCGAAAGCCGAAAGAACGAAAAGGATTCGCGCTCCCACGCGCAACCGGCCTTTCGACTCGTTACATCTGAATTGCGCGCGAAACGAAGTCTCACGCGCAGCTACGGACATTTGATTCACGATGCCTCGGTGCAATTGACCAGCAACGAATCGAATAACTACGCCAATAACTGCGCCAATGACTGCGCCTGCCGGTACGGGGAGAATCATCATGCGTCGACTTCTTGTGGGTTCCACGATTGGATTGTCCATCACCCTGGCCGCATGCGGCGGTGACGGTGGTGGCGGAAATTATGGCGGGGGTGATGGGGGAGGTGGCGGAGGAGGCACGACTGCAAGCTTGACAAGCTTCGTCGGAACGACCGACGCCTTTGCCGCATGGGGCAATGCCCTTACCGGGGATACGGCCGTCGCGCCTACCGGCAGCTTTGCCGGCAAGCGTCAGGTCCTGCGCGGAACCATCGATCCGGTTTCCGGGCAGAATCTCGGGCAACTGGCCGGGGTCGAGATCTACAAGTACACCGACGGCCACGTGTACGTTCTCGACCTGACCACAACCGCGACACCGCAGCCCCAGCAGGCATCGAGTGAATCCCTCGCGACCGTGGATGACACCTGCTCCTTGAACGGAACCGGCGTCGCGGGCGCGAACTCGGATTACCTCGGAGTCGACTTCGTCTCCGACCTCAACAACATCACGAACTCGCGCTACTTCTACCGCCTGCCCGGCGTCGATGGGGTCTGCGATACCTCCGATGACGTGATCCAGAGGATCACGCCGGCAACGCCGGCCAATGTTGCGCCGACGACGGTTCCCGCGATGCCGAGCGCCGCGGTCCATGACCAGACGGGCGCGATCACAGGATTCGTCGCGAAGAGCGGCGCGAGTCTCCTGCTCTATGACGCCAACTTCGCCAATCCGGTCACGTTGGGCACGTTCGGCGCGACGATCCAGGTCGCAACCGTGCTGCCGCTCGGGACCACGCAGGGCTTTGTGACCGGGCAACTGTTCGAGGTCGACGGCAACATCGTTTACGTCAATTACGCGACGCCCTCGATCTCCCCGACCCTGTTCACGGTGCCCGGGGAAACCTTGACGAGTTCCGGAGCACTGTTCGCCGCCTCGCCGACGACGCTGTACTTCGCGATCAACACGCCGGCCTCCGGCTCGACGCCGATCTCGTATGCGATCTATTCGATGCCGGCAGATGGGTCCGCGGCGCCGACACCGTTGCTTGCAGCGACGGGGCACGTCACGCAAATGCAGTTTCCCGTCCAGTCGACCAGCCTTGTGTACTCGGTCTACGACACGACGTTCACGATCTATGCGCTCGCACAGGGATCGACATCGCCCGTCACGGCGCTGGCAAGCTCGCAAAACGGCGGCCAATTCACCGCCACCTCCGCCAACGTGTACTACACAACCTGGTCGCAGACCGTGTCGGGCACCCTGACAACGCGCACATCGACCACGTCGGGGGCGAACACGCTGGCCGGTGCGATCGTGATTGCACCGGTCGCGAACTCGCTGTTCTCGCTGGGAGGCGAATACGCGCCCTGGCCTCTGGTGAACGGTGATGCCGCCGGCGCCATCACAAGCCAAACCGCGCTGGAAACGGTCTTCCAGGTACAGGGACTCACGCCCGTGACGGTGACCAATTCGGCAAGCGGCATCACGTACACCGTCGACGGCGTAAGCGGCGGCACCGTGTACTCCTATGACACCGCGTCGAACCAGATGCTCGCGACCGTCGGCCAGATTCCTGTCGGCACGGCAACTTACCTGACGGCGACGTTCCGTTCCGACCTGCATGCCGGATTCCTCGAGGCCTACAACCTGGCGTCGACACAAGACCCCAGCACGCGCGATATTTATTTCGTCGACTCGTACAACTCCAACACCCTTGAGGCCGTGACCAACAATTTGTAGGAGTGGTACCTTTGCATCCCTTCTGATTTCCGGAACCGGAAAGCAATGAGCAATCGTTTTGCGCGCTTCCTGCTGCACTGGCTGGTCACCTCGCTCTCCCTCTGGGTGGCGAGCGAGGTGCTGACCGGCATTCATTTCACCACCACTTCGGCGCTCGTCATCTCCGCCTTGGTGCTGGGCTTTGTCAATGCGATCGTGCGCCCTCTGCTTGTGATCCTTACACTGCCGCTGACACTGCTGACGCTCGGGCTGTTTCTGCTCGTGATCAATGCCCTCATGCTCATGCTGGTCTCCGGTCTTGTAACGGGATTCATGATTTCCGACTTCACGACCGCGTTTCTCGCGAGCATCGTGATCTCGATCACGAGTTACCTGATCGGCGCGGTACTCGTGGGTGGAACGAACGGGCGGTGAACGGTTCCCAGCTTGGATGGGTGCCCGCATGTCGGCGCCGCACGTCGGCACCATTTGCGGGCGATTACGACCGGGCGTTTACAACCGGTAGCGATTGAAAGACGGACCAAACACAATCGTTGCCGCCACGCAGCGGTTTTGGCAGAAGGCACGACTATGCTTTTCGGTTATTGCCTGCCGAGGAAAATGAACATGAATCGCGTATCCCGCCTTTTTTCAGTAGGCATTGCCACGTTGCTGGCGGCTGCGCTGGCCACGCTTTCGCATTCCGCGATGGCGCAGCGCTACGGGTACTACGACGATTACAGCGGTCCACAATTCTTCGTCGGCGGATCGATCGGCCCTTCCTTCTTCTCGGACCAGAGCGGGAATACGGCGTCGTGGCTCAACAGCAATTACGTATCGACGACGAGCCTGAGCGCCGGAGACTACATCGTTTCGTACGGCAACCAGGACCATACCGAACTCGGCGGGAAGGTTTACGGCGGTGCGTGGTTCACGCCCAACGTTGGAGCCGAGATCGGGTACGCGTCGCTCGGCCGCGTCCGCTGGTGGGTCAACAGCAACAACTCCACGGGCGCGTTTTCGGTGAGCGACACCGGCACCGTGGAGCCGTGGGCCCTGTACGAATCGCTGCTCGCCGGCTTCAACAGCTATGGCATCAAGTATTTCGCCAAGGCCGGTGCCTATGAGGCGTCGACGCGCCTGAGGGCGAGCGATTTCGACAACAACAGCTTCTCCTCATTCCGCGTCGCACAAACTGTCGACAACACCGGGCCGATGTTCGGTCTCGGCCTTTCGACCCCTTTCGGACGGCACAGCGCGCTTCGCGTGGAGGTCGAGGACTTCGTCAACGTCGGCGATTCCTCGACGACGAACCTGCCGCCATGGCGCGGCAATATCGTGCTGCTCACCGCCGGATACTCATACGTCTTCTAGTGACAAGCGTTTCTCAGTACGGAGAGTGTGCGTAAACGGCATTCGCGTCATCCGAAAGGATGCGGCGCGGAACGCCGGCGTTCCCCCGTGGCCCAAGCAGAACAACTCCACAGGAGGCAACGATGAAATGCACCCGACGTTCGCTCATGTCGGCAGGACTCGCGGCGGCCACGGCGTCCGCGTTCGGGCTGACTAGCACCGGCGCAGTTGCTGCAACTGCGGAAGACCTTAACCACAGTGCCGATCAGGCGTTGCGCAATCTCTACAAGACCAACCCGATCGCCTCGGATATCTCCAAGCGGGCCAAGGCCGTGCTGGTGTTTCCGAACATCGTGAAGGCGGGCCTCGTGTTCGGTGGCGCCTATGGTGAAGGCGTGCTCATGGAAAACTCCTCGGCGGTCGACTACTACAACTCGGTGAGCGGGTCCTGGGGCCTGCAGGCGGGCGCGGAGTCCTACGGCTATGCCGTCTTCCTCATGAAGGACAGCGCGCTGAATTACCTGAAGCAATCGCACGGCTGGGAAATCGGCACGGGTCCCGGGGTCGTGGTCGTCAACGAGGGGGTCGAGAAGAACCTGACGACTTCCACCTTGCGCGATGACGCCTACGCGTTCGTGTTCGACCAGCAAGGTCTGATGGCCAGCTTGAGCATCGAGGGCACGAAGATCTCGAAGATCAAGCGCTAAGGGATGGCCCGCCTTCGCTATTCAAGCTTCGGCGGGCTTTCCACAATCAGAAGCGGTGGCGCAGGCCCAGCGCGAAAATCCGGTTGCTCGTTTCGGCGGGCGTCGTTCCGGTAATGATCACTGCGTTCGCCGGTCCGCCCGACACGGTGGACTCCATGAATCCAAGGTAGGAATCCGTGCGCTTGGAGAACTTGTAGTCGGCGACGACCGAGTAGTAGTTCAGGCTGCCGCTGCAACCCGCCGCGCTCGACTTGGGACAGTCGTAGTCGTTCTGCGCGACGTGGTAGGCCCCCACCAGCAGACTGAAGCCCGGCGAGAAATCCTCCTGGACGCCCAGCCAGAACACATTCAAGGTCTTCTGGTTGTCGTACGCGTCGACCGTGGGAGCAGCCGCGAGGGAGATTCCGAACACGGAGGTAATCAGCTTGTCGCTATCCGGGTTGGAAGGATTGTCGTATTCCTCGCGTTCGAATCCCGCACGCAAGGTCGTCTGCTCCCATGTGTATTTCGCCGACAGCATGTAGGACTTGGTGTCGGCCGCCGTGGCCTTGAGCGTTCCCGTGCCGGTGGCATTCGTGAGACTGAGCGCGTCCTTGAACGCCTCATAGCCGAGCTGCACGGCCAGGGGGCCCGAAGAGTACACACCGTTCAATTCGTACGCGCTTTGCGCGGAGGTGCTACCGGCGACGCCGCCGAACTTGTAGAGGGCGCCAAGCGTGAAGTCGCCGACGGGCACGACGTACTTCAGGCTGTTGTCGACGCGGCTGTCGTCGGTGAAGCCACCGCCGCCATACGTACCGGAAAAGCCCAGGGGCGAAAACGCCTGCGAGCCGAGGATGGCATCGAATTGGGGGATGTTGTCGAGGAAAAAGCTCTGCTGGCGCCCGGCGGTCAGCGTGCCCCAACTCGTCGACGAGAGACCCACGAAAGCCCCGCGCGCGAAGAACTGGCCGGAAATCGCGCTGTCGGCAGACATCGCCGGGCCGGTCGAGGTGTTGTGTGCCATGGCGAGGGCGGCGTTGCTCAGCGCGCCACTCGGGATGTTGAAAGCCGATTCGAGCGTGAACACCGCCTTCATGCCGTCGCCCATGTCTTCCTGGCCCTTGATGCCCCAGCGCGTGGCGGACATGCCGCCGTTGAGCAGTCCGGTGGCCGCTTGGGTGCCTTTCGTCACGGTCGGATTATTCGAGACCGGGTGGTCGGCGTCGAAGTTCAGCGCATGCTGGATGTACGCAACGGCCGTATCGAGCACGCCATAAAGGGCGACGTTGGAATCGTCCGCACGGGCAGGCCCCGTGCCGCCGAGGAAAAGCGCCGCCACGGCGAGTGGCAACGCGCGTCGAGTGGAATTCATCCAGGTGATCTCCGCGAAATATAAGTTTTTGTATAACGAAGAGGCGACCGTGCAAACACGGCTGTGATCCGCCTTCCGAGCCCCGCATCGTGCGTTCTCATCGAGCAAAGGGGAATATGCATTTCCCTTCCACTGGACGCTAACCCGGATTCGAGACCGAAATATTACTTTCTATACAACGAGGTACGCGCGTTCTCGGCATTGATGCAAAAACGCAACGTCAATCGACGGTGAGCAGAACCACGCTTGAAGCGTTGAAGATGGCGCTCGCCGTGACGCCCTGGCGCAGGCCGAGCTGGTCGACGCTTTCCCGCGTGACGATGGCCACGACGTTGCGCCCGCCCGGCAGTGTGAGCGTGACTTCGGCATTGACCGCCCCGTCCTGCACACGCGTCACCGTGCCGGCCAGGCAGTTGCTGGCCGAGGTCCGCGTGCGCGGCGCATTCTCGGTCATGATGATCACCGACGATGCCTTGACGAGCGCATGCACTTCCTTGCCAATCGCCAGCGCGAGGCGTTCGGCGCTTTCGCGCGTGATCATCGCGGTGAGTTCGTTGTGCTCGTCCAGGCGCAGGCTGACTTCGAAATTGACTGCGCCCTCGCGCAGGGCGGTGATGGGCCCGGCAAACTGGTTGCGTGCGCTTGTATTCAGGGTCATGTGGCGGATGAGCCTTCGATATTGCGCGACGTCCTCGGCGCTTTCGTCGCCCAGGCGCGCCGCGACGCGGTCCAGGATGCCCTGGGTATCTTCTTCCAGGGCCCGGTAGAAGGCAACCATGCGCCGGCCGTAGGCCGTCAACACGGTGCCTCCGCCGTGACTGCCCCCGACGGTGCGTTCGACCAGCGGTTGCACCGCCAGATTGTTCATCGCATCGACGGCGTCCCACGCTGCCTTGTAGGAGAGCGGGATCGCTTTCGCGGCCTTCGATATCGAGCCGTGGTTGTCGATTCCCTCGAGCAGGCGGATGCGCGTGTCGCCCAGGTAGGTGCCAAATTCCGTGTCGAGGACCAGGTGCCCGACCAGTTTCTGGCTATGGGCGCGACGCGTCATTGCCGCGCGGGATCAGTTCTGGGCCGGGCAGTCGCCAATGCGCTGCGCCGATACGGCGTTGCGCAACTGCACCGGCTGGCCATTGAGAAGCGACGACGAGTCGATCGTTCCCGTAATGGTGGTGGACGTGAATGCAACTTCGCCTTGGGCGTGGATCGACAGGGCGCCCTCGCACTGCATGGCGAAGTGGAAGGTATTGCCCGAGTAGCCCTTGTCGGAATACGTGCAATTCGAGGCGCCGCGCGAGGACACGCCGCCCAGCATGGAGGAAGGATCCTTCGCGTCCTCGGGCCTGACGCAGCGCTGCGTCTGCACGGGCGGCAGCGCCAAGGGAATCAGGGGCGACTGCGATTGCACCGCGATCTGCCATAGTCCCGGCGAAATCACCTGTTCCGCGGAAAATGCGTCGGGTAGGAACGACAGCAACGCGAAACCCGCGGAAAGTGTAATGAGCAACGCACGTGGCATGGACATGTTCCTGAGCGAATCTTGCGACTTGGAATCGACTTTCCCGAGGGTAAGACTGCAGGCGGCAAGACCCTGATCGGCGTCCGCACTTATTGGACGACCCCGTACGCGGGAGGTTCCGGGATGCGAAAGCTTCGGCAAATCGATCCAATCAGTTGCGGGAGTTGCGCCTGCTGCGGGCATGCCGGCAGATTAGGCTAAATTCCCGTTTCGATCTTCCTCGCAATCTTTCAGAAGACAAACCGGAACCGGAGGGTAGGATGGCAGCCAGGAAATCAAGCCAGACCGCCGCGCAGGCGGAAGCGCTGGCGCGGGATTTTCGCAACGTCGTCGCGGACTCGCAGGAATTGTTGAAGGCGATCGGCTCCGACGGCGATGCAAAGCTCGCCGAGGTCAAATCGCGCGCGCAGAAGTCGCTGAACGAAGCACGGGAGCGCCTGAGTGAATGGCAATCGGTACTCGAGGATGGCGCGATCGCGGCGGCACAATCGACGGATGAATACGTGCGCGAAAACCCATGGCAGGCCGTCGGAATCACCGCAGCGATCGGCGTGCTCGTCGGTTTTCTCATCGCCAAGCGCTAAGTCGCCGCGATGACGCGCCCTGCGCCGCCAAGCGACGGCGGGATCGTCGGCAATGTCCGCAGCCTCGCCGCGGACGGCGTGCGGGCGGTACGCACGCGCCTCGAGCTCTTCGGCATCGAGGCGCAGGAGGAAAAGGCGCGCGTCATCCGCCAGATCGTCGTCGCCGCGGCATCGCTGTATGTGATGTCGCTGGGCATCCTGCTGGCCGTGCTCTGGCTGGTGATGATGTCGCCGGCCGATCAGCGCGCGCTCGTGCTGGGATTGATCGCGTTGGTATTCCTGCTGGGCGGCGCGGGCGCCCTCGCCTGGGTGTGGGTCGAGAACTCGACGAGGAAATCGTTCTTCCCGTCCACGGTCTCGGTGCTCAAGGGTGACGAGGAAGCGCTCAACGGCGAGCCCGACTAGCGCGGCGCCATGAACGAACGCCAGATGCTTGCCCGGCGAAGGGAACTGGTCGAGTTGTCCGCGCGCATGCAGCGTTCGGCGATTCGCGCGCGCCTGGATCGCCTGCAGTCGAACAAGCTTCCCTTGTTCGTATCGCTTGCGGCGCGCTTCGTGCGCCGCCCCTGGACGCGCGCGGCAACGCTTTATCTGCTCGGGCGCCTGGTGCGTGGATTCTTCAAAAGGCCTGGTCCCAGCGCATCGAAAGACGAATCGCGCAGTTGATCAGGCCGACCATGCTGTAGGTCTGCACGAAGTTACCCCATTGCTCGCCCGTCTCCGGGTTGATGTGCTCGGCCAGGAGCCCATGGCGGTTGCGCGAGGCGAGCAGCTTCTCGAACAGCGCGCGCGCTTCCTGGTTGCGGCCCAGTGCGGCGAGGGCGTAGATGTACCAGAAGGTGCATACGAGGAAGGCATTCTCGGGCACGCCGAAATCGTCGGCAATGACGTAGCGGAACACGAAATCACCACGCTTGAGTTCGCGCTCCACGGCGGCAACGGTACCTGCAAAGCGCGGGTCGTCCGCGGTCAGGAAATCGATCTCATTGAGCAGGAGCAGGCTCGCGTCGAGGGCGCCGTCGCCGTCCATGGTGCCCACGAAACTGTTGCGCTTCGCGTCCCAGGCGCGGGCGCAAACCTCCTTGTGGATCTTCTCCGCGTGACCGCGCCAGTAGCCGGCGCGCTCCTCCAGGCCGAGGCGCACCGCGATCCTTGCCAGGCGGTCGCAGGCGGCCCAGCACATCATCGCCGAGAACGTATGCACGCGCGCCGTGCCGCGCAGTTCCCAGATGCCGGCGTCCGGCTTGTCGTAGAAGTGGGCGGCCTGCTCGCCGATGCTCTCCAGGTGATGGAACAGCATCTCGTCGCCGCTGCGGCCCAGGCGCTTGTCGAAGAACACGTGCGTGGCGCCCATGATGGCGGCGCCGTAGACGTCGTGCTGCACCTGGCGATACGCCTGGTTGCCGACGCGCACGGGACCGGTACCGCGGTAGCCGGGCAGGCTCGCGACGATCCGCTCCTCGAGTTCACTGTGACCGTCGATGCGATAGACCGGCTGCAAGCGCCCCTCGGTCGCGTTCGCGGCGATGTTGATGACATAGGCGAGCAAACGCTCCATCGTGTGCGTCGTGCCCAGGCGGTTGAGTGCGTTCACGACGAAATAGCCGTCGCGCAACCAGCAGTAGCGGTAGTCCCAGTTGCGCACGGTATCCGGCGCCTCGGGAATCGAAGTCGTGACGGCCGCGATGATCGCGCCGCTGTCGTCGAAGGCATTGAGCTTGAGCGTGATCGCCGAACGGATCACGGCGTCCTGCCACTCGAACGGGATCGCGAGATTGCGCACCCACTCGCGCCAGTACCCGGTCGTTTCGCGCAGGAAACGCTCACCCACCTCCTCGACCGAATCGGACAGCGACTCGTCCGGACCGAGGAGCATCGTCAGCGCGCCCTCCAGGTAGAACGGGAACTCCTCGAGGATCGCCGTGATGGACGCGTTGGTCGTCAGGCGCAGGACGATGTCCGGACAGCAAAAGCGGATGTGGTGGCTGCCCTGCGTGATCTCCGGGCGCCGGACGCCGTACTCGCACGCGGGCCGCAGGCGCAGGCGGATGCGAGGGCTGCCCGAAAGCCTGCGTACGCGGCGCACGAACATCATCGGCCGGAACGTGCGGCCGTAATTGCGAAAGCGCGGCGCGAAGTCGACGACCTCGATGGCACCGCCCTGCGTGTCGTACAGCCGCGTGACAAGGATCGCCGTGTTCTGCAGGTACTCCTGCTCGGTGCGCGCCCGGTCGAGGAGGTCGACCGCGTAATAGCCGAAGTCGTTCGGGTCGCCATCGTGGCGTTCGCGCAGCAGCGAACAAAAAACGGGGTCGCCGTCGAAGCGCGGCAAACAGGCCCAGACCATCTCGCCGTTTTCATCGACCAGCGCCGCAACGCTGCTGTTGCCGATCAAGCCCAGTTCCAGGGAGCTCACGAGTGCCCCGCATCGAGAATCGCCGCGAGCCAGCGGCGCACCGCCGTCACGCCGTCGAGGCGCCAGCGCGCCAGCGTCGGTCCGGGCCCGACCTTGATCGTAATGCCGCCCATCGGGTTCACGACATCAAAGCCCGTTTCGTCTGTCGCGTCGTCGCCGAGGAAGATGGGGATCCTGCCCGCGAACGGTGCCTCGCCCATGAATTCGGTGATTGCCGTGCCCTTGTCGCGGCCCGCCGGCTTGACCTCGAGCACCATGCGTCCCGGCTGCAGGCGAAACTCACCGTCCGTGCGGGCGAGGCAGGCCTCGAGAAAGCGATGGACGAGCGCCTCCATTTCCGGGACGCGCCGGTAATGCACCGCAAGCGACATACCTTTGTCCTCGATCAGCAGTCCTTCGTTGCCGGATGCCCAGCTCCCGACGCATTGGCGCAGCAGCTGCATCTGCGTCGCTTCGGGCGCATGCACGTGCAGCGTGCCCTTGGCGTCGCGCCGCTCGGCCCCATGCTGGCCCGCGGAGGGTAGACGCAATGGCGCAAACATTTCATCCGCGCCCTGGACCGGCCGACCCGTAACCAGGGCGAGCGCACCGCCGCAAGCCTGGTCCAGGCGCCGCAACATCGCAAGCAAAGGTGCGTCCACGATGGCGCGATCCGGCGCATCGGCGATTTCGAGCAAGGTGCCGTCGATATCGAGGAAAAACGCGTGTGCGGCCACGCCGCCTGGCAGGCGCTGCGGAGGGGAATCCGGGGCTTGGGTGCGCGTGTCCATGAAACCGATGGCAGCAATCGGAAGAACTTACAGGATCATTGTGCCCGTCCCGCCAGGCGCAGCAGGCGTGGCCGCGGCGCGGCCTCGCTCATGGTCAGGCGATCGCGCTTGCGCATGCCCGCGGCATCGAGCAGCATCCGGCCCGCCCACCGATAGACATTGAATTCGCGGATCAGTGCCCGCATGATGCGCATGCGGTCGCGCTGTTCGGTCAGCGGCATCGTCAAGGCGTAATGCAGCATCGTCGCGCTTTGGTCGACATCGTAAGGATTGACGATCAAGGCCTCGGAGAGTTCGCGCGCCGCGCCCGTGAACTGGCTCAGGATGAGGGTGCCGCGCTCGTCGTCGCGCGATGCGACGAACTCCTTGGCCACCAGGTTCATCCCGTCGTGCAGGCTGCTCACGACGCACACTTCCGCCGCCCGGTAGTACTCGTAGACCTCCTGCGGTTCATGGTGCGCGATCTTCAGGATGATGGGGCGGTAATCGTCGCGCGCAAAGCGGCCGTTGATGCGCTCGGCGGCCGCCAGCACGTGCTGCTCGAACTCCTGGTATTCGCCGATGTTCGTGCGGCTGGGCGCGGCGATCTGGATGAACGAGAAGCGCCCGATCCAGGAAGGCTCGATCTCCAGCAGGCGCTCGACCGCCAGGAACCGCTCGATGATTCCCTTCGTGTAATCGAGCCGGTCCACGCCGACCGCGAGCAAATGCTCCTCGAGCAGGCCATGACGCTTGCGCACGTCGGTGCGGCATTCGGCCACGCCCTTGCGCGTCACGGCCTCGGGCGGCGGCCACTCGATCGAAATCGGATACCGGTTGACGGCCGTCGACTTGCCGCCGTAGCTCACGGTGAAGGTTTCCCGGTCGACGAGGGCTTCGAGCACGCGATCGACCGTGTCGAAGAAATTGTTGCAATGGAACTGGGTATGGAACCCCAGGATGCTGCTGCCGAGCAGGCCGTCGAGCAGTTCCGCGCGCCACGGGCAGATCGAAAAGGTCTCGGGATTGGGCCAGGGGATGTGCCAGAACGTGATGATGGTCGCGTCGGGCATGAGTTCGCGCAGCATGCGTGGCAGCAGGGCCAGGTGATAGTCCTGGACCAGGATGATCGGGTCGTCCTTTTTCGCCTCCTCGACGACCGCGCGCGCGAATTTGCGGTTGACCTCGGTATAGACCTTCCAGTCCGAACTGCGGAACACGGGGCGCACGTGGGCGATGTGGCATAGGGGCCAGAGCCCTTCGTTCGCGTAGCCGTTGTAATAACCGGCCTCCTCCTCCTTGCTCAGCCAGATCCGGCGCAGGTTGTAGCTGGGCTGGTCGGGCGGGATCTCGACCTTGTCGTACGCATCGACGACATCGCGGTCGGCGGAGCCGCTGCCGTGGGCGATCCACGTGCCCGAGCACGCCCGCATGATCGGCTCGAGCGCGGTGACCATGCCGCTGGCCGGCCGCTGCACTTCGATGCGTTCGGTCGAAGTGCGGATGTGGCTGTACGGCTCGCGGTTGGAAATGACCAGGATCTCCTCACCGCGCAGGTTCTCGCGCAGGATCTTGCGCAGAGCCACCGGATTCCAGGTGATTTGCGCTTCGTCGCGCGCGCGATATTCGGATTCCAGGTCACGGATCAGGCTGCGCAGGTCGCGCGCGATCGGCTGCAGCTCGGGCACCGCCGCGGCCTTGGCGGGCGTGAGGATTCCTTCGCCGCGCAGCAAGGCCAGCGTGCCATTCACCCAGCCGCGCAGGCTCAACTGCGCGATCACGCCCGTGATCATCGATACGAC
>Ga0181537_10000165_pt1 | contig 60283 bp, 55 predicted proteins | sample PEATcosm2014_Bin_39_FD_119765 | JGI IMG/M metagenome (GOLD analysis project Ga0181537, IMG submission 119765) | Peatland microbial communities from MTU Mesocosm Facility, Houghton, MI, USA - PEATcosm2014_Bin23_10_metaG | ecosystem: Environmental > Terrestrial > Soil > Wetlands > Peat | place...
CCAGCGGGTAGAGCAGTTCGTGCATGAGAATGGGCGCGCCTTCTTTGAACCGGTTCGCAAAGTAGTCCCGCTCCATCATCCGCGCAATGGTGTATTTCGAGCACAGCCGCACCACGTCCTCCCATTTCAGCGGCCCCAGCCAGTCACTGTTGAAACGCACCTCGGTCTTATCGGGATCGAGGATTTTGAATACCTGCTCCTTATACGTCTCGGCATTACGATCGATTTCCTCGCGCGTCATGGGCGGGCGCGTCAGGTTGCGGCCGGTGGGGTCGCCGATCAAGCCGGTCATGTCGCCAATCAGGAAGATCACCTGGTGGCCCAGGTCCTGAAAGTGCTTCATCTTACGAAGCAGCACGGTGTGGCCCAAGTGTAAATCCGGAGCCGTCGGGTCAAAGCCCGCTTTCACGCGCAGCGGACGGTCCTCTTTGGCGGCCGCGGTCAGGCGCTCACGCAGGTCTTCTTCACGAATCAGCTCGGCCAAGCCCTTTTTCAGGTAGGTAATCTGTTGTTCAACCGGAGGGAAACTCACGCTCGTCTTTTTCGCTCTTTCCTGGCCAAGGCTAGCGCTCCTCGAGATGCCTCAACCGGGCATCGAGCACCTCTTCCACACGGTGTAGCTCGGCACGCCAGATCTCGCGCTGGGACTCAAACCCGGCTTTCATTTCACTGCGGAGCGAATTGTCGAGGACTTTGATCGCCTCACCAAGTGAATCGTCGCCAGTTTTCATTTCGTTCCGCAGCGATTCGAGCTGATAGCGGTTCGTGAGAATGCCGATTAAGACCGCGAGCGTCGGCAGGAGAGCCGGCGCGAGCGAGAGCGTCATTTGTTGCCAGAACGGGATCATGAAGCTATACCTGATTTTACCCATGTTCCAGCCGGCGATCGCAGGAAATGGGCAACCCAGACCATTGGACAATTCTGCCAAATGGGCAATTCCCAACAAAATCCGGCACTTGCCTTCTAGCCACCGGGCAGTTAGAATCAAAGCTTTTGAGGACCCAAAGCGAGCGCCCGTCTTACGTTTAGGGCGGGTCTTTCATGGGGCGTGGGGACATCCAACACGGTCGCCTTTTCCCCTGACGTAGCGTCTAGCGCGGCGTGGGAGGGATTGAGGTACGTTAGAGTGGTGCCAAGTAAGCATGTCGAGGCAAGCGACGGGTAGGAGGATTGGTAATGTCGGTTGAACAGAAGGTTAAACAGATCATCGTGGAACAACTGGGCGTGGATGAGAACCAGGTGGATCCAAGCGCGTCGTTCGTCGATGATCTGGGCGCCGACTCGCTGGACATCGTCGAATTGGTAATGGCATTTGAAGAGGCTTTCGACATCGATATCCCTGACGAGGACGCCGAGAAGATTCAGACCGTGAAACAGGCAGTCGAGTACATCGACGCCAAAACGGCCAAAAAGTAGCTGGAGCCCCGCCTGAACCGCCCAAGCCTGCCGGAGGCGCCCCCGCACCGGCCACGGAACCTGGACCTTATGACCGGCCGGCGGAAACCGGAGTCGCGGCCTTTCCTTGCGGCATCTGACTCCTCAGGGTTCCGCGCGCTGACCAGACGCGTTCGCAATGGAGACTTTCGTGCCTCGTAGAGTCGTTGTCACCGGAGTAGGATTGTTGTCCTCGGTGGGCATTGGGACAGAGGAGTGCTGGTCGGCCTTGAGGGCCGGCAAAGGCGGAATCGGCCCGATCACGCACTTCGATGCGCACGAACATAGCTGCCGTATCGCCGGGGAGGTGAAGAATTTCGACCCGCTCCATTACGTTGAGAAGAAAGACGTCAAGAAAATGGGCCGCTTCATCCAGTTTGCGATGGCGGCGAGCGAGTTTGCCGTGAAAAGCGCGCGCCTGGAAGCGGGCGGCTACGATCCGGAGCGCGCCGGCGTCTACATTGGCAGCGGCATCGGCGGATTCGAAGTGATCGAGCGGGAGCACCGCATCCTGCTGGAGCGCGGCCCGAGCCGTCTCTCACCGTTTTTCATTCCCTCGTGCATCATCAATCTGGCGAGCGGATATGTGTCGATCCGCTACAACGCAAAGGGGCCAAATTCGGCCACGGCCACCGCCTGCACAACCAGCGCGCATTCCATCGGCGATTCGTTCCGGCTGATTCAATACGACGACGCGGACGTGATGATCTGCGGAGGCACCGAAGCGACAGTAACCCCGCTCGGCATTGGAGGGTTCGCGGCAATGCGGGCACTCTCGACGCGCAACGATGAGCCGGAGAAAGCGAGCCGGCCGTGGGACAAGCAGCGCGATGGCTTCGTGGTGGGGGAAGGCGCCGGGATACTCGTGCTCGAAGAACTGGAACATGCACTGCGGCGCGGAGCGACGATTCTGGCCGAGGTGGTGGGGTATGGAATGAGTTCGGACGCGCATCACATCACATCCCCCCCCGACGACGGCGACGGCGCCTACCGCGTGATGCGAAACGCGCTACGGGATGCGCACATCGAGCCCACAGCCGTGGAATACGTCAACGCCCACGGGACCTCGACGGAGGTAGGCGACCGCGTGGAAACCATCGCTCTGAAGCGCGCCTTCGGCGACCACGCTTATTCACTTGCCGTGAGCTCGACCAAATCGATGACAGGCCATCTGCTGGGCGGCGCGGGAGGACTGGAGGCGGGAATCACGACGCTGGCTATTCGGGACCAGATAGCGCCTCCGACCATCAATCTGGATGAGCCGGACGAAGCCTGCGATCTGGATTATATCCCGCACACGGCGCGGCCCATGGCGATCGAGTACGCCCTCACCAACAGCTTCGGTTTTGGCGGCACAAACGGCTGCCTGATCTTCAAACGCTACAGGGAGGGCCTATGAAAAGGCCCCTCAACTGGTAGAGTCGAAGGTGATGAAACGCCGTGATCTGCTGGCGGGTATTGCCGCTTCCGCTGTCTCCGGGTCTGATGCTATGGCAGCGGCCCCTGGTGCACCGAATAGCTTCCTCGAGATTCGCAGCTATAGGCTGCACAACAGTTTTGAAGAGCAGTTCAGCAACCTGTCGGATTATCTTCGATCCACTTACCAGCCCGTGGCTGCGCGCGCGGGCGCAAAACTGATCGGCGCATTCAACACCTACATTGGGCCCGATGCGCCGTGCCTCACCACCATTACGCAATACGCTTCGCTTGGCGCCATGCAGGACGCGCTCGCGAAGCTGGCGGCTGACGAAAAATACCAGGAGCAGTTGGGCTCGCTTGGCGGCGACGCCGGGTTCCCTTACGTGCGTATCGAGAGCAGCCTGTTGCGCTGCTTTGACGCCATGCCGGAACCAGCGCTTGCCGACCCCAACGACCGAAGGCCCGCACGCATCTTCGAGCTCCGCATCTACGAATCGCACACGCTGGCCACTCTGGCGCGCAAGGTGCAAATGTTCAACCAGGGCGAGATCGCCATCTTCCAGAAGCTCGGCATGCGGCCCGTTTTCTTCGGCGAGACATTGGTGGGCCCACGCCAGCCAAACCTGATGTATATGCTTTCCTTCGACGATCTGGCCGCTCGCGAGAAGCTCTGGCACGATTTCGGCGCGGATCCGGACTGGAAAAAGCTGAGCTCCCACCCCGCGCTAGCTGACGCCAAAATTGTTTCCAACATCAGCAATGTAATGCTGCGCCCGCTGAGCTTTTCACTGATTCGCTGACAACCAATTCACTTCAATCCATCTCAATTGCACGGGGCTGGCGCCGCCTTAAAGCCAATCAGGGCCAGCGAGACCGATTTGTTATCATTGGTGCGCGGGGTGGAGCAGTCAGGTAGCTCGTTGGGCTCATAACCCAAAGGTCGCAAGTTCAAATCTTGCCCCCGCAACCAAACCTCTCCCTCTTCCAACACCGCTAGCCGGAACGCCGCCGCACCCCCGCCCTGTCAACCGGTCTGTGATAAACAAGGATTCCTGGACAACCTCTTGAGAACCTCTACTTTCCTGTTGACCCTGGCCCTGGCTGCACCCGCCTATGCGCAAACCGCGCAGACCCCGGATCCCGACATCCACTATCATTTGGGACCCGATTCGCTTCCCGAGGAAGGTGTGCCGAAAGGCGCGCTGCGCGGCCCGTTCGTGTTGCCGAGTCAGGCTTACCCGGGCACGCAGCACACATACTGGGTCTACGTCCCGGCTCAATACGACCCGTCGACGCCTGCCAGTCTGATGGTGTTTAACGACGGGCAAGCCTTCATTGCGCCAGAGGGCGACCTTCGCGCTTACAACGTTCTCGATAATCTGATTTACCGCCGCGAGATCCCGGTGATGCTGGCGGTATTTATCAATCCCGGCCGCACCGCTGAACAGCCCGAACCCAATCCACGCGAGTGGGGCGACCGCACCACTAACCGCCCCACCGAATACAACACCTTGGACGATAAATACGCGCGCGTGATCGTCGACGAGCTGCTTCCGGCGCTCAGCAAGGATTACAACATTTCGAAAGATCCCGACAACCGCGGCATTGGCGGCGTCAGCTCGGGAGGTATCGCTGCGTTCACCGTGGCCTGGGAGCGCCCGAACGAATTTCGAAAAGTGCTGAGCATTGTCGGCAGCTTCACCAACCTTCGCGGCGGCAATGCCTATCCCGACATCATTCTGAAGTCCGAGAAAAAGCCAATTCGCATATTCCTTCAGGACGGACGCAACGACCTGCGCGCCTTGAAGCCCGACGGCACTTACGACGAGACCCGTGACTGGTTCTATCAAAACAACCGCATGTTGAAGGCGCTCACGGCGAAGGGATACGAAGTGAACTACGCCTTCGGGATGAACAAACATGGTTCGAAAATGGGTGGCCAGATTCTGCCCGAGATGATGCGATGGCTCTGGCGAGATCAGCCGGTTTCCACCGACCCCCACGACATGCTGGAGCGCTCGTTCCGCGATCGGCAAGCGACGCCGACGCCGGGTTCGCCTGCTCCAAAGAACTAAAGCTCACACGACTAGCCGAAAAAAAACGGAACGAATTGTTTCGCCTTGTATTCGTTCTCAAGCAAACCCAATAAGCGATTTGTTACCAATGCGATAGGGCGGGTCATTCGTCGATGGAGGAGGCGCTGAGAAAGTCATGCGATCGCGGCTCGAAACGCAAACCTGGATGTTGATGGAACCCGGTACTCTGTATTAACATATACTGGGCATTGTGGAGTACTCAGACGACAGCCGGGAAAAGCGGGTCACACAACTCCGGAAGGGCATTTTGGAGCTGGCTGTGATGGGAGTCCTCTACGGCGAGCGGCATTATGGCTATTCGCTGGTTCGGGTTCTTTCGGAACGCGGCTCCATCTCGCTCAAAGAGGGCACGGTTTATCCCATTCTGGCCCGCTTGGACCGCGACGGACTTGTGGGTTCGGAATGGGTGGAATCCGATCAAGGGCCTCCTCGCAAGTACTACGCGCTGACCGCCTCAGGCCGGCAGCTCTTCGACGAGCTGAGCCAGGAACTTGATTTGTTGGTTTCCCTGGTCCAGCAGAAGTGGAAGACTCCGGAGCAGCCTGAGTATTCGGGAAAGAGACTAGTAGTTCAAAAGGGGTAAGGAAATGTATAACTACCCACCGGTGGTGGCGAAGATCGCCAATGATTACTTGGAGCGGGTGAAGTCGCAGCTCCGTCTGGTGCCGGTCCGCGAGCAGAACGAGTTCCTGCGCGAGATCGAGTCGCACCTGTATGAGGCCTACCAGCAGACCCCGGGTGAGGACGACGTCGCGAGAATCCTGGCTGTGCTGCGGAACTTAGGCGAACCTGCCGAAGTGGTCTCGGACCGGCTTCCCGGTGCGATGGTGCGTTCCGGAACGAGCCGCAATCTGCCGCTGTATGTGGTTGGCGGCATACTGATTGCGTTGTTTGGGCTTCCGTTAGGGTTTGGCGGCTTGGGAGTCCTGGCAGGCCTGCTGGCCGCGGCCACCGGTGTGCTGATCGGCTTCTATGCGGCTACGGGAAGCTTCCTTCTTGTAGGCTCGCTGGTTACGCTGATGGGTTTGACTCGATTTCTTACGCCGCATTTATTCGACAGGATGGTGGATCTCGGTTTTATCCAACTGGGTGGGCCCGTGGGAGAATTCCTCGACCAGTTCTCTCCTGCCGATCAGGGACTTCTCATGATGCTGGTCGGCTGCATATTTCTTGGACTCGGGTTGGGCATGTTGTGGCTGGGAAAACACCTGCTGCGGGGGCTGCGATTCCTGTTTAGTATGCTCTTTGACCGGATACGAAGGCTCGCGCAAGTTGTACGGCACAAGTGGAATCCGCAGAATCGCGAAGCGCCGGATATGAGCCGCCAAAATCCAAAGCCCGCCATGCACGCGGCTTCGAGTGTGGATTAGTTGGCTGGGATTCATTCGCACGGCCCCATCACCATTTCTTCCACGATCTCCCCGGCGGTTGCTGCCGGGATAGCTGGTGACGGCTGCGCTGCGCGAAATGTTGGAGGCAGGCATGGTGTTACACTTTGGTCGGGAACCGTAGACAGGGTTCCTGAGAACCTCCAATGAACGAACCGAGTTTTGCCATTACGCTCGACCAGTGGCAGATTCTGTTCCATGAGACGATGGCGGCGATGCTGCGGGCCCAAGAGGCGGTCAAGCAGCAGTTTGGTGTTTGGGGAACTCTCAACGGACTCTGGAGATGCAGCCGCGATCTCAAGAGGCTCAACGCGAGCCTGAAGGCCATCTCAGAACTACCCGATGGACTGCTAACTGAGGAAATCATTCAGTCCCAGATCCCGCAACTCCGAAAGCTCCTAAAATCTATCGAAGACCTGATCGACACGGCAAAACGGCATCACTTAACGAATCGTTCGCTCACGAATGCTGCTCTCGGATCGATTAGAATCCATGGCGAATACATCGCAGACTACCTGGACGCGCTTGAGATGTCAGTTGATCCGGACGTTCTGAAGGCGATCACCGATGGTCGCGACCAAATCCAGCGCGGCGAATTCGAAACGATGGAGCAGCTCTCCTGAGTGAGCCGGCTTACAAATTCAAGCTCAGCCAGCAAGCCGCAAGTTACCTGAAGCGCCTGGACGCCGATACAAAAAGGCGCATCGAGGAGGCTTTACGTGATGCTCAAAGGAACCCCGTCGAAGCTTCCGACCATCTCGTAAACAGGGGACCGGAACGAAAGGTTCGAGTTGGCAACCTGCGAATCCTATTCAGAATCGAGTCGAAGGAAATACTCGTTGATGCAATCCTCCCGCGTGGAGACGTCTACAAGCACACACGAAGATGGCTGCGTGCCGACGGCCGATGACGAACACACTCCCGAGCAGCGCTGTATCATCGAGGCGCGCCTGGCTGACTTCAAGAGAGACCGCAGCCACGGTCCCTGCCGATAACGCGGGCCAAATGATCGCCCGAAGGAAGGCCGCACTGAAGAAGCGCGCTGCTACCAAGAAAAATAAGCGCACGCGATGAAACGTCGACTATTTACCAGGCCTCCCGTCGTCGGACCCGAAACGGGGTGCGCAGTATGGGCACTGGCGAAATCACGGCGTGAGTGATACTGTTCACAGCGGCTAAACTGTTCCAGCAGACCCTAGTGACCCTTACAAGACCCATCCCGACCCCCCCCGCGCCCACGGGCGCATTGAGGGGCTCAGCTAGAGAGCGACTGGGCGCAAGCGGCCGGTGGCACGGGTCTGCCGGATCTGCCTGCCACGCGCGTCGAGGGCTAAATCGATGAGCGTCATCTGGCGGCCGAAGCGGGTTGACGTCCTAAAGACTAATGTCTACCGTTTCATGCAGCGCCTCGGCTTCGAAGAGCGCGAGGATTTTCTTCGCTTTTCGACAGAGAATCCGGAAGCGTTTTGGGCTGAACTCGAAAAGGAAATGGGCGTCGCGTGGTTCCTGCCTTATACGCGCGTGCTCGATCTGCCGCAGGGTCCGGAGTGGCCGCGCTGGTTTTCTGGCGGCCAGATCAACATTGCCTGGAACTGCCTCGATCGCTGGGTGAACACCCCTCAACCCGCCTGCGTCTGGCGCAATGAGCGCGGCGCGCGGCGCGAGGTTTCTTTCCGCGACCTCACGTTGAATTCGAACCGACTGGCGCACTACCTGCGTTCGCTGGGCATCGAGGCAGGTGACCGCGTAGCCTTGTGCGCCCCGCTTGAGCCGGAGATTCTTACCGTCCTCTATGCATGCCTCAAGATTGGTGCAATTCTGGTTCCTATTTTTTCCGGATACAGCGCCGCCACAATTGCTTCTCTCCTCGATTCAAGCGGCGCCAAATTAGTGTTCACCGCGGAAACCATGACGCGCCGCGCCAAGCGAACGCCTTTGCGAGAGAAAGTGAACGAGGCGCTGGAGCGGCCCAACAAGGTGGAGCACGTGCTGAACCTGAGCGAGATCCACAACCGCATTGAACTTCAGCCCTCCTACTTCGACATGGAGTCATTGCCGTCGGAAGCGCCCTGGCTGTTGCTTTTCACGCCCGGAACGGGTGGCAAGCCCAAAGGGTGTCTGCATTCGCACGCCGGCGCTTTGCTTCAGGCGGCCAAGGATGTTTATCTTGCTTTCGATCACAAAGCGGCCGACCGCTTCTTCTGGCTGACCGACATCGCCTGGATGATGGGCGCCTGGAGCATCATCGGCAACCACCATTTCGGCGGCACTGTGTTTCTGTACGATGGCGCTCCCGATCATCCGGATGGCAATCGCATCTGGCAAATCCTCGAAGATGAGCGAATCACGACGTTCGGCCTTTCTCCCGGCGATTTGAGGCTTTTGCGCAATACCTCGCAACCCGACGAATACCCGCTCGAATCACTCCGCCTGCTGGGCTCCTGCGGTGCTCCTTGGGACGAGACGTCGTGGCTTTGGTACTACGAACGAATCGGCAAGGGCCGCTGCCCGATAATCGAGGTCGCGGGAGTCACGGAAATCTTTGGCGCTTTCCTCGAGCCGCTTCCCATCCAGTCTCTGAAACCCTGCAGCTTGGGTGGACCCGCGCCGGGCATCGCCGCCTCTGTGGTGGATGAGAAAGGCAAGCCGGTGCAGCGCAAAGGCGGGTTTCTGGTTTCAACCAAGCCGAGCCTGTCGATGACGGCCGGAATCTGGGGCGACCCGGCGCGCTACATGGCCGACTACTGGACGCAGTTTCCGAGCTGCTGGTCGCAAGGGGACTGGGCCAGCATCGATGAGGACGGCCACTGGTTCCTGCATGGCCGGGCAAACGAGTGCCTGAACATCGGCGGCCGCAAAGTGGGACCGGGCGAAGTGGAGCAGATACTTTGCGAACACCCCGGCGTAGCCGAGGCAGCCGTGATTGGAGTGCCGCACGCGTTGAAAAACGATGAGATTGTGGCGTTTGTTGTGGCTCGAAACAACCCCCGCCTTCCGCTTCAGACGACGGAGCTCGCCGCTCACCTGGTTCGCGAAATGGGACCGCTGTTCCGTCCGAAGGCGATCCACGTAGTGGCGGACCTGCCGAAGACTTTCGCCGGCATGATCGTTCGCCGCCTGATCCGGCAGAAGTATTTAGGGGAAGAGCTGACGGAAGCCGATGCGTTGGGAAACCCCAGCGCCCTGGATTACGTGCCGCGTAAGCGGTGATGAGGGCTCGACCCCAGCTTGCGCAGCGCCTCCAAGCCGCGCGAGAATCTTGCTATGCTTCGAGTCCGGCTCGTTCATTGGAAGGCTGCGGAAGCCGAGCCGCGTATCGAGAAGCTGCGTAAAGCGGGCTTCGCGGTGGAGTACGAGGAAAAACCGGACTACTCTCACATGCGCGAGTGGCGGAAATCGCCTCCGGACGCTTTTGTCATCGACCTCACCAGGCTGCCCTCGCATGGCCGCGAAGTGGCAACGGCTCTGAGAAACTATCGCGACACACGTTCGGTCCCGCTTCTGTTCCTGGACGGGGAGAAAGAGAAGGTAGAGCGTGCGCGGCAGACTCTGCCGGATGCTGAATTCACAACTTCTAGCGCGTTGATCGCGGCGGTGAAGCGGGCAATCAGGAATCGCGGCACGCGAGACGCGGCTCCTGTCCGGCCTCCGGCCATGATGGAGCGCTACGGTTCACGAAGCGTGGCGGAGAAGCTAGGGATCAAACCCAATCAGAAGATCGCGCTGCTCGATCCGCCCCCGCATTTGGAAGCTCTAATCGGGGGTCTGCCGGAAGGCGTCGAGTGGGTAGAAGCCGACGACGGCAGACCCGAGATGGCTTTGTATTTTGTAGCGGACGCCGATCGCTTGCGATCAGCTTTCGGTTTGGCGAGACGGCAAAAGAACCTGAAGAAGCTGTGGGTCGCCAGGAAGAAGCCCGCAGGGAAGACCCAGGCAAGCGCGGCGGCAACGGTATCCGAAAATGTGGTGCGGGAAACGGGTATCGAATTGGGTTTCGTGGACTACAAAGTGTGCGCGATCAGCGACGTGTGGAGCGGCCTGCTGTTTGCGAGGAAGAAGCCAGGCTGAACAAAGCATGTGGCGCGGGCTGTCAGCCTGCAGAGCCGAGATCCGTCTGGGCTTTTCCACATTAGGGCGCGAGCCGGGGCAAAAAACTGGCACGAGGAATGAGCCCCCCCGATCGGGCAAAAGAGCCTTCCCCTTGTGCGCAGCTTGTCTGTCTGAATTCTCTTTCGCCCCGTTTCCGGGGCTGGGCGGGTAAGCATTAGCTACCCATTGCTGACGCAATGACTATGATCTTTCGCCCTTCGGGCTTGGAACGATGGGGCCGCTGCGGGCTTTCTGGCCACTATGTGCCACTCCGCGTTTTACGGTCTCGCCCGAAGGGTGGGTCTGAACTCTCCTCTTGTTTACCGAGAGGTAGACGCTGCCGATACCGGCCTCAAGCGCCTCTAAACGCATTTCCAGGGACGCTTTGCCCGCTCGTCCGGGTTTTCGCCAGATTCACTCGTTTTTCGAGGGCCTGCCAGCGCGGGTCGGCGCGGTAGGGGTCGAAGAAGCGGTCGTTCAAGGTCCACGGAAGATTCACATAACGGCGCTGGTAGACGCCGTCGAGCGCTTCGAACATCGCGTCCACTTCGCCGGTGGCGGCGTAATAGACGGCAGTTCCATCGGTGTCTCCGTGCGCGACGAGCCGGCTCGTCCATTCCTGGGCGCGGTCGGAATCGCCGGCCTGCCGGTAGGCCGTGGCCAGGTACGCCACACCCACGTGCCACCAGGGAGCCAGCTTCACGCCTCGCTTCAGGCTGGTGATGGCTTCCTGCGTGAGGCCCGCGCGAAGCTGGGCTTGCCCCATCGCAAACCAGATGAAGTAGAAGTTCGGATCGATTTCGAGGGCTCTGCGCGCGTACTCGATGGTTTCCTTGTACTGGTTGGCATAGTACAGTGACCACGCCATACCGTTGTGAAGAATCACAGACAGTGGATCGTTCTCGAGCGCCAACCGGCTTTGTTTCATTGCGTCGGCGACTCGCCCCAACGGGAGCAGATAGTACATGACGTAACGGTGCCGCACTATGGGCGGGACGGGTTCAACCGCCAGGGCCTGCCGGAAATGCGTATCGGCAGCTTCCCAGTCATAATCATAGGCTGCCGCTACACTCCCCAACACGCTGCGCGCCTCGCTGTTGCCGGGGTCGATAGCCAGCGCTTTTTCCGCGGCCGATTTCGCCAAGGGCGCCACGTCGCCGGCGGGTTTCATGCTGAGCGCCGCAAGCGCGTAGTAGTAACCCGCCAACCCGCTGTAAGCCGGAGCGTAATTCGGGTCGATGGCCAGGGCCTGCTCAAAGCACTCCTTGGCTTTCGCCAGGCTCTCCGCCGTGAACGGCACGCGGTGATACTGTCCTTTCAAGTAATTCTGATAGGCCTCGATATTTACCGTGCGCGCGCGGGGAGCCAGCCGCACTTTGAGGGCTTCCGAGATCGCCTGGCTGATTTCATCCTGAATGGCGAAGACGTCGGTCATGTCGCGGTCGTAGCGCTCCGACCAAAGATGGGCGCCATCGGCCGCATTAACCAACTGCGCATTGACACGGAGCCGGTTGCCGGCGCGGCGAACGCTGCCTTCGAGGACGGTTCCCACTCGTAGCGCCTCGGCGATCTTGGTGATGTCCTGCTCCTTGCCGCGGAAGGCGAAGGAGGACGTGCGGGCAATCACCTTCAGGCCCGGAATTTTGGTGAGCAGGTTCAGGATTTCTTCTGCCAGGCCGTCGCTGAAATATTCGTTCTCTTTGTCCGCGCTCAGGTTGGAAAAGGGGAGCACGGCAATCGAGGGCGGCAGCGGCGCCACGTCGGAAATGGCGGCTCCGGGCGAACTCACTCCGCTGATTGCATTCAGCAGAGCCTCCTTCACTTGCGCCATGGATTGATACCGTTCGGCGGGTGATTTGCGCAGGCATTTGGCCAGAATGTTTTGTAGCGCGGGCGCCACCGCCAGAGGTTTAGGCTCCTTGTGCAGGACGGCGGCCATGACGGCGACGGCGGAATCGCCGCCGAACGCGCGCCGCCCGCTCAACATTTCGTAAAGCACCAACCCAAACGAGAAAACGTCCGACCGCGCGTCGACAGGCTTGGTTTCGGCCTGCTCGGGAGACATGTAAGCGGCAGTGCCGAGGATGGTGCCGGCCTGGGTAACGCCGATAGCGTCGGCCGTGGCCGTCGGCTCCCGCGAGATGCCGTCGCGGCTCAACAACGCGAGGCCGAAATCGAGCAGTTTGATGCCGGACTTGGTTACCAGGATGTTGGCGGGTTTCAGGTCGCGATGGGTGATGCCCTTGGCGTGAGCGGCGGAAAGCGCATCGGCGATCTGCACGGCATGGCGAAGCGCGACATCGAGAGATAACGGGCCAGCCAGTGGAGCGCCCTCGATCAACTCCATGACCAGGTAGTTCGGCCCGACGTCGTAAACCTGGCAGATGTTGGTGTGGTTGAGCGCGGCAATGGCCTTGGCTTCACGTTCGAAGCGTTCATTGAACTGAGCGGCCGAAACTTTGATCGCCACCTCGCGATTAAGCCTCGGGTCATGGGCACGATACACTTCGGCCATCCCACCGGCACCGATGGGCGCCAGTATCTCGTAGCGCCCGAGTTTTGTGCCGACAGAGAGCGCCATATGACCGGCTCAGCCTAGTTTACTCGATCGTTCATGGAAAAAACCTCGACACCGCCGCCTCAATCGGCGTCGCTAGTACAACTAGTACTGGAGCCAGGATGAGAATTCTTCAGCGCAGGCCGCTAATCCCCTTTGGGCGCAGGGTCGTGCCGATGCCCCGTGATTGTCTGCGTGTCGGAACAAGATTCCTCAACGCTCGAGGCTCCTATTTCTTCGGGAACGTCAGCTCGCCCGACGGGTCCTTTTGCTTGAGGCCCTTCACCTGGCCGTCTTCGACGACAAATTCGAAGATCAGGTCGGAGAAACGGGGAGTGCGGAAGGCCAATCCTTTCACCTGGCTTAACGGAATACTCGGCTGGCCGGGCAGCACCAGCGACAAGCTACCATCGGGCGCCAGAGCGACCTGAATCTTCACGCCCCCGGGAGTTTCGTAAGAGCCCGCCAACTGGGACATCAACTTCGGGTCGATGGTGTCAGGCTTCCGGACAAACACGGCTTCGGCTTCGTCCAGAGACATCGCGGCTTGATCGATATCGCCCTGCGGATTAGTGTGGAAGTTCACTGACCACTTGCCGTCCTGCTCGTCATCGGGAGTATCAAAGCGGTCGTAGTGGAAACGGGTCATGGGCATGCGAATCTTATGAAAATCGAACTGAAGCTCGCCGTCCTTCAGCCCGATGGTCATCACGCCATAAGCCGGGTTCTCATAGGCGCCGGCGTAAGCGGCGAGGGGGTGCGACGCCTTCGTATCCGGAACGCGGCCTTCATCGGCTTTGGTTCGCGATTCGGTATCCGCTTTCTTGTTTTTCAGCCGGATCTCGAGCTGGCGGGCGCTCCAGGGCGTCTGGTCCATGCCCAGTAATCGCTCGTACACGTTGTAGCTGACGATGTTGTAGAGCGGCTGGCTATGATTGCCAATTTCAAATACGATCACGCCTATGTGCTCCTGGGGCATGAACGAAACCTGGGTATGGAAGCCAGGCAAATCGCCGCCGTGAAAGGTAATCAGGCGCCCACGGTAGGAAGCCGTCTCCCGTCCCATGCCGTATGCCGCATTCAGAATCTCGGACCAACCCCTGGTTTCGAGCGACGTGTTGGGTAGAGCGATGGCGGGCTGCAGAGTGGCCTTCAATACTTCGGGCGGAAGCACTTGCTTGCCATCGTATTTCCCCTGGTTCATCAATGCGATCAACCAGTGAGACATGTTTTCAATGTTGGAGACGATAGCTCCGCAGGGCGCCACGCCGGATATGTCTTCGTAGTACGGAATTCTGTATAGCTCAAAGGAATCGCGCCTTTCCGTAAATCCGACTCCAAATTCCGGTTGCTTCAACATGCCGGCGATACTGTAACCGGTGGAGGTCATCTGAAGCGGATCGAGAATCCTCTCCTTGACGAACTGCTCCCAGGTTTTGCCGGACTGCATCTCAATCAAGTACCCAACCGCCGCGAACATGAGGTTGTTGTATAGAAAAGTTTGGCGCATAGGTTCCTGCGGCTCGAGGTAGACCAGCTTCTCGAAGAGCTGCTTGCGCGTGAAGTCGGATTTGTACCAGATGCTGTCGTGCCGCGTGATTCCGGTGCGATGCGACAGCATGTCTCGCAGGGTCACGGTGTTATTGAGCTGGTCATTGTAGAAGCGAATACTTGGAACGGACTCGCGCACCGGCTTGTCCCATGTCAGCTTCCCTTCCTCCACCAGCATGCCCGCCGCAATCGCCGTGAACAGTTTTGTATTGGAAGCGATGGGGCTCATGGTGCCGGCGGTGAACGGAAGCTTCTTCTCATAATCCCGGTAGCCGTAGCCTTTGGCGAAGACCAGTTTGTCATTCACGACGATGCCGACTCCGACGCCCGGCGCATTCCAGTCTTTGAGGGTCTTGGCCATATAGGCGTCGAAGCCGTCGAGTTTCTGAGCGACATCGATACCCTGAGCCGCAGCGCTACAGGCGAGGGCGAATACGAGCAGACCGGCAGTCGCCAGCCGCCGGCACACTGCTGTGATTGAGAATGGACTCATCGGACGCGCCCTTTCGGCAAGAAGATACTGTTTGGAGCAGGCCACCAAAGAGTATAGCCGCTGCGGAGCGTTAAAGCCGTGTCGATCCGGGTTTTGACTTCACCTCGCCAGAATGAAAGTTATTGGTGGCGGGATAGCACTTCTGGTTCGCCCCAAGCATTGGGGTCGGCCCCGGCCTCAACGAAGAAGTCTCTGGCTGCCTCGCTGGGAGCGGTGATCAAGGTTCTATCGTCTATCGGGACCGTAGGAACCTGCTCGCTGGCCTTCTGCTTGAGCCAATCGGATTCCAGGAAAGCGACGCTCAGCGTGTTGCCTTCGGTCCAGACCCGTACCGGGGTGTGGAGGGGGAGCTGCCATACGTCCTCACTGGCCGAGACGAGATCAAGCAGCTTGACGTCGCCTGCCGTCATCAGATTGGCCTTGAACAGGTAGACATCCGAGCCGGATGAGTAACGAATGTCATAGCCTGCTCCACTCTGGGTGACGGAATAAGTATCTGTGCCCTCCTGGTTGGTCCAGGCGCCGAGCAGGGCGGGATCCATCACCGCCTCTTTGTCGGTGACGAAAGGATTCAAAGAGACCAGGGACGAGCAGCCAGTGAGCGCAAGGGTCCCGGCCAGTATCAGAGAAAGTAACAAAGGTTTCATTGTTGTGCGCCTCCACCTAAGAACAGCGCTTCAGGGCGGCGAGAATTGCACTAGGGCACGCGAATTTTTTTCAAGGATCGAAGCAGGGTTACCTTGAGAGGAGCATAGTTGCCGGCAATTAGCATCAGGGCAAGGCCGGAAGCCAGCAGCAGGATGGGCCAGAAAGCGCGGCCGGGGAAAACCTCTTGCTGCAAACGGTACACGCCTATGGCGAAGAAGAAAAGCCCGCTGGCGAAGAAGTTCTTCATCTGGCGGCGGATGCTGCTGAACACGAAAACGCAGGCAGCAGCGGGAAGCAGCCATGCGAAGGTGCGGGCCTCGGCAGGCGATTCGGCGTCGATGCCGAGCAACAGCAACGAGGTCATCACATGGCCGGGAATCACAAATCGAAAGGCATGGCCGACCATGCGCAATTGAGGTGAGGATTGCAGGTGGCACAACCAGTCGAGGCCGGAGTAGATGGCAGCGTTCAGGATGAACAGGTATTCGACTTGCCCGCGGGTCCAGGGCGCCACCGACTTCAACCACTGAGCGTACGGAGCGTGGAAGGCAGCAACACCACTCAGCGCGGCCCAGGTGAAGGCCACGGCAAACGGGTAGAAATAGCGTGAGTCGTCCGGCAGGCGCAAGCGTTCAAACGTGAACCCGGCGATGAGGAACAGCAGGGCGCAGGGTAGCAGATGGAAATAAAAACGGCCGGGGTCGTTGTCGAGCCAGTCGAGCATGCCCATACGCAACAGGGTGGCAAGGCACAGCAGGGCCGCGTAGGTGGCGAGCATGAGTGAAAATACAGGCGCGCGCGTGAAACCGCGCAGCCACCAGCAGATGGGCAAGGCGGCTAGCAGCGCCCACCACAACTGGGCATTGGTGGCCTGCCTGGCGAATTCCAGACGATGGAAGAGTTCAAGGCGCAACTGGCCCTGGGTGACGGTGGTGAACAGGCGAGCTTCCTCGATGGTGACCAGCGCAGCGATGGGCGCCACCAGGCACAAGGCCAGCAGAAAGGCGATAGCCACGCGGGCGTTTCCCCGGTTCCAATTGCGGATACCGAGCCAGGCGATGGGAATGGAGGCGGCCCAGGCGGCGGCAATGGCGGGGGCTCCGGCCAGCCGTGGGTAGGAGAAGAACGTGAGGAACGCAGTGCCGACGGCCAGTATCCAGGCGCCCAGATACAAGGTGACCTGCGGCAATGTCAGACGGCGTGCCTCCATGATCCAGGCATCTTCGCGCTCGATGAGCCGCTCGTAACGTTTGCGGATTCCATCGTACTCGGATTCGGAAACGATCTGATCCTGACGCCAGCTTTCCAGGTCTCGAAGGTGCTGCCCCACCTTCCCGGCGATGAGGCGGGCATAGGCGGCGGGCTCGGCCAGCACGCTTTCGCCGGCAAGAAACCGATCCAAATCGTCGGCCATCTCGCGCGCGGAGTTGTAGCGCGCAGCAGGGTCCTTTTCGAGGGCTTTGAGGCAGATGTTCTGCAGATCGCGGGGAACGCCGGACGCGCGGCGGCGTGGTAGCACGGGCTCGTCTTCGCGAATTGAACGCAGCAGGCCAGAAACGGTGTCACCACGGAATGGCGGCGTGCCGGTAAGCAGCTCGTAGAGGATGACGCCCAACGAAAAGACATCGCTCCGCGCGTCCAGCGGGCTGCCGGAGGCCTGTTCGGGCGAAAGGTATTCGGGAGTCCCTGCCACCTGGCGCAGGGTGGCGCGATGTTCCTCGCGAGAGAGGTCAAGGGCCAAACCGAAATCGAGCAGCTTCGGCTCAAGGTCCGCTTCGACCAGGATATTGGCAGGCTTGAGATCCCTGTGCACAACGCCCTGGCAGTGCAGAAAATGAGCGGCAAGCGCGACCTTGGCGAGGAGCTCGGCTTTTTCGCGGAAATCGAGACGGGCGGCGGCGATGGTCAGAGGAGCGCCTGCGACGTATTCCATCACGAAATGAGGGGGCTCGTCGGCGGGTCCGAGGCTGTAGATGCGGGCGATGTGGGGGTGGTTCAGACGCGCCATGGCGCGCGCTTCTTCCATGAACCGCACGCGCAATCCAGCGTCGCCCGCATAGCGCGGAGCGAGCGTTTTGATCGCTACTTTCCGGCCCAGGGCTTCGTCCATGGCCAGCAGGACGCGGCCCATGCCTCCACTGCCGATTTCGTCGATGATCTGGTGGCCGGAAAGGCGATTTGGCAGCGGGGGCGCGGGTTCCAGAACGCGGTCAATTTCGGAGAGTGCGGCGAATTCCGTGTCGAGCTCGGAAGGATGCGGGGTGGAGTGATCGGCGCTCCCATCCAGGAGGTTCGCGAACGCTTCGGCGAGACTCTGTTCGCGGTCGCCGTCGGAGTCCATTATGCCTCCGAGGCGCGCGCGAGCTCGCCGAAGCGCTTCACGGCACGATACACCAGCAGCGCTACGGCTTCACGTGACTTGCCCAGGCGCTCGGAGATCTCGGCGGTGGAAAGCCCCTCGATCTTGGCCATGAGGATAGCTTGCCGGTAGTGATCGGGCAGCGCGTTCAAGCGCGCCAGTAGCCGTGCCATAGCCTCACGGTGGGCGAGCAGGCGGCTAGGAGTTTTCGTATCGGCCGGTTCGGGGCCGAGCGGATTCGATTCCGAGCGAAAGCGAACCTCCTCGCCGGCGCGGCATTCACGGCGCTGGTAGCGGATGCGATCGACGATGACGTGGTCGGCGATGGACGAAAGCCAACGGAAAAAGCTGCCGCGAGACTGGTAAGTGAAACGGTCGATGTCGCGGAAGGCCCGCAAACAGACTTCCTGAACTACGTCCTCCGCGTCGGTGAAGTCCGGGCCGGAAGAGCCGAGCTTGAAATGCACCAATACAACCAAGCGACGCCGGTGCTTCTCAAAGACCAGGGAGAGGGCCTCGGCATTGCCACTCCTCGCCTGTTCGAGGAGGTCGAACGTGGAGGTGGGTGCTAGCATCGCGGCCTGAACCTATGATCATGATACGGGTTTTTCACGTGAGGGCAGCGCTTTTGCCATTCAGTCCGGGCAGTAATACACTGCCTAATCCGTGCCCGGAGGCTGTCTGTTAGTCTGATTTCGGCTGGAGCTATAGGTGCGTCCGCTTAAAATTCTCGCCCTCTGCCTTGGAGCGGCCTTGGTCTGTGCATTCGCCTTCGTCGTGATGCTCCGGTTCAGTCTTCCACCGACCGATGAAGCCTATGGTGCTCCCCTCTCGCAGTTGTTTTCCGACCCGTTTGTGTTCTTCGGGGCTGTGTACGGGGGCGTCTTCTTCGGCTTGGTCTCATTCCCATTTGCCTACCTTGCCGTTCGAAAGGCGCGTCTGGCGCCCGCATCGCTGTTTACCTTTGGGGCAGTGCTAGGCGAGATTCTGTTTGTAACGCCGTTCTTGGGATGGGTTGGGCTCTTCGGAGCGGTCCCGGCCCTTGCCACAGCGCTTTTCATTTGCAGATTCTCTCGCTGGCAGATTTTCGGTACGCACCCGTAGATCCGAGGTCTTGGTTCTTGGACTGGCCAAGTATATCAATCCATTCAGTCGTCAGCCCACACCATTCTGACGTGCTCGCGATTCGCGTTCTCCCGGTCATCCGTATAGATGGCGCCCGAGCCTCGCCATTCTTGCGATCCGGGTATCTGCCAGCTACTCACCAGGTAATTGGTGAAATCCGAGTCTCCTGGATTGACATCCTTGATCCAAACCCGTCCGAACACGCTACGAAACGTAGCCAGTGCGTTCGTAGCGAACTGAGATTCAGCGCCGCGATCCAGAATCATGTTCGCCACCGTTCTCTTCGACACTGCCTGCACGTCAGAGAGAAACTCGCTTGTCAATAACTCATCCGGAACGGCTTTACCACTATAAGCGTCGAGCAGCGTGAACCCGTAACTCACCCCCTGGGCGCGAAATCGCCGCAGCGCATAGCGCGCCGAAATCGCGAGAAAGCGGATCTTGGCCGGCAGCGCCGCTCTTAGGAACTGATGTTCCGCCACTTCGAGCACGGCCGGGTCCACATCCACTGCGTCGATTCTTTCCACACCCGGCATTGCCGCGGCGTCTCTCGGGAAAGTGAAGCCGGCGGCTCCCACGGCCAGTATGTGTTCGCCACCCACCGCTTCGAGCGCTCGCGCCGTCTCGCGAATGTAAGGGAACGAGCTCTCACCAGTCGCGGCATAGATAGCTGAGGCCGCGCCGCCGTTCAGGAACATCACCCGCTCCAGCCGTCCATTGCCGGCCGGCCTCTCCACGATGCGAAAGGTTTGATGCGGGCTGTCGAATATGAACCGCTCATTGGCCGGGGTCGAAGCAATGCGGAGCAGAAAAACGGCCGCCAGAACCGCCACGCCGCTCGCGATCAGGGCCAGTCTTTGCACGCTCCCGATCGCCGCAACCGCAGCAGTTACAAATAGCAAGCCACAAACCATGTACGCCGTCGCGCGCACCCCTGCGAATGGGAAGAGCAAAATCGGCGTGCCGATCCCGCCGGCCACCGATCCCAGGGTCGAATAAAAGAGCACCTTCCCCGAAGCCTTCCCGCCTTTGCCTTCCTCACCGGTTAGCTCTGTGATCAACGGCACCGATTGCGCAACTAAATAGACCGGCAAAGCAAATAGCAAGGTCGCCGTTACGAAGATGGCCACTTCCAGCCCCCAGCCTTTGTCGAGCAGCTTCTCGAGCAATATGCCTTCCAGCGGGAAGGCCACGGCGTAGACAACTCCGGCGAGGAACAAGTTGCGCGTCAGAATCCTGAGATGGGTCCCGCGGTCGCCATGCGCCGAGAGCAGCCCTCCGTGCCAATATCCGGCGCTGAGCGCGAAAAGGATTACGCCGAGCATTACCCCGGTCAGCGTCATGCTCGATCCGGCGATAGGCACCGCTAGTCGAATCACGATCACTTCCGCCGCCAGCGTGGAAAAACCTTCTGCAAAGGCAATGCCCCACAATCGAAGGTTGCTGTGTCCACGCTGCTCGCTGGACGAACTCTTAGCCGCGCCAGTCAGAAAAGCCCGCAAAGCTTCCATAAGAAACAGTGTCGGCGATGGGGACTCAGCCGGGTGAGATCATAGGTATATGGCCAAACTCATCTTGAGCGTTGACACCCGGGTCGTTGCGCGTGCGAAGCAATACGCAAAACGGCGGGGCGTCTCCGTGTCGGAGATGGTTGAGGTCTACCTCGCTGCGGTTGCCAAGCCGTTTTCTCCCGCCGTGAGCACCGCACCGATTCTGCGCTCGGTGCGGGGAGCTCTCAAGAATGTTGATATTGGGGACTACCGGAAGCATCTGGCGGCAAAGAACAACACTGCGCTTGTTGGGCTTGGGTAGAGTAATGCCCGTTTGGGCAGCGCACCGGACAGCGGCCAAGCTTATTTCGGCAAGAGCTCGCTCATCAGATCGTCCATCATGCGGATGTAGGTGCTGCACCACTCCAATTCCGGTCCGGGCGGGCGTTTGTAAAGAGTGCGGTACTGCCGATACTTGCGGAGCAGCGTGCTCTGGCGAATCGGCTTACACTCCTCCGGGCGCATGAGCCCCAATGAAGTCCGCGACGCCAAGGTGCGGTTCATCACGCTCAGGCGCGTATCAACCACTTTGACGCTCTTTGGATGATTCAGAAACCACTCGCTTGCACGAATGTGCGAGCGGAATAGCGGTTCGCTTTCAGGTGATTTTATGATGGCGTAGTTATTGGTGGTGCAGAACCATTTCGGCGGAGTGCGAAGCAGTTTTCGCTTCAATAGGTAAAGCCTGTGGCCCAGGTGGAGGGGGACCTCAAGAAACACACTGTGCCAGCGGTATCCGAGTAGCCGGTCGTCCCGCATTTTTTCGAACGCGCTTCCAACGTGGCCGGCAAACCAATCGTCATCGTCAACTGGCAAAACCAGTTCGCCGTCGGGCACATCTTTCCAGTCGAGGCAGACGGCATTTTGCACTGCCGCGATGTTGATGCGGGCGATTTCGCGCACTCGGTAGCGGAACAGGTGGTAGGGGATGTTAAATGACCGGTTCCAGACCTCGATCGTGGGTCTAAACTGGCTGGGCAACTGCGACCAGAATTCGGCCTCATTCGCCCAGTTCGTGGTTTGCCGGATGCAGATGTAGATCACCGAATCCTGTCTCTAGAGCTTCTAAGCTTTGGTGGCGCGGCGCTGCCCGGCGCGGGCCGTAGCCTCAATCATTTCCACCGCTGCCTCGGCGCCATTCTCGGCAACTATCCTGTTTTTCATGCGCGCCAGGGCTTGCCGGAGATCCGCGCTATGCATGGCACTTTCGACCAGTTTCACAAGCTCTCCCGCGGTTACATCCTTCATGCTCGCCGTCAAAGCGATGCCGTGATAAACCGCCCTCGCCGTGTTCCCTGGTTGGTCACGCAGCCCGGGAACAATCACCATCGGCACCCCGAAATGGATGCATTCCGTAATCGAATTGATCCCTCCGTGCGTCACCATCGCCGCGGCGCGCCGGAGCATCGACAACTGGGGCGCCCATTTCACAACCAGCAGGTTTGAGCCCGGGCTGTTGAGCTTGTCGGCCTGCTGCTGAGTTCCCACGCTGAGAACCCACTGCCAGTCTTGCCTCTGCCTGCTTGCCGCAACTACGGTCCGGAAGAAATGACCGGAGTGTGGATAGTAACTGGGTACCGACCCCAACGAGCAATAAACGAGAGGCTTCTGCTGATCCAGTTGATCAAGAAGGTTCGCGTCCTCATTTCTGGTGAGGTCGACGAAATCACCGAAATGCAAACGCTCGATAACCGGAGTATGCGGAAAGTCGAAGGCCCTGGGGGGCAGCGCGATTTCCGGCAAAATTGGCAGCAGACCTAACTCGCTAAACCGGTAGGTGCGGTTCTCTTTACGGAGGAACCCTGAGCGCTTGGCCAGCCTCAAGAACTCGTAGGTCAATATGTGCATTCGAGCCGGAGAGCGGAACCTGCCGAGCAGGATTGAAGCCAGCCGCCTCGTAAAAAAAAATTGGCATCGCAACCGCAGCCAGTCAGCACGCACTTGCATTCGGCCCCACCACGAGGAATGTGGAATGCGCGCATAGTTGAATGGCGGAATGTGAGCGTTGGGGTGACCGGACAAGCAGACGGAAACGTTGACCGTGGGGATACCCAGAAGCATGGCTCGAAGGGCCACATACCACACGCACGTGTCGCAGAGCAGCAAATCCGGCTCGCAGGAAAGAAGCCGCTTGTCGAGGTGACCGTTGGAGAGTCTTCGCAGAAACTCCGCAAGCAACCGTTCCTTGGCGAGCCTTCGCTGGAACCAACCAAGCAGATTCGGCGTTGAACCCGAAAGCGGCTCCGTGGACTCCTGAAGCGTCCCCTCCGGCAGGATGTCTTCGGCGAACGGTACAAATTCAAAACCCTGCCCGATCACCAATTTCCTGGAGTCCGTGAGCCCCAGGTAAGTCACTCTGTGCCCCCGATCACGAAGGCGCCTCGCCAGACCAAAGCTTGCGTTGCCATGCCCCGGTTCACAATGCATCGCGAAAACAACGTTCAGCCGCGTGCTCGAGCTCGAGGCGAGATCTTCCACCGTGCTTGCGCCTGTTAAATCGCGATCGTCAACGATACTCATGTCCCTGGTTGGCCACTATAGGCGGGCTCGAATATGCTGCGCGAACTCAGCGGATACCTGACGCGCCCTGCGGCCGCGGAGCGCGCGATCATGTTTAGTTGCGACAGCTTCAGCGGAGAAGCATTCCGCCACTGCCGGTTTCGCTGCCAATCCGTCAAATACCAGCTCGTGTGACTCGTCCAATAGACATTCTCCTCCCCAAGTTGAAGAAAGACATCCGGAGCAGTGGCAGGTGTAAGCACGCCGCGTTGGAAATCGTGCGGCAGCGACGGAGTGAGCGGGAAAGCGACGTTCTCGAGGCGCAGGAAGAAATAGGCAGGAGTGTGGCGATGGTAGGTCCTTTCCCGAACGGCAATCAGGCGGTGTAAGTCGTCGAGGGCGGGCAATGAGGCTGGATCTGCATCAATCAGAAGCAGAGAATCCTCAATATTCCAAAAGGCGCTCTTCACCAAATGCACGCCGCGGCACATCGCTCCCCAATGGTCGGAAAGGTGCCGGCAGATTTCCTGGAAAGGTTGTTCCAGTTTCTCTTTCTGAATATCCTCGGCGGCGGCGGAATCCAGTTCCTGAGCCACATTGGGATACACGTGCAAGAACGGCTGATCACGAAAACCGCGCCACATATCCAAGAAACTCGCGATCAGAAACCGATACGCTTCTTCTTCGAGGGCTCTGTCAGGCCGCAGAAACCTTTTCGCCGCTGAATCGAGCAGTTTGCGGGACAACTGCGAATCCTCGCGACGCAAAGCCTCATCCTTCGAATAACAGAACTCGCCGGTTTCCATCGCGCGTCGCGCATTCAGCACCTCGGCCACTGCTTTGTAGCACATCGAGTTGCGCATGACGAAATCGTCACGGTACTTCTCACTATGCAGGATGAAATCAGAATACTGTGCCCACCAATAATTCATCTCAGCGCAGCAACCGCTTGTGCGATCGACGCCGGTTATTTCAGGCAGAGCGGACAGTGCTTCCCGGCCATGCAATAGCGACCAGTTCGTTTTTGCTTCCTGTAATCGATATCGCCAAAGTCCCATGCTCTGACATCGGTAAAGCATGTCTTCCTGCGTCATGAGGAACGCCGGATGATAGGGAATTAAGCCGGCTGTGAGGATTTGCAGGGTATGAAATACGGTTTCAGCCTGCTGCCGCTGCCGTGCGTCGTCGTTTACGATCAGGATGAAATCAATGTCGCTAACACCGGGCGTGATCTCGTTTTTGCTGCATCCCCGCGTGAGATAGACAGCGCGGATGCCACGGCACCTCCGGAACATGAGCACCGCCACCCTTATGGCCAGCCGGTAGACGAGCTTGTAGATGGCGAGGAGTGGCGGAATCGAACTCCAAGCGAGAAAATGGCGCAGCTTGCTTTTCCACATAAGAGTAGCCGCGAAACGCGCACAACAGCCTTAGGTCCAGGGAGGCGGGTGACGTTCACAATCGCAGGCCCGGAGCAAACGGCAGCGCTCGACGGCGCCGCTGGCTTGACTCAGCGATTCTAGTCAACATAGCACTGCCGTCCCCCCATTAATCAAAGGGATTGCCTGATTCGAAACCGCGCTCTTCCCGAGAACCGGCGCCTGTAAGTTCTGATTGAAAAGCGCACACCAATTCAGGACAGGTGGATTGCGCCACTTCAAGCCATATTTCAGCCACAGTAATGACGCTTCGACACTGGCCGCGAAAAACCGCTAATGAAACAGCAATCGCCAGCAGGTGACGGTGAGCGCGTGAGTCACCATCGATGCGCGAACGCTGCCCGTGCGGAGATAGGCAATCGCGTAGAACACGCCGGCAATCCCGGCTACGCCGAAGTACGGCCAGTTCGGAAACCGGTTGTACCAAAGATGAACCCCGCCGAAGGCAACCGACGATAAACTCACCACGACAACGGTTGGAACAGCGGCCCGGGTGAGCGCGGGGACTATCACGCCACGGCAAAAGGCCTCTTCCCAGAACGCCACCACCCACAAAATGCCTAAAAACGTGCCGATGCCTTTGGCCGCGACCAGCCACCAGGCTCCTGGCATCATCGAGAAATCCGCGAAGTGGAAGAGGCGCGCGGCGAAGCCGGCAGCCAGGGCGCAGGGCAGGAAGAGCAGCGCTCCTATGCGCCACTCGCGGGCTGCGGGCCAGAAGCTGAGCGGGCCGCTTTCCCAACCGCGGATGACAAAAAAAGAAAGCAGCGTAACGCGGCACCACATGAGGTGGCCGAGTATGTCGATGTGGAGGCCGGCTTCCTCAGTGGGATAAAGGCGCGGGAAGAGGCGCGCCACCATTGGAGCCGCGGCAATGATGAGGAAGCCGGCATCGAAGGCAGGCCGGCGCGGAAGCGCGACGTACCAGAAGGCCGCGATCGCGAGCAACCCGCCGAACAGCGCGTAGGCGCGAGGCTGAAAGGGATAACTCGAGCCCGAACGAAGCAACAAAAATGGCGCCAGGCCGGTCGCAAACAGCAGCAACGCCTGGCAGCCTGCGCCAGGAATGGAGGCGAAGGCGGCGCGCGCCTGCGGGAAGCCGCACACCAGATAGCAGGCGGCTTCGATAAGAAAGGCGGGCAGAAGCCAGGCCGTGATCCAATGGGAATGCTGGGGTGAGCGGTTGGAAAGGACTGCGGCGGCGCCAATGAGAGCGAGCCAGACGATGCCTAGCACGATCCAATACGGGCGCAGGGTGCGCAACATTGCCATCATCCTAGCATCGGCTTCCGTGCTGGCAGCCGGCGGCCCGCAAGCGGGCACAGCGGCGGATGCGCCTCCGCCGCAACTGCTGAAAAAGATTGCGCTGCGCGAAGAGCGAACCGCGCGCCTGCGCGATAACTACACCTACCGGCAGTCGGTGACCATCGAGGAACTCAACGGCCTCGGCGCAGTGGTGGGGTCATACCACGAGCTGAGAGACATTACCTTCTCCCCAAAGGGCGAGCGGTATGAGGAAGTGTTGGAGGATCCGCGCAGCACGCTCCACCGGCTGGTTCTAACCGCAGAAGACTTCGCCGACATACGGAATATACAGCCGTTTTTGCTGACTCCCGAGCAACTGTTTTCCTATGAATACAAGTTCCAAGGCGAGGAGGTTATGCAAGGCGAGCGCTGCTTCATTGTGTTCATCCGACCGCGGCAACTGCTTTCCGGGCAGCGCCTGTTTGAAGGCACCCTGTGGGTGAGGACGAAGGACTTTTCGGTGATCCGGAGCGAAGGGCAGGCGGTGCCGCAGATCATGACCATGAAGCAAGAGAACCTGTTCCCGCATTTCACCACCGTCCGGCGGGCAGTGGATGGCGAGTGGTTTTTTCCGGTGGAGACTTTCGGAGACGACACACTCTTCTTCCGCACAGGGCCGCAGCGGGTGCGCATTCGGATCCGGTATACCGATTACAAGAGGTTCGGCACAGATTCGACCGTGAAGTTCCCTGACGCGGACAAATGACGCGGGCGGGGAGCCTGCCGCAACCTCGCTGCGGCAAAATTCGTCACAATAAGAAGGTACGTTATGATTTCCCGAAGAGCCCTGCTATCCCTATCCTTGCTGGCGGCAACCGCCGTAATCACGCCGGTCGCTATCGGCGCCGTGGTGAAGGCCGATCCCACGCCGGCCGAGATTGAAACCATCATTAAGAAGTTCGCGGCCAAAGAGTCGGAGTTTGCGCGGGCGCGGGCGAACTATACCTACCGGCAAACCACCAAGATCATCGAATACGAACCCGATGGGCAGGCGGGCGGAAAGTACGAGCTGGTATTTGACGTGACCTTCAGCGACAACGGAAAGCGTCTGGAGCATGTGGTGCGCGCGCCGGTGTCGACGCTCCACCGCATTATCATGACCCCGGAAGACGAGGCGGACATGCGCAACGTGATGCCATTTGTGCTGACCACGGAGGACGTGGATCAGTACTACGTTCGCTACCTTTCGCGGCAAAAAATAGACGAGATCGACTGCTACATGTTTTCCGTGAAGCCAAAACAACTGGATAAGTCGGGCAAGCGATATTTTGAGGGCGAGATTTGGGTGGATGACCAGGATCTGCAGATTGTGAAGAGCTACGGCAGATCCATCGGACACCTCAAGAGCAAGGGCCAGCAATTTCCTAAGTTCGAGACCTATCGGGAACAAATCGACGGCAAATACTGGTTCCCGACCTACACCTATGCCGATGACGTCCTGAACTTCGACAATGGGCCACAGCGCATTAAGCAGATCATCAAATACGAGGATTACAAGCAGTTCAAGAGCGATTCGACCATCAAATACGGCGATTCGAGCACCACGCCGCCTAATAATGAGCCAAAGGAGCCACCCAAGCCGAATCAATGAGTCAGCGGGCAGCGCCCACAGCCTGAAGGCTGTGCCACAAAGCGCGGCCGCGATCCGCACGTAGCCCTGGTCCGGAGTGGCGTCACGTAACTCTCACAAAGGAAATGGGTTCCAATGAACACTCCCGAGGCGCCATTCGCTGCAAGGGGGCGCAGTTCGTTGCCCCGGCGTCGAGCGGGACTGCAGATTCGTGATTAAATGATAGTTTCAAGTCGAATGTCCGGAACCCGACAAAACCACCGCCGATCGCGCGCCTTTAACCGCCACTTGCGCGAGCTCCGGCTGCTGGCCAAAGGCGCCGCGTCGACCGATCACCCGATCATGGCGCACATCATTCCGATTCGCCGGTGCAACCTGTCGTGCGCCTATTGCAACGAATACGACGATTTTTCAAAGCCCGTGCCAGTAGAAGTGATGCGGCATCGGATTGAACTGTTGGGGCGGCTGAAAACCGGCGTGATCACGCTGAGCGGAGGCGAGCCGCTGTTGCATCCGGAGCTGGACCAGATCATCCGGTTTATTCGAGATACCGGCGCGCTGGCAGGGCTGATCACCAACGGCTACCTGTTGATGCCCGATAGGATCGAACAGCTAAACGAAGCCGGCCTCGATTACCTTCAGATCAGCATCGACAACGTGATGCCGGACGAGGTTTCGAAGAAGAGTCTGAAGGTTCTCGACAAGAAATTGCAGTTTCTCGCGGAGTACGCCGACTTCCACATCAATATCAACTCCGTGTTGGGAGGCGGCATTCACAATCCGGAAGACGCGCTGACGGTGGGCAGGCGCGCGATGGAGCTGGGCTTCACATCCACGGTGGGGATCATCCACGATGGAGACGGGCAGCTGCGGCCGCTGTCGGACCGTGAGCGCGAAGTGTTCCTGGCGATGAAGAGTTTCGAAAAGAAGCACTTTTCGCGCATCAACTACTTTCAGGAAGCGATCGCGAATGGGCGGCCAAGCGACTGGAAATGCCGTGCGGGATCGCGGTACCTCTACGTTTGCGAGGACGGGCTGGTGCATTACTGCTCGCAGCAGCGCGGGTATCCGGCCAAGCCGCTCGAGCACTACAGCGTGGATGACATACGGCGGGAATACATCACGAAGAAATCGTGCGCCCCGATGTGCACAATTTCGTGTGTGCACCAGATCTCGTATTTCGACTTCTTCCGAGGCGAGCAGACCATCGAGTCGGCTCCGCTCGACGAGACGGGCAGCAACCACCTGGTCACGATCAAAGGCGCAGGGGCTTAAGAGCTGTCAGCCGTCAGCGCTCACCTTTCTGCCACGCGAGCTAGCAGTGACAGTTGACTGCAAAAGCTGAATGCTGATCGCTAAAAGCTTATGCTAACCACGGGCTTAGTCACCGATCCCGCACTCCGGCAACATGACACCGGAATCGGACATCCGGAACAACCGGCGCGGCAAGCGGCGGTGATTGACCGTCTCGAATTCAGCGGATTGTTGGACGTGCTGACGCACATTGAGCCTCGAATCGCCGAGGAAGACGAAGTCGCGCTGGTACACACGCGCGAATACATATCCCTAGTGAAGCGAGAAATCGGGGCGCACCGCGACCAGTTGAGCACGGGAGACACGGCCATCTCACCGCGTTCGCTGGATGCGGCGCTACGAGCGGTGGGTTGCGTACTGGCTGCGGTGGACGCGGTATTTACGAAAGTGGTCTCAAACGCCTTCTGCGTGGTCCGCCCGCCGGGTCACCACGCCAGTGCGGCCATCGGAATGGGTTTCTGCCTCTTCAACAATGTGGCCATCGCGGCGCGTTATGCGCAGAAGCGTTATGGCGTGGGGCCGGTGGCGATTATCGACTGGGACGTGCACCACGGCAACGGAACACAAGACATTTTCTATGAAGACCGGGGAGTGCTCTTTTGCAGCACGCACCAATCGCCCTGGTACCCGGGCACCGGCGCCGAAAACGAGACGGGAGCCGGGCCAGGAGCCGGCACAACCATCAATTGCCCGCTAAGCGCCGGGTCGGGGAGAGAAGAGATTCTAGGCGCAGTGGAACAAAAGATTCTGCCCGCGTTGCGGGAGTTTCGCCCGGAGTTCGTGCTCGTTTCCGCAGGCTTCGATTCGCGCGTGAATGACCCGCTGGGCCGCTTCCTGCTGACGGATGACGATTTTGCCGAGCTGACGCGGGTGGTGATGCAAGTGGCGGATCAGCACGCGGGCGGCCGGGTTGTTTCGGTCCTCGAGGGCGGCTACAGCTTGAGCGGGTTGGCCTCGGCAAGCGCGTCACACGTCAGCGCGCTGTGCCAGATCAAGTAAGAGAGCGGGGTCCACCGTAAGGCTGCTTGTTCAGGCATGATCTCGTGGTGTCGACTTGAGGTCGCCTTGGGAGCCGATGTGGGTACCTGGAGGCGCGAACACCAACATTAGGTGATGGATCCTGAACGCAACCGGGTAGGATTTGGCCGGCGGCACAGTCCGATTGTGATTGGAAACCCGAAGCGGACGCGTAGGAAATGCCGGGTGGTGGGCGAGAACTGCTGGAATACGAGCGGCAATCTTTCCAAGAAAATCTTCAGCGTTGCCGCTCACGACGTATCCCAACATCCCGCCCTCCATCGAGAACGGCCCATAGCGACACGTGAGAAATTCCTTATGAACATCCTCAACGTACTCGGCGAGAGCGCGGGGCAGGACTTTCGCTTCTAGGGGCCACATGACACGCTCGTTTGCACGGAGGATAAACGCCAGGTCGTATTGGGGGGGCTGTGCAGGTGCGGGACGTCGCGTCTCCCGCTCATAAGGGCCATGTTGTATCACGAACGGCTCAAACCCGCTCGTGACATCATGGATCCTCTTCTCCAGCATCTGGGTAAGTTCTCGCTCCAGATCATCGAAGTGTGCTGAGAAATCGATTGTGGCAAGTTCCTTGGCGAGCAGATCGTAACCCCTCCAGACCAGTTCCAGTAGCTGAGCGGACGCCGACTCCTTGCTTACAAGAAGACTTGCGACAAATTCTCCTGGATTCGGCCAAAGCAGCTCGCCGACGGTCTTGCGGATTTTCAACTGTTTAGCACCTCGATGCGAGGCTCGCTGAGGAAGTCTGACCACGTGAGAAGGTCGCGCGCGATCTCGTCACCCTCCTGAAGAGCCTCAGCGCGCGTCCAGAACCTGACTTCGTCGGGACGAATCAGAAAAACGGTCGGAATACGAGCACCATCCTGGTTGACAAAGTCATAAAGACGAACAGCTTTCGGCACGAAGGATAGCCCGGCGGTGTCCTGTTGCCTTGATCGTCTCTCGAACTCTTGCAGTTGCTTGTAGAGCTGTCCGTGTGAGGCCCAGACCGTGTGTATTCCCTTTTCTTGGCTCTGAGCCAAGTGGATCGCAATCATTCGTACAGCCAGGGGCGCTTGCTCATCGGACTCCGCAAAGACGGTCGCCGATGATCGGAACCGCGCCCCGAACGCAGCGCCAAGAACCCGAATCACATATTCGGCGAAGACCCGAAGCTCACTCGCACCTTCGCTTCTGCTGGTCGACGATCGGCCGGGTGATTCCGATCCAGCGAAGAAATCGCTGAGGGTGTAGTGAACGCGATCCTCGATCAAAGCCCACTCCGACTCCTTCAAATCGAGGGCGCTCCGCACCAGGGCGTCCAATTGCTCGAGGGTCCGAACGCTCGAAGTGACCCTGATTGGCCGGTCGGGCATTGGTACCTTTAGCAGTTCGTTCTGAAGGACCGCCGGCCGGTAGGTGCCAAGCCTACTGCTTGTCAAAAATAGGCAGTAGATCGCGAGAATGCTATTGTAGACCGCTGCGGCGGTATCCAAGATTTCCGTGCCGCCGCTCACTGTGACGTAGCTGTCCGAGCACACAGCGCTCTCATTCTGGACACGAACAGCGCGAAAGCGGCGAGCCGACTGTTGAAATCCTTTCTTGATGATTAATTGTGGCAGCTGAAATGCACCGAGGTCCGTCGACGCCTTCCGATCCACGTGGGGATCGCAATTGGTGGGCAGGCTCGCTCCGTCCAAATTCAGAAATGTGCCGGGCGGGAAAGAGCCAGATTCGAGGATCGGCTTTCCCACGATCGTCTTAAGCCGCTTCTTCCTGTCGCCTCGGATTACGCCAGTCCGGCTACGAAGGACGCCGGACTCTTCTTCTTTCGCCAGGTTGTTAAATCTCCCCAGCCGGCGGATTAGGGAGAGATCCCGCCGATTTCCCCATCGCAGGACCGACCACACGAGCGTCTCGTGAATCGCTTCTTCCCGAAGGACGCTGTGTACGTCGCACGGTTCGACGCGGATTCGATAGTTGTCTTCGGGCGTCCTGACAGGCTTCGGGCAGACATATTGGATGGTGTCCGACACGGGCCTTCGAGGACAGTAGGTGATGACACAAGCTGGCGCGACGGCGTCCTTGAAAAGGCCGAATCGCAGAGCGGACAGATTCGCCACTTCGAGCACGTCAAATTCTGAAAAGAGCTTTCGCCGAAATGCTCGGACCTTCGACCCGGTCTCAAATAAGACAGCTGAAGGCTGCAAGAAGCTGACCCGTCCCGACTGGGTGGCATTCTCCGAGGACTTGGCGAGGAACAGCGGGCCGATGTCGTTATAATGCGCGGGCCAGGCTTTTTTCGCCGACCACTCGAGCGCCGCCGGGGTGGTTGAATTCTTGCCCCAGGGGGCGTTGCCAACGACCAAGTCAAAGCGCCCATTGGTGCCTGCCGAGTGCACCGGTTCGGAGGTCTTGAAGAAATCTTCTGTGACCAGAGTCTTGTGTCTCAGCGGAGGGAAACGAATCTGCTGCCAATAGTGCTTGGGATCAATTTCGTCGCAAAGAGCGAGATACAGGCTGAACACGGCCGTACGAACGGCTCTTTCCTCGATGTCGATCCCCACGAGATTTCTTTCGAGCATCCGCCGAAGCAACTCGGCCCTCGGGTCCTCCCCCGGATTTGCGAGCTTCCATCGATGAATCAGTCGTTGAAAGGCCTTCACCAGGAAAATTCCCGACCCGCAGGCCGGGTCGAGCACGCGCAGGTCCCACTCCAGGCTGTTCCACGGCAGGACGGAGTCGAGCAGAAAGTCCACGACGTGGGGAGGTGTGTAGATAGCCTTCTTATCCTCTTTCCTCGACTTTGTGACAAAAGTCTCGTAGATACTGCTTATGAACTCCAGACGAATCGAATCGAACGAGTATTGAGGCCAGAGCGAGTGCTGGCCAGTCTGGAATTCAAGCTTGCCAGCGACGAAATCGGAGAGCGTATCTAGGTGCTCGCGCCGTACCGCCTTCATTTCCTTCGAGAGCTCCGAGTCGGAGCCGGCTTCCGCGTGAGGCGAAGGGAACAGGTCGCCATTAAAGCGTTCGTTCAACCAGCCGAAGAACCGATAGGCATCCATGCGGTCTGAGAGGATTTCGGAAAGAGTGGCGGCTGGACGCTGAAGAACACCATCTGCGTGCAAGCGGCCCAAAACATCGGAGTTCAACGCAGCACGGCCGTGGGAGTCCTTCCGATCGAACAGAAACTGAATGAAGATCAGCCGAGCCAGAAGATCGTGACTAATGTCGACGTCCAGGTGGTGTTCATCAACCAGGAGCCGGCGCAATTGGCGCAAATTGCTGAGCAGGAGCTGGTCGCCGCATTTCTCGCGGCTGAATCGCTTCGGCTGCTCACGAAAAAGCCGGCCGTGAACCAGATTCAGCCAGTGCAAAAGGGAGCTCGCGGCTCCCGCGACTGAGCGATCGAGGCTGCCGAGATGGTAACTTGCTCCTAACAATTCAGGTGAAGACGCCCTCCTGTGATCTTCGATTGGAGGGGGCTCGCAACAGGACCAGGAACGTATCAGCCCTGGCTCGACAGTGAGGAGAACGGGCGCACTCGAGTAGTTCCAGCAAAGGCGTTGGGCTTCGATCAAATGATTCGCGTCGGGCTTACGGAGAAACTCGCAGACGATAGCTATCGGGGACTGCGTTATGTCGGACGTGGGGTCAGCGAGCAATACGCCGACGCGGATGTCATCGCGGCCGGTGACTCTGGCCAGGTTCTGCCCAACCTTCTTTCGGGTGGTTGCGGCGATGACACCAGGTCCCGCGCCCGGCGGATTGATCACCTGGTCGGGGGGTGGCCACGCGAGTTCCGAGTGTGCGATCTCAAGCGACATCAGGAACGCCGGCCTTGTTCAAGGCTTTGTCATTTCGCCAAGTATTCGCCCTATTTTGCCACATCCTGCTCGCGCACGCAATTAGGAATGCTCTTTAATATACAGCATTTTGCGTCCGGACCTGATCGGCTGATCCGAGCGCGAACGTCGAAATGCTGAGGACGGAGAGATATGGCCCCATCAGGATTTCCGCAGCTTCTTACGGCACGCATATTTTCTCCTGTAGTCCGGCTGGGGCCAACTGCTTGAAGTCCCCGAGATTGAAAGTGTAAATACGCTCAGCCGGGCATCTTGCTGCCGAGCAAAGCAGCAAAGCGTCGTAAATCTTCGCGCCGCTCGAGCCGCCACTTGCCGTCATGCGCATAGCCTCCAGATAGTCTTTTTTGCCGAGGGATACGACCTCAAAATGCGCCAAGATGTTATCGGTGATGATCCGCGCAGCTTCGACTGGATGTATGCGCGGCTGAACCGGCAGGCGAGTGAGTGCGGCAAACACTTCCGCGATCGAGTGCAGGCCGATAAATCCCTTGTCCTGGCCCGAAGCGACGCGCAGGAGCGCAGGTCTGGCTTGAGCATAGTGCGGGTGGCTTTGCTCGGAGGCGGCAACTAGAACTGTCGTATCGAAGAAAATATCCAATTGGCTACGCCTTCAGAACGGACTCAATCGGCTCCTGCCGAAGGTCCTCTACGATGCGTTCCCAATTTGCTCCTGCTTCGGCTTTGCCCTGATGGACCCACAGACCATCGACTTTGACCATGGAGGGTCGCTGTTCGACCCGCTTCAGAAGCACGCCCTCTGGCCGCTCAATTGCCTCAAGATCCGCGTCCGGCTTGAAGCCCAGCCGCTCCCTGAGAGGTTTGGGGACGACAATCCGCCCGGCCTTATCGATCCTGAGCTTCATACCATTCACGATACCAAAGGCCATAACAAATGGCAGTAAGGAGCTTTCTTTCGACTCACTGGGAATTCGGCATCAGAGACTAGGTCCCCTCGCTGCCAGGCTGAGCGCCCTCCCGAATGTTAGGATGGTGAATTGTCAGGCTCCGGGCTTCGTGCAATGGGCGGCTGCAAACCCCGCCAGGTCCGGAAGGAAGCAACGGTAGCGGCTTAGCTCGTGTGCCGCGGATTACCCGGGGTCTGGCATATGATGCAAGTGCGGCGCGGCCGTCGCGCTCCGCATATTTCCGGTAACAGCCCCTCCTTATTCCATGGCTTCTCTTGCGCCCGCATCGCCATATCAGGTCATCGCGCGGAAGTATCGTCCGCAAACGTTCGGCGACCTGATCGGGCAGGAACATGTTAAAACCACGCTCGAAAACGCTATCTCGGCGTCGCGCGTGGCCCATGGGTACATTTTCTCGGGGCAGCGCGGTACGGGGAAGACCACCGTGGCGCGCATTCTGGCGCGATGCCTGAACTGCATTCATGGACCAACCATCCATCCCTGCGGTGTGTGTTCCAGTTGCAAGGAAATCGCCGCAGGCAATGCGGTGGACGTGATCGAGATAGACGCCGCCTCAAATCGGGGCATCAACGAAATGCGCGAGCTGCGCGACAACGTTCGGTATCGCCCCTCGCGCGACCGCTACAAGGTTTTCATCATCGACGAAGCACACCAGATTACGAATGAAGCCTTCAACGCGCTGCTAAAGACACTCGAGGAGCCGCCGGAGTGGGCGGTCTTCATGATGTGCACTACGGAAGCGCACAAGATTCCGAACACCATCGTTTCGCGCTGCCAGCAGTTCAATTTCCGCTCCGTCGAATTTTCGGAGCTGATGAAGCGGCTGGAATACATCGCGCGCGAGGAGGGCATTGAAGCCGACGCCGACTCGCTCGCCGTGATTGCCCGGGTGGGCGAGGGCAGCGTTCGCGATTCGCTTTCGGCGCTCGACCAGGCCATCGCGTGTTGCGGCAAGACTTTGCGCGCCGAGGAAGTCCGCGCTTTGCTGGGTGTGCAGGCCGTGGATACGCTCGGAGCGGTCGCGGAAGCGGTGATCGAAAAGAGCCCGCGACGCATGCTCGAAATCGTCCAGGATCTCGAGCGTAATGGTCAAAGCCTGCAGCATTACGTGCGGGAACTTTCCCGCTATTGGCGCAATCTGCTGGCGGCTCGAATTGCCGGGCAGCGCACGGCGCTGATCGCGGCTTCCGACCACGAGCAGGATTTGCTGATTGAGACCGCGGCGCGCTTCAGCGAAGAGGATCTGACGCGCTACCTGAACCTGACCCTGGAGTTGTACCGGGCCATGCAGTCTTCGCTGCAGCCGCGTCTGCATCTCGAGCTGGGGCTGGTGAAACTGGTTCACGCCGGGCGGCTGCAATCCATCGAAGAAGCCATTGCCGGACTCGGCGGAGACGTGCGAGCCTCGCCACCACGCGAAGCATCCAGCCGTGTGTCCGCGCCGCGCCCTGCGCCGTTTGACGCTCGCACAGTGATTGCGCCGGCGCCGCTACGGCAGGCTGTGCGAGGTGCAGGCTCAACGCCTTCGTCAGCTTCTTCCCCCTCTGCGGCGCCAGCCTCCGAACCCGCGCCAGCGCTGCCTTCGAGTGGCAATCGCGCCACTGGAGATTTCAAGGCAAGCTTGATCGACGCGCTTCTCGAAGGCGGCTTAAACGTCAGCGCTGATTCATTGCGCTCAGCGGATGTCGCGCTCGAAGGCAGCGAACTGCGCATTCGCGTTCCTAAGGCATTCCAGCTTGCATTGCGGGACGAGGCGGTTGCGAAAGCTGCGCAAAAGCTCGCCGGTCGGCCCGTCAAGGTGATTGTCGAGACGGCGGCAGCCGCAACGGCCGCGGAGCCACCGGGGCCAGCAGCGCCGGTGCAAGACAGCGCCCAGTTCAGTGAACGTGTGCTCCAGCACCCCGGTGTCAAGCGCTTTCAGGAGCTGTTCCCGGACGCTCAGGTGCGCACAGTGCGAAATTTGAATGAGTAGCCGCCGCGGGCACGAGCCGCGCGGCCACGAGAGGATGCCATGAAACTACCCGGCAACATGCAGGCCATGATGAAACAGGCGCAGCAGATGCAAGCCAAGCTGCAGGAGGAGGTCGCGGCCATTCGAGTGGAAGCCTCCGCGGGCGGGGGAATGGTGACGGTGAAGATGGATGGCCAGAAGACGGTACTGGGCGTCAAGATCGACCCGGAAGTGGCCGGCGACACCGAGATGCTGCAGGACATGATGATGGCGGCGTTCAACGAGGCCGCGAAGAAGGTAGACGAAGCGGCGCAATCGAAGATGGGCGGCATGCTGGGTGGAATGGGCCTCCCACCGGGGTTGTTCTAACGTCACTCCATGGCTGAATTGGCAGAACCACTGGCGCGGCTCATCGCGGAATGCAAGCGTCTGCCGGGGATAGGGCAGAAATCCGCGCAGCGCATAGCGTTTCACTTGCTCCGCGCGCCACGCGAAGAGGTGGAGCAGCTCGCACAAGCGCTCATCGATATCAAAGACAAGCTGGTCCTGTGCGCCAGCTGCAATAACATCAGCGATAGCGAGGAGTGCTCGTTATGCCGCGACCCGCACCGGGACCACGCGCAGATCTGCGTAGTCGAAGAACCTCACAATATACTGCCGATTGAGATCACCGGCTTCCGCGGGCTTTATCACGTTCTTCACGGCACGATTTCTCCGCTGCGCGGCATCGGCCCGGAGCAGTTACGGATCAAGGGGCTGGTGGACCGCATCGCGCAGAGCGCAGTGGAAGAGATCATTCTCGCTACCAACCCGACGGTGGAAGGCGAAGCCACGGCGGTGTATCTGTCGCGCCTCCTGAAACCGCTCGGGCCTCGTGTGACCCGCATTGCGATGGGGATTCCGGTGGGCAGCGACCTCGAGTTTGCCGATGAAGTCACCATGTCGCGGTCACTCGAGAACCGCCGCGACATGTAGGGACGGCATGACAGCGAACACACCAAACATCGATCTTGAGTCCGAATTGCCGTTGGGGGAAACGGTAAGCGCGACCCCAGCCGCCCGTCCAGACAAGACGGTATTGAAGGGCCGCTACTTGACGCTCACGCGGCTAGACCCCGCGAGCCATGGGGATGCGCTGTGGGAAGGAACCTGCGGTAAGGGCAATGAGCGCTTGTGGCTTTATCTGAGCGAAGGGCCTTTCACCGACCGCTCCGCTTTTGACGCCTACCTGCAGCGCAAAGCCGCTTCCGAGGACCCGCTTTTCTTCGCGATTATCAATGCTGTCGGCGAAGCGGTCGGCGTCGTGACATTCATGCGCATTGACACTGCGCATCGCACCATCGAGATCGGCAACGTGCTCTATTCACCCGCGCTGCAACGCACGCCGGGCGGCAGCGAAGTGATTTACCTGCTGGCCAAACATGCTTTCAGCGATCTCGGCTACCGGCGTCTCGAGTGGAAGTGCAATGCGCTGCATGCGGGATCGCGGCGCGCTGCTCTCCGCTATGGTTTCACCTTCGAAGGCGTTTTCCGGCAGCACATGATCGTCAAGGGGCGGAATCGGGATACGGCGTGGTTTTCCATGCTGGATACCGAATGGGACTCGCGGCGGCTTGCTTTTGAAGCTTGGTTAAATCCGAAGAATTTCGACGATGATGGGATCCAGCGCGAGACGCTTGCGGAGATTCGGGCGAAGTCAGAGCGATGAGGTCAGGGGCCAGGAGGCAGAACGCTCCCTCATGGTCGCGTCTCGGCTAGCGGATTTGGACCGCCTACAGAGGACATTGTCGGAAAGATGGCGCTACTCTGGAATCGGGGATGCGTGGGCTGAGGATCGCTCATGGCTCCCTGGAGTAGACATATGCGGAAAATAGTTTTTGCGGTTTTCCTGGTGCTGTTTCTCGCGCTAGCCGCACCAGTCTATGCTCAGCGCGGTGGTGGCGGTCACGGGGGCGGCGGTGGTGGCGGTGGCCACGCGGCGATGTCCGCAGGTGGTGGTTCGGCTGGCTCCGTGGGGCGAGGGTATGCGTCTGGCGGCCGTGGTTATTCCGGCTACGGAGGCCGTGGTTATTCCGGCTACGGAGGTCGTGGATATTACGGCTATGGAGGTCGTGGTTATTATGGCTACGGCCGCGGCTATTATGGCGGCTATTGGCCCTATGGATACGGCTGGGGCTTCGGTTATGGCTATTGGGGCTGGCCAGGGTATTATTGCGACGGGTACAGCTACGGTTACTACGGCTACGGGTGTCCGGCTTATCAGGCCTATCCCTCGTATCCGGCTTACCCAGGGTATCCGGCCTATCCCGCATATCCGGCCTATCCGTCGTACGGCCCCTATTATTGATGGCGCAGCGCGTGCGTGTTCTGACGGAGTAGCTTTCAGCGGCCGGCCCGTTCCCGATGGCGCCGGGTCGACCGCTGTCATAATCAAGCTGTGGCTCAACCTGTCATCGGCGTGCTGACGCTCGAAATCCACGTCGAGCACTCCCATTCCCTGAAGGAAAAGCGCCACGTGGTGAAGAGTCTGAAAGATCGTTTGCGGGAACGCTTCAATCTGGCCGTGGCCGAGATTGACCACCTCGATTCGTGGCAGCACGCCGCAGTGGCCGCGGTCACCGTTTCTAACGATCGCGTGCACGCCGAACAGGTTCTGCAGCATGCCGAATCAAGCGCAGCCGGGGTCCTCGGCGGAATGCTGGTTTCGAGCCTGGTGGAGTGGATGTAATCTATCGCACGTCGGCGTTCATTCATTGCGGGTGGGTGTCACGCTGCATTCGGTGCAGAGATTAACTTGGGGCTGGGTGTGGCGGGACACCCACCAGCACGGGTGGTGGCCTTGGTGCGGCAGCAGCGCGTTGACGCAGGTTTCCGGGGCCGGATCGCCAAAAAAGTATTCGGTAGACCCGTTCTTCTTCGTTACCGCATACATCGTGCGAACCTGGAACGAGCCGAAAGGCTCGCGCGCCGGGATGCGGAAATAAAGCGACAAGGTGTCGGCAAGCCAAACCATGCCGGCGAGCACGACAAGCGCCAAAACTAGCCGCGAGACTGCACGTAAGAACGTTGCAAGCATGTCTTTTCGGCGAATGTCGGGGTATCTGAGCGAAAGGGTTGCGATGCTGCCGGACAGTCGTGATTATAGCGGGTCCGGTGCGCGATTTACGCTTCCCCTCCAGTAGACTTAAGCAGAGGAGGCCCTCCGTGGATTCACATCGCAGCCAAAGGGTTTCGGAAGCTCTCCGTGAGGAATTGGGGGAAATGATCGCGTATGAGCTATCGGACCCCAGGATCGGCGACGCGACCGTGACTGAGGTTCTGGTCAGCCCGGATATGCGTCACGCTCAAGTACGTTTGCACCTGGATGCCGACCCGGGCGGACAGCAGGAAACGATTCAGGCGTTAGACCGCGCGCGGCATTTTCTGCGCCGCCAGTTGGCTGAGCGCCTGAACCTGTTCCGAGTCCCGGAGCTGCACTTCGAGGCCGACGTAACCGCATCGGAAGGCACCCGGATGGAGCAATTGCTGAAGCGAGTGAGACGCGGGCGGCCAAGAGCGTAGTGAGCTTTCAGCGATCAGCCATCAGCTTTCGGCTATCAGGCGGCTGCCGGGCAGCCAAGGTTGCCACTTGGCCGGCGCTCACTTGGCTTGCTGTCGTTGCTTGCTGCGCACTGGCGCGCGGTTACGGTTACAATCCTTCTGGTCGTGGAGCGGCCCCGGCGCAGCAGCAACAGCATGAAGCCCTTAAGCTTGAGCGCAGCGCCAGCGCGATGGGCACAACCTACACGATTGTGGCTTATGGCGAGAACCTCGGGCAGATGCAGGCTGCATCCGAGCAGGCTTTTGATGAGGTCCACCGGCTGGACCAGATGCTTTCCAATTACATACCGGAGAGCGAACTGAGCCGCGTTAACCAGGGCGCGGCGGACCATCCGGTAGCTGTCTCGCAGGAGTTCTTCGATCTGCTCGAGACGTGCTTCGACTACAGCCGCCGGAGCGAGGGATCATTTGACATCACGGTAGGCCCGCTGATGAAGGTGTGGGGCTTCTATAAAGGAACCGGGCATCTGCCGCACCGCGCGGAGGTGCGGGCGGCCTTGGACCAGATCGGCTATCAGAACGTCGAATTGAACGCCAGCGCGAGAACCGTCCGGTTTCGAAAGAGCGGCATGAACCTGGATCCGGGCGGCGTGGGGAAAGGCTATGCGGTGGATCGCATGGCTGCCATACTGCGCGCCTCGGGAGTCACCTCGGCGCTGGTTTCCGGCGGCGGCAGCAGCATTTACGGCATCGGCGCGCCGCCTAATGAGCCACGCGGGTGGTACATCCGGATTCGCGATCCCAAGGATGAAAACCAGACCGCGAGCGAGGTGTATTTGAAGGACAACTCGATTTCTACTTCGGGAAACTACGAGAAGTACTTTCGCGCGGAAGGCAGACTGTATAGTCACATCATGGATCCTCGCTCGGGTTATCCGGCAGAAGGGACGCTCGCGGTCTCGGTGGTTTGTCCCAAAACGCTGGACAGCGAGATTTGGGCGAAACCCTTCTACATCCTCGGCCGCGCGTGGACCGAGGCGCACAAGCCGAATAATTTCAGAGTCCTGTTCTGCGAGGACCGGCCGGGGGCGCCATGCGTTTGGCTCCCATGAGTTCACGATTCCTCGATGCCTGCCGGCGGCGCGCCACCGATGTGCGCCCAGTGTGGTTTATGCGCCAGGCCGGCCGCTACCTGAAGCCGTATCGCGATATCCGGGCGAAACACTCGATTCTCGAGATCTGCAAGAAGCCCGAGCTGGCGGCCGAGGTAACGCTTCAGCCCATCGAGATTCTGGATGTGGATGCGGCCATCGTGTTTGCAGACCTCCTGCTGCCGATTGAGCCGATGGGATTGAAGCTGGAGTTCCTGGCCGGGGAAGGCCCTTCGATCGACAATCCGATAACGGAACCGGGCGATATCGACAACCTGATTACCGATCGCACCGAAGATCTGGGCTACGTGGGCGAGACCATCCGGTTGGTTACCAAGGCGCTTGCCGGGCGCGTGCCCGTGATCGGCTTCGTGGGCGCGCCATTCACTCTGGCCAGCTACATGGTGGAAGGCGGCGCATCGAAGACGTTCCTGAAAACCAAGAAGCTGATGTATGCCGACGAAACCATGTGGCGGCGCCTGATGGGTAAGTTGGTGGACGTGCTCGGGGATTTCGGGCTGATTCAGATCCGGGCCGGGGCTCGCGCCATCCAGGTTTTTGACAGTTGGGTAGGGGCGTTGGGCCCCGACGACTACGTGCGGTATGTGCAGCCCTATTCGAGGGCTCTGATTGAACGGCTGCGCAGCGGAAGTGTCCCGGTGATCCATTTCGGCACCGGCGTTGGCGGCTTCATTCGTGAGCTGCATGCCGCCGGCGGAGACGTAATTGGCGTCGACTGGCGCATGAATATCGACGCGGCATGGCTTGAGATCGGTTACCGGTCTGCCATACAGGGGAACCTGGACCCGGTAGCGCTGCTTTCACCGCTTCCCGAGCTAAAACAAAAGGTCAATAACCTGCTTCGCAGAACCGGGGCGCGTCCGGGCCACATCGTGAACCTGGGCCACGGCGTGCTTCCGGAGACCCCTGTCGAAAGCGTCAAGGCCGTGGTGCAGATGGTGAGAGAATTCCGCCTGCAGGGAGTATAGGCCGCGTGACGGATGTCCTGATTGTCGGCGGCGGAATCTCGGGTCTGGCCGCGGCCTATTATCTCGGGCAACAAAATCTTTCAGTCGTTCTCGTGGAGGCGCAAGACCGGCTGGGCGGGTTGATTGCCACCGAGCAGCGCAACGGATGTTACCTGGAAGCCGGTCCTGACAGCTATATCGCCACCAAGCCGGCAGTGAGGGAACTGGCGCAGTCGATTCCGGGACTGGCTGAGCGGATCATCGGCTCGAATGACGCGGCGCGGCGCGTGTTTGTGGCCAGGGAAGGGCGGCTGGAGCCAATGCCGCGGGGCATGGCAATGATGGTTCCGGGCGAATGGCGGCCTGCGCTCGAAAGCCCGCTCTTTCCAGCCGCCACCAAACTGCGATTCCTCTCTGAGTTGTGTTACCGGCCTCGAGCGCGCGAGCAGGATATTACCATCTCCGAGTTCGTCAAAGACCACTTCGATGAGACCGTGTTCGAGTATGTCACAGAACCGCTGCTGACGGCCGTGTATGGCGGAGAAGCAGGGAAATTGAGCGCCCGGAGCGTGCTGCCGCGGTTTGTGGGATACGAGGAGAAATACGGAAGCTTGATTCGCGGCGTGCGGCGGGAACGCGCGCAGCGGAAGCAACAGGGCGGCGAGAGCGAGCCGCTGTTCCAATCCTTCGAGAACGGCATGCAGACGCTGGTGGATGCCGTCGCGGGCGGGTTGGGAAGCGGGGTGCGCATTGTGCGCGGGGTGGTCGAGCGCGCCGCGCCTGCGCCCGGCGGAGGCTGGAGAGTGGTGGTGGGCGGGCAAAGCGAAGAAGCGTCGCATCTGGTGCTCGCCTGTCCCACATTTCGTGCCGCTGCCGTAATTGAGCAGGCCGACGCCGGCCTGAGCGAAGAGCTGGCCGCCATCCCATATTCGTCGGCGATCACGGTGATGATGGGTTATGAAGGCGCGCAGTTGAATCATCCGATGGATGGCTTCGGATTTCTGGTGCCGAAAAGGGAGCGGAAATCCATTTCGGCGTGCACCTGGGTGAACACGAAGTTCCCTTCCCGCGTTGCCTCGGGTTGGGCGGTTTTGCGGGCCTTTGTCGTGGGCCGCGAAGCAGACGATCTGATGGCTGCCGACGACGACGAACTGTCGGGGATTGTTGCGGCGGAGTTGAACCGCTTTATGGGCACCTGTGCCAGAGCGTGGTTCACGACTATCCACCGGTGGCCGCAGTCGATGCCCCAGTATGTGGTGGGTCATCAGGCGCGCGCCGCGCGGATTGAGAAACGGTTGAGCGAGCACAAAGGTCTGCACCTGGTAGGAAACGCTTACGACGGCGTTGGCATCCCAGATTGTGTGAGGCTGGCGAGAAGTGTGTCACAGCGGATTGCCGCGCAGGTTCGCGAAATCCGGGACGTTAAGTATTGAGCGTTTTAGCAGGATTGCAACACAGGCTGAAGCCTGTGCCACATGCGGCCAGTTTGGGCGTTAGAGCAAGAATGGAATGAAGGACAAGAAAGCAGGACTGAGGACGTGAGAATGAAAATAACAGCGATCGTTCCCTTGGCTATTGCGTTGCTGGCTGCTCCGGCGTTTGCCCGCAGTGCCGCCGAGCGGCTGGACGCGGCGGCCGATACTTTGGATGAAATCATGGCCGTGCGCGAGCGGGGCATTCCTCAGGATCTGCTGGCGCGCTCGGAGTGCATCGTGCTGATCCCAAGCTCGATGAAGGCAGGCTTTGTCTTTGGAGCCGAGTATGGCCGCGGCTTTTTCTCCTGCCGTACGGGCGACCACGGCTGGTCGGCGCCGGGCGCGATCCGCACCGAGGGAGGAAGCTTCGGCTTGCAAATCGGCGGCGCCGAAACCGATGTCGTGATGCTGGTGCTGAACCGGCAGGGCGCGAACCGGCTGCTGCGGGACAAGTTCACTCTGGGTGGGGATGCTTCCGTGGCGGCGGGTCCCTTGGGCCGCGATTCGCAGGCGGCAACGGATGCCATGATGACGGCTGAAATTCTGACGTATTCGCGCCAGAGAGGAATCTTTGCCGGACTCACTCTTAATGGCGCCACCATCCGGGAAGATGACGGTGCTAACCGTGAGATCTACGGCCATAGCATTCGCAACCGGGACGTCATCATGAACGCAACTCCCGTTCCGCCCGCAGCCCAGCGGCTGATCTCAACCTTGAACAAATACTCGTCGAGAAAATGAGGCTCAGCGCTTGAACAAGATTCATGTCGGCTTGATTTTCGGGGGACGCTCCGGCGAACACGAGGTCTCGATCCGCGGAGCCGAAAGCGTGCGAGAGGCGCTGGGGCACGGTCGCTACGCAGTACAGGACTTCTACATTTCAAAAGACGGCAAGTGGCAACCGCGGCCATTGCTGCCCGAACCCGGCGCCAACCCGGGGCTCGATGTTGTCTTTCCGCTTCTGCATGGCACGTTTGGCGAAGACGGAACTATCCAGGGTTTGCTGGAGCTGGCCGAACTGCCGTACGTGGGCGCCGGCGTTCTGGGCTCGGCTCTCTCCATGGATAAGGCTGTGATGAAGCGACTGTGCGCGGCCAGCGGATTGCCCGTGGTGGAGCATATCGTAATAGAGCGCGACGCCGTGCATACCGGTTACATACCGGCACTTCCGTTTGCCTTCCCGGTTTTCGTAAAGCCGGCAAACCTTGGCTCTTCGGTGGGCATTACCAAGGCCAAAGACTCTGCCGGGTTGCGCGAGGCACTCGAGCTGGCGGCGCGCTTCGATCGCAAGATCGTAATCGAACGTGGCATTCAAGGCCGCGAGTTCGAGTGTTCTGTGCTGGATGGCCGCCCGCCAAGAGCCGCCATTCCTTGCGAAATCTTCCCGTCGCGCGAGTTTTACGATTATGAGGACAAGTATCTGCTCAACCAGGCGCGCATTGAACTGCCGGCGCGGCTGGACGTGGAGCAAACCGAGGAAATCCGAAGGCTGGCCGCGGCCTGCTTCTGCGCTGTGGAGTGCGAGGGCATGGCAAGAGTGGATTTTCTAATGGAATCGGAAACGGGAAAGATTTACATCAACGAGATCAATACGATCCCCGGGTTCACGTCGATCAGTATGTTCGCCAGAATGTGGGAGCACAGCGGTGTCTCCTTCCCGGAGCTTTTGGACACACTGATCGAGCTGGCGATGGAGCGGGGAGCGGCACGCCGCCAGTTGAGTTACTCGCGATGAAGGAAGCGAGACGCCGTTGGGTGGAAATTAAGAGATTGCCCGGCGCCCCTAGGCCCATGCGTCAGCTTGAGGCTGTTCTCGCCCGCACTAGCCCCAAGCTGACGCATGGGGCTGTTCTTGCGCTGATGGCTGCCGGCCTTCTAGCGCCCGCCGCATGGGCTCAGGCGCGGCCTGGCAGCACTAATGCGCCTCTGAGCAGCGCGGCGAGCGCGGCCGACGTGGCAAACCTTGACCAGGCGACTCGAGAGCTCGAGCCCCGTCTCCAGGAGTTCATACAGGCGCTTGGCGTGGTGACTTCGGAAGCCGCCGACGCGGCGACGCCCAGCCGGCTGATCTACGAGGGCGCAATTCCTTCCATGCTCCGGCAGCTCGACCCTCACACCCAGTTTTTCGACCCGATGCAGTTTGACCAATTGAAGCAAATGCAGGAATCCGAGCAAAAGGGTTTCGGAAGCGTTGTCAGCGTGGGGCCGGGCCGCGTGACTTTCCTGCAAACTCTGCCGGGAACGCCATCCAACCGGGCGGGTATCCAGCCTGGTGACGATCTGGTGGCGATCAACAACATCGCGATTGCTCCGCTCGATGCGCAGCAGGTGATCGAGCTTCTCACCGAGGCGCGCCAGCAAAGGGTGACTCTGTTCGTGCGGCGACAGGACTCGGCGCGGATTCTGCAGTTTACGTTGAGCCCGGAACTGGTTGACCAGCCGAGCGTGGATCGCTCCTTTCTTCTCGAGCCCGGATACGGATACGTGCGCGTCGCGGCTTGGGATGTGCAAACGTCGAAGCTGTTAAAGGACGCGATTGAGAAAATCGGCGGAAGCCGGCTCAAGGGGCTGGTTTTGGACCTTCGCGACAACCCCGGCGGATTGGTGAAGACGGCGTTCGACGGCGCGGCGTTGTTCCTGAAGCCAGGCCAGCGAATCCTGACCGCCAAAGGCCGCAGCGGGGACGGTGAAACAGCGGAAGTGTCGCTGCATGCGACTCCCTACGTGTTCCCACTCTCAGTGCTGATCAATGCAAAGACCGCCTCGGCATCCGAGATTCTCGCCGGGGCGCTGCAGGACCACGACCGGGCGACGATTGTCGGCGAGCCGAGCTACGGCAAGGGTCTGGTGCAAAGTGTGATGCCTCTGTCGGGCGGGGCCGGGCTCGCTTTGACCACGGCGTTCTATTACACCCCGAGCGGGCGATCTATCCAGAAACCGCTCCGAAATTCGGCGCTCTCGGCTACGTTCTCGCCGGAAGGCGCCGGCGCGGCCAAGTACAAGACCGATAGCGGACGCCCGGTGACCGGAGGAGGAGGCATCATGCCGGATATTCGAGTAGAGGCGGAACGCCCGACGCGTTTCGAAGGAGTGCTTGACAGCAGCGGATTGCTGACGGAATTCGCTACCCGGTATCTTCAATCGCACAAGCCCCTGCCCGCCGGCTTCGAAGTTACACCCGACCTTCTCGACGATCTGCACGTCGACCTGTCAGTAAAGGGCATCCGGCCCAATCTGGCTGAGTGGACGGCGGAGCGGCGATGGGTTACCAACAAGCTGAAAGAAGAAATCGTGACGCAGGCCTATGGCGTGGATAAAGGGGACGAAGTGCATGCACAGCGCGACCCGCAAATCCGCGAGGCCCTGGACGCGCTGAAGGCGCCGGCTGGCAAAATACAATAATCGACTCCGCTATTCCGCAATAAAGGACAAGTTCCGTTTTCGAGGTTCATCGCCGTGCCAAACCAGCTCTCCGCTATTAACTACATCGTCGTCCTCATGCTGGAAAACCGATCCTTCGATCACATGCTCGGTTTCCTCTACGCTGCGAGTGGGAATGTTTCGCCCGCGGGGCAGCCTTTCGACGGACTCGCTGGGCAGGAATCGAACCCCGCCGCGGATGGTTCGGCGGTCCCAGTTTTCCAAATTCAGGCGAGCAGCCAGGGTGCGTATTTTATGCCCGGATCCGATCCCGGCGAGGGCTACGACTCGACCAATTCACAGCTTTTCGGCTCGATTCAGGCTCCCACGCCGCCGGTTGCAACCAACGCCGGCTTTGTCAGCGACTATGCGTACACGCTCGGGTGGGAGGGGAAAGAGGGCTGGTCCATATTGCCCGGCACGGTGGCCAGCAACATCATGGGGATGTTCACTCCCGCGATGCTGCCAGTGCTCTCAGGCTTGGCCAGCGGCTATGCGGTCTGCGATCAATGGTTCTGCTCCGTGCCCACGGAAACCCTACCCAACCGCGCATTTGCGCTTGCGGCCACATCCCAGGGCGATATGGACGACAAAACGAGTTCCTGGACCTGCCCCAGCATTTTCGGGCTGCTCAGCTCGAATAACATCGACTGGGCGATTTACGGGTACGATGCGCCGCCCTTGACCCAGCAGGATTTCACAGATATCACCAACGCTGACGAAAGCCATTTCGGTCTATTCACCGACTTCCAGGCGGCAGCCGCAGCCGGAACTCTTAAGCCGTTCACGTTCCTCGAACCGAGTTGGCCGGCTTCCGGCAACAGCCAGCATCCGAATTACGATGTGGCGCTCGGCGAACAACTGATCCACGATGTCTACTATGCGCTGCGCAACGGGCCGAACTGGAACAGCACGCTGCTCATCGTCACCTATGACGAGCATGGGGGCTGCTACGATCACGTTCCGCCGCCTACAAACGCGGTGCCGCCGGACAACACTGCCGGAGAATACGGGTTCGATTTCAAGCGCTTCGGGCCGCGTGTCCCCACGGTGCTGGTATCGCCCCTCATCGCCCCCGGCACAGTGTTCCGGGTGGCTGCGGGCGCGATGCCGCTGGATCACACTTCCATTCTGAAGACTATCGAGACCCGGTGGAATCTCCCTGCCCTGACCGCGCGGGATGCCGCAGCCGGCGACGTGGGGGACGTACTTTCGCTGGTAACGCCGCGTAGCGACGATCCGCTTGCGGGTGTGGTTGTCCCAGTTTCGAGTGGTCAAGGCCCGGATGTAACGCAGCCATCGCATCTCGAACAGGTGCATGCCGAATTGGTTTCTCGATTGCCGGTTCCCGACGAGCAGGGCGGGTCGCACCATCGAATGCCCGTTCTAAAAACCAGCGCCGATTATCAGGCCTACATCAAATCGAGGACGGCGGCCTGGAAGGCGTCAAAGAGGCCTAAGCCGGCCGTGGCGACGGCTTAATGGCACGTGGCCCCCGGTCCACCTGTTACCACCAAGGCGGGATAAGCGTCTCACAGGCGTCATCGTCGTTACCGAGCAGGAAGAATCGGGGATTCAGCCGATGGCGCCGACCCGGATGGGGGGTCCGAGCTTCGTCCGCTCATCCCGTTCCGCCGCCCGCTCACGACTAGTTAGGTGCTCTCTGCGGGAATCCTGTGAGGCTTTTTCACTTTGTAACGTGTGATGGTAGATTAGGCGAGCTTTTCTAAGGAGTTCCTGGTGATTCGTGGTTCTCATTTTTTGTTCTGCCGAATAACGAATGTGTTGCCGGGCGCTCTGGCGTGCCTCATCCTCCTGGTGAACTTGCCAGACCCGGGTTATGCCCAGTCGACAAGTGGGAACTCCGGAACGGTCCGCGGCGTGGTGGTGGATCCCTCGGCGGCAGCCATTCCGAACGCTACCGTTGAAATCCAGAATCCCGTTTCCCGCTACGACAAGACTGCTCAGACAGACGCACTGGGACGCTTTGAATTCGCCAACATTCCTTTCAATAACTATCACATCAGTGCATCCGCGCCGGGATTCCAGGGAAGCGAGCAGGATGTCAGCGTACACTCTCCGCTGCCGGTTGAACTCAAGATCGCGGTGGAGATCGGCGCTGCCAACGAAAGCGTAACGGTGACCGAAGGAGGCGATCTGGTCGCCACCGATTCCACCACCCACACGGACGTAGATCGGGAGCTTTTTGACAAGATGCCGCTCGAAAGCGCCTCATCGTCGCTCAGCTCTCTGGTGACGCTGTCTACCCCGGGCGCCTCGGCCGATTCGAACGGTTTGTTCCACGGTCTCGGCGATCACGCCTCGAATTCTTTTTCGGTTGACGGCCAGGCCATCACAGACCAGCAAAGCAAGGTCTTCTCGAACCAGATCCCCCTCGATTCGGTTCAGTCGATGGAAGTGATTGAGGGCGCCCCACCCGCGGAGTATGGCGGCAAAACCAGTCTGGTGATTGTCGTGACTACCCGCTCGGGGCTCGGAGTTACTACGCCCCACGGTGATGTAACTGCGTCCTACGGCACTTTTGGCAGTCCCAACGGCGGCTTCGATCTTGCCTATGGGCACGACCTGTGGGGAAATTTCGTCTCCGCCAACGGTTTGGACACCGGCCGTTTTCTGGATGGCCCGGAATACCAGGTCTTCCACGATCATGGCAATGAGGAGAACGTGTTTGACCGGTTCGATCTGAAGCCATCGAGCGCGGACTCGATCAACCTGAACCTCGGCTTTACGCGATCCTGGTTTCAGACGCCCAATTCATATGACGCCCAGAACGCGACAGCATGGAATGGCCTGGTGGTGGATAACGGCGGCCTCGGTCCCAACGGCCTGCCCGTCGGCCCTCAGGATCAGCGCTCGAAGATCCTCACCTATAACATCGCGCCGGTCTGGACTCGAATACTCAACCCCAATACCGTATTCACACTCGGCGCTTTCTTCCGGCAGGATCAATACAACTACTATCCCAGCGATAATCCCTTCGCCGACTTAACGCCCGATCCTGGTTTCGAAGGCGTCGGACAGAGCGCGACAGTGGCTCAGAATCGCCGGCTCACTAATACCGGCGCCCGGACAAGCGTGGCTTACATCAAGGGCATTCACAATGTGAAGGTAGGCGCGACTTACGAGCATACTTTCATCACGGAAAGGGATACTTTCGGCCTGGTCGATCCGACGGGGAACGCCCCTTGCCTGAATGCCAACCTCACTCCTGACACGAACCCTCTGTTGACCAGCCCGGCTGGGTGCAACGGAGGGCTGCTGCCTAACGTCGGCCAGGGATTGTTTGCCAACGGGGACGCAGTCCCGGCATTTAATCCGATACTCGCCTGTTACGACCTCACCAGAACCGCGCCGCTGCCGGCCTCCGACGGCTGCCCGAACAGCACCAGCAGCGCCTACGGATTTTTTGGCCATGCCGACATCAAGGAATTCGCGTTCTACATTCAGGACACGATTACCATCAACAACTGGAATTTCAACCTGGGCGTGCGGGTGGATAAATACAATGGCCTTACGAGCGCGCTGCAAGCGGAACCTCGCATCGGCATCGCCTACAATTTCAAGCCAACCAACACCGTCCTCCGCGTATCCTATGCCCGCACCATGGAGACTCCATTCAACGAGAACCTGGTGCTGGCAAGCGTCGGCTGCAACGACCCGGTGATCGTGGCGTTTCAAATGCTGGTTCCGGGCGGCGCTTGCGTGACGACGACGCCTCTGAGTCCCGGCCACCGCAATGAGTTTCATGCCGGCCTGCAACAGGCGTTTGGCAGATACCTGGTCATAGATGGAGAATACATCTGGAAGTACACGCACAAGGCCTTCGACTTCAGCGTGCTCGGCAATACCCCAATCACGTATCCGATCGAGTGGACGAGCTCGAAGATCCCCGGCTATGCCATCCGCGCCACGGTGCCCGACTACCACGGCTTGACGGCGTTTGTGGTGATGTCCAGTGTTGCGGCGCGCTTTTTCAGTCCGCAGGCCGCGGGTGTTGGCGCAACTCCGGTCGGGTTTGGAGTATTTCGCATCGACCACGACGAGATTTTCAATGAAACCACGCACCTGCAATACCAGCCGAAAAAGACGCTTCCGTGGCTCAGCTTCAACTGGCGTTATGACAGCGGCGAGGTGGCTGGCCCGGTGCCATGTGCCGGGGGCCAGGATTGCGCGAATGGAGCCTACGGAACCGACAACATCGTGGACGTCTCGAACCTTACGCCCGATCAACAGTTCGAAGGCGGACTCTACTGCGGAAGCGTGCATGCCACGCCGACGACTCCCATCAGTCCGACCGGCCTGTGCCCGGCGTCAATATATGGCTCCACGCTGGTGAGCATCCCCGCCGCTGGCACGGAGAACAACGACCACAACCCGCCCCGCATTGCATCGCGCAATCTGTTCGATGTCGGCGTGGGGCATGACAACATATTTCGGGGCGACAAATACAAAGTCAGTGCCCGTTTGACGGTCATCAATCTGATGAACAAGGAAGCGCTCTACAACTTCCTTTCCACATTCAGCGGAACGCATTACGTGAGTCCGCGAGCCATCACAGCAACCATCGGCTTCCACTTCTAGATTGCGCGGAGACGAATCTCAGGACACCCGTAGTGGGGCGGACCCCCAGGTCCGCGCGGGTCCCCCCGGACCCGCTCTCTTCGCCAATGTGATCAACTTCGTCCGCGCGGGAACAGGCCGACGAGGGCGTCGGCCGCGGACCAGGGGGTCCGCCCCACAATCTGGCGCGGAATCCTTGATTCAGACGCCCAGCGAAGCGGCGTACCGCAGGAAGTAGCTGTCGGTCATTCCAGCCAGGTAGTCGCAAACCACGCGGTATGCGGGCAGATGTTCCCCTTCCGTCTGAACGTCCTGGGGAAGACGGCTGGGGTCGGCGACAAGAAAATCGAAGACATCGCCCAACTGGCGGGCAACGCGTTTGCGCTCGTCGGCGAGCACGGGAGATTGGTAGACGCTCTCCACCAGAAAGCTCTTCAACTGGCCGGCAAGAGCTTGAGTAGGCGGGGTGAATGCCGCGACACGATGATCCACCAGCCGCAGTTCCTCGACGTTGCGCGCGCCGCTCGCCCGGGCCCGGTCCACCGTCCCTTGAATCAAGCCGCCCACCAGTTCATTGATCAGCGAACGCTGGACTTCGCGGAAGCGCGTTTTCTCATTGGCGCCCGGGAATTGACCGCTGACCTCATCGGCAAGCAAGCCAATCGCGGGAATCTCCGCGGAAGCCTGTTCGAGCGTGAGCAAACCCGCGCTGAATCCATCGTCAAGGTCCGCCGTCGAATAGGCGATAGCATCGGCCAAATCCAGCAACTGCGCCTCGAGCGGAGGGCGCAGACCGGGAAGGAACTCCTCGAGCCCGGCAGCATTGCCCGGCTCCACCTCGCGGGAGTGCTTCAGGATTCCCTCGCGCACTTCAAACGTCAGATTCAGGCCATCGAAGCGGGCATAGCGGCGCTCGAGCACGTCTACGATCCGCAATGAGTGAAGATTGTGCTCAAAGAAGTCGCCACGCTGCCGCATCCGCTGGTCCAGTTCGTATTCGCCCGCGTGGCCGAAAGGCGGGTGACCGAGATCGTGGGCAAGAGCGAGAGTTTCGGTAAATTCGTCATTCAGTTCGAGAACTGAGGAAACTGTGCGGGCGATTTGAGCCACTTCCAGGGTGTGGGTGAGGCGGTTACGGAAGTGGTCGCTCAGGTTCGGCGCGAAGACCTGGGTCTTCCCCTCCATCCGCCGAAAAGCCCGGGAATGGATGATGCGGTCGCGGTCGCGTTGGAAGGCGTTGCGATAGGGGTGCGGAAGCTCCGGGAAACGGCGCCCTCGGGACGCCGCAAGCTGGAAGCAAAGGAAACCCAGCATGCCGCTGTCCGATGGCGAAACTACTGATTGAGTTCGGCCCCGACAAGTTGGATCGCGCGCACGACGGCCGGATGCTCCGGATCCCGTTTGCCGTTTTCAATGCTCGCAAGCAGGGCTCTGGCCGCTTTCGAATCGTGCAGGCCAATCACGCGAGCAAGCAGAACCTGGGCGGTTTTCTTCGAGACCAGGTCGGTCGGCTTATCCACCATCGAACGCAGAATCTGCTCCGCTTCGGCGTATTTGCCTTCTCCGGCCAGCAAGTTGGCGAGCGAGACCTTGGCGAGCGAAGCGACAGAATAACCGCTTCCGGCAACTTCGCGGAGCATCGCTATGGCGCCGGGGGTGTCTCCATTTGTATTGCGCAAGATCGCAACATAATACTGCGCGAGGTAGCCTTCCTTGCTGCCGGAATATTTCGCGGCGAACTGGCTAAGGGCTTTTAAGGACGCTGCATCTCTTTCCGCGACCGTGTTGAAATTCTTGGTGTAGGGGCTGGCTTGAGCGCCGGCGCTGGCTTCCATAATCTGAAACGCCTCGCGAAGCTCAGCCTGGCGCTCAGCGCGCTTCAGGGCGTAAAAACGATAGCCGCCTCCGGCGAGCAACACCACCGCCAAGACGATCAGCGTCCACCGTATAGCGCTGCTGCGATGAGAGGAAACGAAGCCAACCGCATCTACTACCTTGGTGGCAAACTGATCCTGCTGGAGTTCCTTTAGTTCGTGTCGAGTCAAAGCGCGGTGATGCCTTTCGAGCGAAAGTCCCTGAAATTCCAGCCTATCACAGGGTGCCAGCCTCAAAGGAGACGTGGGGCAGGTTGTCAACCTGCGGCCGATTGCCAGTCGGCCCGCAGTCGGCCCGGATGCGGGTTGCCAACCCGTTGTCAACCCTGCCCCACATCCACAGAGATGCCCCAGGCCGCCTTAGGTCACCTGGTGCTGGATCGAAAACCGCACCAGCCCTGCCACGTCGTAGATCTCGAGCTTCCGCATCAGGCTGGAGCGATAGGTGTCCACTGTTTTAGGGCTGAGCGACAATCGTGCTGCGATTTCCTTGGCGCGGACTCCATCCACCAGCATCGAGAAGACCTGGAACTCGCGGCTGCTGAGCTGATCGAGCGGGTTGTTGTATCGCGCGTGGCCGGCGCTCTCGGCAAACAGCGCGGCCACTTCTATCTGGGGTGAGACATAGATTCCACCCTGCATGAGCTGGCTGAGCGCTTCGCCCAGTTGCGAGGCGCTAGCGCTCTTCAGCAAGTAGCCGCAGGCGCCCGAGCGTAGCGCCTCCAGCACCGTCTTGCGATCGCGTTTGCCCGATATGAGGGCACAACGGGTCCTCGAACCACGGTCTCTGATTCGGCGAATGACTTCGCTCGAGGCCAAGTCGGATAAATTGATGTCGATCAACGCGACATCGGGAGCCAGCCGAAGAATCTCATCGACGGCGGCTTGCCCGCTGCCAACCTGCGAGATTACATCGAAGCCGGGAATCGCTCGACATAGCGAAGCAATGCCCTCCCGGACAAGTGTAAGCTCGTCGGCCAGCAAAATCCTGGCCGAAACCGGCGTTGGCGCGGGACGATAGGTGCCCACGGCGTGGGCTGCGAGAATGGGTTGTGCAAGTAAAGGTGTTGACACAGGCTTATGCCGAGGAAGTGCGGGATTATCCGCACTTATCTCAGGGCAAGTCTGCGAAGGGCAAATACTCTCGAAAATTAAGCGAAGGTGCGAACCGCATCCGCTTCTTCTTCGAATGCTTCAAACACGGTGTAAAGCTTGGTGACCTGGAGCAGATCCTTGACTCGCTTGGAAAGTCCCACCAGCTTGAGTTGGCCCCCATGATTCGTTACCGTGGTGAATCCTGAGACCAGTTCGCCAATTCCCGAGCTGTCAATGTAAGACACTTCACTCAGGTTGAGGATGAGCTTCTTCTCGCCCTTGGCTGCAAGATCCCGGATCAAGTCCCGAAACGCGCTCGCGCCTTCCCCTAACGTGATACGGCCAGCCGCATCAATCACCGTGACATCGCCCACTTGACGAGTCGTTAATTTCACACTCATTTTGTTGCCTCCCTCTCCTTGTGACCGAATTCTTCGGCTATGACCGTCCGGCCAGATTCTTTGCCATCCGAACCTCCGTTCCCCCGCCGGAGCGTGGGTGGAGATCAAACTCGTCCATAAAAGCCCGGATCAATAAGATACCGCGGCCCGATTGACGCATCAGGTTCTCTGCCGCCAGCGGATCAGGCAGCGAACTGAGGTCAAAACCATCGCCCTCGTCGCCGATCGTGATCACGATCTGACCAGGGGTCGTTTCCACGCCAAGGTGAATGCGCTTTTTGGTGCTGTAACGGTTCCCATGGACCACGGCATTCACCATGCCCTCGCGCACCGCCATGGCGATGTCGTTCTCGTCATCCTCTTGAAACCCGGCCCGGCGAGCGCTTTTCAGGACCATCTCTTCGGCCTGGTCGACGCTTTCCAGTGAGGAATCCAGGGTGATGTAGCTTTTGGAAGCTTCCCCGTGCCCCGTTTCGGCCATGTCAGAAGTCAGCGCCCAACATATAGATTGAACTGCCACCATAAATTACCACAAGTGCTTTCGTCAAGCACTTGGAAGTAATGGGTCGAGCGCACCTTGAATCGCGAGGCATGCCATTCGCAGCGCGGATTTCGCCGATCAGCCTTCTAGAAGTCCTGACCGGGCGTGCCGCAAAAGCCCCCCGCTGTCCGGCGCGTTGCAGCCGCGCAAACGGGTCGGTTCACGTCCGCTTAGCAGCCAGGAATAAGCAGGTTTACGATGGTTTCTGAGGGGCCATCACCATGCATGCCGACCAACTTCCAAATCCAACCCGCAGGCAAATATTAGTTGCAGGCGGAACAGCGGCGATCGCCGCGCTGGGCTCCGGGACGCTTTTAAACGCCGACGCTCCTGCTAGTAGCGTCTCGGTTACCCGATGCCATGCCTATGACGATTTTTCAACCAGTCTCGCCAGGGGCTTCGAGCAGATTGGAGGCATCGAAAAGCTGGTTCGCGGCAAGACCGTCGCCGTCAAGGTGAACTTAACGGGAAATCCCAGCAGATTCCCGCTCACCCCCGATCTCCCCTATCGCACAAACGGGCAGACCATCGCCTCGACCGTGCACCTTCTCGCCACAGCCGGGGCCCGGCGTGTTCGCATCATTGAAAGCTTTTTCCCGGCTGACCAGGATCTTTCGTTGTGGGCTCGCTACGGCATTGACGTAAACGCTATCGGCAACCTCGGCGCCAAGGTCGAGTGGCAGAACGTGCAGAATCTCGGATCGTATAAACAGTATGTGCGCCTCAAGGTGCCGTGGGGCGGCTACATGTACCCGTCCTATCACGTCAACCAAGCCTTCACCGAATGCGATGTTTATGCGTCGCTTTCGAAGTTGAAGAATCACTGGCTCGGCGGTGTGACGATGTCGATGAAGAATAACTTTGGCAACACACCATGCTCCTTGTACGGCGGCGATTGCGGTCCAAGCGGAAATGAGCGGCCGGCTTCGGAGCGCGTCGCAGTCCTGCACCAGGGCACGACCAAAGCGCCGTCTGGCGTCGATCCCGAGTTGTATCCTGATTCGCCGCGCGATCCCGGTTATCGCGTTCCGCGTGTCGCTACCGACCAGGTCGGAATTCGCCCGATCGATCTTGCCATTGTTGACGGCGTTGAAACGGTGCGCGGCGGGGAAGGCCCATGGTTACCCGGTCTGGAGCGCATGAAACCCGGCGTGATCATCGTTGGCCGCAACCCGGTGTGTGTGGATTCCGTCGGTATGGCGGTGATGAGCTACAATCCGAGCTCCGATCGGGGCGCATCACCCTTCATTCGCGGTGACAATATGCTTAAGCTCGCCGAAGCCGCCGGTATCGGAACCATGGATCTTAATCGGATTGAAGTGGTTGGAGTAGCTGTCAAAGACGCACGCATCAACTTCGGCCCCGGTCCCGTCGGGAAAACGTTACGTGAACTCGGCGCGGAGTCGCAGATTTGACGGCGTCCCCTCAGTTCCTTCCCTAGTTACTCGATATCGACTGGCGCCTGTGGCAATCGGGCGAGCGCCCAGCGTTCAACACGAATCTCCTAGCGTTCACGCCAGGGCGAAACAAGGAGCATGAAGAATGGAATACCGGAAGCTGGGAAATACCGGGCTCATTGTAAGTGAGTCGTGCCTCGCGCTTCCGATATCCGTTATTGGATCGGAGCTTAGATGCGCTGCTCGCACTAGGTATTGGGTGGCATCGTCCGGCAGGTTGAGATGTGGTCTAATCCCCGTAGGCATCCAAAGGGTCAGGCCACACCCAGGCCAAGTGCAGATGGCGATTGGCTTGATCTAACGTACGACCATGAATGTTTCGCAGCCTTTTATCGCCGCTAAAACATCCGAAACAGACGGCCCGCGTTCAGCAACTGAGTGCTCCGTGTACCCTTTAAGAAGCGGGGCACGGATCGTTGATGCCCGATGTAGTGACTGAGAACGGGAACAAGACCAAGTCGCTGCAATGATGCGTGTCGAGATTAAGCCGGAATTGCTACGCTGGGCACGAGAGCGGTCCGGTCTCGACCCCGCGGTGCTCGCCCACCGCTTTCCTCAGCTTGATACGTGGGAGCGTCGCGAGTCGAGCCCGACACTCAAGCAATTGGAAGGCTTCGCGAAGGCGACGCACACTCCTGTCGGCTACCTATTTCTGAAGGAGCCGCCTGTCGAGCGCATTCCCATACCCGACTTCCGCACGGTCGGCAACAAAGGCATCGGACACCCGAGCCCGGACCTTCTCGACACCGTCTATATCTGCCAGCAACGTCAGGAGTGGTACCGCAACTTCGCTCGATCCGAGCGTGAGGAGCCGGTTCCGTTCGTGGGCTCGGTGAATTTGACTAGCGACGTGGAAGCAGCAGCGGCAACGATTCGGACCGCCCTGGGCTTCGGCCTCGAGGAGCGCCGCCGGATGCATACCTGGACCGACGCGCTGCGGAGTTTCATCGAACAGGCCGATGCGCTTGGGGTGTTAGTTATGGTGAATGGCGTCGTAGGAAGCAACAACCGCCGCAAGCTCGATCCCCAGGAATTCCGGGGCTTCGCCTTGGCAGATAACCTCGCGCCGCTCGTGTTTATCAACGGCGCGGATACCAAAGCCGCCCAGATGTTCACGCTCGCCCACGAGTTAGTTCATATCTGGCTCGGGCTATCCGGCGTCTCCGATGCGCAGGCGTCGCAGATGCCCGAACACGAGGTGGAAAGCTGGTGCAACCGCGTGGCGGCTGAGCTTCTGGTTCCGCTCGCCGTCGTGAAAGTCGAGTATCAGCCCCGCAATCCGCTGGGAGAGGAACTCAACCGTCTGGCACGGCGCTTCAAGGTGAGTGCGCTGGTGGTCCTTCGCCGTATCCACGATGCTGGCGCCCTGACGCAGGATCAATTCTGGCGTGCATATCGGGAAGAACTCGAACGTCTCCGAGCAATGCCGGCCGGAAGCGGCGGGGATTTCTATTTAACGCTCGGCGCTCGTGCGGGAAAGCGTTTCGTCCGCGCTTTGGTTGTCAGCACATTGGAGGGAAGATCGTCTTTCACGGAGGCCTTTCGGCTCCTCGGATTCAAGAAAATGGCGACGTTTCACGAGGTCGGGCGTAGCCTCGGGGTCGGCGTCTGATGGCTTATCTCCTCGACGCCAATGTATTCATCAGCGCAAAGAACCTGCATTACGGTCTTGACTTCTGTCCGGCGTTCTGGGACTGGATCATCGGCAACAACGCGAATGGCTTGGTGTTCAGCATAGAGAAGGTGGGCGACGAAGGGCTCGCTTTGGCAGACGAGTTATCGGTATGGGCCGACGCCCTCGGCGCCGGTTTCTTTCTCCGGCCCGGCGCCGAAGTTTTCCCCGCGCTGGCGGCGGTCAGCGCCTGGGCCAACGGGCAACAGTCTGAGCCCTCCGCCGTGAGCACCTTCCTTCAGGTAGCCGATTACTATCTCGTGGCTCATGCACTCGCGGGCCAGCATGCCGTCGTAAGCCACGAGGTTCCCTCGGCGTCGAAGCGCAAGATCAAGATACCCGACGCATGTATCGGCCTCGGCATCAAGTGCATGACACCCTTCGAAATGCTCCGGCGCGAGCGGGCTCGGTTTGTCCTGGGGCCACAGGCATGACGCCCAAAGCGAATTGAGCGAATTGGTACAGGCAGCGACTTCATCCGAGGCCATAACCGCCAGCAGGGGAGGCCGCAAGCGGTGACCCGCGGAACTCGCCGACGGCCTGACTTACCGAGTAAGCGAGGCATCCTGCCGGCGCCTTGAACCGTACACTATTGTCTTGGACCTTGCCACGCCCCTTCAGTTCGTCAAAGGAATCGGGCCGGCGCGGGCGGAGAAACTGCGCGCTAAAGGGCTCGAGACCGTGGAGGACGTGCTCCTCTATTTGCCCTTCCGGTACGAAGACCGCAGGAACGTAAAGGCGATCGCGGAGCTTGTGCCGGGCGAGAAGGCGGTGGTGATGGCGCGCGTTGAAAGCGCGCGGCTGGCGCGGCTGCCAGGGTCGGGGCGCCCGCAGACGCTCGACGTCATTTTCTCCGACGGCACACCCGCGCGGCTGCTGGCACGCTGGTTCCACGGCGAGCGGCTTGCCAATGCCGTCGTGCCCGGAGCTTTACTGGCTCTGTTCGGAAAAATCGAGGTGGCGGATCGCAACCGGATGTTCACCATGATCCAGCCCGAGATCGAGGTGCTGAATCCGGATGAGGAAGGATCTGGGCTCCATTCGGGCCGGATCGTAGGCATTTATGAAGCGGCTGGGAACGTCAGCACGCGCGTGTTCCGGGTACTGCTCGATCGCCTGCTCAGCGAGGCGGCGTTGCCGGACGATCCACTTCCTCTATCGGTCCGTGAGCGCCACGAATTCCCATCGCTGCCGGATGCGATTCGCGAGGCGCACGCTCCGCTGCCGACCGCTGAACTGCGATTGTTGAACGATTTTCGATCTCCGGCTCAAGCGCGTTTGATATTCGACGAGTTCTTCTGGATGGAGTGCGGGCTGTATTTGAAAAAGACGAAAGCGCGAACCGCATCCGGCATCGCCTTTCAGGTGACGGCGCGGGCGCGCGAGCAAATCAAACGCATGCTGCCGTTCAAGCCCACGGCTGCGCAGCGGCGGGTGACGCAAGAGATCGCCGACGACATGAAGCTGCCGCATCCCATGCACCGGCTGTTGCAGGGCGACGTGGGCAG